>Ga0302227_10000424_pt1 | contig 37979 bp, 56 predicted proteins | sample II_Palsa_N1_1_FD_193525 | JGI IMG/M metagenome (GOLD analysis project Ga0302227, IMG submission 193525) | Peat permafrost microbial communities from Stordalen Mire near Abisko, Sweden - II_Palsa_N1_1 | ecosystem: Environmental > Terrestrial > Soil > Palsa > Peat permafrost | place: Sweden... | reverse complement strand
GGCTACGGAGCTCACTTTTGGCTGGGAGCAAGCCAGGGAACCCCCTACTTTTGCATGAGCGGCTTCCGGTATCGGCATCAAAAAAAATTATTTCCACTTAAAAAAAAAAATAATTAAAAAAAAAAAACAGCAACCAAAACGTCTACATCTTGCAGAACAAGGACTTGGTCATCACGCGCCACTCCATGCCCCCGCTCGTTGGATCCGGTTGGGACGAGGGTGCGTTCCTCGACCCCATCGTCGGCGCTTTCCCTGATGTGGAAAAGTGAAAAAGGACTCTGGAGACCTTGTTTTCCAAATCTTAGGAAACAACCAAAAGCTTGTCGGAAATTCTCTCTCTTTTTTAAAAAAAAAATTTTTTTTTTTTTTACCGTATGCTGAATACAATTTCAGGCCATGGATGCGCTCTTCTCGCCAAATTGGATAGGTGCAACCGAAGAGTACGGGGGAGGAAGTTGTGACAGGGGTTGGTGCGAAAGGTCGAGGTTGCTTGACTTTCCGGCATGATCCGCGGGACCGTGGCTGCTGTGCGATTTCTTCTTGAGCGACTCTTTATAGTAAAGGACGCCAAAGACCACGGTTGCACCCGTCCACTGGCCAATCGTGAGCGGATGCAGAAAGAAGATGGACGAGAGCAGGAGAGAAAGGAACTGGCGGATGGTCATGATGGTCGAAAACATGAGAGCGCCAAAGGTCATGATTGTGTACAAAATAACGATCTGGCCTGCGAAAATCAAAGGAAAAAAAAAATAATTAAATAAATAATCTCTACATCACAACATTACCGAGAGCAGCGGCAACCGAGAGGGCGAGTGCATCAAAGAGCATGACGGGGTGACGTTGACAGAATGACAGGGCGTTGACAATGCTACCATCCGGTACGAGCGCTGCAGGCATACTAATTAGTGGGGTCTGGCTTTGTTGGCTCGCTTGCTTTACATAAAAAGCTCAATCCTGCCGAGACCAGGTTGACATAGAGCATTTGGTTGTACTGGCTCGAATGCTTTTCAAAGAGCCGTTCCTGGAGGGTTGACGTGAAACCGTCCGCACTGAGGTAGCCCAGGAGGAGGAACAGACCATATGCTGTGTCTGATTTCTCAGAGGTGTGTCCACTGATCTCGCCAGACATGAGGAAGAGGGCCGATCCGCACATGACGCCGAGGGCGACGAGGTAGTCTTTGTAGTCGTACGTCTTGCGGTACACAGCAGAGCCGATAATGAGCACAGGGATCATCTTGCCGCACTTGCCAAGCGTCTGCGTCGGGAAGGAGACGTACTTGAGCGCTACATGACGCGGGTTTAGGGCAGAACACAGGCTTGACGTACCATCATATTGACAAAATGTCGCGGCAAAGTTGGTTACCGAGAGCGTGACATAGTTGATCAAGGGAGCAGCGGGACGCATACTTTCGCCGCGCCAGCTCAACATCGACAAAGCGATGGCAATGGCCACGAGCCGATTCATGAACACGAGGAAAGCTGAGGACGGAAGTGATTAATCAAGGTGATCTACCTTTCGTTACTTTCTTGCAGTACCAGAATTGGTAAAGCGCTCGCCGGGCGCGTACTCGGTCGTCATGAGCTTCTCCTGCAGCAGGCCGTAGATCAGGAAGCAGCCCATGATGCCCGCCACGCAGCCCAGCAAACGAAGCCATCGTTGCGATTGGGTCAACGATGGCGATGACGACGACGACGACGATTCCATTTTTACAAAAGTTCAAGGCCCTGAATGGAAGTCCTCGTCGCCGAGCTGGGGTCTGGCGTGGACCGTGCCGTGCTAGAGTACATGGCGGGGATGCTGGTGGACCCCTCCATGGACCAGGACGAGCTGAAGGAGGCGCTGGTGCCGCTGCTGCTCGACACGGGGTGCGTTGCCGAAGGTACGAGTGCACGTGCCTTTCTGTATGTCTGACCACGAGGTTTTTTTTTTCATTAGGCAAGACCGACGAGACCATCGAGCGTATCCTGCAGCGGCTGCATGGGTCGGCTGCACAGCACGCGGAGAAAACCGAGGTGGCCAAGTCATCCGAGGCACCAAAGCTGTTGGTAAGGCGCGTTGTTTTCGCTTGCCCTCACCACCACCGCCAAAATGCTTTTAGTCTGCCCCCGTGATCCTGCTCGAGCGTGTCAAAAAGTACGAGGAAACCGTGGGCATGATGCTCAAGATGGAGCTCAACCTCAAGCAAGACATCTACACCAACAAGCTCATCCCGACGGGCGACGACGGCGTCGAGATTCTGGACGAGACCGCGATGAAGGCACGCGCCAAGCAAGAGAAGAAGCAGGAGAAGCTGGAGAAGCGTGGCATCAACCGCGAGCGCTCGCTGGGTGCAGAGCGCAACGAGCTTATGGAGCAACTCACGCGTGCCCCGGTTGTTCTCCATGCAAACAGCGAGCTCAGCGACTATGTCGGCGGCGGAAGCGGACCTACCGACATCATCCTGTCGAATGTCACCATGGAGCTCGGCGGCATCGTCATGCTCGATGTATTTCTCCCCCTCTTTTTTTTTTCCTTTCAATGCTGGCCTAACTAAAAAGCTCCCTCCTTTCAGAGCTGCAGTTTCACGATCTCGTACGGTCGCCGCTACGGCCTCGTTGGCCGCAACGGCATCGGCAAGACGACGTTCCTCAAGCACATTGCCGCCAAGCTGTTTGATGGCATCCCCAAGCATCTGCAGATCCTCCACATCGAGCAGGAAGTCAACGGCACCGACACGTCCGTCCTCCAAACCGTCCTCAACTGTGACATTGAGCGCGAGTCACTCCTCGCCGAGGAGCGCGACTTGCTTGCTCAAGGCGATGCCTGTGATGGCAATCGCCTCACGTTTGTCTACCAGCGCCTGCAGGAGATTGACGCGCACACGGCCGTGGCACGTGCAGCTGCTATCCTGAACGGTCTCGGCTTTACCCAAGAGATGCAGCAACGGCCGACCAAAGAGGTAAACCCTCTCGTGCGCGTCGTTTATTTTTATCCGTTCTCTTTCTTTCCAGTTCTCTGGTGGCTGGCGTATGCGCGTGTCTCTGGCGCTCGCGCTGTTTATTCAGCCTGACGTCCTCCTGCTCGACGAGCCGACGAACCACCTAAGTGAGAAGGCCGTCATCTGGCTGGAAGAGTACCTTGTCGGGTGGAAAAAGACCCTCCTCATTGTCTCGCACGCACGCGACTTTTTGGATAATGTCGTCACAGACATCTTGCACCTGCAAAACAAGAGTATCGTTCGATTCAAGGTATGCCTTATCCTCTGTGCAAATAAATACGAAACTAACGCGTTTTTTTTTTTTTTGTGTGTGTGTTTTTTTGACGTCAGGGCAACTACAGCGACTTTGAGATACGCCGTGAGGAGGAACTCAAGCAGAATTCCAAGAACGTCGAGAACCAAGATCGCCAGATCGCACACATGCAAGCCTTTGTGGATCGCTTCCGTGTCTCTGCTTCACGCGCGTCGATGGCCCAGTCACGTCTGAAAGCCATAGCAAAGATCGAGCGTGTATCATCGATGTACCAAGACCCTGACATCCAGTTTAACTTTCCTGAGCCGGAGGCCCTTGGTCCGAATGCAAACATTCAGCTCATCGGTATCCTGTTCTCAAAAGGGAAAAGAAAAAAAAAATGAATTAACCCGACCCCTCATTTCTAGACGTCGGGTTTGGCTACAATCCAGACGCGCCAAGACTCTTTACGGGAGTCGACATGATGATCTCCCCTGGCAGTCGTATCTGCCTCGTCGGTGAGAACGGCATGGGTAAATCGACCTTGCTAAAGGTACTTTTGGCAGAACACGTCCCTGGCAAAACTATAAACTAAATTATAAAAAAAACCCAAATACAGATCATCTTTGATGAGCTCAAGCCAACGTCTGGTGTGGTCTCTCGTAGCAACCGACTGCGTATTGAGCGCTTCTCACAGCACCATGTGGACCAGCTCAACATGAAGAAGTCTCCTCTCGAGACTCTCCGCGGCGACTACCCGAAAGACCCTGTACAAAAAATCCGTTCTCATTTGGGCTCGATGGGTATCACTGGCAAGCTCGCGCTCCAGCCCATCTATACTGTACATGATAAAAAGAATTTTTGTGTGTGTGTGTGTGTAACCGACCATATAATCTATTTTCCCTTTGCAGTTGTCTGGTGGCCAAAAGAGCCGTGTGGCCCTTGCCAAGATTTCATACTCGCAGCCGCATATCCTCCTCCTGGACGAAATCACCAACCATCTCGACATGGCTGCGATCCAGGCTCTCATCGCTGGTCTGACGACATGGAGCGGCGGTGTCTTCCTGATTTCCCACGACGAGCACATGATCTCTGCTGTGTGCGACGAGCTCTGGGTTGTCCAAGACCGCAAGATCATCAAATGGCCTGGAGATTTCGAGCACTACAAGAAGCACGTCAAGAAGGAGATGGGGTTCAAGTGAATATGAGCATGTACAATAGAAAGCAACATTAAATCAATCGTCCGGCGCCATGGTTTTGAGAAGTTTGAACAGCGCGGCTGCTTCCTTGATGCGCGAGTAGTTTGCGGCAAACGACGTCAGCTCCTCGACCATCTCCTCGACTTGGATGTGCCCGTTGCGGATCATGGACTGCACAAACAGACACAAGAGCAGGACAAAGCGGTTTTGCACACTGCGGTCAGCCGTCGTGTCGCACGTGCGGATGCAGTTGGTGATGAACTGGTACAATAGATGCTTGGGCTGTTGGGTAGACGAGTTTAGTCGGTTCACGACCTCGATTGAATTTAACGACATCGGCAGCTGATACAAGGCCTCGAGATAGCTATCGCAACAAGTTTTAAGTAAACGTACATATATATAAAACAGAATGTATACGGGAGCAGGTTGTCTGTTTGCATAATCCGCAGCAAAAGGTCGATGGCAACCAAGGGGTTTGTTTCGACGAGCTGGCCCAGGTTGTCTGGCGTGATGCCGATACGTGTACACACCTCCGCTGCAGATGTCTCGAGGCTTTGGCGGATCTGGGCCGACTGGGCGGGCGTCAGCGACTGCGTCAACGCAGCGAGCATGCCTCGGTGGAGCTCTGCCTCCGGTGAGAACTCGTCTGCGAGACTCGTATCCAGCTCCAGCGGAAACGCGCAGATGGGAGGGTTTAGCCAGATTGTCTGTCCCGCAAATTCGTCCCACACAGGCGGAGGCTCCAGCAGACCTACAAATCTATTTGAAATGTTTAAATCAAAAGAAGCAATTGCATCCGGAATCGTACTCTAGTCGTGTCGACGCAGAGGCGGGATCCTGCAATTGCTGACCCGCAGAAAGCGCTTCCAATTGCCGGACTCTTTGTGGGTCTGCCGCGGCCAGCATCGCCGCAAACAATCCGGTATCCATACTTGTCGCTATGCCGCCCCCATAAAAAGTTTCTAAAAATAGTTTCGACCTCGTTTCATCAACGTCAATGCTGCAGTCAAGGCCCAGCGTCTCGTACTCTACAAAGCCAAAGGCCAGCAACACAGGCGCAGGCGCGAGCGCAAATAACGGCACGGCGCCTTCTTCGGAAAAATCAGCCTACACGAGTCTAGGAGCGACCACGACCACCACAGTGCCACTCAAGGGCGCGTCGAGCTCGACTCCAGCAAAGCGTACGTTTGTCCCTCTCCCCCCCACACACACTCCCCCGTCCACGTGTTGCATGTCTCTACTCAATGGCGTTTTTTTTTTTTCCCTTTTTTCCCGGCTCTAAATCCGCAAACACGCCGATATTAATAGCAACGACTTCGCTGCACAGGACGCCGTCCAAGCTGGCAGCCAAATGGCCCCCGGAGCCGCAGAGCACGACTGCTTCCCCAGAGCCGAAGCCGGCACCGGCACGTTTCTCCACCGGCGTCCTCCCGTGGAAGTCCGAATCCAACCTGCAGCAGACGACCGTCTGGCCACCAGCCAAGCCTACCTCGACGTCGCCGCCGCCACTGTCACCGTCTACGTCACCCTCTGGCTCGCCTCGCATGCGTGCCTCTGTCAGCTTCCCGACTGTTGTCGGCGGGCCCAAGGCCTCTTCTGTTTCTCCGCCCACAGCACGAAAGCAGCTAGCTGCCGTGTCGACAGCTCCAGCAAAGCCCATTTCACCGTTTGCTCCGGGACGGCAGCCCGAGGTTACGGCTGCATCCGCCACTGCTAAACCCGTCACGGAGCAAGAGCCTGCACCTGGGCCCAAGCCTGTTGAAGAGCCCAAGCCTGTTGAAGAGCCCAAGCCTGTGCCCAAGACTCTCGAAGAGCCCAAACCAGCCCCTGCAAAGCCCGAGCCGGTTCTTGTCAAAGCGGAACCCGCTGCTCCTGCAAAGGTCGAGTCCAAATCCGCCGATGCTTCACCCAAGATGCCGAGGCCGTCGCTCGCCCCCATCGTGACCGCTATGCCGGCACCTGTTTCCGCCCCTAGTGCACCAGCTGCCACGGTGGCTGAAGACAAATCTTTCGAGTATGCTGACCCCCATGTTTTTGTGTTTGTTCTTAGTGTGCCTTTCTTTTGGCAGGGCACCGATTCAACGTGTCAATTTCCGCAAACCGATCGGGGACAGCACTGATCTTCGGAACTCGGCGTTTTTCAACCTACCTGGGTGCGTTGTTACTTTTATTTTTTACCACAATCGCTGAAATTATCACAGACAACGCGCGATTTTCGACTTTGCCGCCGGCACCGCGCCTTCTCCGATACTGCCACCCACAAATACTATGTCAGTCATGATTGACGATCTCGACAAGTCGATGAACGCCTTGCAAGAGTTCAACAACCTCATGACCCCTGTTCAGGCACGAAGTTTTTCAGACCTGGCCGGCAAGGAAGCCGTTCCGCAGTCACCCGTGATCAAGAGACAACGTTCGCTCAAAGGCCACCATCCGCACACGCCCGTGTCCAAGTATGAAGTTATCCTTGCCCACTGTGTGTTCAAACTAACCGTTCCAAACAGGACTGCGCCAAAGTATATTTAGAAAAACCATTTACTATGATGCATGTGCTGACAGTTTTCTCCCAATCAGACTTCATACGTCACCGCCATCAGGACATAGCAATCTGGGCTCCTCAGTAAGAAATAACCAAACGTCGAACAACTCTCTGAGGACTATTTCACGCAGATGCAAAATGCAGAGGATCTCGACGAAGAAACAGACGAGGTTAACAATGATGAGGACGCCGACAGCTTAAATACGGACGACGAGTCTGATGAGGAAATCAGCGCGTCCGCTCTCAAATCGGTAATCATCTCTTCGCGTATATAATATCTCGTTCACATCAAAAAAAAAAAAAAGGAGGGTTCTACAACCTCTCGTCCAAAGCGTAGCATGTCGATTGGCGCACTCAGCTCGACAGATGCCAGCTGGCTCTCGAGCAAATTTGACTCGTCCAAGAAGCCAGATTCTCCACCCTCCCCTCGAGCGTATTTTTTTTTTTTTTTTAGAAAAAAGCATAAATAATAAATAAAAACCTTTTATCATACAGGGAAATGGCCTCGGCTGCATTCGCAGAGGCCGGCCGTGCCAGCACGGAGAGTTCACTCAGTCAGACGCCTGCATCAAAGGCCATGCTGGCCCACATTGACGATCTGCAGACCCTCGTCGAAGAGGTGCAGCACGAGGTGCTGGATGTGGTTACAGTTATCGAGGACGGGCGCGTGACTGTCACGGAAGGTACCCTCGAAGGCCTGGTCAATCGCTTGGCCTCGGTCACGGAGACCGAGGTGGACTATGTGCATGAGGTATGCTTATGAAAAACTATTTTTTCATTTTCTGAGGAGAAAATTCAGTTTCTGTTCACGTATCGCTACTTCACGACCGCGTCCGAGGTATTGCGACTGCTGATCAGGCGATTCGATAGCAACAGTGCCAAGGCATCCGACTCCAAAGTGGACACGGATCGCAAGGCGCTCGTACAGGCACGCGTGCTCAACGCCCTTCGCAAATGGGTTGTCCGCCATTTTGTCGACTTTTTGGGCAACAGCGAGAGCATGACCATGTTTGAGGCCTTTGTCAAGCGTGTGGTTGAGACCAACGACTCGAATCGGTACAAGCAGCACCAACCGCAACGAAAACTCACTCAATCCCACTTTTCTGCAGACGTTTTGCCCAATCAATCAGCGAGCTCATGATGAACCAAAAGCTAACCCTACGCAAGGGCATTGTGTTTGGAGCAATCTACTCGAACGAGTCTACGTTTGGTTGTACGATGACAGAAATTTTTGTTTATTTATTTCCTTGTGCTCACCCTTCCCCTTCTTTACCAGCGACGACGATCTCATCAAAGGACCTCAAGAAAGTCATGAGCATGTCCTTGTTAGACCACAAGGTGGACGACCTGGCCAAGCAGCTCACTCTACTGGAGATGGAGATGTACAAGCGCATCGAAATCCACGAAATGTTTGTTGAAAAGTGGGCCAAGTCGGAGAATCCCTCTGTGACTGCCCCGAACCTGATTACAGTATACTTTATTTTATTGATGTGTCTTTTTTTTTTTCTTTCTCTAAATTAAAATAAAAAATAAAAAAAGTTCATCAACTGGTTCAATCGCATGGCGTCCTGGGTGTCAACTGAAATCTGCCTCGCAGGCAACCTCAAACTCCGTGTGACAATTGTGAAGCAATTTCTGAAGATTGCCAAGCTCTGGTAACCAGGCAAACTCTCTCTAATAAATAATTACTAAGTGCAATTATTCTCAGTCGATCCTGGAACAACATGAATACTGTCTTTGAAATCATGGCTGGGCTGAACTCTGCGTCAGTGTCGCGCTTGCACAAGACGTGGGCAAGTCTGCCGGCCAAGTATCAGAAGATCCTGGAAGAGCTCAATGGATCCATCAAGTCGAACGACAATTGGAAGGCCTACCGGACAATCCTGCGCACGTCTATGCCACCGCTCCTCCCCTATGTCGGCCTCTTCATGAGTGATCTCACGTTTGCCGAAGAAGGCCCCACCGTCCTCTCCAACCAAAACATTAGTTTTTTCAAGATGCGACGCATTTCCAAAGTGCTCGAGCTGGTTGCCAAGTTTCAGGCACGTTATCGAAACTGATTGAAAACATTTCTAAACTTGCAAATTCAGGGATACAACTATACGTTTGCTCCGGATATGCGTACCATGCACTGGTTCCGCCACGGCGTCGTCACCCTCAACAGCGATGAGCTCTTCAAAGCAAGCTATCGTTGCGAGGCCTCAAAAGAGGCCAACTAAGCCCTCCTATAAATCTTAGGTTCCTTTTTCCTTTTTTTTTTTTTTGTTTTTTTTTTGGTTTGGATTTCTCTCTCGTTGCTTGTTATTTGTTTGTTTACGATGCTAAATTATCTATGACATTACTGGGAGGGACACCCAGCCCCATCCAGTTGTAACAGCTGAGGGAGCGCTTGCCAGACAAAAGCGGGGTACGAGGGCTGGTCACAGACGGGGTTGCCCTTGAGCGTGAGAGACTTGAGGTGCTTGAGGGCAACGATATCGTCTTCGATCGCGACGAGTTTGTTGCCTTCCAAATTGAGCTCCTCCAAATCAACCCAAACGTGAGCGCCCTGCATTGACACGAGCGAGTTGTTTGACAGGTCGAGCTTGGTCACGGCGGGCAGATAGTGGGGGACCCACAGAGACGTAAGCCCTCCCGTGACCTTAACCTCGGTCGGGAGCTGGAGAGTGCCATCGGTGGTTGCTGCTGTGCTGAACAGCACAGACAATAAGTCTTCCCAAGCAAACTTGCTCTCTGAATACTCAAATTAGCAAGTATAAATCATAGCTTCCCTACCAAGGTCGTTGTAGTAGCTTGCGCGGTCTCCGTCTAGAGCAATCAGCTTTGAGAGACGGTCGCTCACCTTGACGTCCAACTCGGGATCCACAAGATCTCTCATAAGCAGGACGGAGCTCAACAGCGGCCCTAGCGAAAAAGAAGAAATTCATTAGCACAACGATGGACTGGCCCCCATTCGTACATTTGGCATCGGGCTCTTCGGCTAGCAGCTCTTCGACTGTTACGAGGGTTGCCTGCAAAAGGGCCTTGTTGGCGTTGACAGTACGAGCGAGCAAGAGCTTGGACTGATCCTTGGTGGGCTGGTTGGCGTCCAGCACTAACGACATGGGAGACGGGGTGGAGATCGACGCAGCGAGCATTTGTTTCTCGACAGGCTTTTGCTCGTGAAAGAGAACGACGATGTCCTCAAGAGCAAAGACAACGCGCTTGACGGCCGTTTCGCTTGACCCAACGGTAAAAGTCCACACGTGCGAGGGGTGATGCACGCTTCCATGCGACGGGGACCATGATCCCTGGATGGCGCCGCCGTTGTCGTCGACGACGTAGGTGTCAGTCAGTTGTGTCAGAAGGACGGCATTTGAGAATGCGACAGAGACAAACTTTCCGTTTTTCCATCCGGAAAGCAATCTGGTCGGCTGAAAGTCTTTTTTTTGTTTTTCAAAAAAGTCAGATCGACAAGAAATGGTTCAATTAGTTTAATCAAAATAAGGGTGCGTACTCTTGCCAATGAGCCAGCGCTGGTACAGCCACGCACTCTGGTCTTCCGGCGAAGTGAACGTGGCGTCGGTGACAAGTTTGAACTCAACGGCGAGCGCCTTTTGGCGCTCAGCGGAATCGGGGAAGATGCGCGGAAGAAGCTCGCTGCGCAAATGCCAAGCAGAGTAGTTGGAAAACTGCTGGTTGATCTTTGTGAGCGTGTACTTGAACTCGTCTGCGTCTGGACGTCCAATCTTTTTGCAAATGTAACGCCGGTAGTCCCAACAGTGAACTAGAACAAACACATCCATCAGTCGACAAGAAGGGTGAGAGGGGGGGGAAATCGTGTTGGTACAGTTGCGCTTGTCCAAGTCCAGCATCATATTGCAAAGCCCCAGTTCGACCTTCCAATCGGGCTCGGGCATGCGATCAATCACCCAAATCCTCTGCAGGCCATTTATTTAATTTGGAAAAAAAAAAGGTAAAAAGAAGGTTTGTGCAACCTGGAACCACACCCAGTACGACTTGGGATGCGCGCGAATGCCGGCTTCAACTACCTTGAGCTCTTTGCTACAGAGGGCCCGAAAATCCTCCTTGTTTCTGTTGGTGTCGTTCGTTTTTTGTGTTGAAATGAAAAAAATCGAAATGCACAGCATACAGCAGGGTGCCTTGGCTCTCGAGAATTTCCTTTCGATAGTTCCACATCGTGTAATTGTCCGGGTTGCTCTCGAGCGCACGCGCAGTTGCATCCAGCATATCAGCAGACTTGTCTCCTTGCTTGCGCTGTTGTCGTGTTTTTTTATTGGCTTTTTTTCAGCCATCCCCACAAGTCACTTTCGTTCCTACTCACCTTCTCAACGATCGACGCTATAAGCTCATTGTACTGGCTGATGCGACGCTGCTCAGCCGCGTCCTTGGCCGGCAGACTGCCACGCTTCACGCCGTGCATTAGGGAGCGCACACAGTTTAAACATGGCCGAGTCGGAGTTGGCGCGGAAGGCCTCGTGGCGCGACGGGTTCAACGTCAAACCCGAGCACGTGCGGATGACACCGTCGTCGCGGTTATCTACAGTCGCCAAGGATGAAGCAGCCGCTGCTGATGCGAAGGACGTTCAGGCGACGGACGAGATGGATGCTGCCCCCGCGACGGACCAGCCTAAGAAGGGCAAGGCTCTCAAGGGCCAGATCAAGCAGAGACCGCGACAGACGTTCACCGATGAGGCTCAGCTGTGTATGCAAGTGTCCCGAGGTGAGGTCTGCCAGTTTGGCGACCAGTGCAAGTACAACCACGACATTCAGAAGTATCTCGCGACCAAACCCGCCGATCTGGGCGACAAGTGCTTCCTGTTTGACCGTCTTGGGCGCTGTCCCTACGGCTACGGCTGCCGATTCGCTAAAGCGCACATGACTAACGACGGCCAGCTCGTTGTCCGCGAGGGTGTAATGAGTGAATATTTCATTTGTATTTATTTATTTATTTATTTTGTTTGCTTGCAGGCCGAAATCTCCACGCTCAAGAACGAGCAGCAAAACTACCTCTCACAAGATCTGTGGTACAAACTTCAACGCCGTATCGTACGTTTTTTTTATTTAAAAAAAAAAAAAGTGCTTGAAATAAAAACTCAACTCGCCACCCAGTACTCGTTTGAACGAAGCAAGAATGCATGCAAAGATTTGAACTTCAATTGGTCATACAAAGAGGGCAGTGACAACAAGAAGCGCGAGCACGACCAAGTGGAGCCCGATGAGGCCAGTGCCGCGGCTACGGGCGGCGAAGCAAGCATCAAATCAAGCGCGATCGAGGAAGCCGCCATGTCTGCCTCAGACACCACGGATGTTCCTCTGCGCCAGGCCGAGAAAATTCAACTCGACTTTACTGGCAAGCTCTACCTGGCACCGCTCACGACCGTTGGAAACATGCCTTTCCGCAGGATATGCAAGTCGTACGGCGTCGACATCACGTGTGGAGAGATGGCACTGGCCCAGAACGTCGTGGGCGGCAATCGGACCGAATGGGCGCTCCTCCGTCGACATGAGTGCGAGGACTTTTTCGGCGTCCAGGTAACTAACGTACGATTTGCGCAACCCTGAATCAGTGTTTTTTTTGCAACCAGATCGCTGGTGCCTACCCGGATCTGATGATGCGCACTGCGGATATCATCAACACGCACATTGATTGCGACTTTGTGGACATCAATATGGGATGCCCCATCGGTAGGCGCAGATGGACATTCAAATGTTGATATCTCGTTGTGTGTTAGACATGGCCGTGAACAGCGGCTATGGAAGTGCCCTGCTCAGCAAGGAAAGACGCTTGAAGGACATTGTCAAAGGAATGCTGCACGTGCTCGACAAGCCTTTGACGATCAAGACGCGCACGGGCTTCACCAATAACAACCTCATCGCCAATCGCCTATTGCCCCAATTGCGCGACCTGGGCATCGCCGCCGCTACCCTCCACGGCCGCACAAAGCAGCAGCATTACTACCACACGGCCAATTGGGACTATGTGCGCCACTGCGCCGCGGAAGTACAGCCATTGCCGCTGTTTGGAAATGGCGACATCATGTCGTACGACGACTATGTCAAGAGCATGGCCGACTCCAAGCTAACTGGTGTGATGATTGCCAGGTAATACGGCCATGAAAAAATATATATATATTTTCATAAATAAAATATAAAAAAAAATATTTTTTTGACAGAGGAGCCTTGGTCAAGCCGTGGGTGTTCACCGAGATCAAGGAACGCAAGGTCTGGGACATCTCGTCCTCGGAACGGTTCGACATGCTAAAAACCTTTTGCAACTATGGCCTGGAGCACTGGGGCAGCGACACGGCTGGCGTCAACAAGACTCGCCGCTTCCTGCTCGAGTGGCAGTCGTTCCTACACCGGTACGTCCCCGTTGGCATCATCGAGGCGGGCCTGCAGCGCATGAACGACCGCGCACCTGCCTTTGTCGGTCGCGACGACCTCGAGACGCTCATGGGCAGCCCCATGTCGGACGACTGGATCAAGCTGAGCGAGCTCCTCCTCGGCAAGGCTCCCGACGGCTTTGTCTTCCGTCCCAAGCACAAGGCCAATTCCTCAGAGCTTGTGCAGCAACAGGGTTGATCATTTATAGTGGGCTGAATGAAAAAAATCACGACGAAAAAATTTTTTATTTTATTTTTTCTGCACCATGTCGAAAACCGTGCCTGCAAAAAAGGACACGGCCATCGGAACGGATGCCGCCCAACGATCTGGCGGGCTTTTCTCGGCCAACGACTGGAAGTGTGCTATGTAAGCCTGCACTCGGAAAGCAGAACTGTGCGCTCACTCTTTTTGTGTGTGTGTGTGTGTGTGTGTGTGCGGGGGGTAAGGTGTGGAAATATCAACTGGCTGCGCCGACTTCAATGCAACGAGTGCAAGGCGCCCAAGCCCGGGTCAGTGGATGAGACGCGCGAGGGACGTGGCGGTGGCTACAACGAGCGCGAGAACGTCGAGTACAAGGACCGTGCCGAGTCAGACAGTGAATACGACGAGTTTGGTCGCAAAAAGAAAAAGCCCAAGGTGGTAAGAGAGCATACAACGGCAACGGCAGACTGATGTTCACCTGGATGATCACGGGAAGACCGAGCAATCGAAGAACGTCAGCAAAGGAGAAGAGGAGGACGACGAGGAGGACGACGGCGAGGATGACGACCGTTGGAATGCCTGGGCGGACTTGGTGGACGATGACAAGGCCACGGCCAAGGACGACAAGGACAAGGCCAAGGACGACAAGACCACCACGAGCAAGGATCCCAGGGACAAGAAATCAGCCGATACTAAAGGATCGTCCTCGTCGTCGTCGGGGTAAAGGCACAAATATTTTTAGTTTTGACTGTTTCCTGTAGCCGTCCCGACCACTCACGATCGCGCAGCCGCTCTCGCGACCGTCGTCGCCACTCACGTAGCCGCAGCCGCTCCCGAGGTCGTCGCCGTCGCTCGCGTAGCCGCAGTCGGGACCGCGGCTCTCGCTACTCTGATCGCGATCGCGACCGAAACCGCGACGACCATCGTGACCGTGACCGTGGTGGCCGACGTCATAGTCGCAGCCGTAGCCGTAGCCGTAGTCGTGATCGTTATCGTCGTTAGGAGAAAATAATAGAAATGGCACTGCTGAAAAAGGAAATGAAAAAAAAAAAGAAGAAAAAAAGAAGGTTCTTCTACTGGAGCACCGCGTACACCTGACGACGATGTATCCGTTTGGCGCGATTGCAAAGAATGCCCGTGCAGCAGGACATGCCGAAGAAGAGCCCGGTGTAGAGAAGGGTGTAGGCCCACCTGAATCGATGGAGAAAAGTTAAAATTAGGAGATGAAAAAAAAAACACACCAGCGGCCGTAGACATAGTAGATGACACTCGAGTCGTTGCCATGACTGTTGAAGATCAGGTACCACTGGTCGTTAGGGTAGGGCACGAGCTTGACGCATGTGGCCACGGTGACATGACAGATGTCGACGGCGCTCGTGAGATCGTAGGTGCGAGCCTCCATCTCAATCGTCGCGTCCACATCCTGGCTGTTTGTGCACACGGCTGCCTCGTTGCTAAATACAAAGTAGTAAGTGTCGTCAGAGCTCACGCTGAACTGGATCGCGGTCGACTGTGAGCTGGTGAAAATGATCCGCACCTCGGGGGTGATTGTTTGGCCGTTGAAGTAGGCGTTTGCCGTGTGGGCTCCGCGGATGATTTGGAAAACGAGAGGGCAGTCGCCGTTGTCTACAAGATACCGTTTACCGGGGTACTCTTCCCCCCCCCCCCCACTTCTAAAAAGATACGTACATGTCCAGCTGTAGAGCACGGTCGACTGGGCGCGCAGGTAGGCGTGCTCCTCAGCGTAAAAGTTCTGGCCGCCCGGGGGGCTCTGGTCGGGCTTGAACACATAGTCGTACTGGAATGACCGGACGGCACTGAGGCTGGGCGGCTGGTCAAACGTGTACAGGTCGGGGCCCACGCCGCCAATGATCATGGACTCGGAGAACTCGCCGTTTGCAAAGACAGTCTCCTGGGCGTTGGGCGCGAGCTCGAGCGTCGTGCCGTAGGGGTCGGGCCACGGGATGAGCGCCGCGCAGCAGATGTACGCGATCAGGAACATGAGGAAGACAACCCCCGCCAGGCAGTACGCCTGCTTGACCTTGTCGTTCGGCGGCGTGTTGTTCATTGCGTCGTCCGTTGGCGCGTACACATTCTGCGGCTGATAGCGCGGCGGTGTGTACGCTGGCGGCGCGGCCTGTGGCGGATAGTATGTGCTGTTGGTCGTCGTCGTCGTCGTCGCCGCGTACTGGTAGTAGATTGGGGCGGCGGGCGTCGCCGGGTACGCATTGGTCTGCGTCTTCATCCGGCGTCTCTGTTTATATTTTTTTTTTTTCCCCTCCAAACTTGCATGCTCTCTCCCAGCTCAAGAGCTCTTCCTGTGATGAGGTACGTCTTGTAGCTGGCACGCCTAGACTGGGCCTCTGGACTAACGCCGCCAACCGGAAAGTGTGCGCGCTGCTGCGGAAGACCTGTTGGCCTACATCAACAACTCGCCATCACCATTCCATGCCGTCGAGTCAAGCCGCTTGCGGTTGGCCGCGGCTGGGTTCACCGAGGTACGTCCGCCGACTCTTTGGCTCGCACTCAATGTCTTTCCCGCCTACTTGTAAACCCCCAGCTGAAGGAGCGGGACACGTGGGACGTCAAGCCCAACGGCAAGTACTACTTTACGCGCAACAAGTCGACCATTGTCGCGTTTGCGGTGGGCGGCCAGTTCAAGCCAGGCAACGGCTTTGCGATCATCGGCGCACACACCGACAGCCCGTGTCTCAAGGTCAAGCCCAAGTCCAAGGTCGACAAGGAGGGCTTCCAGCAGGTCGGTGTCGAGCTCTACGGCGGCGGCATCTGGCACTCGTGGTTTGACCGCGACCTCTCTGTCGCGGGACGCGCCATGGTCCAAACGAGCGACGGCTCGGTGGCACACCAGCTCGTTCGCATCGACAAGTAAGACGGGTGCTCGGCATGTTGAGTGTGTTCACCATTGTATGTACGCCGCAGGCCCATCCTGCGCATCCCAACCCTGGCCATCCACCTGGACCGATCGGTCAACACGGACGGGTTCAAGTTTAACCTCGAGAGCGAGCTCAAGCCCATCCTCGGACTGGCGCGCAGCACCAAGGACAGCAAGGAGGCTGACAAAAACTCCACTGTCCGCCACCAGCCTGTTCTCTTGGACCATCTAAGCAAGACCCTCTCGTGCAAACGTACAAATTGATTTCAAACGTAGCTTAAAAAACGATGTGCTACAGCCGGCGACATCCTGGACTTTGAGCTTTGCCTGTACGACACGCAGCCGGCATCAATCGGTGGTGCCAACGAGGAGTTTTTGTTTGCGCCCCGCCTGGACAACCTCTTCAACGCGTACACTGCTACTCAGGTCTGTGAGCACTCATGCGAGTTGAAAAAAGAAGTTGAACCTGTTTCGTTGCTGTCTACAGGCCCTGATCAACAGCATCCAGGAGAGCGGAGACGGCCAAGCGGGCGACTTGCAGCATGATACGGTGATCCGCCTGACGGCGCTGTTTGACCACGAGGAGGTGGGCTCGGAGTCTGCGCATGGTGCCGCGTCTTTGCTGCTGGAGTCGACTATGCGACGTCTGTCTGCGGGAGCTTCACCTTTGGCGTTTGAGGAGGGCGTGGCCAAAAGCTTCCTCGTCAGCGCCGATATGGCGCACGGTGTCCATCCAAACTACTCGGGAAAACACGAGGACAACAACCGCCCACAGCTGGGTGCAGGCGTCGTCATCAAGGAAAACGCCAATCAACGTTATTCGACCACGGCAGCCACGGCGACACTCCTTCGTCTGATCGGACAGCGCGTCGGCCAGACGCTGCAGGACTTTGCCACCAAGAACGACATGCCGTGCGGATCCACCATCGGACCGATCCTTTCCAGTGGCCTCGGTCTGCGCACGATCGGTCGGTTGAAACTTTGTAAAAAAAAATCCGGGTGTTGAAGTGTGTGTTTCTTTCTGTGCAGACGTCGGCTCGCCTCAGCTGTCCATGCATTCTATCCGCGAGACTGGTGCCGTTGAGGACGTCAAGACGGCCGTTGATCTCTACACGGTAAGAAAATTTTATTTATTTTTTTTTTTTTATGCCAAAACAATATCTAAAAGCCCCCCTTTTTTTCCCACAGGCGTTTTACAAGTTTTATTCGGTCACGGATGCCAAGCTCTCGGTTGATTAAACTTTTCCTTCTGTCTATTTTGTTATGTTTGAATTTTCCCTGGGGCTATAAAACAACTTGGGAAGTGCTGGTAGCTATTTCCTAATCCAAGCTGAGGACGGGCGAGTCGCTCCGCTTGGCCAGGTTTTTGCTGTCCATGCGCATGGACTCGAGACGCATCTCTTGCTGTTGGCGAGCAAATTCGAGTTTCTCATCTCGGGTGGCGTCGTACGCAAGAGCGGTCTGCTGGTTCATCGGGTTCTCGGGCGCCTTGCCCCACAGCTTGAAGATACGCTCGCGAAGCTGCGATAGCCTCAGCGTCGGGTTCTCTTCCTTCAGGATGGGCATCATCTTCTCTTCGTACGCGAGGTACGCTGCCTTCATGCGACGCTCAGGATGCTTGTCGACCGCCTCAGACGACTTTGACGCAGAACCACCGCTACTGCTGCTGGCAGTCGTAAGATCGAGAAGGTCAAGCGCGTCCTCAATGTTGCGAGCCTGACAAGATTAAAGTTATATTAATAGAACGTAGAAAAAGGGAAAAGAAAACGTGAAACCGACGACGGTACCTGGTACTCTTCCACGTCCTCGGGCTTTTTGAACTCGTTTATGGCCTTTTCCTTGGAGGCAGCCTTCTTCTCGCTCCTATGTCCGCGTGAACCGTTGTTAACGAAATGCACGTACAGGGAGAGAGAAAACGTTACCCGCGCTCAGGCTTGGTGTCCACGAGGTTGGCTTGCTTGACACTGCGCATCTTGCTGAGCTCTTTCATGTCGTTCTTTTCGGCCTCCTCGCGCGCCTTTTTGGCCTCGAGTTGACGTTGCTGTAGCGGTCATTTAGCAACAGCAACGCGACCAGCGCGCATACCCGCTTCTCCTCCTCCTTCTTCTGCTTGTCGTTGCCCTTGGCGCCGACACTCCACTCTTCGTCTTCCTTTTGCTGCCGCTGGCGGTCCTTTTCGGCATTCTTAACGGCAGCAGCTTCTGCCTTGCGCTCCTGCGAGAGACAAGGTTGCACGTTAGCGTTTACACTTGGCCCCCCCCCCCCCCCGCTATCAGCGTACGGCTGCGGCAACGGCCTTGGGGTTCTGCTTTGGCGGCATCGGATGACGTTTTCAAAAAAAAAGAAAAGAAACTTGAGAAAAAATATGCGGCGGTCGTCGATTTGGAGGTCGCTTGTGCAGTTGCCGGACAAGGCGAGATTAGTGCTGCTGCGGCGTGGCGGGAACACCACTGCGGCCACCAGCGACGGCGACGGCGATGGGCCGACAAGTTCGGCGGTGCATCGCAACGAAGGAGTCGCTGTGGAGGAGCTCGGCGCAGAAGGGCTCGGACTGGAGACGCGTTTCCCGCCAAGTGACTTTCGGTTCTCGTGGGTGACCCCACCTCGGACCGTCCTGATCGTGCAAAAACAGGGCGATCTCGAGCCTGTCAAGCGGACGACGATTGCAAGGATCTCAAGGTACGACACTGTCTTTTTCGCGCGCCTGGCAGGACTTCATTTTTTCTTTTCTTTTCTCAGATGGCTCATCGAGGACAGACAGATGAACGTGATCATTGACAAGGACACGGTCCACCACCAACACCACGAGCAGCAACAGGAGCAGCAGCAGCGTCAGCAGCAAAAAGAAGAGGAGGCCGCAAGGGTACACCCAAACGTCTACCTGTTTGACCAGCAACAAGAGCACGACCTGTCCGAGCTCTCACGGACGGTCGATCTCGTGGTGGCACTTGGCGGCGATGGAACTTTGATGCAAGTGTCAAGCTTGTTCAAGGGCCACGTGCCTCCCGTCGTGTGCTTTGCCATGGGCAACCTGGGGTTCCTGATGCAGTTTGCCATAGATGAGTTCCAAACGGTCATCACGAGCACGCTCCAGGGCCGATTTTCTTTCCTCCCGCACATGCGTCTATCTTGCAGCACTGTCACCGACAGCGGCCGTGTGATGACAAGTGAAAATTAAAAAAAAAATTTTTGTCTTCTTTTCGCACTGACATAATTTTCAAAAAGGTCACGAAGTTATGAACGAAGTCGTTATTCATCGTGGACACGAACCTCACCTAGCAAGTATCGACGTATATATCAACGATGAGTGGACCACAAATGCGTTGGTACGTTTTTTTTTTTTGAAAAAAAAAAAGAAAATCAATTTTAGCTGTGTTTGCAGGCAGATGGGATTATCGTTGCAACGCCAACGGGTTCCACCGCGTACTCACTCTCTGCGGGCGGATCCGTCATCCACCCGTCAGTCAAGAGCATCCTGCTTACGCCAATATGTCCTCGCTCTCTCTCATTCAGGCCCGCCATCTTTGCACCAGATGCCGAAATCCTTCTGAAAGCATCCGTACAAATACAATTGATTTTTTCCCCCCCTCATCTCTCAATGAACAATAATAATTGAAAAGACATCCAGCCGTGGCTATGCTACTGCCACCCTTGATGGCCGTGACATTTCTATCCTCCGTCCTGGCGATTACATCAAGGCCAAGGCGTCCCTATTTCCCGTGCCCATGATCACGCGCGCACAAACCCACACAACCGATTGGGTCCGCGACATCAACCGAATGCTCAAGTGGAATTCGCAATGGTCTTCGCGGTGAAAGAATGCGGTCTTTGTAGAGAAAGAAACTATTCTGTACAACAACAACAAAAAAAAAGGGAATATCTACGCAAGGCGATGCGATCGGCGGAAACCCTGCTTGACGACATCGTCCCGAGCTTCGATCGTTCTGCGAGCGCCTAGTTTTTTTTTTTACACTTCTTTTTTTAAAAAAAATCTCCTAAACACTTGAAAGCCTCAGTATGTACCATCCAGAATGGCGGCCCACTCTGCCTCCGATTTTGTAAACTTTGTCTTTGTAGTTTCGGTGGCTTTACTGTACGGTCGGCCTCGTTGCGCGCACAGTTCTCCGATGGAAATCACCTCGTCGTAGGTTGACTGGTACCCATCATAGTTGATGGTCACTTGGGTCGGCATTGTGAGGGAATCTATGCTCATTATTTTAATACTAATAAAAAAGAAAAGCGGTACCCATGCTGATGATGCGAGCATGGTACCAGGCGTTCAATTTAATATCTAGACAGTCAAAGCGTAGACCCAGGTAGATCCCTTCTGGCGACAATTCCTTTCGAGCATTCGGAGACGCGTCATCAACCTCGGGTGATTTCCGTTTCAGAGGGCCTTCGTCCCCAACAATCTGGTATCAGTTTTAAAGAATTCAGTCATCATTGAGAAAGCCAAAGTTACGATTGTTTGCGTCCGAGTAGAATGCACGCTTTCCGCGATCGTCGCGACCGACTCTTTCGGATGGCGAGGTTTTCTCCGACTGCTGGTTGCGGTTTGGTCAGCTGGTGGCGAGTTCCGGGAACGGGTGGTCATGACTGGAGTTTCAAAGGCCGACGGTCGGCGCTGACGAACAGAACGAGAATCGGTCAAGGGTGATTGGCTCATGTCTAAGGCATCAGCGCTCCTTTTTCGAGCAGACAAAGATGACGAATCAGCCATTGGAGGCGAAGCAGAGCTCGGCCTTTGCAGAGAGGCTTCTCTCGGCGACTTGGCCACTGGGGCATCCTCTGCTTGTGATGATGTTGCGATGGGTGGTGAATTGACAGAGCCGGCAGATTCAGCGAGCACTAGACACATCGCGCTTAGTGTCAAATTCAATCAGTTTGCTTTTTATGGTTCAATGTTCAACCTAATTTGCTGCTCATTGCAGTCCTGTCCACCAGGATAAGGCGTGTTCCATTCGCTGCGAAGAAGACCAATCGACAGGCGTAAACAAGAGAGGGCTTTCGTGCAAAGACAAAGTCGCCAAAGCTGACGAAAGACAAGGTCTGATTAAAAAAAAAAAAATTTCTCAAAACCACGTACTTGCCAAAGTAGCCGACCAAGTGGAGACCCTTTTGCAATTCCTCCACAGGAAGTGCCTCTGCTTTCTCGATTTTGCCATTCTATTTTCAATTTTTCGATTTTTTGTGGTGGACGGACGCAAAACGGCCTTACGATTTCTACTAGGCCGATGAAGTAGTTTTTGTTTCGCGCTTGGGTGACCTCTAGACAGAGTCGGCCTTGCTTGTCCCAATCGTGCGGTGTTCCATCTTTTGGGTGGGGGAGTATTTATTATTTATGAAAACCTGCGCCAAAACAAGAAAAATACCATTTGATCTGGCGATCCAACGGACGATAAATTCCTTTTCGCCAACTCCGACAATTTCCAGGGTGTGCTGACCATCGCTTGGCTTAACAAATGATTCCTGCAAAAATATTAACAAGGACGCTTGAACCAAACCTGTGCCAGTTTTACCTCAGGATCGGATGCAGCCAGGATGGGGGTTTGCGGCTTGGATTTCGAACTCTTTGGGGTGCTCACTGCTAGCTCTTGGGGCTCTTGTGTTTGCTCCTTGTCGGCGGTCGTTTGTTCATGCGATGCGGCGAGAGAGAACTCGCTCATATCTCTTAGGGTACGGACGAAAGTACTTGCGTTGCTGTATGGACGACCGCCCCATGAATACATGGTGTCGTTTAGAAGGACAGAGCAATGGCCAGCCCGACGCATCGCGAAATTCCTCTCGTTGGCAAGTACGTGCCACTCCATTCCATCTGTTTTAGCACGAGGTTGGGATGTTAACCGAATGAAAGACACCAAACCTAGATCGAGCGAATAGACGCTGCAGGAGTGGCGCGAACTGCTGTTTGGGAACGCCTTTTCCTCTCGCCCAATCGTCTCAGGCTCCGCGTCTTCCATGATCCAGCCGCCAAATACAATCATCCTTCCCTCCTGGTAGACAAAGGCAGTGTGGTAGCAGCGCTCGGATGGCGACACGCCCTTTACTTGCGCCTGCGACCACGTCTTTTTGTCTAGTTGACCCCGACCCATGAGATATTTGTTGCCAAAAAAAAAAAAAATAAAATGGGTGGAACACACCAAGATCAAGCAAATAGGTATTGTTCAGACGGGCGAGCGGCTGTTCGATCCCACCAAACACGACCAGCGCATTCGACTTGGGCCACCACACTGCCGAGTGACCTTCACGCGGATTTGGCAGGTTGCCCGTGGTCTGCACCCTCGTCCATCGCAGATTGACTGTACGTTGAAAAGGCGGAGAAGCATCTTCCACGGAAAGCTCGTACACGTCGCCAAGGTACCTAATTCCAAGAATTGAGCACATGGGGTCAGCGCGGCAACGGTAACTTACTGGTGCATTTGGCTGGCACCGCCAAACAGGATCGCTTTTGAGGGGGAAATCGCAGTCAGCGTGCTGTTGACACGAGCCGTGGGGACATCCCCAACGACAGATCCGATCGTCAGCCAGGTCTTGCTCGCCATATCCATGCATGCGGTCTTTACCAGTAGTCAGGACCTACTGTTTTGGCGCTTTCAAGCAAGGAATACCTCGTTGGTGTACATGTCGGCAGTCTCGCTCTCGCGCACACCACCAAAGAGAACGAGCAGCTTGGATGATCCCTTGTCGAGCATCGCAAAGGCCACGCCAGCAGAGGCGCGAGGAGCAGGACCAGCCACATCCAATTGCTCCCACACTTTGTCCTCTGCACCGTTTGTTAGTAACAGGGCGAGTATAGACATGCCTTGTACTTGTATCAAACTGCCACACATCCTCCTGCACGCCGGTATCGCCGCCCCATGCGACCACCAAGTGCCTGCTGTCGCCCGCGTCCACCATCGCAAAGCCGTGGCGGTTGCTTGGGCGGCTCGATTTCGCCATACTACAGTCCGTCCGATGAAAAAGTGTCTTGCCCAAGGGCGCTCAGTGCTGGTTGTGGGCCCGAGCGGCGTCGGTACGATTTCTTGAAAACCAGGTGTGCCCTGTTGACCATGTTCGTCGCAGGGAAGACGATGGCTGTGCGGGAGGCGTGTCGGGAACTCGGGATGCGCGTGCTAGTGTACACAGCGAGCGATGTGGAGGCGCACGAGCCGGGGTACCCTGAACGGACAATCGCGCGGATCGCGGCCGGCCTGCATCAGGAGGCACGCACCGCCGGGAAGACGGTTGTGATCTGGGATCGTATCGACGAGATCGTCCCTCGTAGCACTCAGACAACCCCGTTAGTTTTGGACGCGTTTGCGGCCATGCTGCGGTCCAACGCCCTCCACTCGGACTCTGGCTGCGTTCATGTAGGTTGTTGTTTCGAGTGAAAGATTTTATGTCTTTGATATGAACGGTGGCAGGTCGGAATAACGCACGACGAGCGCCTAATTTGCGAGTACATCCGCGCCCTTTTTGCAGACACACTCGCCATCGACCCGCCCAAGACTGCGTCGGATCGGCTTGCGCTCTTGCACAAGGTGACTGATGGGCTGTTGACTGCCACACATAGAGACGAGGAGCTGTCGCGACTTGCCCAGCTGTGCCACGGGCTGAAACTGGCCGACGTGCAGGCGATCGCTGCGGATGCCGTGCGACGTGCGCAAACACGGAAAATTTCGACGGGTGATCTGTTTGCTGCTCGCAAGTCGTACATTCCCCGTGATGGAACCGCGGCCTTTCTGCCGAAACCGATCGAGCCCGTTGGGTGGGATCAAATTGGCGGCCTCTCTTCTGTCAAAGCCGCCGTCCAAGATGCACTTATCTGGGCCCAGCACCACCGACCGTCCTTTGATCGCATGTGCATCTCCCCGCCACGTGGAATGCTATTGTACTGCGCGCTATTTTTGTTGTCATGCTCCTCACTGTCCACTCTTTAGATTCGGACCTCCGGGGACGGGGAAAACGATGCTCGCCAAGGCGGGTGCCACCGCGATGAGTGGCGGCGGCGGACAGTTCATCGCGGCGACAATTCCCGACTTGCTTCGCGCCGAAGTCGGCGAGAGCGAGAAGGCGATCGCGAAATTGTTTGCTCAAGCTCGCCAGCATAGCCCATCGCTGATATTTTTGGACGAAATCGAGACGCTGTTTGGGACAAAGGACTCGGATCACTCTGTCCAGACCAAGATGGTCTCGCAGCTCTTACTCGAGCTCGATGACCTCGAACACTCTGCAGACCCGGACGCTTTTGTGTTTGTTCTCGCGGCTACTAACGCCCCAGACCGGATCGACGAGGCCCTCCTCAGACCCGGACGTCTTGACACCAAGGCGTATGTGGGCCCTCCTGCGATGGAAGAACGACTCCAAATCCTCGACATCTACTCCCGCCCGATGAAAAGGGCAGCCGACCTTGACCTTGCCTCGCTGTCTGCGCGAACCAATGGTAAAATATATATATATATTTTATCATTTTTTAATTTAAATTTTTTTTTTCTTCTGTTGGGTCAGGATTCACTGGCGCCGACCTCTACGCTCTATGCCAGCGCGCTGCGATGAATACGATAGATCGTGTGGCATCGATCGCTTCGTCGGACGCCGATGCTGCAGTGGTGACGATGGCTGATTTCGAGTCTGCCTTGGCAGACTCGTCTCCGTCTGTGCAACCCGGGGATCAACTTGTGTATTTATCATTTTGTTCATAGTGCATGCACGCAGAGTAATCATAGCAAACGGGCCCAGTTTGAAATCAAAACGCACGAGCTTTGATTTTGTGAGCCCATTTGACCACAGGCGTGTCAACGACTTTGCCTTGATAGTTGAACGGTTTGCCCCCCGATGCCTCGAACCCTTTGATAATGTTATCGGCGGTGGCAAGTTCGGCAGCAGACGACGAAAACAGCTCTTGGATCAGGCCAATTTGGCCCGGGTGGATTGCTTGCTTTAGCGGTTGCCATAAAAGTAAGAAAACGCACATGTCTAAGAAAGTACATACCTTGCCAGTAAAGCCCATCTCGCGACCCTCTTTGCATTCTTCCTTGAGGACCTCGTTATTCTTGTAGTCGATGCAGACAAGATCGATTGCCTGTAAAATGTATATCTTTTGGCTGCGGTTTTTTTTTCAACACGAGAGACGCACCTGCAGTCCATGCGCCACCGCCGCCGTAACGAGGGTCGAGCGCGCGTAGAGCATTTCGCGACGATGTTGGGTTCGAATGAGGCCCAGATCGGCGCAAAAGTCTTCGGATGCAAACTGCCGTGTTTTTTTAAGCGTTCGCACAACGGCCTGTTAGAACACGTACAACGAGAGCGTCCAGTCGCGGCTCGGCAGCAGCAATTTCACGGATGTTTAGAAGTCCCAGTGCCGACTCAATGCAGGCAATGAGCATGACGTCGCCAGGGACAGGCGAGAGAGCGTCGACGAGAGACGCGACGTGCTTGACGTGCGCGGCATGTTCGACCTTTGGGATGACGATCGCTTGCAGATGCTGGCTCGGCAGGATGGCCTTGAGGTCGGCATCCTCCAGCCGCGATCCCACGCCGTTAATACGCACAGCTCGCTCAGCACGCGGAGGCAGCGACGGATCCGCGAGCGACGAAACCACCATGCCACGGGCCACTGTCTTACTCGCGAGGGGCACGCCGTCCTCCAAGTCGAAGACGATCGTGTCCGACGTCAGTGTCTTGGCCTTGGATAGCTTGCGCTCGTCGCTACCGGGCACTGTAGTGATGCTCTCTGTTCAGTCACGGATCCGACGGACGCCTAGTACATGTACCATTGAAAAGGGTGCGTCTCACCCGCGTGGACATTGCGCGTTTGAGGAGGAGCAACATAGGACCCTATCACGGTTTTCTTTTTGTTTTTTTTTGAAAGAAAAATGGGTTTTCTACAGTGTTTTCTACAGTGCCGAGTTTTTCTATGCAGCCGAAGAGGCAGAAGAGGAGCGGTCCGAACGGAGGCCCCTTTTGATGTTTTGCAGTTGCTGCAGTTTGTCACAGTTGGGCTTGCTCATCGACTTGGCCTGGTCGAGTTCCTGTGATGTCCCAAACCAAGACGCACGACTCATTACCTGCTTTTGCGTCCTCTCCTGTTTTGAACACGTTTTAGAGAAAAAAATTTTTTTTATTTATTTTAAAAGGAGGGGTTCACCTCTTGCATGCACGCTAACCGCAATCTGTCCAAGTAGTCTTCTTCCACGGCCCTGTCAATCTTTGCCAAGCCATGAGGGTCTCGCTGGAATTTCTTGTCTGTGGCCACATCAAGGAAAAAGTCGAGCTGGTACAGGGAGGTCCGCTTGGCAATCTAGCATTTGAAAAAAAAAAAAAAGGTGTTACTTGAAAATTAGAGGAGCTCTCTGGTACAATGTAAGGATCCATCTTCTGCAGGCTGTACATTGGCCTGTCGTTGCCAGATCCAATCAAGAAAAAGACGAAAAGGAGGATGAGGGGGAGCCTGCAATGAGCAAATGTATCGAGTTTAATTTTAGTTTATCAACCAAAAAGACGCACAGTTGTATGAGCAGCTGCCACAGCCCAGTTTGCGCTCTCTGACCTCCAGCACCTCCGCCAGCGTGGTCCCCTGCAGTAGAGGCCCTTGCGCCACCACGTCCACCGGCACCACCCGCCCCTGATGAAGTCGTACGCCGGCCATTTCGGGTGTAGGTCGTGTACATCCTGAACCGACCGTTGTTTGGCATCTGGCCATTGAAAAACATGTTGAACAGATCGTCCTGCGTGAAATCGCCTCCAGAACCTCCTCCAAAAAGATCGTTAAAGGCAGCTAAAAAAGAAAAAAAAAATGAGGAAAACAACAACTGATTGGAACTGACCGTGAGCATCTTCGTTCATGCCGCCACTGCCCCGGCTGGGCGCACGCCCGTACAGATCGTATTGCTTTCGCTTGGAGACATCCGACAGCGTATTAAATGCGTCGTTTACGCGTTTGAACGCCTCATCTGCTCCAGGAGCACCGTTCTTGTCAGGATGCAGTTGCAGAGCGAGCTGGGTACAGTGGTTAGGACACACGGGGAAAAACGTTGAACGAGTCCCTACCTTGCGGTACGACTTTTTGATGTCGACATCGTTAGCCTCCTTGGTCACCTCGAGCACCTCGTAGTAATTGCTCAACGAGAGTACACGCTTGACCATGGCGAGTTGTTCTTTTGTGTGCTCACGTTCCGCTGCAAACAGTGGTTTTTCAAAAATTTTTGAAAGGGCCTTTCACGCGACAAACATACGAGGCGCAGAATGTGATCGTCCAGCAGGTGCAGCCGCAGCCGCCGTTGTCGTTCGAGGCCTGCTTTGTCAAAAGTCGGTGTGATTTGCAATTGAAAAAACAAGGGGACAAAACGATGTATGCATACGTCGACGACGAGGCCGCTGCTGGCGTTGACGCGGACGCCGTCGACGCTGAGGAGGAAGAAGACTCCAAGTGGGTCACCTTGCGGTCGAGAACACTGGGACGTCGGGCCACGATTAGTTTCGGGGGGGTGAAAAAAGGGATCCCATACCGTGCATGGTCTGTCGGGAACAGGTTGAGCGACTTTTTCACAAACTTGCGCGCTGCGGCCAGGTCGCCTGCCTTGAGCTTTTCCTCTGCCAGCTCACAGCACCGCTGCGCTTCATCCTTGTTGGACTCCTGCAGGGTTTAGAGCATCTCTGTTCGTGTGATCTTACCATGACGGGGGGGCGAAATTCGAAAAAAAAATAAAGATGGAAGAGGAGTTGCGATCCGTTGTGCGAGCGCGCCGCGCGTCGCTGTCGCCCACAAGCGCCATCTTCTGGGCTGACAAGCTGTGGTCCTTGACAGGTGTGCTTCTGTGGGGGATGGTTTGCTGCTGACCTTGTTGGTTAAGGGGACGAGAGCGACCTGCTGCTCCTGGCGCACTGTCAGCTGGATGCTGGGGACCCTGCGCGCGCAGTCAAGCTCGTGCAAAAGCACGTCTCGCAGCCCATGTGTTTAGAGGGCTTGATGCTGGTTGCGCATGGCATGGTATGGCCGAGGCCTTCTTTGTGCTCGCTGAACAAGTGAGGAAAAAAAAAAGAGCCTGCTGAGCGAGTGGTCCGAGCTGCTGGATTTGCTGTCAAAGAGCCCTGAAGTCCTGTACCGCCAGCCTTTGTCGACATCACCGTTGACGACAGACCTCACAAACAGCCAGATGTTGGCAAAGATACTGTACATTAAGGGTGTCTCGCAGCTCAAGATGGAGATCCCTGACAAGGCCGCTGCCAGCTTCAAAGAAGCACTCGAGCTTGACCCCTACTGCAGCGATGTGAGTTGCCTATTTCAGGCAGGCAGGCTGTTTAACCCCATTATTGTCAAAGGCCTTTATCAAACTCTCTGAGCACAACTTGCTGTCGCCGGCGGAGGAGTTGCGCCTTCTCGACTCCTTGCAAGGTGGGCACGGCCTGATCAAGGCTCTCTACAGCACTCGGACAGCGCAGACTCAGTCCACCGCCTTCACCGAGTCTCAACTCACGGTCTTGTCAGACGCCAAGCTTGGCACAAACACGGATGTGCTGACAACACACGCGAATCTGTTGTACGCAAAGGGCCAGTACGCGCAAAGCTTGCAGTTCACACAGAGGTACGTTCCAGTCGCAAGGGCCGTTTTTTTTTTTTTTGGATACATTTCCCAATCATTGGCAGAGTGTTGGCTCAGGACGAGCTACATAAGATGGCCCTGTTGACGCACATTGCTTGTCTTTTCAAGCTCAAGCGTAAGAACGACCTGTTTTTGCTCTCGCACCAGGTAAGCGAAACGTACCGCACCCCCCAAAAGTGTGACAGTGAACCTACCTGTAGCTTGTGGACAATGCGACCGGTCACCAATCATTGCCATGGTACGCGGTCGGTGTCTATTACTTGGTAACTACACGTTGGTACCACTTTTTCTCTAAAAGAAAACGCGTTTTCGTCTGTGCTTTCAGTTGACCACGCAAACCGACAAGGCCAGGCAGTTTTTCAACCGGTCGATTTCGTACGACACCAACTTTGTGCACGCGTGGTTTGGATTTGGCCACTCGTTTGCTCAAAAGGACGAGCACGACTCTGCACTGGCTGCCTACACAACCGCTGCTCGCCTGGCCATTCGGTCTCACCTTCCGCTCCTTTATATGGGAAAGGAATACCTCCGCTTGAACGACCTCGTCGCCGCGGAACAATTCCTCGTCCAGGCCAAGGAGATTGCTCCACGTGACGCGCTCACACTGAACGAACTCGGCGTCCTGTACCTGCGCACCGGCAATCTTGGTGCCGCCAAAACAAATCTCGAGCGCGCGATCGAATTGGACCCATCAAACCCCGACCTCGAAAACACGTACGTGAACCTCGGCCACACCTACCGCAAACTCAAGTACGTTGTGAGGACAAGGCTGTGCGACTAAGACATTGTAAAAGAAATTACGAGGAAGCGCGGCAAAAGTATCAGGCGGCCCTCCAGCTCAATCCGCTCTCGGCCACGACCATGACTGCCCTCGGCTATTTGAACCATCTCTCGGGCGACTTTGCCAAGGCGATCGAGCTATATCACATGGTAACTCGATCCATAAACAAAAAGTCACTCAGCTTTCGTCCTTTAACTAGGCCCTGGGCCTCAAGAGCGACTACACCATTGCATCGGACTTGGTGGCGCGGGTGATGGAGGTATGAGGCGTGCATTGAAAAGAAAAAAAAAAAGGGTGGAACACACATTCTTTTTTTTTTCAACCCATGCAGGACATGTTTACTCAATCTGCTCAATCCATTTTGCCGTTGATCCCGCCCTCGACGGTCACCCTACCAACGAGCTCGTCAGCAGCCTCACCCATGCGCGGCATAGCTGCAACATCGGCAGAGTCTTCTCAGCTAGACTCGTCGACCATCTCCATGGACATAGAGTAGACAATCGTTTTTTTTCTCCCCGCGACAACATCAAAGGTGGTTTTATGGATTGACACATATTATATATATATACATTGGGACAACGACGTCTATTTCTTGCCCTTGATGGTCGCGCGCTTTCCTTGTCCTACGAGTCGGGTGAAAGCAAAAAAAGAAAAGAAAAATAGTTAGTACCGCACTTTCCCTTGTCATACCCTTCTTTGGTGGGCCTTTGCCACGCATTTTGAGGCGCAGGACCTTCTCCTTCCAGTACTCGGTCTCCTCGTTGTAGAACTGGGGAATCCTGTTGACCACCTTGGTGTTGTTCGGCATGTACCAGTTGACAATGGACGGCCCAATGAACCGCTTTCTCAGGAGCTTGAGGCCATTTTTCCGGTTTGTAGGGTTAAACACGGTCCCAAAGATGTCTGCTCGAAGCTGCACAAACGGGTTAGTGGAGGCCCGTGTGCAGGGGCGACGACGATACCCCACCGAGACGAGCCAGCAGACTCGCCATATTTATATTCTCAGTAAATATGTCCTCCCCTATGACAATTCTAATTCTATGTGTTCAGAGCTTGAGCACCTTTCCATCGTGCAACAGACTCTTGGACTCCTCCTGCTCGAGGGCTCGGATGTCGCGGATATCCAGATACCAAAACAAGCAGACAAAGACCATGGTCAGAAAGGCAAACGCGCTCTGCAAAAGAAAAAAAATTTTTGTTTTTTGTTTAAAGAAAAACCACTGATTTTTTACGCTCATACCGTGCACAAAAACACAGGGCCCCACTCGGCGTCGGATGGTTCAACGTCGGGTCCACACGACGCAATGGGGGAGCTTTCGGTCGGGTCGCTGCGGGGCGCGCTGAGCAAGGAGACGATATACGGTGAGACGATTGCACCAATGTAGCCAGCACCATTGATGGTCGACACTAGCAAATACATGGGTTATGGGCAAGAAACAAAGGAAAAAGGATACCGGCCACAGCGGGGGCGCTCTTTCCGGCAATCTCCATCGCGAAGACGCCGTCAACAAACGAGTAGGGCGCGATGAGGACAAAACCAGTCAAGGCAACAAGGACGAGGTCGATGGCGATGGCTTGGCTTCGGTTCTCCTCGGTGATGACATAATACTCTGCGAAAGCCCACAGGCCGATCTGGGTTGCGGCCAGGCCGACCAAGAAGATAAGAGAGATGCCTAAAAAATTGTGTTGACAAAAAAAAAAAAAGGAAAAAAGGAAGACAAACCTCCACGCCATGTTGGGCGGACGTGGTCAACCAGGTAGCCACCGAGCAGTGCCGAAAATGTGCCAAAGAGGGGGAAGACCTGTTATGATCAGCCGTAAATAACGACCCTTTTTTTTTTTTTTTTGTCGTACCAAGGAGGCAATGGAGGAATCGCCCTCGCTCAAGCACAAGACCTCGTTGAAATAGGTTGGAAGCCACGAGTTGAAAAGCTCTCGGATGAGGGTGAGAACAAACGATTCCAGAAGAAGGATAATAAACTTGGGACTCTTGAGCAGGGGCAGCAATTGCTGGGCGATCGTGGGCTTTGCTGGCAGAGCAATGGCATCCGACGACGACTCGGACCCGGACGAGTTGATGACCCCGTCAATGAGCTCTGAGGTGCAAGTTAGACGAGAGCAGGAGCAAAGTGAGTTGTGATTACGCTTTGAGCTGCTGCTTTCGGCGGATTGGACAAAGACGCTCTTCTCGCTGGCACGGGGCTCTGGTTCGCCGATCGACAGCGGACTTTCCTTTAGCGTGAATAGCGCGGGAATGAACACTGCAAGGGCAATGCTGGCCGCAATGTAGTAGAGTTCCTGCCACGACACGCCTGCGTTTATGATCAGGCCAAACACAAGGCGGATAAGGGCATCTCCCAGCATGTAGCTAAGCGACATCACTCCCATGATCGAGCCGTACTCCTATTCACGGTGGCGCCAAAATTAAAAAGGATCCGCTTTTGCGCACAAGCAAAACCAACCTGCGAGCCGTACCAGGCCGAGACCACCTTGACCAGGGCTCCCCATCCGACCGACTGCAGGAAGCGATTGCATGCCCACATTGCCGAAAACCCGGCGACCGTGTTGAAAAAGGTAAAGAGCAGAGTGAACACGGCAGAACCCAGCAGGCCGATAAGGAAGAGGGGCCGACCACCAAAGGCCTCGATAATGAACCCGTTCATGAACTTGCCAGCGGCGTAGACACCATAGCCAACACTGCATTTTTTTTTCTTATTAACGAAAAGGGGGAAGGAAGGGGGGGAAGTTTGCGCGGCGTACCTCAGGACGACGCTGAACTCGGTCTTGGTAATGTTTGTGTCCAGGAGAATGCTGTTCTGGGCGACCGAGAGGTTGGACCGGTTAAAGTAGTAACCCATGTAGCCCATGATCAGGGTCACCGCGACCACCATGCGCCAAGCTTTGAATCTACTCGCCAACCTGTGTTAGCCCGCGCAACGGTGGTCCAGTCTTTTCTGTACTTGGGCGAGTAGGCCTCCCCCGGTTGCACGGTGCTCAGCATCTTGAACAAGCGAGCGAGAAAGAAAACGCCACGTGGCACGTGGCACGTGCATGTGCATTTTGTTTTCGCGGGTGGCCACATGGTATGGCACAAACCACAGCGCTGCTGCGAGCACCGACTAACCCATGGGACCACAGCTGAGGAGACAGACACGAGAGCGGCGCGAGTACTTGTACCGCAAGTCGCTCGAGGACAAGGACCGTCAGGTCTACGAGAAAAAGAAGCGGATTAGGGAGGCACTGGCGTCGGGCAAGGCCATCCCGACTGAACTCCGCGACGACGAGGAGGCTTTGCGTCGTGAAATGGACCTGGACTCGAAGGACACTGGTACGTTGCTACTTTTCATCTACTCGCCAGCTGACGAGCTTGCGTTTCTCCCAGCGCCCTCGACACACATTGATGACGAGTACAACCGGGCTGGCGCCGTTGACCCAAAGATCATGATCACAACATCACGCGACCCCAGTTCCCGGCTGACCCAGTTTGCCAAGGTACAGGGTAGCGCCGCCTTTGTTTTGCTCATCGTTTTTTTTCTTTCCCTTTCTCTTTTTTCAGGAGATGCGACTCGTCTTTCCCAACTCGCAAAAAATCAACCGCGGCAACTACGTGATCAAAGACATTGCCGATGCGTGCCGTGCCAACAACGTGACAGACCTGATCATCTTTCACGAACATCGCGGCGAGCCCGACGGCATGGTGGTCTCGCATTTCCCGTACGGCCCTACCGCGTACTTTTCTCTGCACAACGTCGGCCTGCGACACGACATTGACGACCGTGGCACGGTCTCGGAACAGTACCCCCACCTCATCTTTGACAAGTTCAACTCAAAACTCGGAGACCGCATCAAGAGCATCCTCAAGTTCCTCTTCCCCGTTCCCAAGGAGGACAGCAAACGTGTCATGACCTTTGCAAACACAAACGATTTTGTCAGCTTCCGTCACCACGTGTACCAGCAGACCGGTCCCAAGAGCGTCGAGCTGATGGAGGTTGGGCCGCGCTTTGAGCTGAAGCGTACGCCAAATGAAAGACAAGTCGTGCATTAACCTTATAATCCAGCGTATCAAATCAAGCTCGGAACGATCGAGATTGACGAGGCCGACACCGAATGGGTTGCACGGCCGTACATGAACACGGCGCGCAAACGCGAGGTGCTGTGATGTAGATACAGAGACAAAAAAAAAAACAAAGGATCATGTACAAATACCAAAAAAAAAAAAAAAAAAAAAAAAAATCAAAGCGAACGGAACTTTGCACGGAGGGCGTCGAGGTCGAGGATGGGCTGATTTGCAGCGTCAATCGAAATCGAAGACTGGGCAGCGGCCGGTTCATCTGTCGCATCGGTGTTTATTTCGATGCCCCAGTGGTTGTCCTCGTGTACGACCGCGCTGTCATCTCCTGTTCCACCGGGGTGTTGCATCCGTTGTAGGGTTGTGCTCACATTTGACCCGGATGCCTTTTGTTCGGCCTGTCGACGACAGCATGAACTGTCTTGGCAGGCAGGGTTGGGCTTGAGCTGCATCAAAGGGAAGTAATCCCGGAGCGAGTTGTAGCCGACATAGTGCGAGACATCACCAAACTTGAGAAGGAATTTGAGAGCGTTCTGCACCAGGATGCCGGCCACGACGCCCATCGTTGTGGGCAACGAGGCAGCGCAGACGCCTTCACGTTTGAGTGTCCTTTCATCGCCATCAGCAACAACGAGTGGCGGGGCGCACTAGAAACGCAGAATGAAATAACTCGAGATTTGTCAGGACGTACCGCAAAGCAAGCCGTCTCACCAGGAATGACGAGCTGTACGTGGCCCGAGACGGCGTCCTCAGACACACCCGACTCTATCCAGATCTGCTCCAGCTCGAGGCATGCTTGATTGACGGTCATCCGTGCCTCGTAGTTGTCCACACAGCAGAGTACCAGGTCGACCTTGCCGAGGTGGCCCACAGAGCCCTTGGCCAACCTCTGAACAAAGTCTTCATAGTTTTGAACGGTGGTGATGTTGTAGTTGTAGACCTCGAATTGGACATCGGGGTTGATGGCGCCTAGCGTGGCGCGCGCGGCCTCAGTCTTTGTCAGGCCTGCTTGTTCAGGACGGAAAAACAGCCTGAGCACACCCGCCATTCAGTGATCTCTCCTTTCCCCAATGCGCTGTACCGATTCATGTTGGCCAGCTCAACCGTGTCGTAGTCAAACAGGAGGAGCTTGCCAACGCCACAGCGCGTAAGCATCTCGGCAGCCACACTGCCCACACCGCCGATGCCAACGACGGCGACGCTGCAGCCTCGGATTGCCTGTAGGAGATTGACTTTGAGTGGTGAGTGCTCGTCCTTGCAAATTCGCACCGCACCTCATAGTTGTCGACGATGCCCATTCGCTTGAGGGCCATCAGGCGGCTGCGCAAACACGAATCAGAAGGCACACGGGCTTTTGTTACCTGTATGGGTTGGAGTGGACGACTTCAGACGAGAGTTGCTCGATTTTGGGCCGCGCCTGCTGCGCGACCTTTACGGACAGCGCGTCTGCAAGTTTTGCTTCGAGCTCCCGGATTCTGTTTTTCAGGACGTCGACTTCCGACTGGGACATGTTTGTTTCTCAAAAACTGAACTGATCGCCTAAAAAAACAAAAACAAAAGCAAAAGAACCTAGGAGGGTGTGACGAGGAGGACATTTTTAAGGCTTTATAGGAGGATGATGAATTAAAAAAAAATTTTTTTTTGAAGAAGAGATGGGGGAAAAAAAAACAAAAACTTGTTTATCTTTAGGCAGATGTGTTGTCGCCTCCATTCGCGGCAAACTGGGAGAGGGACGGTAACTTTTCTGCTGCTACCGAGTCGACAACAGAGAAGAAGATGTTTTCGAGATCGGCTTGGGTCAAGTCAGGTCTAGAAAGAATGTGATTGAGCAAACTAAAAATTTTATTTTTATTTTGGTTACTTGTGATAGTTGAACTCCCAGTCCTGGCCGTTCTCTGCCAGATGGAAAAAGTTGGGCGTCCACTCATCGCCCTTGTCCTCGCGCTCTTGACGGAGTTTCCTCTGGGCATCCTCCACTGCTGTCTTCTCGTCCGTCGCAAGGTCATAGTTGCGCTTGTACAGAGCTTGCGACAGCCCCTTCCAGAGTCTACAAAACATACGCATGTCTTACACACAAACACACGCGGGATGTAGCAAAACTTACTTTCGCGATTCGTAGTCGCTTTGCTTTTCGATCGGCAGGACAATCTTCGGGACCATGACAATCGATGTCGCGTCCAGCAAGAGTTCCTTGTCCTTTTTCTAAAATGTACGCCAAGAGATGTAAATTAAGATGACCGCAATCATTCGGCGGCACCTTTTTGTCTTCGGTGAACATCTGGTCTGACCACTTGCCGCTGAGCTTGTAGATCGTTTCGGACGACTGCTTGATCTTGCCTTCGACATTGTTGAGCGATCCACCCCACATTGGCTTAAATTTGAAGTCGATCTCTGCAACGAGGTCGTTGTGCTCACACGTGAGCACACAGCTGTCTGCAATCTCGTAGGTCATCGTGCCCACGAACAAGCCAACGGCGTACACGTTTGGCATGGTCACCGAATAGACCTTATTTATTTTTTTTTCCCACACGGGCAAGATGGATGATTAAAAAAATACACAACAGCTCGAGTTACCTCGCCTGGAAGGTCTCGGAACTTCATGAAGGAACGTCCTCCCATCAGCGCGGCCGACGAATTGCCCAGGAATCGCTAGTTAATTTTTTTTTTTGGAGGGTTTAGCAAGAAACACAAACGGGAGTTTCTAGTACTGAACGGGGAGCAAGGTAGCCCTCGGTGGTGATGCCCTTCTCCGGGTTGCAAAAGTAGTAGGCCGAGATTGGTGGATGGTGCGACACCTGCTCAGAGATATAGTACGACGTCGTGCCGTCGACCGTCCACTTGCAGCGAAAGAATTCGCCGAGGACAGGGTTGTACGGCTTTTTCACACCCTTGGGCTTGATGTGCCACCCAGACATAAAGTACTTGGTCAACTGAAGGAACCGTTGGACGGGGTCGGTCTGTTGGGGCAGACTGTACACAAGGACATTAAAAAAAAACAGAGAAGGGCTGAGGGAAAACTGCTTACTTCATCACAAGGTCCTGATGTGCCATAAAGTCGGTGATACGCTCGAGCATCGACCGCGGCTCCAGTACAAACGTCGGGAAAGTGATTCGGTGCAGGTCCATACCGACTCTTAATTGCCTGTATAGTATTGCTTTGTTTTTAGCAGAACAGAGGCAGAAATGGGTACAGTACTTGATCATGCCAAAGAGGACATTCTTGGGCTCGTCCTCGAGGTCCTCCGACTCCTCGAGCGGGTCACCAGCGGGAGTAGTGTTTGAAAGATCCTCAGACATTGTGATTTGATGCTCCTGCTCTTGCTGGTGAACTATGGCTTGCTCCTGGTGTTGTACGTGCCCGAGTTGGTGTAGGGTGTTGCTCTTGTCGGAGTGAGTGTCGCTGTCAACGTCGACCCGAGGACAGTGTGAGTTGACGTAGAAGAGGTGACGGCGGTTCAGAATCGCGTCTGTTTTTTTTTTTTCCATGCCACCACCACGAAAAGACAGTTTGGTTAGTCTATACTCTTCCGCGTCCTCCCCCCCCTCTCTCTCCCGCACACGCACACACGCACACACGCACACACACGCACAACACACAAGACTCGTGTTATGATCGAAAGTGGAAAAAAAAAAAAAAGGTCGGAATCAGCTCGCTCAAAACAGTCCAACGACAAACCCAGTCACAAAATTTCCCGCAATGCTGTGTGTAGGAACCCCCCCAGCCTCAAGCAGCAGCCGACGCAGTATAGCGGAAGAGTCGAGCGCGTTTAAGAGCGGCATCGAACAAAGCCTCAGACCACGTGACCGACCACATTTTGAAAACAGGGAAAACACTCTGCGCGGCGGCTGATTGCGCCCCACCCCCACCCCCACCCCCCTCTAACACCCAATGCACTCGGTGGTCTGCTCGATGGTTTCCCAGCTGGATGTGCAGAAAAGAGACAGAACAGAAAATTGCATGAAAAAAAACAACCCATTTAACGCTGAGTGCAAAATTGATGAGAATTTTACAATTCACATCAATTTTACAGTTCAGGTTCAGTTTACAAAACAAGGTTTTATGAAAGGAGTGATTGGACAGAGATGGTCGGAAAGAGAGTGCGTATTCAGAATGTTGTG
>Ga0302227_10000413_pt1 | contig 38437 bp, 33 predicted proteins | sample II_Palsa_N1_1_FD_193525 | JGI IMG/M metagenome (GOLD analysis project Ga0302227, IMG submission 193525) | Peat permafrost microbial communities from Stordalen Mire near Abisko, Sweden - II_Palsa_N1_1 | ecosystem: Environmental > Terrestrial > Soil > Palsa > Peat permafrost | place: Sweden... | reverse complement strand
TACCTGCATGAATACCGAGAATTAAGCCAGAAACTGGTAGCCTATCTTGCCAGAGTGCCAGTCTCTTTCACAAAAGTATTTGATGCGGAAAAATTGATGACTGAAATTCCCTGTGGTTTGTTTAATACTTTATTAAACTATTCATCAGAAGAGCCCCTTAACTTGGAAGCAATCATTGAGCTGATTACGGATCTGAATGGGCAAGCAAGCCTTATCCAAAATTCTCCATTAACCGAAGAATACCAAGTAAAAGCCGGCAAATTTATAATAGGCCGAAAAGGTGCTTTATTATCCGACTTAGAGCATCAATTTCCCAATGCCTATCAATTGTACTTTGCTGGCAATGTCAGTGTGAAAACAGACCGGGAGTTAGGCAAAGAATTTAGGCATGGACTAGACTATTAAAATAATGATCCATGCAGGGCTTTAAATAATAAAGTAGGATAATAGCCATTATCGTAGATACAACCTTGACATAGGTGTCACAAACAGAAGGCGTGTTCAATGAGCAGAAGTGCTGATCAGTTGAAATTTGAAGGGCTGGTGTTTTCCTTTTGGCGCTACTGGTTTTTGGTGCTTTAATTTTTGCTGATATGGGGCTGTTCTTCTGCTCTGCAGAACTCAGAACTGCCCTTTTTAAGACTTAAAGCAAGCCCTTGATTAGCCATTCTATGAACTCTACTTCTATAATTTTGCTATTTTTTGAACAGCACTTTTTCTTTTTGTAAAAAACACAAAAAGATTGACAGCTATAAGGATTTTTTAATTAGGAAATTGCAATGAAGTTAAAAATATTGATAAATTCTTATTTTTTTAAACACTGTCTACAGTGAGCTAGAAAATTAAAAATTTGATGGTCGACTAACCTAGTGAACAGGCCTTTTGGAAATGACATCGGGGAAGTTCTAGAAAGAGGTGTTCAATTGGAGCAAGACAAGTTCATTGGCTGTCTGGCAAGGTAATTGCTAAAGAACTGACCAATAATGGATCCCCAAAATAACAATAGAGGCGAAAATTCGACAATGACTGCGATGAGGGAAAGGATTTGAGCCTTGTCACCTACCTGAGATCTATAAAGAAAGAGAATGAATAAACTTAGGTTTAAGAAATTCAATGTAGAATGATACAAAGGATAAATGATTATGGTAGATTTAAGAGCCGTGCCTAGAAAGTTCTGCAGTAGATTTATTTTACCAGTCATAAAGAGAAATTTGAGCTGAAAAACTAATGCGCTCTACTCTCTTCAAACATCAGGATGTTGACATGATAAATTCTAAATTTCAGCAATGGCTGAAAACCTATCTTAATCGGCGCATGCTGGTGGTATTATTGCTGGGATTTTCTTCCGGTTTACCCATTGCTTTGGTGGGTGGCACTTTACAAGCTTGGTTTAAAACCAGTGGTGCAACTATCGTTGCTATTGGCTTTATGACTTTAATTACCCAGCCATATTCCTATAAATTTCTTTGGGCACCCATTCTAGATAAATATGCTTTGCCATCATTTTTAGATCGCCGCCGTAGTTGGATCTTGTTGATGCAGTTGGGGATCCTCAGCTTAATCGTGCTGATGGCAGTTTTTAGCCCTAAAGCAAGCATTAAAATTTTTAACTGGGATATACCGGTATTATTAATTCTGGGTTTTATATTAAGTATTTTTTCTGCTACTCAAGATATTGCTATTGATGCCTATAGAATCGAAGTATTAAAGCATGATGAACGTGGGCTGGGCTCTGCATTAGGCATCGAGGGCTATAGATTGGCGATGATCGCCTCTGGTGGGTTTGCATTGATGTTGGCTGATAAGTTTGGTTGGCAAACGACTTACCTTATTATGGCCGGCTTGATGAGCCTAGGCTTACTCGCTGTGGCCATAGCACCCCCTGTGGAATATAGAGGCAATACCAAAAATAATAATTTATGGGTTGTCATTCAAGATGCATTTAAAGATTTTCTGTTACGCAAAAATGCTTGGCTGATACTGCTGCTTATCGTGTTGTACAAATTAAGTGATGCTTTCTCGCATGCTTTATCAACCATATTTTTGTTAGATTTAAACTTTGACTTATCTGAAGTCGGCATAATAAACAAGGTATTAGGGGTTATAGCCACATTGGTCGGTGTATTTATCGGCGGCTTGTTTATGACCCGGGTGGGTCTATTTAAAGCTTTGCTATCGTTTGGCCTATTATCTGCCGTCGCCAATTTAACCTTTATGTTATTAGCCATGGCAGGAAAGAATTACCCATTGGCCTATACAGCAGTCTTTATTGAAAATATTTGTTCTGGCATGGGTACGGCCGCCTTTGTAGCCTTCATTATCAGCTTGTGTAACCCTCAATATACCGCTACCCAATTTGCATTGTTGTCGTCATTGGCTGCAATGGGTCGGGTTTATGTAGGTCCGGCAGCTGGATATTTAGTCCAAGAACTCGGTTGGGCTGGGTTTTATTTTTTTACGGCGCTCGTCGCTATCCCCGCGCTGTTGTTATTGGTATTTTTACGATCGCAGATCCAAGATCGCGATGTCAATCCCAGGTTGGGATTGACGCGAAAGTGATAGTAAACAGAAATTTTTTTTATTTAAAATAATCATCCTTCAATAGCCGTCAAGATTGCGTCAGGAATAACTCCATGACTGGCGAAAAAATCTATCGATTTATGAACGATGCTGCAAAAAAACAACTGGCATGACAAGCCAGTTCTTTAGCTGCCTTTCCCTTTTGGTAGCCACTTTATGCAAAAATCCAAAGAAAAACATGGTATTGCCGCATTTAAAACTGGGCTCTTACTGCGATGGCTTGCTAGCGTCATTGAAATAATGGCTTTTGATTGTAGGTGTTAGGTCCTAAAAATCATTCTGGATAGTACCATTATAGAATTAACCGGTTATTTTAGAATGATTGATCTTGTATATTTGTGCTTTTGAAACGGTGGTAAAACCTATTTTTTCATAAACCGACTGACCCATCGCAGAAGCATATAAAATGGCTGTTTCATAAGATTTTGGCAATTGCCGCAAAGGGGTGCTTGATACCGCAAGGCCTAAGCCCCGATGCCGAAATTCAGCCAAGGTCCCAACCCAATGCACATCGACGAGCTTTTCTCGCCGTATTACCATGCTGGTAGCCGCGGGTGTATTATCATAATAACCGATATAAAATTGGATATTCGAAGCCTGAGGACTCGCTAAAAAATATTCAATCAGTTTTTTAAACTCAGGCTGATCAATATGATAGGCCCGAGCTACCAGGCTGATCCAATGATTTAAAATATCGGCCTGGCTATCAAGCTGTTTTACTGTGATTTTTTTATCTATAATAGGCTTTGTCCAATTGGCTAAGTCAAGCAACATCAAAGGGTAAGATGTCAGCCAATTGAGGCCCAGTGCTTGCATCAGATCTTGGCCAGGCTTGTTATGATCGTCAATCCAAAGCGTAAATGGGGTATCATTATAAAAATTTTTAATCGTTGAAAAATCTTTCGGCTCTGCATGTTTACTGATAAAAACTCGGTTACAAAAAGACAAGCTCGAGCCACTGTTAAAAGCCTTAAAACCTGGAGCATGCAGCTCTTTTACCTTATGAAGGTGTAAATAACTCAAATATTCAAAATAGAGATGCATTAAATTCATCAGCTTTACCTTATTTTCAGCTCAAAATAAAATTTTCAGCTCGCTTATCAAAGCTCTTTTATTTCATGCTTTTTTAAGTATATTCATTAAACCACTGACACAATCTAGCATCCTCAAAGGTTATTTTCTAGAGAGGATCCAAGCCTTAGTGATGATAAAATTCTTCTCGCAGAGTTATGCAACTGAACGGAGAAATGTAAAAAAGTAAGATTAACTCGCAGCTTTAACCAAGATCTGGATATAAGCATGCTGAGGTTGAGTCATAATAGCCTGACTAAGGCCTTCTTCAACTATCTCGCCATTTTTCATCACACAGATGCGCTCAGCAACTCGGCTGGCTTTGGTTAAATCATGGCTGATCCAAATTAAAGCCATATCTTCTTTTTCAACGATATGCTGCAGCAATTCAATGATATCGTTGGCAGTTGCCTCATCCAATGAACGGGTTGCTTCATCACAAATCAACACCCGAGGATTGACGCTGAGTGCTCGCGCAATAGCGACTCTTTGGCATTGGCCAGCAGAAAGCTCGTGGGGATAACGGCCCGTCAATTCAGTGGTCAAGCCGACTTTCTTCATCAATAAAATGACGCGTTTTTCACATTCTTCAGGCGTTAAATCTGCATAGGCAATTTTAAGCCCTTGGCCTATGGCTTCGGCGATCTTCAGGCGCGGATTGAGCGAGGCGATGGGATCTTGAAACACCAATTGTGCAGGCGCTTGGCCTTTGATGGTTTCAATACGACCCTTTTCAAGCAGTACCCGGCCATTGACCACCAAATTTTCAGCTCTTCCAGGGATCAAGCCTAAAAGCGCACGCGCTAAAGTGGTTTTTCCAGAACCCGACTCGCCGACCACAGCTAAAATCTCGGCTTCTTTCACCTGGAGGGTCAAATGATTGACAATCAACGGTTCCTGTTTGGACTTAAAAGTTTTAGGGGATAAATCATCCAAACTGACACACAAGCCTTGCACTCGAACCAAAGTTTTTCGATAATCTTTACTGGCATCTTTTCCTGGAATTGTTTTAAGCATTTTTTGAGGGGCCTGCTGTAATTCCAAGCGTTTAAAAAATACAAACCCACGCGTAGTTTCGGTAATTTTACCTTGTTTGATCACAGCAACTTCATCAGCCATCTGTTGAGCTACTTTTTTATCATGGGTGATCAACAACAATGCAAGTTCAAAACGTTTTTTTAAGTCTTGTAGCAGTTCTAGAATTTCTTGCTGAGTGACGACATCTAAAGCCGATGTGGGTTCATCCGCTATTAAAAGTTGTGGTCTTGCGGCCAAGGCCATGGCAATCATCACCCTTTGGCGCATGCCAGCCGATAACTGATGGGGATAAGATTTATAGCAAAGCCTTACGTTCTTCAATCGTACGCTTTCTAACAGTTCTAAACAAGCCTGATATTGAAGCTCGCCTTTTAAAGTAGTATGCAGGGCTAATGACTCTGAAACTTGTTGGCCAATGGTGAGCAGAGGATTTAAAGCTAAAAAAGGATCTTGAAATACCAGAGCCAGTTCTTTACCACGAGCCTTTTGGAACAGTCCCTCGGGCAGGGTTAACACATCTTGATTGCGCAATAAAATACGAGTTTCTGGATGGTATTGTAGGCAAGGTGACAATAAGCGCATCAAAGACAAAGCCGTTAACGACTTGCCCGAGCCAGACTCCCCCAACAAACAAAGCGTTTCGCCGCGGTTTAACTCAAAATGGATATCCTGCAATAAAGGCTGATCAATCTTATTTTTTAAGTAAACTCCTAAATTTTGTACTTGCAGCAAAGGAAGAGGTTTCATTGTGGCCGCCTTGTGGGATCAAAAAATGCTTGTAAGACATCGGACATGAAATTAGCTGCAATCATCAGCAGGCTAACCAGCGAAAAAGCGCTTAACAAAGGCCACCAAACCACGGGCAGGTGAACCAATTCCATACGGGCATTGTTCATCAAAGTACCAAAACTGTAGATGCCCTCACCGACGCCAATTCCAAGATAAGACAGCGCAACCTCTACCAAAACCAAACCACTAAAATCTAGGGTGACACCCACTAAAGCGATTGGCCAGACTGCAGGCAAAACGTGTTGCAGCAAAATCTTGCTATCGGACAGCCCCAGCATTTGCACCGCTTGCACAAACGGATAGTCTTGCACCTTCAGCACTTCAGCTCTAACCAAACGACAAATGCCCGCCCAAGATGTCAGCCCTAAAATAAGGCATAAAATTAACAAATGGTGATCCGCACTTTGGATTTGGCTGGTTTGCAAGATCAATACCGCAGCAGTAATCAATAAAATGCTGGGGATCGCAGCAATAGTGCTGTAAATATAGGTGATCACCCTATCCACTTTTGAGCCAAAATAGCCCGCTAACAACCCAAAAAACAAGGCACAAGGCAACAGCAAAAAAGTGCTTAAAAGCCCGACTGCAAGAGCTGTGCGAATGCTTTTTAAAGCCTGGTATAAAATGTCGCTACCCAGCTTATCGGTGCCCATTATATAATATTGAGCTATCCACTGGTAAAAAATGCAAATAACCAAAGATATCAGCCATAACATCAGAAAAAAACTACGCCAAGCATAAAAATGCTGACCTTTGATAAAATTTGTCATCCTTTGCCACAGGCCCTGTTCGCAGCTGCAACCACGGAACCAGAATACCAGCAAGATCAACCCTGTCATAGTCGTGCTGTAATTCAAGGCCGTTATCACACCGTCCACCAAGGGACTCGAATCAACACCGGCAATTGCCGTTAAGGGGGCTGCATAAGAAGGACCTTCTTTTTGAACCAAGCCTTGTAAGCAAAGATCTAAAACTGTTCTTACTTGAAAATCACTTTCATAGCGACAAGAATCTAATAAAGCAATACAGCCAAAAGATGCCAATAAGAACCCCGCAACCATGGCCATAGGTTCTTTAAACATCAAAGACCATTGCGGTAAACGAGGGTTGCGATAACTGCGAACAAAAATCATGATGATTGCAGCCATTATCGCAACCAGTAAAATGTCACTGAGCAAAAATACGGGTGTCATTTTTTACCTTAACCGAAGTCGCGGATCCGCCCAAACATAGGCCAAATCACTTAACAAAATCCCCACGATATACAGCAGAGATCCTAAAAAAACCATCACTCGGACAATGGCAAAATCCTGATCTTGCAAAGCATCCAGCAAATAACTGCCAAGGCCTGGTATGCCAAAGAATGATTCAACCAATAGATTACCCATAAACAAAAAAGGGATTAATACCACAACCGAGGTGAATATCGGCAATAAAACATTGGGCGTGATGTGCCGTCTTAACACAGTCCAGGGTGAGGCACCCTTGGCACGAGCATACAAAGCATAGGTTTTATTGACTTCTTCTAAAAATAAACCTCGATACCAACGGCCCCCTGAGCCGATATTGCTGATGATCACCATCAACACGGGTACTATTAGAAATTTAATCCCCAAAAACCCATCGAGATACCCTGAATAAGGCACCCACTTGAAATATCCTGCAGCCAGATACTGACCAAAAATAATAAAAAACAACGGAGAAATAGACATTAAAAATAGGCAGAGAATATTGCCCAGCTTTTCAATCAAACTGTTTTGAAACAGCACCAAAACCCATGCCACCAAAAAATTCAGCGCCATACTGAGAAAAAATGCTGGTAGAGCCAGTGCCAGGCTGGGGCCTGCTCTTTCCTGGATAGCCGCACCCATATCCCGACCATTGTCTGCAAGGCCAAAATCAAAAACAAATAATTTCAAGGACTTCTGAAAAAACAGGGTTTTAGTGAGGAAACTGATACCTGTTTCGCTCTTATTAAAAAAAAGCGGCAAATCATAACCATGGGCTCGTTTCCAATCTTCTAGGACGTCGAGGGTGACAGAGCGGCTACCCAAATGGATTTGGGCCAGATCATCAGGTGAATTAATCCCAAAAAATAGCGCAAAAGTCAGAATATTGACCCCTAGCAGCAAAGGCAGTGCGGCGGTCATTCGCTTTAGAAAGTAGCCAACCACCTTAAGTCTCCTTAACTTTAAAAGACATTTTCTTATAGTACAGATACCTCAATACACTCAAAAAAATCAGCAGCCATAATCCTAAAGCACCCAGCGGCCACACCAAGGGCTGATTCCAAGCCCATCTTTTTTGCTGGCGCAGCGGGTCTTTTACTTTGATATATTGAGCTGTATCCTGAATAAAGGCACCGGTTTTAATCGGCGACAGCCATTCATGGTATAAAGCATCGCTTGAAGGATAAAAGCCACCGATTAAAACCAAATCATCTTGTAAAATTTTGGTCATTTTATCGATAATTTTTTGGCGCTTGTCATTGTTGGGCAGAGCACGCATTTCCTCAAACAAGAGATCAAACTTTGGATTTTGATAGTTACTAAAATTTTCACCACCCAATTTTGCCTTGGCCTGGCTGCCTTGGAATAAAAATAAAAAGTTTTCCGGATCTGGATAATCCGCCCGCCAACCTGAGATAAACATCTGTGCTTGGCCTTGCTTGATTTTATCCTGAAACCGGTTAGAGTCGGTTCCTCGAATTTTAAGCTGTATACCCAATTTTTTGAATTGTTTGATCAGCCAAGCTTCCCGGACATGGTCATTGGGATTGCTGGTCCGAACACTGTCCCAATACAATTGCAAAGGGCGATTGGTAGCCGGATCAATACCATTTTCATAACCGGCACTTTTTAACAAAGCCTGAGCTTTGGCTAAAGGATAGCGCTCTATGCCGGTATTGGTTTTCTGGTAAACCTTGTCATTCACAGCCTGAGCTTGGTAACCGAAGACATCCGGAGGTAGGGGGCTATGGGCTATTTTTGCTCGGTTGTTCATAAACAGTTCGATAAATTCTTCACTGTTAAAAGCAATCGCAATAGCCTCTCGCAACTTGCGAGCTCTGTCGGTTTGACCACCTAAAGTTTCATCCAGCATATTAAAGGCCCAACAAAACCAATTTGAGGCAAAAGAGGTTTGGAGCCTTATGCCTTTTTCCTTTAAAGCATCGGTTAAAAGTGGTCCTTGATGAGTCGGCAATACGGCTTGATTAAATATCTCACTGCCAATACCTGAAAAGTCATAATAACCTTGTAAAAATTTTTTCCAATTGGGGATCTCTTCTTTCTCGAGGGTGAAAATCATTTGATCGACCAACGGCAATTTTTGACCTGCTAAAGCTAAAATACCCGTTTGCTGATCTTCGACAGTGCCATCAACAGGATAATAGACATCGCGATAATTGGGATTTCGCACCAAAGTAATCCGCCGATTGGGATTATTTTCGCTGAGCATAAACGGGCCTGTACCGATGGGGTACCTATCTAAAGTAATGTTATGACGCGCCAGACTGGCATCATAAAAAGCATCAGCCTCATGGGGTATGGGAGAAAAAGCAGTCATTGCCTGCCAATATTCAAATTGGCGATATTTGCCTTTAACGATAATTTGGTAGCGATATTTATCGATGACTTTAGCACCTGAAAACGGATATTCGGTTAATTTGCTCGAATCAATTTTGCCAGCCAGCCAGTCATCGTGAAACTCTTTTAAACCCTGAATATAACGGCTCATCATTCCATAAAAAGGTGAATTCAGATTTGGATTGGCCAAGCGTTTCACGGAATAGACCATATCTGCAGCATTCAGTTCTCGAGTGGCAACCGTTTTAAAATCGCCAAGCTGCCTATAAGGATCTCTGGCTATATTATCACTGGGTTTGGTTACAAAACCTGGATGGGGCTGAAAATATATATTCGGCTTTAGCTCAAAATGATACACACTGGTTGCTATCAGAGAAGTCGGCGCATCTAAAGCTAAAGGTTGACCTGCTGCATCATAATAGCTGACGCTTGGCATCACTTTTAAAAGATTGGGCTCTAGCGTATAAGGCCTTTTTAAATAATGGTAATGCAAAGGTGCATCATAGATCTGGGCCACGATTTGTGCTTCAGTCGCTTCATAAGACAAGGCCGGATCTAAATGTTTGGGCCTAATATTAAAAACCCGATAGAGGGTGCTTTTGGGATCTTGCTTCTCAGTATAAGGATCGTTCCAGGATTGGTTATCACAGGCTAACAGCCCCAAGGCCAATAGCAGGGATATCGGTAATTTATAAGTTACTGAACTTATCAAAGATACACACCCAAGCCTTTTTGGATCATTCCTTTACAGTGTAGCCAAGACCAATTTAAAAGCTAAAAAACAGAGATCCCTTCCATTTAGATTTTTAGGCATGGTTGCCGAATAGCCTAAATCTTTAAAATTTTTCAGATGATTTCTTATTTTAAAAAATCATCTCTTATACACGCTTTATATACACTGAATGGCCAAACTCAAAACCTCAAGGGTCGACAATGCGCTTGCTTATTGTTAATATTTAGAAAGTAAGCTTATTTTACAACTATACTCCTTTTAGTTTGGTTTTAGGCTAGGCGCCAAGGGCCGCACAACCGGAGTTGACATGACAGTCAATGAGGATTGTAAGGACCCGCAGGCAACAATGCCTAAAATCAAAATGGAAGGAGTATAGATATCCAGCTTGGCTAGAAACTTTAAGCCTTGATTTTTTCAATATCAAAAAAAAAATAGTCACTCAACTTTAAATATGATAGATTGAGTCATTAAGAACATGATAAGGATCAACCAGTGCTTACTTCCTCCAAAAATTCAACAGCTGCTTCAGCAACTTCTGCTGCAACTGCAACAACGAGCCAGGCTGAACACTCAAATGACAGCCAAAATCCAATAACCTCCGAAGCTGTGATCCTTGAAAGCCTCACTGCTTTAAAGCTAAAACACATCAAAGCCCATATCTCCCTCGAATGGGATCACTCTGCTGGCAAAGAGCTACCGGTTTTGAAAGTAATTTCCAAAAATGGCCAAGCATTAGCCAAAGACCAAAATCTATTATTGGTACCCTTGGTTGCAGAAAGACTGACTTTCTCTACCGATATCCATCCCAGTGCCATTCTAAGCTGGCCTGATAGGCCCGATAGCGAAGCAAGCAGGGTAATGGTTGCCAATCACCGCACCGATGACTTTAAAAGCATTTATCAACATCGGCCAACCATGCAGACCTATGCCAGTGCAGCAACTTGGAGTGGTCCAGCCTACGAAACCAATGCCAATGGTTTTATCAGGCGTTCTGATCAACGGATGCGCAACAATACCTTTTTAGGCACATGGCTGGCCTACCAAGGCCCCCAGGCGGTCGGGTTTTTCCATATAGGCATGGGCTATCAACCACAAAACCTACAAGTGGCTTATGCAGTCCATCAATCAGCTCAAGGCCGTTCCATGGGCAGCTCAATGGTAGGGGCCATGTTTCAAGAATATCTTCCCTATGCTACAGCCGCGGGCTTAAAACCAAACGGGCAACCTGTGGCTGAAGTAGAGGCCACGGTTTTAAAAACCAATGGACCTTCTCAAAACCTCTTAGAACGTGCCGCTTGGATGAACAAGCTTGGCGATGATCCCGGCTTTGAAGGCAAAACTGGAGAAAATCCACGCTTGCTTTATGCAGTGGCTATGAAAACAATCAAAACTTATAAAGAATTGATGGATGGCAATTCAGCTGTTGATCAACAAAAAACGCCGGAATTTAAGTCAACCAACGCGGGCACAGCTTTGAAAAAAGCTCCCCATTCTCGTTTGTAATATCAAACCTCGTGCGAGTTAAAAAACTGGCGCGAGGTTTTTCTCCCCCTAAGATTGTGTTTTAACTTTAAGCCTCCTACAATCCAGCTAGGTCTTGCTATTTTTTAAGTGAATTATGTCAGCACGCTGGTCTTCTCGTTTTGCATTTATCATGGCCACCACCGGTGCTGCTGTGGGACTTGGCAATATTTGGAAATTTCCTTATATGGCAGGGGACAATGGCGGCTCGGCTTTTGTAGTCGTCTACCTCCTCGCAGTCGCTTTGGTCGGTTTGCCGGCTATGTTGGGCGAAATTTCTTTGGGCCGCTTAGGCCGAGCCAATCCTATCGATACCCTTGCTCAATTAGCTCTACGATACCAAGCCCATCCTCAATGGAGGCTGGTCGGCTGGATCGGTGCCCTCAGCTTGCTGCTGATTTTATCTTTTTACAGTGTTGTTGCCGGTTGGTCCTTGGGTTATTTGTTTAAAGCGGTGATCGGAGAACTGGATCAGGTCTCCCCCTGTGTTTCTACAGATCTATGGCAGTCTTTTTTAAACCAACCAGGCCAATTGCTCATCTGGCATAGTATTTTTATTTTCTTAACCCTGTGGATCGTTAAACAAGGCGTGCACAAGGGCCTAGAACGAGCCTCCGTTTGGATGATGCCGGCTTTATTGCTGATCCTGATATTTTTAGTCGGCTATAGTTCACTCAATGGCGACATGGCAGCCGCCGCTAAATTTTTATTTACCCCGGATTTCACCAAACTAACACCCCAGGTGTTACTCAATGCTTTAGGCCATGCATGCTTTAGTTTGGCCGTTGGTGCTGGCTGTTTATTGGTTTATGGGAGTTATTTACCGACTCATAAGCCTTTAATCGGTAATGCACTTATTATTGTTGCGTTAAATCTCTTGGTGGCACTGTTAGCAGGCCTGGCTATTTTTCCTTTGGTATTTGCTTATCATTTACCACCTGAGGCTGGACCGGGCCTGATGTTTAAAGTATTGCCAGTCGCTTTTGGCCAAATGCCTTATGGACAATTGATCGGCAGCTTATTTTTCCTATTATTATTCTTTGCCGCTTGGACTTCCTCTATTTCTTTGGCCGAACCTTTGGTGATCATTGCCATTGAAAAGAAAACTTGGTCTCGAAACAAAGCGGCTATTATCGTTGGGATCATCAGTTGGCTTTTAGGCGTTTTCGCTTTATTGTCGTTCAATTATAGCCAAAACTTGCTGATTTTTAAACGCAACCTTTTTGAATGCATGGTCGATTTGTCTACCAATTTACTGCTACCCCTTGGAGGACTTGGCTTGGTATTGTTCGCGGGCTGGAAAATACCTGCCCAGGCTTTAAGCCAAGGCCTACAATTAAAGCAAAAAACCATTCTTTTTAAAATAATTTATGCGTTATTGCGCTATATCACCCCTTTGGGTATCATTTTGATTTTGTTGACTGGTCTTTGGTAGGCTTTGAAATAATTGATTTGATTGTTTAATTTTGCAAGGAGCGCAGATGGAATATAGGAATACCGAACAACGTTATGGTACTGTTGCCAAATGTTTGCACTGGATCATCGCCACAGCCATTCTCGTACAAATTGGCATCATGGCCTATATAAATTTATTTCTAACCGATGCTTCGCCTTTTAAGAGTTATCTCATGACAGCATGGCACAAGCCTATTGGCTTGGCTTCCATCGTGTTAACACTTTTAAGTTTGCATTGGTATTTGACCAGCCCTCGCCCCCGTTTCCCAATTTACATGCAAGCGTGGGAAAAACGCCTGGCAACTACGGTGCATCGCTGCTTATTGTTGAGCGCGGTATTTATGCCCATCTGTGGTTTATTGATGTCAGTTGCTGCAGGCCACTTACCGAGTTTTTTTGGCTTATTTACCATCCCTCAATTTATAGCCAAAAATCATGATTTAGCTCTTTTGATGTTTGATTTCCATAGCTGGACAGCCTGCATATTAATGGGACTATTAGCCTTGCATCTGGCCGGTGTCTGTAAGCATCTATTTATTCACAAAGATAATATCTTAAAACGCATGAGCTGAGCTCTTTGATTGAAGGCTTTTTTCTCAATTTTTTCTAAGATAAAGGCCTCAACCAGGATTTACCAGCCAGCCATTAAAGCATTATAACCCCTTTGTTGATCAACAAAACTTATTGTCCCAGGAGCCCCAATGCGAGCTAAAATGCCAGCTAAACACTTTACCTTTGTTACTAATAATAATACGAATAACTTTGTTATTCAGCTAGACTCTCCTACACCGGTGGTTGAACCAGTCCAGCTGGAAAGTTCAGCAACGACAACTCTTGCCAGCTCAACGAGCGAGCAGTCGTCGCTGCCAGCTATCTCTGGCAATTCTCAAGCTACCCATCTCAATACAAATAAAAAACTTAACAGCCAGCTTTCAGCTACTAGCCCTGCTTTTTTAACTCCTCTGGTTTGGCCAAAATTAAAGTGTTTGAACTCTGGTTATCAAGCTGAAAACAAGCTGCAGTTACAAAACTTATGGAAAAATGCTCAAGAGTTCTATTGCGAAAAGGACTACCCAGAAGCATTAGAACTCTTTGAACAAGCATTAGGACTTTTCCAAAAAGGACATATTTTAGTTTTAAAAAACCATGCTGAGTTTCGCAATACAGTCCTAGAACTTGCCCAACAGGCTATAGAGATATGCAAAGAACAAGTAAAAAGACTGGCACAGGCTGGTCTAGAGCCCCAGAACAGCCAAGCACTCTATTCACAAGCTCAGGTTTTTTATCGAAAAGAACGCTATCTGGCCGCAATGAGCCAACTGAAGAGCATCAACTATAAATTTGATCCAGAGCTCAACACAGCTGTGGAATTATTATCGGCAGCATGCCTATTTAAACTGGGCCATTTTCAACAGGCACTAACCGCCTTTAGCCAAATTTATCCAACAACTACAGAGCCAGAAAAAAGCCATCTATGCTATAAAATGGCTATTTGCCATAAAGAATTGCAGCAATACGAGCAGGCAGCTCAAACCTTAAGCCAAGTTCAATTTGTCGAAGGAACCACCAGCCAGATCGATGATTTAAACCAACTGTATTATCTTCAGGCTGAGTGCCGGCGATTAAGCAATCCCCAACTTATGAACAGGGAGATCTTGACAGCTACTCTAGGGTATTATGAGCTTATCAGCTTTCACGGAAAACCTCCCTTTGAAGAAAAACCTGCCCAAGATTTTTATAATCTTGTTCAGTTTCGCAAAGCTCAAATTTATCGAAAAACCGGCTTAATACATATCGATGAAGCTGAAGAATTTCGCAGAGCTGCTGAACAATACCAGCTGATTCAAAAACCAACTAAAGCCAGCAATTGTATGAGGCTGTGCCATCAAGCTTTAAAACTTGCAGAAACCCAATTTTTAAGTTCATTGGCCCTGCTGACAGATATTTCTTTCAGCATAAAAGATCAACCCGAGCTTGAGTTTTTGCCCTGGGCTAATCATTTTCTTTTAGATTTAGTCCAGTTTTCCGCCCAGCCTCTAGCGCTGTTAAAATTTACTGAACAACTTTTAACCTTGTATTTAAGCCAAAATTTCATTATCGGTGATTTAAATCATATATTGACCAGCGATAAAAAATTTGGCCCGATTAAACTAATCTATGAAGCCTGTACCCTGGGCATTGCCCACTTTAGCTCGCAACGCTACTTGCACTCGCAAAGAGCAGGATCCTCCACTCAGCAGATCCTGCAATTTACCGAAATGCTAGCAAGCATATATTTACCTATCAGACATGCTGCAAATGTAAGCCTGCAAGCCCCAACTCTGGCCAGCTTATGCCCGCAAGCCTTAACTCGGAGCAGCTTAAGTCCTCAACCACCCCTGAGTCCTTTATCCAGAGTTGACGAGCAGCCTAAAACTTTAATATTCAGTAACCTCTCCAATACAAGGCGGCCTTCTATCACCTTGCAAGAGTCTCACTCCTCAAGATTGCCCTCTATCAGCCAGAAAGTCTCCGGTGCTTCCGTTGTTGGCAGTCACTCGCCACAATCTTTTCTTCAGAAAACCAGCACTCATCGGATAAAAACTAATTTTTAGAAAATAAGCCGAATTTTATACCCTGTCTTGGATAACCTAAGAATATAACTCACCTATATTGCTATATTGTTGACTAATCGACTTAATATTCATATTTTGCTTACCTAAGGTTATTGAATATCCAGGCCTTCCTTAAACAGCATTAAGCTGGTAGGCTAGGAAACATACTAATAAAATCAAATTCAGAGGATAGGCTATGTTTAATGCTCTAAGGCTTTTTAAAAATCATGCAACTACGCTCGCTCTATTCACCCCGTTAAAGATACAGCCGCGAAGTGTTTATCCCACGTCTTATAAAACTTTCCAATTTGGGCAGCGGGCAGAGATTACTGAAAATAACAGGAAAATTTTTTTAGTCCAAGACCTCAAAAAAGATCAAGATCATAATGAAAACTATCAAGAATACCGCAAAAGAAGTATTCGAGAATTTTGCGCCAGTGTTCCTGTGGATTTAAAAAATAGACAGGAAGTTTTGGTAATTCATCTCTTGCAAACAGTATTTCATCCCTCCCAAACAGATCCAAATAAAATCGTACTGTATTCTGGCCACATTATGGCTTTTCTAGCAAAATTTGATACAGAAGATTTTACTATAATACCAGGCAGCGTTATCAGTAAACGGCCAAGCAAAAACTATAGATCCAGCATGATTTCTGACACAGCTACTTTAAGCGATGGAGCAGTTCTAAGCCACGCCTCTATTGAAAGTGAGGCCTACTTTGATACGGAAACTGAAGTCTATGATGATAAATTTGTACAACCACGCGCAAGCTATGAGCAATTAGGTTCAAATAACTTTATAAGAGTTGTTGATCTGGCAGTCACTTCACTCAAAACAGGGGACTTTCAAGATAATATTGCTAAAATCAAACAGGAGAATAAAGGATACCAGCTCATGAACTCAGCTTGTAGCCAAGCATTTATGGAAGCTTGCGGCCTTAGTGCCAGTTCTCAGATGTCTACGCAACGTGCTCTTCAGAGCAGCATGGTTATTATTAAAAACGAAAACACACGAAAAGAAACCTTAGAGCTGCTTGAAACGCTAGGTGCTACCACTCACCCAATAGGACTGATGAGAAAACATATTCCATCACGGAATCCTAAACCATTTTAAAAATTAAAGGGGGTCATATGTTCACAAGAAATTTTCTACCGCTATCACTACTGGGTTTAGCACGACGTCATATCGTTCAACCAGCTATTACTTTACCTCTTACGCGCCATAAATCCACCGTAACACTCAATTTTCTGCCTATAAGAGAAAGAACACAAACCTGCTTTTCTTTTTTTGAACGTATAGCAAAGATTGATCCTAATATTGGGGTATTAAGCGTCCAAGAGTTTAATAATCAACTGGAAACCGCGGAATTAGAAACTTTACAGATGACACTCATCAAAGGCAAAAAGCTGTTAGATGAACACCAACTATATAAGTCCGCAGGAGTCTTTTCTGAAATTATACAGGCACTTAATAACCTTCCAATTGAAAAAACCAAAGAACTACTTATCAAAGCTTACACCTACAAAGGAATGGCACTTATACACGGCCTAGATGATGATGAAAATCAAGCCATTGAATGCTTTAACAAAGTGCTCGAGTTATCGCCAGGGGATATAACAGCAACGGAATGTCTTAAAAGCATTGATTCAAATCATCTTCGCGGTGATAATCTTAGCTTCGAATTTGATTACCCTGAAGATTTACTAGGTGGATATAAGCCGAATGATGATGATAGAAAAAATAATAATGGCCCCAAAGCTTAATGACGGTTCGACTTTTAAACAGCATTAAGCTGGTAGGCTAGGAAACATACTAATCAAACCAAATTCAGAGGTCTACCCAAGATGCCCTTCGAAGAATACTTTCATTTTATCTAAGGCCATTAGCTGGCTTTTTAGGCTGGAGCTCGCCGTCACAGTTTGGCAAAACATCGATCATGGGTTCAACCCTCCAGCCCAGGGGTTCGCATTCTGAAGTTATAAGTGGGTCTTCTGTGTCAATAGATATGGGGGAGGACCCATCTTCTCATGTTCAACTCGCACAAGGACAAAGCATGATTTCTGCACCCACGAGTTTTGGAGAAACGGCTCCTTCTTCATTGATGAAGCCTTTGTTGAGTATTCATCAGGCTAGGGGTGCCTAAAATTGCAAGTACCAATCTAGCACTGCCACAATGCCCTTGAAGGCTATAAGCTCAGATACGAGGACGAGTCGGGTAGAAGAAACCAAAAGTGACCGAGCTACACAGGCAACACCGGCTTTATCTGGTTCGAATAATTCTGTGAATAAGCCTAGGAAAATAATGGCATTGGCATAAGGCAGTACGAGTTTTAGGAAGTTTAACTATTTACGCAATAAAGGCGGTTCTTCTAACAATACCCGAATGAATTTAAAGCGAGGCTTCTTCTTGCCATTGATTTCAACCATTTCTTCAAACATGGCTCTGGGTCTCATCCATAAACCATAGTCACCACTTAAAGCCTGATAAATGACATATTCTTCAAGTGTTTCTGAATGCCGCCCAACACCAATGACTTGATAAAAGCTACCGCTATAATGTTGGTATAAACCGCGCTTAAAAGAGTGCACTTCTGAAGTCATCGAAAAAAAAGGCAGCGGTTCAGCTGCAACAGACACAAAGGAAAATAGAGACAAAAACATTAAACCGAAAAACGCTTTTAACACTCTATTGACTCCTTATTTTTAACAAAAAACTGGTGGTTTTTCTAATAATTCTCTGATAAATTTAAATCTCAGTTGCAACTTGCCGTCCATTTCTATGCTTTCTTCAAACATGGCTTGAGGACGCGCCCATAGGCCATAGTCACCGCTTAAAGCTTGATAGACGACACAGGCTTCACCTGTTTCTGTATGACGACAGATACCTAAAACCTGATAAAAATCCCCTTTGTAATGCTGATATAAGCCGAGCTTCATAGAATCGGCTCTAATTCAATTTTCGATCTGCTATACATTTCACCTGCAAATGCATCATATTCAGCTTCTCTTGCAAGTTGGGACAGACCTTGACGGAATGCATCGCGCAAGCCTTCTTCAAGCTTGCTCGGGTCGCCTTTGGAAATTTTGGTAACAGCCAGCACCACATAATCCCCACTATCGAGATCCAGACCTTTTATGGCTTCTTCAGTCAGGCCTTGAGCGTCTAAACGTGGAGTTAAAGAGAAAGCTGCTTGTAAAATTTTTGGGCTTAATTCTTGAGTATTTCGGGCTACAGAAGCTTTGGTTTCCCATTTTAAGTGTTGGGCTTTGGCAAGAGCTTCAGGCTTTTCACCTTTGCGCAGGCTGGCAACCAAGCCTTCACCTAATTTTTTGGCTTCACTTTGGGCCCAGGCATCGACCAACTGGCTGCGAATTTTATCAGTCACTTCATTTAAAGCCAATTCACGTTCTGGTTTATGCTCTTTGATACGCAGCAAGATATAACTATTTTCATCAAGCTTAATAATATCGCTGGTTTTACCATCTTTCAGCACTTCATCGCTAAAAGAAGCTTGAACAATCGCTGCAATATTGGCCACGCCTTCGGCCGTACCCGTGCGAGTAAAAAATGTCGATTCCTGACGCACCAAACCGGTGGCTTCGGCCAAAGGCTCTAAGCTTGCTACGCTTTCAAATGCGTGCTTGGCAAAAATATCACTTTTTTGGTTGAAGCTATCATCCGTTTCAGCTTTGCGAAAATTCTCTTCGACCAATTCTTTCACTTCGTTAAAAGATTGCAGTTTTGCATCTTTTTTAGCTACCAGCTGGAGAATGTGGTAGCCATAATCGGTCCGAACCAAATCACTGATGTCTTTTTCGCTTTTTAAACCAAAGGCGGCATTTTCAAAAACCATCGGAACCATTTCGCCTTTAGCAGCAATCCAGCCAAGCTCACCACCTTTGATAGCCGAACCTTTGTCATCAGACTGATCTTTAGCAACCCCTGCAAAATCAGCACCATCTTTAATCTCTGCTAATATTTTTTCAGCTTTTTGCAAGGCAGCTTTAGCAGCCTCGTCACTGGCTTCTTTGGGCAAAGCCACCAAAATGTGCCGCACATTAACCATCGCGGGTATTTGGTATTGTTGTTGATGAGCTTGATAGTACTTTTGTAGCTCATCGACGCTAACCTGGACTTTTTTCATTAAATCAGCTTGAGATAAAGTGATATATTCAATCTTCACTTGCTCAGGACTGACAAACTCTTTTTTATGTTGCTCATAATATTTTTGAAGATCGGCTTCATGAATGACAGCCTTAGCCGTAAAATTTTCTTGGGGTATACGGAAAAAACCAATGTCACGCGTTTCAGTCAACAGGGACATCACATGATCAATCTCACTGGGCAATTCTATGCTCGATTTTAATAAACCTTCTTCTACTTGAGATATTAAAAGGTTGTCACGAATTTGTTCCCGAAATTTACGATCATGCTGCTGAACTTGCTTTAAGGCATTTAAATAGCGTTGCTCTGAAAATTTGCCGTCTTGTTGAAATTGCGGAATTTTTGCCAATACATGCGCCACATCACTCTCACCGATATGAAAGCCATGATCTTTTGCCGCTTTCAACATCACCAAACGTGCAACCAAGGCCTGGCGCGCCTCTTCACGCAAAGGGGCCATGGTGTCGAACTCAAAAGCTCCGTTGCCTCTTTGCTTGCTCAGTTGATGAGCCAAATTATCGACGGCTTGTAAGGGGATTTTCTGGCCATTCACGCTGCCTGCAACCGGCGACTGGTTTGTAGAATCGGAATAATAGCTAAGCCCACCACATACAAAGGTAGCCCCCACTAAAGCTACAATAACCCAAGCTAAGTAACCTTGTGCCTTATTCCGTATTCTTTGCAGCATGCTATTTTCCTTTAAAAAAAAAGGCGCATTCATTCTATGAATACGCCTTTAGAGAGTTGGCGGAGCGGACGGGACTCGAACCCGCGACCCTCGGCGTGACAGGCCGATATTCTAACCAACTGAACTACCGCTCCTAATGTATTGGTGGGTGCTGAGGGGCTCGAACCCCCGACCCTCGCCTTGTAAGGGCGACGCTCTACCAGCTGAGCTAAGCACCCATACCTATTTTAAACTTCAGCGTGTTCCACAACTAAATTTTTTGAATTAACAGAGTCTTTCAATAGCTTACCAGCCTTGAACAATACAACCATCGCTTCTGCAATGGCCAATACCTCGCCAGTCTTAGGATTACGACCCGTTCTAGCAGCACGTACCTTAGGGATCCAGCTACCAAATCCAACTAAGGCAACCTGCTCACCACTGGCTAAAGTGTTGGTAATGCATTTTAGAATTGCATCCAATACTTTGCCGGTTTCAGCTTTAGAAACATTTGCGATTGCCGCACTTGCGTCAATTAATTCAGCCTTATTCACTTATATCCCCTTTAGCTTTACTGTATTTACCCATTCCTATGGAAACAGCTTTAACTAAGCTCTCCAAGCTGCCTGTTTTATACCAAGTAGCACCCTTGTACGTCAAGGAAAAATTGCCCTAAGCCTAACAGACTAGCTCGCACCATTATCCATCAGTGGCCTTTCAAGCCCAATTTCATAAGTTATCTGCTTATCTATCGAGACAAGTTTTTTGACAGAGACTCGGTAAACTTAAACATTCTATTTGGATCATCATTTTTTTAGTGAGGACGGCTGGGCAATTCTAAAGGCGTCTCTATCACTTCCACAGGAGTTACTTCAGTCGGCGCTGCCGAAAAAGGCTCAGGCATACGCACCAATGCCAAGGCCAAGACTTCATCTATCCAACGAACGGGATGGATCGTAAGCCCTTGATAAACATTTTCAGGAATTTCTCTTAAATCGCGCATATTTTCCTGAGGAATAATGACATTTAAAATGCCAGCGCGCCTTGCCGCTAACAGCTTTTCTTTCAGTCCACCAATGGGCAATACTTGACCCCGCAAAGTGATTTCACCAGTCATAGCTACATCGCGGCGCACCGGAATATCGGTAATAATCGACACCAAGGCGGTACACATACCAATACCCGCACTGGGGCCATCCTTGGGCGTAGCGCCTTCAGGTACATGAATATGGATATCATGTTTTTCATAAAATTCTGGCGCAATACCCCAACGCTTAGAACGGGTTCTGGCCACGGTCACCGCAGCTTGTATCGATTCTTGCATCACACTGCCCAGTTGTCCGGTACTGGTGATCTTACCTTTACCCGACAGGGTAATGGCTTCCAGAGTTAAAATATCACCGCCCGCTTGGGTCCAAGCAAGACCGGTTACTTGACCGACCTGATCTTCAACCTCAGCTTGGCCAAAACGATAACGATGCACGCCCAACAGGGGCTCTAAAGAATCGACGGAAACCTGATGCGGAGCTGAAAAACCTTTGAGTAACAATCCCTTGACCACCTTGCGACAAATCTTGGAAATTTCGCGCTCAAGATTACGCACGCCGGATTCTCGGGTGTAATAGCGGATCAACTCTAGGATCACCTCTTCGCCAATAGCAAGTTCCCCATCTTGTAAACCATTGCTTTTCAGCTGTTTAGGCAAAAGATAGCGCATAGCAATATTGAGCTTTTCATCTTCGGTGTAGCCTGATAAACGAATAATTTCCATACGATCTAACAACGCGGCTGGAATATGCAGCGAATTTGCCGTTGCCACAAACATCGTTTTAGACAAGTCGTAGTCGACCTCTAAATAGTGATCATTAAAGGCATAGTTTTGTTCAGGATCGAGCACTTCAAGCAAAGCCGAGGCTGGATCGCCTCGAGAGTCCTGAGCCATTTTGTCGATTTCATCGAGCAAAAACATAGGGTTTGTCACACCCACTTTGGCCATTTTCTGAACTATTTTTCCAGGCATCGCCCCAATATAGGTACGCCTGTGGCCGCGAATTTCTGCTTCATCGCGCACGCCCCCTAAAGCCAAGCGAATATATTCTCTTCCGGTTGCACGAGCAATAGACTGGCCCAAGGATGTTTTACCCACTCCCGGTGGCCCCACCAAACATAGAATCGGTCCATTGAGTTTATCCACCTTTTGTTGAACAAACCTTTGTTGAACAGCCAGATATTCTAAAATATGTTCTTTAACTTTTTCTAAGCCATAATGCTCAGCATTCAAAATGTTTTCAGCTCGTTGCAAATGGGGCCTAAGTTTAGAACGTTTTTTCCACGGCACCGCTATCATCCAATCAAGATAATTGCGGCAAACTGTGGCTTCTGCCGACATCGGTGACATCATTTTGAGCTTATTGGCCTCTGACAAAGACTTTTCTTTGGCCTCACCTGTCATACCACTTTTTTGAATTTTCTTGATAAGTCCTTCAATTTCATTGGCGCCTTCATCTGTTAGATCACCCAATTCTTTTTGAATGGCCTTCATCTTTTCATTTAAATAATATTCACGTTGATTGCGTTCCATTTGCCGACTTACTTGCGAGTGAAGACGCCCTTCAACTTGTAATAAATCTATTTCAGAGTCTATCAGCTGCATCAGCTCTTCGATACGCATTTTCAAATCAGAAATTTCTAAGATCCGTTGCTTTTTTGAGATCTTTAAAGGCAAATGGGCAACCACGGTATCAACCAAACGACCAGGCTCTTCAATACCGGTCAAAGAACTTAAAATTTCAGGCGGTAATTTTTTATTTAGTTTTATATACTTTTCAAACTGAGAAAGCGCGGAGCGAAATAAAATTTCAGTTTCTCTTTCTTCGAGACTTTCCACCTCAATCAATTCAATGTTAGCAATAAAATAAGGCTCTGTTTGTAGATATTCTTTGATACGACAGCGCTGTAAGCCTTCAACCAAGACTTTTACCGTACCATCGGGCAGTTTTAATAATTGTAAAACGCTCGCAAGAGTCCCGGTGGTATAAATATCTTCTGGAGAAGGATCATCCTCTGTTGCCTCTTTTTGGGCAGACAAGACAATTTGTTTGGAACTGGTAATAGCCGCTTCTAAAGCTTTAATAGACTTGCCCCGGCCTACAAAAAGCGGAATAACCATATGAGGATAAACCACCACATCGCGCAGAGGTAGCACAGGTAGAGTTAATTCAGTTTCTTCGTTAACGGCTATGTTGCCTATCTCATCGTTGGCATCCGTAAACATACTGAGCACTCCTGAATCGAGTTTTTTAAGAATCGGCTGCTTTCTTAGGTTTGTCGGAATTTTCAAAAATTAAAATAGGCTGAGTTTCACCTTCAACGACTGCCTCGTCAATCACCACTTTGGATACATTTTCCATCGATGGTAATTCATACATGGTATTGAGCAGAACGTGTTCTAAAATTGAACGCAAACCGCGAGCGCCCGTTTTGCGTTGCATGGCTTTTTTAGCAACGGCCTTCAGGGCATCTTCTCTAAACTCCAGCTCCATATTTTCCATTTCAAACAATTTTTTATACTGTTTGCTTAAAGCATTTTTGGGTTCAGTTAAAATGCTAATTAAGGCATTTTCATCGAGTTCTTCTAAAGTGGCCACCACTGGCAAGCGGCCGACAAACTCAGGAATCAAACCATATTTAATCAGATCTTCTGGCTCAACCTGCCTTAAAGTCTCATTAATATTTTTCTTATCTTCTTTGCTGTTAATTTCAGCAGAAAAGCCGATACCACTTTTATCTGAACGCTGGCGAATAATTCTATCTAGCCCAGAAAAAGCACCGCCGCAAATAAACAGAATACCGCGAGTATCCACTTGTAAAAACTCTTGTTGCGGATGTTTTCTGCCACCTTGTGGTGGAACTGAGGCAACGGTTCCTTCAATCAGCTTAAGCAATGCTTGCTGAACGCCTTCGCCTGATACGTCGCGAGTAATAGAAGGATTCTCAGATTTGCGCGAAATTTTATCAATTTCATCGATGTAGACAATACCTGTTTGGGCTTTTTCAACATCATAGTCACATTTTTGTAATAATTTTTGAATGATGTTTTCAACATCTTCACCGACATAACCCGCTTCTGTCAAAGTCGTCGCATCAGCGATCGTAAAAGGTACATTTAAAAGACGAGCCAGAGTTTCGGCTAGCAAAGTCTTACCGCTACCGGTAGGACCAATTAAAAGGATATTACTTTTTCCAAGCTCGACATCTTCTGGTTTGCCACCATGTTGCAAGCGTTTGTAGTGGTTGTAAACCGCGACTGCCAATACTTTCTTGGCATGTTCTTGGCCAATCACATATTGACTTAAAATTTTGTCGATTTCTTTAGGGGTGGGCAATTTGCTGACGCCGGTCGTCATACTGCCTTTGCCTTCTTCGATTTCTTCTCGAATAATGTCGTTGCAAAGCTCAACGCATTCATCGCAAATAAACACAGAAGGGCCTGCAATCAATTTTTTTACTTCGTGCTGGCTTTTACCGCAAAAAGAACAGTACAACAATTTGCCTTGTTCGCCGCGGCCGTTTTGTCTGTCGCTCATGGAGCCCCCCTTATCAATCTCTTTGTTAGAAGATGTGGGCTTAGGCCAGATTTTTCAAGTCTGGCCACAACCTTAGATCTTAAAAAAATTACCGGCAATTTTTTACGCTGCTCAAAAAACTGCCTTAAAAGTTGATAAACTAAATTTCTTGGCTGTTTTTTTAAGTCCGCTCTTCAAGTATCGAGTCCACAATACCGTACTGACAGGCATCTTGGGATCCCATAAAATTATCGCGATCCGTGTCTTTTTCAATACGAGCCATGGGTTGACCGGTATGCTTCACGAGAATTTCATTCAAACGTTGCTTAATTTGCAAAATTTCTTTGGCATGAATGGCTATATCACTGGCCTGGCCTTGAAATCCGCCTAAAGGTTGATGGATCATCACCCGAGAATTGGGTAAGCAATGCCTTTTACCCGCCGCTCCCCCGGCTAGTAACAAAGCCCCCATACTACAAGCTTGACCTATACAGACCGTACTCACTTTGGGCTTCACAAATTGCATCGTATCATAAATCGCCATGCCAGCCGTAACCGAACCACCAGGCGAATTAATATACAAAGAGATATCTTTGTCCGGGTTTTCGGATTCTAGAAATAATAATTGAGCCACAATTAAGTTGGAATTATAGTCTTCCACAGGGCCAATCAAAAAGACGACTCGCTCTTTTAATAAACGAGAATAAATATCGTAAGCACGCTCCCCACGGGCAGATTGCTCTACCACCATTGGAACTAAGCCTAAAGCCTGTACGTCTACCATGCCCTGCGCACTCCTCTGCTGTTGTAAACTCCTTCCAGCTTAGCTGCAAGCGGCACTGCCGTCACGTGGTTACCCTCAATGAGAGGGAAACAACTCCGCTTTAGTCTGGCAGCCTTACCCTAAAGCAAGCTGAAAGCGGACCTCGTCTATCTTATTGACCCATAAGCCATTACTGACCTTTTAGCAATTCATCAAACGTGTAGGCTCTCTCTTTAATGTGCGCTCTAGAGAGGATTAAGTCAACAGCCTGGTCAATCAAAACTGCATTCTGAATGGAAGCCAACAGTTCAGGCGATTCATAATACATATTTTCTACAAAGCCGCCATTGCCAAAAGAACGAGCCATTTCCTGAATTTTTAACCGTACCTTTTCAGTATCTGGCTTCAAGCCGTATTCAATGACACAGGCATTCATCAAAAGGCCCAAGGCTGCTCGCTTACGAGCTTCGTCGTCTAAACCATCGTGGTGACATTCGCCATGGGCATCATTGCCCATGCGACGATGCAAGTCTTCATGCAAAGCTGCAATTTCTCGTTGCACGACAGCCTGCGGCAGTTCAATGTCGTAAGCGATTAACAAGGCCTCAAATAAACTATTTTTAGTTTTATCAAAAACCAAACGTTCTACATAAGCCTGTAAATTGCTTGCAACTTTAACCCTAATCGCTTCTAAGTCGTCGCCTTTGGCACCAATTTTTTGAGCAAATTTTTCATCTAATGGGGGGAGGATTTTTTCAGAAATTTCTTTGACGGTAATAATAAAATTAGCAAGTTTTCCTGCCATACTTTCTGCACGCCAGTCATCGGGAAAAACTAAATCTAAAGAAAGAGTTTCACCTTTAGAGGCACCAATCAAACCCGCTTCAAAGCCTTCAATGAATTGACCTGAACCAATTTCAAGAGGCACCCCTTCCCCTTCATTGTGTTCAAAAGCTTTGCCGTCAATCGTGCCTTTAAAATCGATGGTTAAGCGATCACCCTGTATAGCTGCTCGCTCAACGTTGATCCATTCGGCTAATTGATTGCGCAATTTATCAATAGCCGCATCGATGTCGGCCTCTTGTAAAGCTACAGAGGCCCTCTCCACTTCTAGACTGGAAAAATCTCGCAACACAATTTCAGGGAAAATCTCAAAAGTTAACGCACATTGTAAATCGGTGTTTTCTTCGTGTTGTAGGCTTTCCAAAACAGGGCGTCCTGCAGGTTTTAAATCATGCAGTTTTAAAGCATTTTCCAAGCTTTTTTCAACCAAAGCTGAAAGCACCTCTTGATGCACTTTCTTCTTAAACCGCTGCTGGATCACAGGTTTTTTGACTTTACCCGGGCGAAAGCCATCTAATTGAATAGTTTTAGAACGAGACATTTCCTCGTATTTTTCTTCAATAGCTGCACTCACCTGCTCTTTGGGAATATCAATAGACAGGCGACGACCCAACGAGCTTGTATTTTCAACTGACACCTTAAGCGACATGTCTAAATCCTCTTTAATGAAGGCTTAATATAAGGCACAACCGGAATGGTGCGAAAGGAGAGACTCGAACTCTCACAGGTTTCCCTACTGGAACCTAAATCCAGCGCGTCTACCAATTCCGCCACTTTCGCTGAAGAATGTAACATTACATAAAGGTGGGCCGTCTTGGGATTGAACCAAGGACCCGCTGATTAAGAGTCAGCTGCTCTACCAACTGAGCTAACGGCCCTTTGTAATGCTATAACTGGGGTGAACGATGGGGCTCGAACCCACGACAACCGGAATCACAATCCGGGACTCTACCAACTGAGCTACGTCCACCATTACAAACTTGCTATATTAGGGTATTTACAGCCTACACACAATGGTGCGCCCGGCAGGACTCGAACCTGCTACCCTCGGCTTAGAAGGCCGATGCTCTATCCAGATGAGCTACGGGCACATAAATGGTCGGGGTAGAGGGATTTGAACCCCCGACACCCTGCTCCCAAAGCAGGTGCGCTACCAGACTGCGCTATACCCCGATAAATCACCCAATACGGGAACCTGACTGGCCTCGCATCTAATATAAATAGGTGTAAGCGTGGATAATACCGGTGCTGGTGCTGAGCGTCAATCCTAGTGATGCAACAATATATAAAGTTAGCAAAATTAAGCCTTGGTCTGTTAGATCTTGGCCGCCCCTTGTAACCAGGCATGGCCACTTAAATGTTGGCTAACTATATGATATAAGTTTACCTCAGTCTTTGCAGCAATATGGCAACTTTCCCTTCCTTGCCGTTTGGCAATAATCCAGCAAAGCTGCCCAGCTTTCAAGGGAGGCGGCCTTACTGACTGACAATAACTACTGACAAAAATCACTCCATGATGCAGAATATAAAAGGTATTTTGTTTTATTTTTTTCCTAGGTAACCTATTCTTATGCCCGCTCAAATCATTTGCGGCAAAACCCTGGCACAGTCAGTGCAGATGGAACTTAAAAGCCAGATTGCTTTGCGCCAAAAAAAAGGCTTACGGGCGCCCGGGCTGGCCGTTATTCAGCTGGGGCATGATGCCGCGTCTAGCATCTATGTTGACCGCAAACGTCAAAATTGTTTAACTATTGGCATCCATTCTTTTGCTTACGATTTGCCAGCCAACACGTCTCAGCAAAACTTATTGGCTTTAATAGCTGATTTAAACCAGGAGACGGCGGTTGATGGTATTTTGGTTCAATTACCCTTGCCGGCTTCCTTTGACACCCAATTGATCATCGAAGCGATCCACCCTCATAAAGATGTGGATGGCTTTCATCCTTACAATATTGGACGTCTGGCCCAAGGTTATCCCAGTCTGCGTCCTTGCACCCCTTTTGGAATTATGCAGCTATTACAAACTTTGCCATTAAGCTTAAAAGGCTTAAAAGCCACGGTCGTAGGCTCCTCCCGTATAGTAGGCCGGCCCATGTTCTTAGAGTTGCTCACCGCCGGCTGCACGGTAACTTCCTGCCATAAAGCCACCCTCGATTTGCAAGCAGCCGTCAGCTCCGCGGATCTGGTTGTTGCCGCTGCAGGCCAGCCGGGCTTGATCCCTGGGCATTGGTTAAAAGAGGGTGCTATTGTTATTGATGTAGGTATGAACCGTTTAAGCAATGGCCATTTGGTCGGAGATGTGATCTTTGAAGAAGCTTTACACCAAGCCTCTTATATCACGCCGGTACCTGGCGGAGTGGGCCCGATGACTGTTGCCAGCTTAATGCAAAATACCCTGATGGCTTTAAATCTTCATAACCAAGATATCTGAACAAATCATGAGCTTTTCAACATTATTTAAATCGATCCTTCACCAACCCCATATCAGCAGTAAACTGCTCAATGCGCTACCTTTTATTCCTGAAGAGCCTTGTGAGGCCTGGTGGGGCAAATTTGATCTCGCAGAAGGTGAAACCCGCAGCTGGACGGTGGGCACCAGCCATTTAACAGTACAACGCTTTCAATATGAATGGCGCAGTCCGAGTCAACGTATCTTAATGACGACCCAAGCTCAAGTGCTGCTCACACCCCATTTGGGTACTAGCCCCTTGGCAGTACGCTTGATCAAGCCCTTGCATATTCCGGTCGACCAACCCCTGTTTGTATATGTTATCGCGCCCATTTGGATCAGTTTATATACCACCAACCCAACACTGCTTATTGACGAAAAACCCAGCCTGCCCTTAAAAGAGACTTGGTTTGGCGACAATACGCGTGAAGGCGAATTGTGCTATAGCGGTCCTTTAGAATATGGCAGCCAATTATCTGAACTGATCTACCAAAATTATCAAATTATTATTCCGATACTTTTAAATAATGGCAGCCGAGAAGAGGGGATCCTAAAACGCCTCTACTTGCCCTTCCCTTCCCTGTCTATTTTTGTCGATGGCCATAATCGCCTCTGGACAGAGCAGTTGAATATGGAATGGCAAGGCCACCACTACCCAGAAATTCATATTAACCCTGGGCCTCCTCGCAGTGTCCCCGATATCCAAAAGCTCAGGCCCGCTTCGGCCAATATTCATCCCAAGGATACTTGGCTCACCGCTTGTAAAACCTTATTAAGGAAGGCTTTCTGATGATTAGCTTTCCCAGCCCAGGCGATCTCATAAAAAGTTTTGAATTAGGCATTTCCTTGAAAGTCCTGGTGCAATCGGTCCTTTTAGGAGGTTTAGGCTATCTCACTGCCCGCATTACCAGCACTTTAGTCAGCAAGGCACTTGCCAAACATATTACCGCCCACCACTGCATGGTATTTCGCTATATCATTTTTTGGATCATCTTAATCGGTTTTGGCTTTGGGATCATGATGGGCCCCTTACAATTGGATATCAACCGAGTTGGTGCTTCATTTTTGGTTTTGTTGGTTGGTATTGGTATTTCGGCCCAAAGCTTAGTCCCCAATTTTATCAGCGGCATCGCTTTGATGATTGAAAAGCCTTTTGCCATTGGTGATAATATTGTCATCAACGAGTGGCTGGGTGAAGTGTTGTCTATCGATCTGCTTTCAACCAAAATTCGGACTCGTGACAATACCTTGGTTCGCGTTCCCAATGAAGCCGTCTTAAAAACAGAGCTTCGCAACTTATCACACTTTCCGATCCGTCGTTTAGACATTTCCATGCATTTTAACTTTAAAGAAGATCTGGATCATGTCAAAACCATACTTTTTGATGTGGCACAACATAATCCGCAATGTTTGGATTTTCCAATCCCAGAAGCTATATTTTTAGGCTTTGGTGAATACGGTGCCCATATCCAACTTTCTATTTGGTGTAAACAAAATATATTTTTTGATTTTAAAGATGAATTTCAATTTGCACTTCACAAAGCACTTAACGCAAATGGCATTAAGATAGCAACTCTTTATTTACCCAATATTTAAAAAGTCTGTAAAAAACCATAAGCTTTTTGACTGTTACTGCAGCACAAAATCAAATTTTGCTGCCCCAGCGTTCATTCGATATCTCCTGCCATTTTCTTGAATTCTTTACTTCGTTCTTCAGCTAAACTGCTAAAAATTTTATCATCTGTCATCTAAGATGATTGTAAGGCTTTACAGCTGTGAATCAGTTATGATAGCGTAAGGTTTGGGTCTTAAGTTTAAGACAAATTTCGGGATAGGGAGAATCATCATGAAATCACCATTCGTTTTGGCCACCATTTTAGCCGCTGTTGTATTCGCAGGTTCTGCTGTTGCAGTCGAAGAAACCACCCCTGCAGTCGATGCTGACGGCCAGCCTACTAGTGTCGTCACACCAGCCACAACCCCTGAAAGCACTCAATAGAGTTTTTAAGATGGACCGTGTTAACTACCAGTTAACACGGTCCATCCTGCTTTATTTTAATAAATGGGTTTCGTTCAAGATTTTAAAATTCTTTGCCACTCAATATCACAAAAGCGACGGCATAATGCCGTTCATCTGAAATGGTGAGGTGCTTTTCAATAACCCTGAGTTTCTCTGCCAAATGAAAAGCAGCACCGCTAAAGCTGAGTGTTGGTTTGCCCCAGGGATCATGTCCTATGACTATCTGAGTCATAGCCAGGCCTTCTCGAAAACCCAAACCCAAAGCTTTAGCAGTCGCTTCTTTGGCTGCAAAACGTTTGGCTAAAAAATTTTCTTTATGTGCCGTTTCTTTAAAATGCTTCATTTCAAGAGGGTGTAAAATTTTATCAGCGAATTTTTCACCAAAGCTTGCCCAAAGTCGCTTGATACGCGCTATTTGAACGATATCTGTCCCTATGCCAACTATTTTTAATGACATAAAAGTTGCCTACTCATTAATGGCTTGATGCCTAAGTGACGCGCTAAAGCTTGCCGCATAAGCCGCTTTATTTCTCGTAAAATAAATGGATCATTCAAGTCTTCACGTTCTAAAGCCAAAAGGCTTGCACCTTTAAAAATGGTTTCTTGATTAAACTGCGCTCTGGCATCCATCAAGATGGCTCCTTGTTCAAAATCATAGCTATAGTAATGATCAGCCACTATCACTTCGCCTTCAATATCTTCCATTAAAGTTAGGCCATAACCTAAAATGCGCAATAAATGTTTTTCAAAAATTCGCAGGGCTTTTGCCACACCTAAGCCGGCTTCTAAACTCATTAATGTTGCTTGATAGAGCTCGAATAAATCCCGATGAGGATCCCGATGGGGTAACAAGCGGATCATCAGTTCGTTTAAATACAGGCTACTGGCCAGCTCAATTGGCTTTAACACACAGGGCCGCCCCGCCATCTCACACTGTCTCAGAGTCGGCATCTCACCTCTGCCACGCCAAGATAGCAGCAAAGGCACAAAAGGTTGTAAAAGGGCTCGGTTGGTTTTATTTTTATAGGCTAAAACGGCTATGCGACCGATATCTGCGCCATAAACTTCTAAAATAATACTGGTTTCTCGATAGGCTCTAGAATGCAAAATGTAACTGGGCTGTAAATCTGCATCACTTCTCAAGATCGAGATATCCCCAACTTTGTAAAGAACGTTCATCATCAGACCAATTTTCACGAACCTTAACCCAAAGCTTTAAATGCACTTGCTGATTGAGCAAAATCTCAATATCAAAACGTGCATGCTGACCAACCCTTTTTAAAGCTTCACCCTTGTCGCCAATAATGATCCCTTTTTGGCCAGTCCGTTCTACCCAAATAACTGCATGGATCTCTTGAACTTTGCCATTTTCTGCAAACGATTCAATTTCCACTGAAACGGCATAAGGCAATTCATCACCAAAAAGTCGGGTCAGCTTTTCACGGATAATTTCAGCAATCTGAAACCGCAAAGATTTATCGGTGACGGTTTCTTGTTCATAATAATGTGGCCCCAAAGGCAGATACTGCTGCACAACTTTCTCTAGAACATCGACATTCCTACCTTTTTTTGCTGATATAGGCACAAGTTCCTTAAAGTTAAATTTTTTCGAAACCGCTTCTAAATGAGGTAAAAGTCTTTCCTTATCGTCAATGGTATCGACTTTATTGATTGCAAGGATCACCGGCGCTGAAACCTGGGTGATCAGCTCTAAAATGCGCTCATCTTCATCCAACCATTGCAAAGCGGATAGCAGCCAAACGACAACATCGACCTCTTTGAGGCTGGCTCGCGCCGCTTTATTCATATGTTTGTTCATCAAACGTCTTTCGTTCCAATGCAAGCCTGGAGTATCTACGTAGATGATCTGTGTATCTGCGTAGGTATTAATACCTAAAATACGATGCCGTGTGGTCTGAGGCTTGGAAGAAGTAATGCTGATTTTTTGGCCAATAAGGCGGTTTAATAAGGTCGATTTACCGACATTGGGTCTGCCAATGAGTGCCACAAAACCTGAATGTGTCGTAAATTCTGTTTCGTTGTTTATCATCATGTGCTCAATTTTTTTAAAGCAAGTTCGGCCGCATCTTGCTCGGCTTTACGCCGACTGCTACCCTTGCCTTCTATAGAAATTTTTAATGTACGGATCTCAAGGCTGACAAAAAAATGTTGCTCATGCGGTTCGCCTTCAACACGAATAACCTGATAAATGGGTAATTCTAAGTTTCGGCCTTGCAAATACTCTTGTAAGCGGGTTTTGGCATCTTTCGGGGCTGCATCTTCATGCAAACCTGAAAGACGGCTTGCATATAAGTGACGAATCGTTTGTCTACAGCCATTAAAATCGCTGTCTAAATAAATAGCACCAAAGATAGCTTCCAGGGCATCGGCTAAAATAGAATCGCGCTGATGACCACCACTCTTTTGTTCACCACCACCCAATCGCAAATAACTGCCCAAATTCAGCTCTTTTGCCATAACCGCCAGGCATTCCCCTCTGACCAGGCTAGCCCGAAGGCGGGTGAGCTCTCCCTCGTTTGCTTTTGGAAAGCGCTCAAACAATGCCTCGCCAATCATACAATTAAGCAATGAATCACCGAGAAACTCTAAACGTTCATTGTTATCGCCCAAGACCGAACGATGGGTTAAAGCTGATTTTAACAGCGCTTCATTTTGAAACGTATAGCCCAGTTGTTTCATTAAACGAAACAAAGCCGGCATCATTGAATGGCTTTACCCATCCGGTTCCATCGGATATCAGAATGAATGCTATCCCAGCTCATCCATATTAAAAAGGCACGACCCAATAAGTCTTCGTCTTTTACAAAGCCCCAATAGCGACTGTCTTCGCTGTTATCTCGATTATCACCCATCACAAAGTAGTTGTTAGCCGGTACAATGACATCATCAAACCGATAGTGAGGGCTCAGGCTTTCAGTCTGGACATAAATAGCATGAGATTTTTGCTCCAACTGTTCGGTTTTTTGATCAACCTTTTTGCCCACTAAGGGATTATAATCCTTCATGAAAAATAACCGCCACAGCCAAAAAGAAGCAGGTTTGACTTCTAAACTGATATCTTCTGTGATGGTTTCGAAAGTTTGTTCGGCTTTGATACCATTGATATACAAAACCTTCTCTTTATATTCAATGTGATCTCCTGGCAGACCTATCACTCGTTTGATCAAATCTTTGCCGTTGTCGTGCTTAAAAACGACCACATCACCTTTTTGAGGATTACCAACGTCCATAATTTTATTGCCGACTATCGGCAGGCGCAAACCATAAGTAAAGCGGTTAACCAAAATAAAATCACCTTCAAAAAGCGTCGGCTTCATAGAGCCCGAAGGAATTTTAAAAGGTTCTAAAATAAAAGAGCGCAAAATCAGCACGACCAAAAGAACCGGGAATAAAGAACGGGCATATTCTACCAGCTTGGGCTCTTTAGCCACCCGCTCATAACTCCCTACATAAGCCAATTGCTTCATACGGCGATGTTTTAAAAAAAGCACATCTACCAAACATATAAAACCTGATACAGCCGTAGCGGCGACTAACATTTCAACAAATCTCATGCAATTCTCCTAAATCCTATGTTTTAAGACGCAAGTCTTTTTATTTATCTTTATCTATCTGCAAGATGGCTAAAAACGCCTCTTGGGGTATTTCCACTCTGCCCACTTGCTTCATACGTTTTTTCCCGGCCTTTTGTTTCTCTAACAACTTCCTTTTTCGGCTGATATCACCGCCATAGCATTTTGCAATCACATTTTTTCGAAGTGCTTTAACAGTTGAGCGTGCTATCACATGAGCACCAATCGCTGCTTGTATCGCCACTTCAAACATTTGTCTGGGGATCAGTGTTTGCATTTTTTCTACCAGCAACCTGCCCCTTTGGTAAGCCTTGTCCTTGTGGACGATCACTGCCAAGGCATCTACTTTATCACCATTGATTAAAATATCTAGCCTCACCAAGTCTGCTGGCTGAAATTTAATAAAATGGTAGTCCAAAGACGCAAAGCCTCGGCTGACCGATTTTAGCCTATCAAAAAAGTCGAGCACCACTTCATTCATCGGTAATTCGTAGCTTAAAGAGACTTGCTTGCCCACATAGAGCATTTTGGTTTGTACCCCCCGTTTTTCAACACAGAGGGTGATAACATTGCCCAGATAAGTATCGGGGACCAGCATATTGGCTTCAACAATCGGTTCACGCATTTCTTCAACCAGACTCGGATCTGGCAACCTAGATGGATTTTCGATATATAAAACTTCACTTTTTTTAGTCAAAATCTCAAAAATAACCGTCGGTGCCGTGGTGATTAAATCTAAGTTGTACTCTCTTTCCAGTCTTTCCTGAACAATTTCCATATGCAGCAGCCCTAAAAAACCACAGCGAAAGCCAAAGCCCAAGGCGCCTGAATTTTCAGGCTCATAAAAAAGAGCTGAATCGTTTAAGCGCAACTTTGCCAAGGCATCCCGAAAATTCTCATAGTCTTCGGAGTCGACTGGAAACAAGCCTGCGTAAACTTTAGGCTGCACGGTTCGAAAGCCTGGTAAGGCATCTTTGGCAGCTTTACCCGATAAGGTAATGGTGTCACCGATGGGGGCTCCATCGATTTCTTTAATACCCGCCACCAAAAAGCCGACTTCACCGGCTCGAAGCTCGGACTTCTTCACGCGTTTTGGCGTAAATATACCCAGTTCATTGACTTCATGAACTCGGCCAGTGGTCATTATGACGATTTTGTCACCCGTCTTGATAATGCCGTTTTTGACACGGATTAAAGAGACCACACCCAAATAGCTGTCAAACCATGAATCAACGATTAAAGCTTGCAACAGTGCGGTTTCATCGCCAACGGGTGCTGGAACTCGAGCAATAATCATCTCCAGCAGTTCAGGGATCCCCAGACCACTTTTAGCACTGACACGCAAAGCATCGTTGGCTTCAATGCCGATAATATCTTCAATTTCTTTAATAACCCGCTCAGGCTCCACCTGAGGCAAATCGATTTTATTTAAAACCGGTATCACTTCTAAATTTTGCTCTAAGGCAGTATAGCAATTGGCCACAGTCTGGGCTTCAACGCCCTGAGCCGCGTCGACAACTAATAAAGCCCCCTCACAGGCCGCTAAAGAACGAGAGACTTCATAAGCAAAGTCTACATGGCCTGGGGTATCGATAAGATTCAGCTGATATTCAATTTTATCCAGGCCAATATATTTTAAAGTCACGCACTGGGCTTTAATGGTAATGCCCCGTTCTCGCTCGATATCCATGGAATCCAAGACTTGAGCGGACATTTCTCGGGCTGTTAAACCACCACAAGTTTGAATAAAGCGATCCGCCAAAGTCGACTTGCCATGGTCGATATGCGCAATAATGGAAAAATTTCGTATATGTTTCATAGCCCTGTCATGCCTGCCTCACTCAGCGCAGATTTTACCTTAGATAAGCGACTGCCGTCACTGCTTATCAAATAGTTAGCTAACCATTAAAGTTCTTATGGGTTGCAGAGAATGAGATCCATGCTTGGATTGCAACAGATTGAAACTATTGGTAATCCAACCAACAATATACCGGTATGGGCGTATAAGAGAAAAAAACCGTGTTGCTGCAGTATTAAAACGCCAAAAAAATTTGAACAAGCATGTAGTGTGTAACCTTGCTTTTTAGTTTTAAAACTGATATAACTAAGGGCCATTATTACTTATCTTAAATCTGGACTGTCACATGCTCAAAAATACCAGCAGCGCTATCAACCCACCTCCAGCAGCCAGTGAAAGCTTAGCTTCTTCAGCTGCAGTTACACCCAATAAGCCTTTTCCTTTAATGCTAGGCAGTCAAGCATCCGTTCTTGCCCAGGCTTTAGGTTTTTTATCAGCTCGGGATGTAACCTCTATCAACCTGAGCACACCTTCCTTAAATGCTGCCATCAAATCTCCTGCCTTCCAAGCACTGTGGCTGCAGCATATCCAAAGAGATTATCCTGGCCAAATCACTCAGCAGCCTTCACAGCAAGCCTATTATCAAGCAGCTCGACTGTTTCAAGATCAAGCCTTAGCTTTTTTCTTGCAGTCTTCAACTCAAGTAGAAGACTATAATTATTTACCTATGAAACAAGCAGTCAGTCATTTTAAAACTTCCAACTTTAAACAAAGAGCAGACTATTTAACCCAGTGGAATAAAGATTTAGGGCTACACCAATTAAAAAAAGCCAATCCTAAAAAAATTAGACTGCAAGGTTTAACAGAGCTGACGCCAGAAGTGATGCAGCGCTTAACAGCCATCAATCAGAAATCTCCCATTATAAAACTGATCATCCAAAGTTGTTATTTACCTCAACTTCCAGAAGTGTTGATAACTTTCTTAAACGCCTGTACCCAATTGCAGGAGCTTTCCCTGAATCACAACCAATTGCAAAGCCTACCTGAAACTTTGCTGCAAACTTGTACCCAATTGCAGCAGCTTTATCTGAATAGCAACCAATTGCAAAGCCTACCTGAAACTTTGCTGCAAACTTGTACCCAATTGAAGATACTTTGGATGAATAGCAACCAATTGCAAAGCCTGCCTAAAACTTTGCTGCAAACTTGTACCCAATTGCAGGTACTTCATCTGAATAGCAACCAATTGCAAAGCCTACCTGAAACTTTGCTGCAAACTTGTACCCAATTGAAAATACTTTGGATGAATAGCAACCAATTGCAAAGCCTACCTGAAACTTTGCTGCAAACTTGTACCCAATTGCAGCAGCTTTATCTGAATAGCAACCAATTGCAAAGCCTGCCTGAAACTTTGCTGCAAACTTGTACCCAATTGCAGCAGCTTTATCTGAATAGCAACCAATTGCAAAGCCTGCCTGAAACTTTGCTGCAAACTTGTACCCAATTGCAGCAGCTTTATCTGAATAGCAACCAATTGCAAAGCCTGCCTGAAACTTTGCTGCAAACTTGTACCCAATTGCAGATACTTTGGATGAATAACAACCAATTGCAAAGCCTGTCTGAAACTTTGCTGCAAACTTGTACCCAATTGGGGTTGCTTCACCTGGATCACAACCATTTAATGACTGTTACGCGAAACGATTTCATTCATTTATCTAGAATTTCTTTTCTTAATATCGAAAGTCAAACCCCTGTGGGCGCCTCAATCAGCAGCGCCATTATTCCTGAACAGAAAATGGCAGAGAATGAATATCAGCCTCCTCAAAAAAAGATGAGGCCTAATGGGTAAAATAACAAAGTTGTAAACAACCCCGAGCCTGCCTGCTGCTCATCCATTTTCCGAAAAGCTCGATAATCCTCGTAAATTCCACCTCTAGCCCAAGCTTTTCTGCTTATGGAGCAGGCCCTTGGGGAATAACAGCCAACCGATAAACTCAGCTTATTTGACATCCTCACCTCCCTAAAAGAAGGTGATTCCCGAGATTCAAGATCTCAGTAGGTTCTTGCTTCATCGCCGTGCTTACGCACTTGCTCCACAAGCCATCACGGCATGCCCTGCCGCTAAAATATTTTTCGCCGCATTGACGTCTGCATTCATTTCACTGCTGCATTTCAAACAAACAAATTTTTCCTGTGTTTGCCTGT
>Ga0302227_10000408_pt1 | contig 38986 bp, 71 predicted proteins | sample II_Palsa_N1_1_FD_193525 | JGI IMG/M metagenome (GOLD analysis project Ga0302227, IMG submission 193525) | Peat permafrost microbial communities from Stordalen Mire near Abisko, Sweden - II_Palsa_N1_1 | ecosystem: Environmental > Terrestrial > Soil > Palsa > Peat permafrost | place: Sweden... | reverse complement strand
AACTCGGTCCGGACAGGTGATTTCGAACCTTTTGCGGACGAAAAAATAATCTTCTCTGAAATCGAATGTGTGAATGTGAGCCCGAAAAGTGCAAAGATGAACACTAAACCTCACTGTGAGGTTCACTTTTTGCCTTCAGTGAAGCCAGGAGTGAGTGTGTGTGCACTATTTTCTGCATCGTGTCCAACCCGGATCGGACCCTTCTAGCTGTAACAAGGTACGTTTTGGTTTACGGTGACTTTGTTGACTGACTGCACTCTCTCTGCATGTACTGCTGCCGTCACCCTACACTTCTACCTGCACACGTTCATTTCTGCACTGTTTCTTGGCTTCACTGCACCCTCTTCTGGCTGCATTCACAACTTCACTTTCGCATGTGTTGTGCAGGTTAGGTTTATAATGATTCTATGAGAGAGAGAAAAAAAAAATCCTAAGTGCAAGTGGCAGAGTCGATGGTCGAGAAGGCCGAGGCGGTCGTGCAGCCGCTGCTGTTGATGGCATCGTAGAACTCGACCGCATACGGGCCGGCCTTGCTGACAATGTACGACGACGTTCCCTCGCTCGTGACAGGGTCCTGAGCTATCGCCAACCAGTTGTTGTCGACGATCTAGATTGATGTATAATGAATAACCAAAATGTTCGAGTGAGGGAAAGTCGTACCTGGTAAATGATGATGCACAAGTAGTCTGCAGCAATGCTGATGGTGACATTGGTGCCAGACGAGGAGCAGGTGGGCGCAGCAGTCGGGCCGTTCGGGGGCAGGCTAAAGTACGTGCCGAACCAGTGGGTGCACACGCCAGAGAAGAGAGGGTTGCTGGAGAACTCGGAAACGGCGGCAGCGAGGGTGTTTTCCAGGGCGAGGGATCCGAGCGACCAGAAGGAGGCCCAGGTAGGGGCGTAGGCCGGAGGCATGGTCTGAAAAAGAAATAAATTAAATTTGGATTAGAAAAAAAAAAGTTGCTTTACCTCGGCAGCAAAGACAGCCGTGACGATGCCGCCCTGCAGGGACGCGAGAATGTTGCCAACGCCGCCGACATCGGTCGTGCCATCCTCCGAGCCACCTTCGAGGAAGTTGTTCTCGTTGCCATAGTAGTTCATCACGGTCACGTAGTCGACGTAGGGGCTGCTGCCCAGGAGCGGGTTCCACAGGCCGTGGACGAACTTGTAGTAGTCGTTGCCGACGCTCCAGGTCACGGTCATCTCGGTGGGGCGGGTCACGGTCATGCAGTGGTTGAAGATGGCCATGAGGTTGGCCTCGTAGACCTGGTTGTAGTTGTCGGGGGCGCCAGGGGTGACCGTGTGCCAGTCGGGCAGGGTGTGCGGCTCAATGTCGAGGTTGAGGCCGTCGATCCACTCGGCGGGGTCGGTCGAGCCCTGGTTGAACGCGACGAGGGCATCACACTCGGACATGGGGGCCTGTGCGTTGGCAGTGGATTCGACCCAGCTGGCGACGCCGTCGAGGAACTCAACCGCGATGCCGGCTGCGTGGGCCTTGACGAGGAACGCGCGCACGATCGCAGGGCTGTTTATGACGTTTGTGATGTTCATGTCGAGGTAAATGCGGTTGTAAGCCGGAAACTTGCCCCAGGGGTCGACGAGGTTGCTGATCAGGTTGTTCTGGAAGGTGGTGTAGCTAAAAAAGAAACTTCAGCTATGGGAAAGAAAAAAAAAAAGATGACTTACTCAGCGACCTTGCAATTGGCCTTGTACTGCGACGCAGGGTAGTTGTTGAAGATGCAGTTGCCGTAGGTCCACACGTACATTGCACGTACGTTGCTGGGCGCACGAGAAGAGCCTGAGCTGACCGGTGCGCTCGTCGCCGGTGGGTTCGTGGCCGCCGGTGTCGTCGGTGCAGCAGGGGCTTTTGTCGGCTTGGTGGTCGCAGCGGGCGGGGCAGAGGTCGCTGCAGGCGGGGCAGAGGTCGCAGCGGGCGGGGCAGAGGTCGTTGCAGGCGGGGCAGAGGTCGCAGCGGGCGGGGCAGAGCCCGATGTGCAGCCAATTTCTTCGATCATGGTCTTGCACGCCGTATCAAAGTAAAACTCGACATTGCCGGCTGGCTTCGAAAGACCTTGCAGAGTGATGGTGCCCGAGCCGGCCGTGGTGATGGACGTGGTGAGAGTGTTCCAGTTGGCGTCGTAAACGATGATGCAGTTGAGCGTAGAAGGGACGTCTGTGAGAGTGGCGGTTGACCCAGACGACACGCAGGTGGGGCTGGGCCAGGCCAGGGCAGCAGGGACCGTCAGCAATAGGAGCAGCAGCGATGGGAGCGGCCGAGTCATGATCGATGGAACGCAGGAAGGCGGGAGAAAACGAGGAGGTCGGTGCTCTGGTCAGACGCCGACGACTGGGTTGGGGGGGAGGCGGGGGGGGGACAGAAAAATGCGGACCCCCCGAACCGCTGCAGCGACCCTTTTATCCCCCACCGACCAAGCTGGTCCAGATCCCGATCCTCCGCTGGAACGGCGTGGACGCTAAGCTGGACCGACGCTGGAACCATCTCGACGGCGGCAGTGGAACCACCTGAGCTTGACTGGAGCAGTTTGGAAGAAACTTTTCACTTCATAAAATGACATCATCGTTCCGAGCCACCGTCGTCGTGCGGCCTGGACCTCCTGCGGTTGCCGTTTTTTTTTTTTTTTTTTTTGACCCGCCGTCGTCCCTGCCAACTCTTTTTATGCCATAGATCTGCCTGCGCTGCCAACAGCCAATCGCCACCGGGTCGGTTTGTGTCGAGGCACGCGTGGGGGCGTCGTGGCACGCGTTTCATCAAAGTGGCTGCTTCCGTGTGCCCGCCTCCGTGCGCTCCGTGGACGATATCGATGGTGTCGGTGACCTACCCTTTGAGCAGGCGAGACAACTGGGTGATCTGGTGGCAGAAGCGATTGCTAGGCGGCCAGCAGCTCTGCAGCAGCCGAAAAAACGAAAAGAGTCCGATGCACCACCACCTGCAGTGTCCCCGAAGACGAGTGCACGGGGTTTCGAGCGCCACTCGATCAAGACCCTGCAGCGTATGCTGGCTTTGAACGAACAAGCGACAAGCGGCACCAAGGCTGAGCTGATCGAGAGGATCGAAGAGTGTCTGCGGGAGGGTGGTGGGGCTCCGTCCTGCCCGAGTTGCCAGAAGGGGCGATTACGCCTTGGCGACGAGAGCTGGACGTGCCCGGGATTCTTTGAGGGCCGCACGTTCAAGTACTGTCCGTTCAAGGCTCCCATCAATGAAATCGCACGGCTTCCTTGGAGGGAACTGGAGGGCAAGGACAGGGCTGCAGCCGAACACGACCTCCGGACAGACAAATAGCGAGAAATGTAAACTAAAAAAAATTTTTTTTCCCTTCTACTTGTGGCTCATCGCCTTGGACGAGTGGTCCCTCCGGTCGCATTCTTCCCTTTGGCGAGATTCTTCGTGCGCTGCTCCTCTTTTTCTTCTTCCTCTAGAAGATCGAGCTCCTTCATGCGCTGCAGGATCGGCTTCATCTGCTCGTACTTTTCCTTGGCCAGTTCGAACCCTCCACGGCGCATTTCCTTTCCTCGGACCTGAGTTCGCTCCCACGACTCTCGCGCCCAGTAGTCGGCTGCAAGAAATCCAAAAAAGAATTTTACTGGCGGAATAATGAAATCAAAACGTACTGGTTCGCGCATAGTATTCGGCAAGTGTCTCGTCAATCTTGGGTACGGAGAGCTCGTTTTCGCGCTGTAGCTCGGCACGCAATGCCTCGCGCTGGTCACGTGCAGAGGAAGAGGAAATCTTGGATTTGACAACCGATGTCTTGAACCTCTTGTCGGAAGACTCTTTCTCCCCGTCCTCGTCGCTGTACTCGTTGTTTGCGCCGCCGCCATCGTCTCCCTTCTCATCCTCTTGCTCCTCCCAGCTGTCTGGTACGGAGGGCGTTGAGACTGGTTCTGAGGCCACCACAGGTGCTGGAACTGTTGGAGGAAGCTCCTCCGAGATCGGTGCGACCACGGGGGTTGCAACTGACGATGCGGGCACGGCTGATGAAGACGTCGCGGCAGACTCTGGCTTGATGTCGACTGTGTCTTCAGCTTCGCTGTCACTTTCGCTCCCGCTCTCGTCGTCGTCATCGTCGTCGTCGCCATCGTCGTCGTCGCCGTCGCCGCCGTCGTCGTCGTCATCGGATGTATCCACTTCGTACTTGTCTAGGAAAAAGAAAATAAGTCAGTATGACGAGTACTGCAGGGCTTTACCAGTATCAACAGGCTGCCCGATCAACGTCTCAAACTTGTCGAGCTTTTCCAGATTGAGCGAGTACAGGTCGCTCAACGTAAACTCGCGCTCGTCTTGTTCTACAAGGCCTCCGAAACTAAAGTGCAGATACTCTTTAAAAAAAAAAAAAAAAAAATTCAGGCTGTTCAAACATACATGTAGAGAACGTTGCGCTGCACAGCCAACATTGCGTTGAAACGAGGAGCAGGGTAGAAGGGGGTACCAGGGTCGACAGAGGACAAAGGCTCTTCGGAAGAAATCGCGTCCACGGTCTCTGGAGTTGCTTGGTTGGCTGACTGCTGCTGCATTTGTGCTGCTGTGGCTTCTTGTGTGGGATGCTGTTTGAGCCAGGGCTTGTCTTCGTCGTCGCTAACGTCATCGCCATCGATGTCGTCGTCGTAATTCATGTCATCGTCGTCTTCTGCCCTCTCCTCCTCTGCAGTCTTTTCCTCGTCACCGTCGTCTCCTGTGACCGTGCTGATCAGCTTATTCTTTTGCGATCGCTTGCGTTTCTAATTTTTTACAACGACACAAAACTTCAGTGGGTAATTGCATACATATATGCATGGTTTACCGATGAAGAGGCATCTTCGTCACCAGAGTCGTTCTCGTTAGTATTCTCGCTGCTGTCAGTTTGACCGGATAGGAGTTGAAGCTGCTTTTGCTGCTGCTTGGATTGCTTCACCTTGGAATTCTTGCCTTTGGCTTTCTTTTGAGCACGCAGTGTCAGTGGGAACCATCGTGCTGAATCCATTTGGAGCAGAAACCTACCGCCAGTGTTGTCGAATTTAAATTAAAAAAAAAACAGGCACACACGCATTTTCTCTTACATTTCGTTGAAAAAAACCGACTGCATTTGCTCCTCTGAAATGTCCTCGTCAAAGACACCACCGAAAAAGATTGCACGGTTCTTGTTTGTGGTCACGGTCATCCCACTCCGGGGTCTACAAAAAAGAAAAGTTTTTGGTCAAAGAAAAAAAGCACAATCGAAACATACGTTGGGGCAAAACCAGTACGCTTTCGTTTCTCCCAACGAAGCCCCTTGAATTCGGTGGACAGTTTCATTGACCAGAGGTCTATTTTTTTTTTTTTTCTTTTTGAATGATGGAAAAACATATTTACTACGCACCACTGTGCACCACGCCCTTGGCCTTCTCGCCTTTGTTAAAGATCTTGCAGTAGCCACCATAGACGAAGAGCGTGTCACCATGCACAAACATGCAGAACCCGCTCCGCGGGCTCGGTTTGGGAGTGTTCTCCATCGTCTGCACTTTTGTCCAAGCATACGACGTTGTGTCAAACACCCAGAGGTCGTCAAAGTACTGCGAAAATCGCGTTATCAATTATTTAAATCTCCGTGGACTGTTTGTTACCTTGGTTTCACGAATCGTGTCGTAGAAGCCACCAAATAGGAAAATATACTGCTTCCAGAGGACCATGCGATGTCCCGAGCGCGGCGACGGCTTCTCCTTTGGCTCTAGTTTTTCCCAGGCGTTTGTCTTGAGGTCCAGCACCCAAAAATCTCGGTAGTGAAAGAACTGCCTCTCAGATGCCGACGCAAACTCGCCTTGAGAGAAATTAAAATAAGATAAAAATAATGTTTCGTACCCCCAAAGACAAAGAGCAGGCCGCTTGGCGTTGCCACAGCCTGGTGAGACGAGCGCGGGCCGGGGGAGTTTGGAGACGAAATTTTGCGCCATTCCTTCTTGTCGATGTTGTAGCGGTACAGGTCGTTGTTGAACAGGCACTTTTTCCCGTTGTAGAACTCGCCGCCAAAGAGGATGAGCTCTGAGGGGTTGAGTGGATGCGCGGTGAAGGAAGCGTTGGCACGAGCTGACGGCGGATCCACGTTTATCTCTTCTGTAATCTTGACCTTTTCGGCTTGCTGTCGGATTTGGTTGTTCAGTTGACAGTAAGACGTGCTTGTGCTTGTTCTACCTCGCGGTTAAAGTTGGCAATGATCGTCTCAATGTCCTCCTCGTCCTCTTCATCATCCTCGTCCTTCTTGTTGGACTTCTGCTTGTTGGCCTTCTTCTTGGGCGACTTGTCTGTGGTCGATTTCTGCACAACGAAAAAAAAAAAGCCACATGGCACAGCCATTAATCGCTTCGCCCCCACCTCCCATCGTTCGCATCCCCTACCGAGGGCGCCAGCGTCTTGCCTTGTTTCTTGGCCTTCAACTCTGCAATCTTGTTCACGCGGGCTTGGTGTGCAGCCTTGTTGCTCGACAGCTGGGTTTCTTTTTTCTTGCGTTTGTCTCTTCCCTTTCCCATTTTCAAAAAAATAAAATAAAATAAAATATCGCCGGTTCTCCTACATAGGAAGGAGTGGTACCAAAATCACACACGGTACAAGCATGGACACTTAATCGTTTGTTTATCGTCAAGGTACACCGCTATAAGTAACATTATTCATTTCTGTGCTGAAGCCCGGCACTGGAGGCGGAGGGAGGACCGTTAATCGTGCTACTACTGGAAGCGATGCCGGGAGGACGGCCCAGAATGTTGAGAAACTTGCCGATACCCATTTGCTGGACTGAAAAAATAAGAAAATCGGATTTAAAATAATTTGCAGGACGATAAATTACTATGTACCTTCCATGACCTTTAACCGATGCGCCTGCTTCTCAATCTGGCGCATGTAGTCCATCAGACGGAGCATATCACATTGAGAGAGCACTAGGGAAAACGATAGTGGGTTCAGCTCATGTACAATTGGTCCAAACAAGCGGCCAGGCGTACCTTTCAGGAGAGCCGGCTCATTGCTCTCAACCAATGTTTTGATTTGCGTACCGACCACTGGAGGGGTTTGGAAACTCTTGAGTAGGATTAGTTTGAGTAGGCGTCCTAAAAGGGAAAATAAAATAAAAAAAGTACCTGAGGCTCCCGAGCGTGAACTCCTGTCGTGGGGGTGCTGAATGCCGACCCACTTAACAGTTGATGTGACGATTTTTTCGGGCTCGAGAACGAGTACTTTGTTTTCGAAAGAGGCGAAGACGTGGCAGCAATCGAGCCAACTGCAGGGCTGATCGATCGTTTTGAAAGATCGGACGCTGACAACGACGACTCATCAAGGGTTTCCATCGCCATAATAGATGAGTGGCGGGTTGGTTGGCTTGGGATCGTGGGTGGCTTTGATGCAGGCATCGTGCTAGCCATCCACGTCTGCGTGATTATCCTTGTGTCTGATTCTGACAAACGCACGTTACTTCACAAGAAGAAAAAAAAAGAGTAAGCAAAGTACCTTCAGCCAACTTGGTACGCTTGACTCGTGGCGACTCGATGAGATAATCGGCGTCGCTGCTGTGGTCATACACCATCTTTGGAGCAAGCGGCCTAAGGAAGCAATGAAAAAAAAAACATGAACGAGCAGGGGCAATGCCTACCTCGCGCTGAGGGCGAGCATTGACTGGATCGCCCCAGACTCGTCCGTGGCGGAAGGGAAGGGTGCTCGGGGATAGCCCTGCTTTACTGTGCTTAGGAGAGAAAGCGCTGTCTGTGCACGTACCTGGAAAGCTGGGGCGAGAGTATTTGCCATCTGTCGCTACGACACTTCGAGCATCACCGTCAGTTTACAGCAAGACATAAGCATTCATAAAGACGAAACGTTCGCGACATGTGCACCTGTCTTCCTCTCCTTCTGTTCGCACAAAGAGTCCAACGCAGAACCTGACGCAGAACCCAGTAGGGCCTAGTCCTCAACAGCACTTGAAAAAAAAACGGTATGTTGTATGGGTCCGCCACTTTCAAAATGGCGACGGTGGTTTCACGCGATCATCCTCTCGCCGATTATTTCGAGAGTACGAACTGGCGTGCGATTGCGGTCGTACTAAAGTGCAATACAGGTATTGGGAGCGGCGATCAAGTGGTCGATGTTCCCTCGCAGATGCAACCACAGCGCGAGCAGAACGGAGGGGACGTTTCGTGGTGGTCGTCCACCCTGCAAGACGTACTGGACCTTGTCAAGGCCCCGATCGTGCTGCCGCTCCGAGATGCTGCACCGCTACATGGTTCGCTACCTGTGTGTCCTTCAGTGAGCAATGCCTCAGCGAGGGAGAGGCGCGCTAGTGTACTGGCTGCTCTGTGCACTGGATCGTGTGACAGCAGCGCCGCGTCTGCTCTCGTTGCGGTTATTGCATCGGCAAGCTTGGCGACCGCGGAGGTGGTTATGCGTTCGTCTTGGTCAGACCCTCGCGATGCCCTAGCAAAACTCGCCCGGGAACTGAGCAACATCGAGAGCCTGCAGCGCGAGTTTATTCGTGTCATCGTCGAAACGGAGCTCATCATGCGCGGCTACCGGCTGACGTCGTCTGCGACTACTGCTGCATCGCACCACAGCAGCATTAGTAGCCGAAAGGTTGATGCTCGCGTAATGGAGTACACCGAAAGAATGCGCCTTGCGCTCAAGTTGTCTGCGAACACCGTAGGCCAGGAGCTGGAAAAGGCAGCACGTGGGCTCGTAGATGCTCAAGATGCCCTCTGTCTCTCAAGAACGGATCGCGAACTTTTGCTCGAAGGACTCGATTCATTGCACTTGCCATGGCAGCAGGCATCCGAAGAAGAAGACACTGAATTGTCTGCGCCGATCCTGCGCGCCGCCATCGCAGGCATGCGTTCATCGCGTGCCCAATTTTTCGAGTGCCTCTGGGCCATCGACTGGTCCGAAAATGCCACCGGAAACATTGCGCGCGTTTTCGCTTGCTGGTCATCGCTGCGGCGCATCACCTCGTCAGTTGCGGCCGTCCTGTCCACCGTCGACGAGGCCAAAAAAACGCTTGAACGAGTCCTAGAGGACTATCGTCATGGTATTGAATCCGATATCCCGATATCCCCAAGTTTATTGTTTATTTTTCATCATTCTCAGCGACATCAAGACGCTCTGAACAAAAAAAACCAGCTACGCGTCAAAAAACTGGTAAAGCTCACCGATTGCACTCGCTCGTCGTCCGCTTGAACAACTTGCTCAAGGTATGCCTATTAAAATAAAACCTCTGTTTGATTGAGTTTTGGTTAGGGGGCCATCGTCAAGTCACAAATTTGCCTGCAAGAACTCGAAAAGGAGAACGACGCGACACTGATGGAGCGCGAGAACCCGTCCAATCCGCATTCCTCTCTGGCCACAGTCTCGTCCGAACTCGCGTGGGCCCAGCAAACCTGTGCCGAAATGTGAGTGAATTATTTTATTTATTTTTTTTTTTCGTTTTTTGTTGGTCTAACTTGTACAACTTGCGCAGAGCTGCTGAATGGGACAATGCGGACACCAAAGAGACTATATCCCAAAGCTTTGCCAAAGCTGAGGGCCAGGATAGCGTCACGGTCACGCGTAACGAGGGGGATTCAGAGATTGTGGAAGGGTCTGCTTTGACCTCTGGAGACCAACTTGCGCTTTTGCAACAGAGGCTTGTAATCCAACTGCAACTCGACAACGTGGAAACTAGTAATGGTGGCGAGCAAGTATTTGAAGCCCCGGACGACGACAGTGAAAGCAACACCGGGCAAACACGTCAGGTCCTGTCTCGTGAAGATCGAATCCGCTTGCGCAAGCAGCAGCTGGAGGAAGACGAAAAGCGCGAGACAGCCATCGATGACGCACGCCAATTGCTACTAGAGCTACGAAATGTACTGTCCAAGCGACCTTAATAAGAATGCCTACATGTAGTTCATTTGTCTTTCATCTATTTTTTCAGACGCTTGCGTTCCAGGCGATACTGCTCTTCGCGCTCCTCGCGGGCGTCTTCCAAGCGGGCAATGCGACGGGCACGGGCGTCTTCCCGTCGAATCTGGTCGAGGGACGCAACCATATCGGAACCGTCGTCCTCGTCCTCGTTTCGGAATCTAATTGTATTCTTGAAAACATTTTTGTGGAAAAAGACACTCGTACTTGAAGCGGTTGTAGCCAAAGATGCTCCCAATCATTTTGGAGACATTGCTTATCGGAACATCGCCATCTGCTTCCGAGTCGTCCACAAAGCCGTCGTCTTCGTCGTATTCGTCAAACGAGTCAACACGCTGTCGCTTTTGAACTTGTGGCAGAGGCACCAGCTTTGGGGGTTTCGATACTGCAGGCGGCTGAACGGGAGCCTTTCTCGGCCCCGCTGCCACCTTGTTGGCCAGACTTGGGATCGGCAAGCTGCCAGTGGGCTTACCTGTTAGGGCTTTGGATGGTGGGGCAAGTGGGGTTAACGGTCGGCCGATTTCAAATACAGACAGGTGCTGTGCATTGGTAGGCCTGTCTTTTGGCAGCGATAATTTAAGGGCTGTGGGCAGCGGCTTTACAGGTGATGCTGTTGAATCTCTGTGTCTGCTAGCCGACGGCGCCGTTGATATTGCCGATGTCGGTGTTGGTGATGACGCTGCTGATAATGATGATGATACAGACGAAGATGATGGCTTGGAGACCGGCCGAGTTTGTGGTTTCTTCATTTCGGCCTGGGTCACCATCTGCCTCAATTTCTCTTGCTTTCGTTTTTCTTCCCATTTCCGTGTCACTGCCAGACCATGGGTTAGAAGGACAACAGCTGTGCATAGTGCGTACCTTCATCGAGCTCTTGTTGCCTTCGAACTCGCTCGGCCTCCTCGCGCTTGAGCTGCTCGAGCTGAGCCTGCCGATCGATGGGCATGGCAGTTGCAATAAATGTGGTGGCGTCGCTTCAGGTTTCGGGGCGCCATGCATGCCGGATGACCCTGCCGTTCTTTCATTGCATGCGCATTGTTCTAAACTCAACCTTGTCACAGTAGCCCACACAAAGCCATGGCGGGAATGATGCAGCAACTCCAACAACAGCAGGTATTTAAGAAACGCAACACACATACATTGACGTTATGCCAAACGTTTTTTTTTTTTTTTTTTTTGGTCAAACAGGCCTCTGCGAACGCGCTGTTCCTTGCCGAACAAGAGATGGAGGCGATGGCCGATGTCTTCAATCGGTAACAGAACAGAACTGAGGCAGAGCAAAGTGGTCGCTTACCCTTGCAATCGTACAGGATGGTGGATAGCTGTTTCAAAAAGTGCATCCCGAGCAAGTACCTCGAGAGCGACCTGAACAAGGGCGAGTCCGTTTGTGTTGATCGATGCGTTGCAAAGTACATGGACACACACATCAAGGTATTTAACTGGTACATTGATTGGGTGGTAATGGCCTGTTGTAGCTCGGCAAGAAACTCCAGTCACTTGGTGAGCAAGCACAGGCAATTGCGGAACAACAACAGCAATCAGCGGCGTAACAACAGACGCCTTGCAAGTGTTCTTTTATGTACAGCCAAAAAAAAAAAATATTTTTTTTTTCGCACAAGTTACCCTATCGGATCTTTGCCTCCAAAACCATGTCGCTCTCTAGGTCTAAAGACTCAGCAGTGTCATTGGCATGTACAACTTGACCGTCGCAGCGAAGCTCGAGCTTGTTCATCGGAGTATTGCTCTTGTCAGAGGCGTACTTGATAATCTTCTCCATCCGTTGCGTCTTTTTTGTTTCAAAGTTTATTAACTCTTTTTTTTTAAAAAAAAATAAAATAAAAAAATTCGTTACCTTTTTAACGCGGACTTTGAGGACTGTCTTGTCTGCAAACTGGATTTTCAGACTAACGCTGTCGCCAGCGTCAGCGGTATCCGGCTCAATGAACGTTGGCTGCACAGGGGGCTGCTTTGGCACATCAGCAGGATCCACAAGCTGCAAGTCATCATCGTCTCTGAAGCTTTCCGACACATGCGTCGTCTGGGCCAACAACTAGACCAGCAAAAAAATAAAAAATGAAGACAGGAAATAAAAGGGATGAAATACCCGTCTCTCCTCGGCGGCAACTTGCGTGGCAAAATCAACGTCGCGCTGTTTCTCTGCCATCTCTACAAGCTTTGCGCGGTCAATATACTGAATGTACATGTCGAGCTCTGGACTAGCAGCATCTTGGAAAGGAGTCAAAAAAAAAAAAAAAAAAAAAGAGGCGTAATAACAGTACTTACAAATCGTCTCCTTGCTGGAAAAGTTGAGTGCGCTTGGGGTAACCGTTGGAAAAACACGCGCGCCTTTGTATCTACATTGATAAATAAATTTCTACTTTTATTGTTATAGCACAGGTTCTTACTTGAAAACAGTGTCTTGGACAGACATCTTCTTTTCGTCGCAGTAGCTTTTCAGGATGCGCTCGAGAGACTGCACCATCTTGATCTTGTACACTTTTGGAGCCTCTTCTGGAGCGTCCGAAAGTCGAGGGTCTTTCATCTGCGCAACTTTGACCAGGACTGTCTTGTCCGCATCCACAGTTGCTCGCTCTGCGCGGCTGTTTCCCTTGTTCTCTTCCAATAACTTTTTGTTGACGGTGAAATTCATCTACGACAGAAGAAAAAAAAATGTCCCGTTCAGTTTATATCTTTGGCCCATTAAAGCATATACATCGTCGATATTGCTGAACAATGACGGCCCAACGTCTGCAGTTCGCGCCAAATAGTCTGACCGCAGTTTCCTGATTGCGAGACTTTTAGTGAGAAGAAAAGGCATAAGCTGCAATAGATTGTAGATTGTTACTCTCGCTCCCGTGCCGCTACGACTCGCGCTCTCGCCAACTCAGCAGACTTGGTCGCTTCGTCCTCAGAGTCAGAGTCAGAATCCAACTGGATCTTGTTTTGACTGCTGGACAGGACGGGTTTAGATGACGAAGAAGCTGCCTGCGACGACGAGGCTGATAAGGTAGGCTCCTGTGAAGGAGGCGCCTCCGAGTCCGAGTCACTCGAACTTAGCAGATCAACAGCAGATTTTTTCTTTTGCAGGACGGGATGGTTGAGTTTTTGCACCTTTGACTTTGTGTCCACTGCAGTGGATGGCTTTCGTTTCCTCCTCCGGACCTTGAACTCTTCTATGTACGTGGACATTTTATTTTTATATTTTTTTAATTAAAAAAATAAATAAATAAGCTAGATTGATACCGTCGCTGTCCGGCTCGTCCGGAGCATTCTCATTGAGTTTAGTACTGGCCGCGATCTTGGCCGCGATCTTGGCCGCGATCTCAAAGTCATCCTCTTCGTAATCGTCGTCAGCATCCAGATTTTTGCGAGCAAAAAAGTCCTCCTCGGCAATGCTATGCGCTTTTTGAACTGTGCATCGTTTGATTAGCCTGATGCACTGAGAAAGGGTCAGCAAGATTAATACGCTTACTGGGCGGTTTGGGTGGGCTCCTCGGCGGGGAGGCGGACGGGGCAGCCACGGGCAGTATTGCAGGCGGTGCAGTGGCGCTTTTTGTTAGAGGGCGCCTCTTGGTCGGCGGCAACGGCGAGCTCGGTGGGCTGGACGATGTCAAGCTGTGCGCGGTGGTCGACGGGGTGAAAGACGGGTTGATAGACGGAAGAGCAACAACGGTAACTGCTAGATCTGTAGCGGCGGGTTCACTCTGCTTCTTCTGCGTGGTCATACGGCTCAGGAGCGGGAGCGCGGCCGGCTGGGGCTCGCTCGCGCTTGACCCAGCCTGGGTATGGTCGTTGGTTCCTGCTCTGCCTGCCTTGGCGGTGGCCTTCACAGGTGAGGAGAGGGGTTCGAGCAGGAGTACCCCTTCCGTCTGCACGAAGCGTTGCGTCTGCTTCTCGTTTCCCATTTGTTTCCAACGTACCGGCTCGCTGGAAGGCTCGAGCGGGGCGGGGTCCAGTGCCTCGGCCATGGCCTTGAGCGCTTTCTCGGCCGCCTTTCGCGTGGGTCGTTTTGGCGGCATCGAGAAAACTGTTTCAGTTTCTGTCAGTTTCTGCAGCAGCGTCCAGCGTCCGTATGGAGTCCACTGACGAGCTAGAGTTTGTGGACGCGATGGAGGTCGTCCCGACGGATTCGGACGAGGGAGGGGCTGGGGACGAGACCCTGGAGCAATCGTCGCTGTCCCCGTCGGCGAGACAGCGCAAACAGTCTCCGCCGCCAGCGGCCAAACGACAAAAGAAAGAAAAGGCCCAAGCAGGTGCCAGTCACAGCGGCAACAGCATCGGCGGCAACGGCAATGGAGACAATAACGACTCGACTGCGACTGAACTGTTTGGGCCATCGGTCATGGTCAATCAGCACGAGTGGTCGCTCTTCCATCCTGACTATCTCCGCTATGCCTCGGGTATGCTCAACTTGGAGTCCTCTTTTTTTTTTTTCTTTTTTAACCCTCTCCTCTTAGAGCGCGAGGCTGCACTGCGAAAACTGGAGGAGAGCAACGGCGCATTGGCAGGCGAAATCGCCAAATACAACGACGATTTGCGCGTGCTGCGGAAAGAGTACGGGCAGATCAAAACAAAGCAGGAGCGGCTACGAGCCAGCGGCAAGTACATTGAGCCACCCCGCCCCCTCGGTCCCAACGACCATCAGCGGTCTCTGCTTGTGCCGATCCTGCGTGCGCTGGAGATGGACGTCCACTTGTTGTCCGACCCCTCGTGGGCGCAGCGTGTTGCGCCCTTCCTTTCGTCCCCGTCAGCTGCTACTGCTGCCGCTCCCACTACGGCATCAAGCCACGCCGGGATCACACTGGAAACGCTGGATGCGTACATTGCTGCCGTCCTCGATCGCCTCTCCGATCCTGATGCGGCCTCTGCCGAAGAGCGCGATGCGATTGCCCGGAGTCTCAAGGACATTCTCTTGCCTCACGACTCTTCGTTAAGCCAGTAGTGTGACAACTGTACCCCTGTGTGCAAAATGGATGAGAATCAACAATTCACGTTCATTCAACATTCATTCAACATTCATTCAACATTCAAAATTCAGAATAAAGGGGTTAGTACCTGATCACGAACCAAAAATAAAGGAGTAGCATACCTTTTACAAAGTATAGGCCCTTCTTTCAGAGCCCGATGCAGGTCGGACACGGGTGTGCAATGTGTTCCTTCCTGCAAAAGTTGTTGTTATTGACGTTGTTGTTGCTCAGAGGCCGCGGCACATGATGGCGGGACGAGGGAGGCCAGCCATGTGCGCCCTGAAGAGCCTGCCGATGTTGCGAGCATGTTTGTTGTTGAATGAACGTGAATGTAAACTGTTGTTTCTCATCGATTGTGCACACCGGGGTAGGGAAAAAAACAAGGAAAAAAAACAAGGATTCAAAATGCACGCCGCACGTTTAGGGACCGGTAACCGTTTTTCTCGTCTCGCTTGCTGCCGCTTGCTTACTCTGGACGCATAAACTGCAGGGCTGCTGAGGAGGCTCCCTGTGACGAGCACAGTGGCTGTGGCAACGGTGGCAACGGTAGCCGCCGCAGCAACAGCGGGGACAGCGGATGCAACGTCGGTTGACACGCGTGGGCACAACAGTGCCTTCCGCGAGACCTTTATCGAGACGCACCGCGCTGTGCGCATACTGGAGCAGGGGGGATATAGCCGAACGCAGTCCGAGGCGCTGGTGATGGGGTCGGACGAGCTTGTGAAAGAAGTGTACGTGTGAGCTATTTTTTTTTTTTTTTTGCCTGGTTGGACTGACGAACAAGCGCAGCCTGAGCAAGCTTGAGCAGAGGTTGCTGACGAGCGTTGAACTGGACATTGTAAGCAAAGGCCTGGCCTCCGCGTGTTCGTACTAATCGCCCGTCACTATGTGCAGTCAAACCTCATCTACAATTATGAGGTCAAGCGACTGCGCACACACATGAAGGAGTTTGAGCTGAACGAGTACGAGGCGCTGAAGAAGGAGCTGGTGCTGCATGCGCGTGAGCTCGACTCGTTTCAACAGCAGTTCCGCAACGACCTAATGATGCGACGCACCAGCCTGCTAATAGAGATGAACAATCAGAGGGTATCCTAGTTATTTATACCTTTTTTCCCCCTCCCAGCCCACCAGCTGAACAACACAAAAGACGACAATAAGGGAAGACTCGCGCAAGATGGACGAGAGGATACTGGATTCGAGCCATCGATTGCAAGTGGCCTTGACAGACGTGCGTACGAGTCTCGAGCGGACCAAGTTCCAGATCGCGTCTGTGTCGCTCGTGGCTCTTTTGGCCGTCCTCAGCGCGGGCGCTGTCGTCCTTTTGCTCATGGGTCGCGAGGAGAAGCAGCGAATCCAGCAGGAGAAGGACCGTCAAGATCGTCAGGATCGATTGGAGCTCATGCGCCATCAACTTTTGAGTCAACACGCACAACTGGCCGCTCCCGTCTTCGACCCTCATCACCATCATCATCCGCAGCCTTCGCCGGCTCAGCCACAGTCTGCAGCGTCGCCAGCACCATCAGCGCTTCCGCCATCGCCATCGCCACCGCAGGGTTTCAACGGGTCCGAGTTTAGCAGCAGTACGAGCGATCCGTATGCATTTTCCCCGGCAGGCAAGAGCAACGGCAACAGCAATAGTAGTGGCACCAGCTGGTGGTGGTCATCATGATCATAGAAAGTTTATATTGCACAAGCAAAAATTTCCAGACACCGAAAAAACATTTATTGCGTTGGCTTTACTTGGTCGCACCAATGTGGTGGAGGTATGTGCCGAGAACCTTGATGCCATTGACATAGTTCTTGCGGTCGAGCTTTTCGTTGATGGAGTGGGCACCGTCATCAGCAGCACCGACGGGGAGGAGGAGGACATTCTTGTTGAGAGTCTCCTGGAACGTGAGGGTGACGGGGATGCTACCACCTTCGCGAGTCAAGTCGGGCTTGACGCCAAAGACGTCCTCGAGGGCCTGGATAGCGGCCGCTGAAATTATCCGTTTTTAAAATAAATAAAAAAAATCCTTTTTTATGTGTTCCACAATCCAAAAAGTTACCATAGTTGTAGTGGTTGATGTCCGAGAGCCACGAGCGACCGGCCTGGAGGCACTTGGCGACCATCTTGTTCTTTGTGGGCAAGGTTGCCCACTGCTCGTTGAGGTACTTGACGACGAGCTCGGTGATGTGTTCAGGGTCCTGGTTGGGCACGGTGCGAATCGAGAACTTGCCGATGACCTTGGCAGGGATCACAGTCTTTGCACCTTGGCCGTAGAAAGCACCCTCGATGCCGTGCAGGCTGAGCGAGGGGAAGCGCCAGCGGCGCATGAGGGTGGCACTCTCCTCCGAGAAAATGGTCGTCTCGCTGCCGAGGGCCTCGTGAAAGTCCTTGTGGTTAAAGTCAATGTCCTTGTACAGGTCTTTTTCATTGTCTGCAAAAAAAAAAATTTTTTTTTTGAAAAAAAAAAAATAATAATAAAAAGTGGGGGCAACAATATACCAGTGACGGGCGCGACCGAGTCGAGAACACCAGGGATGAGGATGTTGCCCTTGATATCCACAAGGCGTGACATGATCTGGATCAGGTCGGTCATGGGCTCGTGTACCGAGCCACCGTAGATGCCCGAGTGCAGATCACGGGCCGGGCCAGAGACCTCAATCGTGTAGTACGAAACGCCGCGGAGGCCATAGGTGACGCAGGGCTTGTTCTTGCCAAGCCAGTAGTTGTCGCTGATGCACACCACGTCCGTGTCCTTGAAGAAGCCGTTCTTTTCCTTTTGGATAAACTCGTCCAGGCCGTTGCTTCCACTCTCTGTTTAAAAAAAAAAAAAAATTCCTTTTTTGTTTGCTACAAAAAAAGGGGGAAGAAAGACGTACCCTCCATGCCCTCAAAGATGAAGCGGAGGTTGACTGGCAAATCGATGCCCAGCTGCTGGTGCGCCTCGACAACCCAGAGCCATGCGATCACCGGGCCCTTGTCGTCGGTTGAACCGCGGCCGAGAAGGCGACCGTTGATCTCGGTCAGCTCGAACGGCTCCGTGTCCCAGCCGTCCGACTTGTACGCGGGCTGAACGTCGTAGTGGCCTAGTTTTGTTGGTTAGTGGCTATCTATCTGAACGCGGAGCCTTTAAAGATCACTCGCACCATAAACACACACGGTCTTCTTGGTGCTGTCAAAGCCGATCTTGCCCAGGACGAGCGGGGGCAGGGGCAGGGTCTGGCCCTCGATCTGCTGGTCACCCAGCTCGGCCTTTTCGACCTCTGCGCCCAGGCGCTTGAGCTCGGCAACGAGCCAGTTGGCCATGTCGACACAGCGCGGGCGGCGCTTGGCCTCAGCGCTGACCGAGTCAATCGCGACAACCTCCTTCAGCTTTTGGACATACGCGTCCTACTCCACGCAGTGAGCAACAACAACACTGTATCTCGTACGCACCTGGTTTGTATCGACGTGCGCGTAGAACGACGCAATGGCAGCGTTTGCAGGACTGGCCATTTCGTTTTTTTCTTATTTTTTTCGTCAGCAAAAAAAGGAAATTCAAGGGAAAGTTCAAGGAACACTTCCGAGAACACAGAAACAACCGAAGCAGCGGGGAAAACAACAACATGACAAACCTGCACGAGGAGGTGAAGAAGCGCCTGCTAAAGGCCATGGTCGAGCCCAACTCGGCGTGGAAGGTCCTTGTGGTGGACGATTACAGCACTCGTATCATCTCGTCGCTGCTCAAGATGACCGACTTGTCGGCGGCAAATATCTCTGGTACACGGGAAGAACTAAACAGGGGTGGGGTGTGGGGTGGGTGGGGTGGGTGGGGTGGGTGTGCTGGGTGCAGTGTGTGGTTGGGAGCTGTTTTTTTTTTTTTTGTTTTTTTGGACGATTGTAAATGGCGCTGACAGTCTCCTGCTTGCATGATAGTCGTCGAGAAGCTCAACCTCAAGCGCAAGCCCATGAAGGAGATGGAGGCCATCTACTTTATCTCGCCCAGTAAAGAGTCCATCAAGAAGGTGCTGGAGGACTTTTTGCCCCATGGCCGTCTGTACGCGCGCGGCCACGTCTTCCTCACGTCAGGTAAGACGCCTGGGCGTTCTCAATAACCATGCATTCCAGCGCTGTCGGACGAACTGTTTGATTCCCTCGTTGCCAACTCGCCGTCCCTCAAGTACCTGTCCAACATCACAGAGCTCAACGTGGACTTTCTTGTGGCCGAGGCGCAGTTGTTCATGACAAGTTTCCAAAAGGTCAAGGATGACGACACATCCTCCTTCTACAAAGTGTTTTCTCCTCGCGCCGACACCTTGCGCGACCCCGAGTACGAACTGCTTGCACGTCAGGTAAGCGAGATCAATAAAGTGAGAGGAAGCGCCCTTTAATAACCGTTTGGTTTCCTCGCCAGATCACAACCGTCTGTGCGTCCTTGGGGGAGTACCCCCTCATCCGATACGATGGCGAGGGTGTGGCTACCAAGCAGCTTGCCGCCATGGTGCAGAGCCGTTTGGACGACTTGCAGCGTGACGATCCCGACGCATTCACGGACGGTCCCAAGTCGACCCTGCTGATCCTTGATCGTGCCGTGGATGTTGTTGCCCCCTTCCTTCACGAGTTTACCTATCAGGTATCCGTCTTTTTCTCTTTTCTCTCTCTCTCCCTCTCTATCGCGCGCGCGCGCAGGTCTCACCCCACCCCTCGTGACAACAGGCAATGGTTCAAGACCTCCTCATGATCAACGACAACCACTACAAGTACAAGGCGCAGAGTGTCGTGGGCCAGGAGGTTATGCGAGATGTGTTGCTCGACGAGGAGGATACGATGTGGGCACACCTGCGCCATATGCACATTGCAGAGGTTATCGATACCATAAGCAAAGAGTTCAACGAGTTCAAGGCCAGCAACAAGGCTGCTGCCGGCAGGGCCAACGCCAACAAGGACATGAAGGCCGCCACCGAACTCATGCGTGATCTGCCACAGTACACGGCTCTTCTCGGCAAGGTATCTGAACGTTACAACACTTTTTGACTAACTGTGCTTCCAGTACTCGCTGCACATGAACATGTCCCAAGACGCCATGAAAAAGTTCAACGACGGCAACATCCAAAAGGTGGCCGAGATCGAGCAGGACATGGCTACCAGACAAACAGTGGACGGCGAGACGTTGAACGAGAACGATGTCATGCTCCGGGTAAAGGAGGCCCTTCGCGACGACAAAGTGTCGTACGTCCAGCCCAGCCTTTTCTCACAACAGGCGACATGACTGAAATATTTCTATTTAGGGGCGGCGACAAGGCCAGATTGGTCATGCAGTACATTGCTTACCATGGACCTCTGGCCAAGGAGGACAAGCAAGCGCTTGGCTTGGATCAGGTTGGTTTTTCCGCGGCGGACATGCAAGCGTTCTCCAACCTCAACTACATCACCGCCAACAAGGATGTAGTACGTGCCCTATTTTTTTTTTTGTGGTGGGGGTGTCGTTCTCACTACAACGACAAAAAATATTTGTTTTAGATTGTCAATATCGACAAGTCCAAGAAGAAGAAGGCCAACGTGGAAGAGGACGTGCCGTACCACCTTTCCCGTTTTGTCCCTGCACTGAAAAAGATTGCCGAAGAATTGATTACCAACAGCCTTGACTCGGCAAAGTACCCGTACGTCAAGCCACCTCCAGAAGATGACGCGAGCGCGGCCGCCAAGAAGGGTCAGTCGGCACGAACGTACGTCCCGGTCTAACGAAGCTTTGCTAATGTCCCCCTTTTTTTAAAAAAAAAAAATTTTAAAGAACAAAGGCAAACTGGGCCGACAAAGTACCCACGGGTAACGCTGCTACGTCGTCCTTGGCTTCGAAGAATCACGTTCGTTTCACTTTTATCTTTCAGTAACACAGACTCACCGAAATCCGTTTCTCAAACCAGGACAACAAGGAGAGTCGGTACTTGATTTTCGTTGCTGGTGGCATCACGTACTCGGAATTGCGAACCATCTACCAGCTGAACAACAAGAATGTCCTAATCGGATCTTCAAACATCTGGAAGCCGATCCAGTTTGTCGAGGCTCTCCGTGAGCTTAACAAGGAGGTCGTCAAAGAGGTTGCCGCCAAATCCTCCAAGTGAGAGAATAGCCTTTCGTTTTGTTTGTTTCCCTTCTCCATTCCTTCTCAAAGTTATTGCTGTTTACATGCACGGATGTTTGTATTTTTCTGGTGCATAAAATTCTGTACAGGTTTGAAGCAAAGCAATGATCAATGGTCGAACTTGATGACTGGTCTGGAAGTGCGGAACCACTGCAACATGACAAAGTCCAGGGCTGTGAAAAAAAAAAAAATATAATTCTAAGACCAAATGAACAACGCACAGTGTAATCGTACCCCACACAGCAAAACTCCTCCCCATGATGGTCGCAATCAGCGGTGCCACGCGAGACAATACTTGGACATAGTCGACCTCTTGAGACGCATCGGCCTCGTCGTCGTCGTCGTCGTCGTCGTCGTCACTGCCATCGTCCTCTTCACCCGAATCAACGTAATCGTCCTCGCAGTCGCTGTTTCCGTCCACGACCTCGTTTTCGTTACCATCCACCTCATTCAGCGCAATGCTGCTGTTGTGAAAGCGGCGTTGTCCGGGGCGGCGTTGTTGTTGCGACATTCAACTGGTTGGTCGTCTCGTAAAATGGCGTTTTTAATTTGTTCAAACAAAAGACAGACTGTTCTTTCGGAAGAAGAGCAATCTTAGCAAATAAACTATAATTTATGGGGAGCAGCAGAGTGCGGAAATGGGGGAAGAAAGATATAGACAATGTAATTTTATTTATTTCACCAATTTCTTGACCACCTTTTCGTCCACGAGACACATCCAGATGCGCGTCTTGTAGACCTTGAACAGTTCGCGCACGAGCTCGCGGAAATCGATTCGCTTGTCTGCCACAAAACTGAACGTGAGCTTCCGACGATCCCTGTTGTTTCACGGCAAAAAAAAAAAAAAAAAAAGTTTAGGAATTTCATACTTTTGGTTTGTTGCATCTCAGTACCATTGGTACTCGGCATCAACGACTTCCATGGGCAACTTCTTTTGGCGGATCTTGTTTTGGCAGGTCAAGAGGGCTCGCATCTCTTCTTGAGTCTTGGCCGGCATAAGGGCGATCTCCGGAGGGTACGCCAGGCGGATGATTGTCTTGGAATCGCCATCAGCACACTGTTGGCCTTTTTCTGCAAACAATCAAAAACAAAAACAAAAACAAAAAAATACTAATTGTTAAGAAAATTAAAAAAAAAAAATAGTTGCTTACCGACAACACGGCCCAGATCCTTGCCACGATCCGCCTCGACTATGACATAGTCGTCGACCTTGTAGGCCTGTTTGCGGTTGTCCTCGACATGGTACGAAGCGCGTCGTCCGGCCTTGAACTCGATCAGGTAGTACTCGATATGTCGGAGCGATCCGACGTCGGGCATGGACTGGACACGGGGCTGCGTATTCATCTCGTACATGTCGTTCAGGATGTCCTCCTCGTCCACGTACGAGTTTTGCTGTTGGTTGCTGTTGCCGGTGGTGGCAGCGAAAAAATCGTTCCCGTAGGGCGGGCTCAGGTTGGGGTAGTCGGCTCCAAACCCGAGCATGGGGGCATTGTTGCTGTTGCCATTGTTGTTTGCACCGTGGCCGTTGCCCCCGTTGCTGCCTCCTCCATACATCATCAAAGGGCGAGGAGCGCTTCCACCGTACGAGGGGCCATTCAGATGTGGCACGCCATTGCCGTTGCTGTTGCCGTGGTACTGTTGGTTGTAGTGATGCTGTTGCTGTTGGTGGTGGACTTGCATGTGGTGTTGCTGCTGCTGGTGGTGCAAGTGCTGCTGCTGTTGCTGCTGACGGGGGTAGGCGCCACCATTGGAGCCACTGATCGGCATGGGTAGTGAGGCATGATGAAGATGCTGCTGCGGCGGCATGCTGAATGTTTCGTAGCCATTGTACGATGACGGGCGCAGATCGTTGTAGATTGCCTGATAAATCTGTTGGAAACGAGAAAAATAGGAAAAACGTACCTGGTCAGGCTCGGCAAAGTACAGGAGGCTCTCGGGATAATCATCGTTGCCTGTTGCCGATGTGGAAGTCTCTAGGAAATCCAACCCAGTGGGTGAGACCTCGGATCGATTCATGCGCAAGTAGTTTGGATGCTGCTGTTGTTGCTGCTGCTGTTGCTGCATTTGGAAGGCGACCGACTTTTCATTTGTTTATTTTTAAAATACACAAAACAAGAAAATACATTACCTGGAAGTTGTACAGTTGGGACACGACATTGGAAGTGTCCGACTGTGAGCGAGATCGTGTGTCCAATGTCTGGCGAGTTGTCTCTGGAGCATCCGAGAACGAGCGCACACGTACTGTGAGAATAAAAAAGATTGAAATTATATATTTATTTATTTTTTGGGGGAGTGACCAGCTGTGAGTGACGTACCATCCTCGGTGTCGAAAATGATGCTGCCCGCATCGAGCGTAGGCAGAGTCGACACGGATGAGGCCATCGAAGCCGGCGTCGACATCGTCATTGCGGACGCCAACGAGGACTGTTGGTAGTAGCGCTGTTGCTGTGCATCCTGGAGTTGGTGGTGGTGTTGCTGAGAGAGCTGTTCGTACGACGAGTCTTTGCCGACTACGTAGTGTTTAAAACTTGAGAGGAAAAAAAAAAAAATGAAAACAAATAGCATGCATACACCCAGTCATCCGGGGTGGGCTCCGGCCTGTGCTTCCGACCGCTTTCCAAGCATTGTCACCAGGCGCTGCAAGGCTTGTCGGGCTTGGGCCATTGAGCAGCAGATTGTCGGAAACTCGCTGGTCTGCCGACGAGCTGACGGTGATGTTGTTGCCCTTGTAGATATCCGAGTCATCCAGGCTGAGCGACTCAAACTTCTGCCACGAAGGATCTGCGGTTCCACTGCCAGCAGATGCGCGAGTAGCAGGCGCAATTGGTGATCCCGGCTCGCTGCTGTTTTGGAGCATGAACAGATGACTGTGGCGACTTTGGTTTGATTTTGCTGTTGCTGCGGCCGCTGCAGCCGTGTTGCTGGTTGATGAGGGTGAAGGCGGCACCGGCATAGACAGCTGGTTGACTGTCAACGTGACGGCTGCTGTTGCGGCCGCCGCAGGATGGCGAGCAAACGGACGGTCCATGCTGTTGAATCGTGATCCGACTTGCAGCATTCCAATCGACGGATGCTCTGGTGTTTTGTTCGCTGGGTGGGGTGGGAAGGGGGGCGTTGTTGACTTGCGTTGCTTGTTTCGCGAAGAGTCTAATACGAAAAAAAAAAAAGAAAAGAGGTAAACAAAGAAGAACCCTGACAGAGGACGAAGACATAGGAGCCAAAAGGCAGCAAGCAACAAGTGCACAGCAACGACAGCAACAACAACAACAAAAAGCACACAGCACCTGTGCACACTCGGTACCACGGTGTCACCACGAAGCCAGGCAGACACTCTTTGTCCAGTGAGCTGTTCAGCCAGTGTGCGAACTCGGTAAAACAACACGAAAAGTGAATAGCACAAGACTGGGGGGAGAAAAAAATAAAACAGCACCCAGGAGAAAGCCGTGTTTAGAGTGCAGCCTGTGCGGCCCATTTCCCCGCTTGTGCGAGTACGGTGAGAAAATAGTGCGCTGGAAAGGGGAAACTTTTGAGTTTGCGGGTAATGTTTTCCTAGCCTTCCAAGCCAAGCCACGAAAACAAAGGAGACGTCTTTTTCAGCATAAGAAAGGGGAGGAGATCGCGCACGAGCAAGAGAAGGGGCCGCGTTGGTGCACAGCGAATAAAGAGGGTAGTCGGTTAGTAGAGTGGGAAGGAGGAAAAAAACGGTTTTCCGGACAATTGGACCAAAGTGAACAACCCGAGACACACAGCCATGCGGGGTACACGCGACACAAGGGCGCACACAGGGGCGCACTGGCCCAACAAAGACTCGATACTCGACATGTGCACGGTACCGTCGTGCGGTACCCGCCATAAAAATAAAAATAAAAATAAACAAACAATGGCTTGGGTGACGTAACCGTTTTTCTGCTTCCAATTCAATCGTTTTATTTCATTACACTCTTGGACTCATCTGCCCGAGTCTCGCTGCTGGGACAACAGCCGGACGGATCGATGCATATTGCAACTCAAGAAGTGTCTTGGTTAGATCCTCCTCTGCGCTCGCAAGCACAGAGAACCACACACACACACACACACACACACACAAGAAAAGAAGAAAAATTCTATTTTTAGACCAGCGTGAGAATTCTGCTTGTTTTAACGTTTGCGCTGGATGTTGTGCCGAGCTCGTCGCGCGTTGTTGCCGATGGTATCGAAGGCGGGTCCTGCGACGCCATTGTTGCTGCCCGTTGATGCGACGTTGGTGGAGGGGGAGCTATCAATGTATGGTGCGTCGTCAATGCTGGCTTGCTGACCGTTGTCAAACACGACCGGCGGTAGTTCCAGCCCGTGGCCGCAGATGAGCAGGTTGACGGGCGCGAGCTTGTCCGCTGGTACCGGTGTGAGGATGTAGAGCAGCCGGTTTGCGGTGTCGATGCCGCGCACAAAGCCTTGGCCGACGCAGTCGATCGCCGCAGACAAAGGTTGCACCAAACGAGGGCAGTCATGAGCGTTCGGTCCTGTTGACTGTGAGTTGTGGGTGTGCGACTCGCACGGATCAACCGCCAATCCAACGATGCTTGCGTTCAGGGTGAAAAGAATGGTCTCTGGCACAATCTGAAAAAATAAAAATAATTTTACTGAAAATAGTATTTGATTCGTACGTCGGAAAACATAAAGCCCACCCCTGTGCAGTCCCATGGCAGGGCATATGGAATGCGTTCGTGCAAAAGTAGCTGCGAATCACCCGTAAAGTACAGCGAGACGCCGATTTGACGAAGATCGCGAGGTGAAAACACAGCACTGGGAAAATAAACATCAGTTTGTACCAACTAGCAGATCCACGTACTTTGCACCGTTTATATCGATGAGCGTGACAATATCGTGCACCGCAACGCGCGCACTTGTCGCAATAAAATTGTTTTTAATTTTTATTTTATTTTTTTTTTTCGAGTCAAAAAAAGTATAAACGCACGAGAGACGGTGATCAAATCGGGAGGTGGGGCGCTGGTCCGATATTTGCAAAACATGGTCTGGCTCGTACGCAGTGCACATGGCTTGCAGCAAATCCATCCCTGTTCCCTTGATCCAGCCCGGTGTGTTGATGACTAATGGCATTGGCGTTGCAGTACACAGCCCTTGGTAGCGCTTAAACAGGAAGCAGACAGCCTCCAGATAGCGCACAGGGTCGTGCTTTGGCGACGTCGATCCGATGAAGACACCCGTGAGAGGTGTTTGCTGGTGAGTGTAAGAGGGCCCTGTTTTTTAATACTTTTTTTTTAATTTTTTTTAAAGAAACAAGTTTTCAGTACCGAATAATGGGCTGTCAACAAGGTTCAATGCAACCATGCCAGGAGCTGTGAATTCGCACTGCCCGGGGTCTGTCTCTATGTATGCCACTACTCCGAATCTTGACCAATGACGTGTTAGCTCCTCAACCAAAATAAAAATAAAATTACCTTTCAATCATTGCATTGACAAGAATACGAGAGATCGTGCTCTTGCCGACATTTTTCATCCCACTAATGAGCACACGAGCTATGGATTGGCGCACACGTTTGAGCGCGAGAAAAAAAAAACCAAAGATTTTCTTCAAATCTTACTAGTTTGGCCAACTCCGCCGTCGAGAATGGCAGCAAGCGCAGACGCCCAGGCATCGGGCATGACAAAGGCAGATAGGCCGGGAAGTGGTTGAAAGAGCTGCATTACGGTGGCTGGAATGAAAAAAAAAAAAAAGTGAGAAAGAAAGAGCGTACGGCCTGAAAGCTGCGGTGCTGAAGGTGATGCGGATTTAGGGTAGTCGGCAATGCAGATTCGCTTGGAGCGACAAATAGGCTGTCCAGTGCTGGCACGTTTTTCCCGAGCGCATCAAATCGCGACAAGTCGACGCATTGGAGCAACACCAGAGCATGTACTTGACCGAGACCCAGCATCCTTGTAACAGCACCCTTCTCAAACCCAAGTGACAGGAGCTCCTCCACCTAATTTCAAGTTGAACGACAGAGCCGCATCCTGTTGGACTTACGTTTACGAACGCGTCCGATGGCATGTCCACAGCCACGATCGACAAAAGAGCGTGCGTCACTGGCGAGTACAGGACAACGGTTCCATGCTCTGGCCTTACAAGTTGCCCCTGCACGACAACGGTACCTTGCAACACACGCAGACGCATCGCACCGACAAAGCATACCGACTGTACCGCCATACAACTTTCGATTAAAGGGGTTGCATCCATCAAACAGACCACATGCCTCGTACAGCGCCAAACCGGCCATGACATCTTGTGTGGCAGACTCGGCCACCGCCACTGTCTGCGCGCTTGGAGAGAACAGCGATACACAGCCCGGGTCCTTTCTTTATGTTTACTCAGTCTTCACGCCCGAATGTGCGTCGTCACCTTTTTGACGACTGCTTTGCAGCCAGCATTCTGAGTGCAAAACTGGTTTTTCTTTGCACTGGTTTTTCTTTGCACTGATTTGTGCACCCCCGGTTACCAAAAAAAAAAAAAAAAAAAAAAGTTAATGCGGGCGCGACAACAGAAGAAGGAGTGGCTTTAAGCTGCGAAAACTTGTCGGCGCGAAAGTAGTCGTACAGGACGCTGACAGTTCGGCCGCGCAGATCTTCGGACAGCGGGCCAAGGAGCAGAGAACGCAAGGCTGCGACATCCGAGTTGGACACCACGTCCACAATGCCCCAGCCGTGCTTGCGTCCAGCCTGGGACGCGTCTGACGCTGAGTCGCACGCGGACACAATCGCGAATGGCGAGGCTCGTGTTGCGCTCTTGAACGACTGATAGAGCAAACTAGACTCGCCATCTGTAAGGGTGACGTCCACAGCGTCGAGCGAGTTGGGGTAGAGCACGATCGCTGTGAAAAAGGGAAGAGTTTTAGATCTGTATAGCAAAATAAAATAGACGTACCATGAGATGCAATATCTGCTTGAAAGTTGGCTTTGAACGTGGCCTTCTCAGAGTCTGTGAGCATGTCACATCGTGCAACGACGGGAATTACGTTGACGATGGTTTGAAGCTACACAGCAGGACGTTAATAAGATTGATATTGCAACCTGAGGTGTCACCTTTTGCAGGTGTGCGACATCGCGGAGAGCCAGAGATGGTAGCGTGGGATCCATAAAGTAAAGACAAACGTGGACGCGCGTATCCTGTGCCTTGCGTCGCTCGGTTGAACGAGTCTCGGACCGTTTGCCCAGTCGGACCTGGTACTCGAGGTCTGTCTCGAGACATCTACGGCATTCGTGTTTGGGTTATATCGTTAAAGGCTCTGGTGTACGCAAGGTGGCGCCGAGAAATCATGTTGACGATGTTTTCAAAGAGCTGCAGGTTGCGTTCGCCGTCCTCTTCCAGTCCACGTACATCCAGCACTTGGACCTTTTGGCCAGCATCCAGATCTGCGTTCAGCTCGCGTACGGTCGCATCCGAGGGACGGACGGCCTCGGCTTCAGTGGACGAGCACGGCGTCTCTGTCCCATCCTCCTTTACACTGAATGTCCTGGACACTGCGAAAAAAAAAAAAAGACCTTTGAAGTTTTCCACAAGGCAGCGGGAGCGTACCTGCAGTCTCGTTCTTCGTCCCGGCCGATTGGCTCAGGAGCATGTCAGCGTACGTGCTCATGCCAAGTCCGGTGCGCCCGAGCAGAAGAACAGTCAAAGGCGTCTTCTGTTGACCCGTCTTTGCTTGCTTCAGACGCTTTCTTCATTCATTCCCGTTTGCACGTCAATAGCAATCACTTCCAAAGACACACAAACGTACTCGTCGCGCTTTGCGAGCTCCATCTGCAGCCCCAGTGAGTGAAGTGAAAATAGCAACGTCGGCTAAAAGTTTAGCCGAAGGAGGTCACTTTCCTTCGGACTTGGTCATGTCGTTTGCTGTGAGTGTGGCCGTGGCCTTCGGTGTGATCGGCCTTGTCGCCGTGGTTTGGAAGGTAACCCCCACCCCCCCCCCCACCCACCCCCCTTTCCCAACAAGCATTCCCTTGTTAACTTGCGTGAGTTTCCCAGCTCTTCTTTGCACCAATTGTGCCACCTGGGTACGAGTCGATCCTCAAGATGCCATTCGACCCCAAGACCGACACACGCTTTGGCAAGTACTTTGGCGACATACCCTTTGGCCTTACCGGCGAGAGCCACCTGGAGTTCCATGACCTCGTGAAGAAGTTTGGTCCTATCGTGCGCCGTCGCGCGGCAATGAGAAACGTGATCGTCGTCGGAAAGCTGTCCATCGGTGAGCGTATCCTCAAGGACAAGGAGCATTTTTCCAATCGAGGCTGGACTGGCATCAACGTCGTCGCGCCCCATGGCCTCCTTGGTAACGCATGCATGCATATACAAGGATAAAGCAAAACTGACATCCTACCTTCTTTTTCCGTGCGCCAGCTCTCGACACCAACGAAGAGTGGCGCGCGCACCGAGCGGCTATCACACCCATGTTTGCTGAACGTTACATGAAGATCTACAGCGACGCAATGTTTAGCGTTACCCACAAACTGATTGACCAGTTTGACCAGCTGCCAGAGGATAAGGATGTCGAGATGCACGCAGCGATCTCTGCAATTTCTCTCGATGTCCTTTGTATACATTTTCCCTTTTCGCATTTTTCTCAATCTCTAAACATCCCTTTTATTTTTTTTTTTTTTCCCTTTCACTAAGGCATGGCTGGTTTTGGAAGCGACTTTGATGCCGTCTCTGGCAAGGGCGACTCGTACGTGCATGCGGGCGACGGCATCCTCCAAGGTTGCGTTGACATGACGGTCATTCCGTTGAGTCTCTATGGCTGGATCATGCCAAAACAGCACGATGCCTTTGTCAAAGGTAAACGGTTTTGACAAACTGACGGTATTTAAAAAAAAGAGATCCTACAGGAAGCACTTTGTTCACGAAAGCCATTCTCGACACCCTCAGCAGCATGGGCGATGAAAGCTCCCACATGCTATCGCAACTGCACAAGGCCGGATTGACGAAGCCAAGCGACCTTATTGACGAGCTCCTGACCATTGTGGTCGCTGGGGTACTTTGACGTTATAGTCTTACGTTTTAAAAAAAAAAATTTTTTTTCCCCCCTTGAAAAGCACGAGACCTCGGCCAATGCCATGACCTGGCTCTTGTACCTGCTCTCGCAGAACAAGGAACACTACAAGATTCTCCAAAAGGAGATTGACGAGGTCTACAGCGATCCGAGCTTTAGCGAGGAGAACATCTATGACCTCAAGAACAAGTTGCCCTACCTGAAGGCGAGTCTTTTGGAGACTCTTCGTCTGTACCCCACTGTTCCTCTGATGCCTCGCGTCTGCACCAAGTCTGTCAACATCGAGGGCTACGATTTCTACCCTGGAGTACGTTGTGAGCATTTTTGTATCATTTAAATCGGGTTGCTGTTTTTTTCTTTAGCTCATCACGTTCATGTCCAGCTACGCGGCATTCCATAACGCAGAAGACTTCCCAGAGCCAGAAAAGTTTGATCCCACCCGCTTCCTCAACAAGGAGACCGTGGATGGTGAGTTGTTCTACCCCTTTGGTGCAGGTACGCGCATCTGCGTCGGACGCCGCTTTGCCATGCTTGAGATGACGATGGTGATGGCAATGTTTTTCCGTCGATACGAGTTTGACCTCAACCCCGCCACCAAGGACAAGGTGAAGGCCAAGTCACATATCACTCTCACCCCTATGGACGGCGTGCACATGTTTGTGCGACAACGCCGAGCACATTTATAAAGTTTTTTCATTTTTTCATTTTTTCATTTTTTTTTTACCAAACAAGAACTCACAAACAAAATTTTTGTTTTTGAATCAATGTGTGCCGGACATCTCTCAATCGTCGTTGGCAGGGGCCGCTTGAGGACTGGGGCTGCGGCTTCGGTCACGACGAGGGCTTCGGTCACGACGAGGGCTGCGGTCACGACGAGGGCTGTAGCTGCGATCACGGCGAGGGCTGCGGCTACGTTCACGACGTTGTCGGGGAGGCGATCGGCTTCGCTCACGACGGGAAGGTGACCGGCTGCGTCGGCGGTAGCGATCGCGGCTCCGGCTTCTGCTTCTGCTTGTTATATCAGAGATGAAATTAAATTACAAAAACAGCGTCTAATCAAGTACCGTCGACCTAGACCACAAAAAAAAAAAAAAAAAGTCAACACATGACCTTGAATGTTCAATTAAGTACGTACGAGTTGACGAGGGGAAAGGCTGCTCGCCCATTCGCCACTTGCGGGACGGTTTGCCCTTGGTGAACTACGCCAACCATGCATGTCAAACAGCGCACACACACACACAAAAAAAAGGGGTAAACATACCTCGACGTTAATCTTGAAACCGCACAGCCGCATGCCGTTGGTTGCACGCAGTGCGTCCTCGGCATCACGTTCGTCCTCGTACTCTATAAACGCAAAGCCCTTGGGGCCACGAGCGTTGTACGGCGTGTCGCATCGCACAACCTTGCCATACCTGTGAAAAACGCTCAGTCAAAAGCAACGACACCTCCACCTGATACTTTTTAAACTCTTGGCGGATCTCCTCCTGGTCCAGTTCGGGACCGAGTCCTGTGTTTTGAAGACAGGTTTAGTTAACTGTAGCGTTCGTCGGCAGTGGCCTCACCTCCAACAAACAGCGTAGTCGCCATTCACCTGACTAGGAGAGCGTCGGTTAGTAACCTCGCCAAATCGTAGTCGACTGCACCAGCAGGAGAAGGGACACAAGGGCACAGCAGGAGAAGGGACACAAGAGCACAGCAGGAGAAGGGACACAAGGGCACAGCAGGAGAAGGGACAAGGGCACAGCAGGAGAAGGGACACAAGAGCACCACGAGCAAGTAGAGCATGAGAAACAGAAACGGGAACCATGATTAATAAAACACCTCCCTAACCCGGGGACATTTTTTATATGCCTTACCCTGATCATGACCACGAGTCCCGGCTTGTTCTGACCTGTTTTTTTTGTGCCACAGCAGCCACACACCGCAAAATGAGGGCAACGCAGACGTCGGGCATTCAGAGCCTGATGGAGGCCGAGAAGGAGGCCAAGCAGATCATCAACGCTGCTCGCGAGGGTACGGTTTTTTCGCGTCTTCTTCTTCTTTTTTTTCCTTTGCTTTTCCCAGTGGTTGATAGTGGACTGGAGGGAGATGGGGGAGGGCGGCTGAATGAGTGGGAGGGCGCAGGCAGACGGGCAGAGAGTACACTACTGTGTGCGATGGACACACAGGCCGTGCAAGCTTACTGAAAAGAAACCAAAACGTAGACAAGGTCAAGCGACTCAAGCAGGCTCGTGACGAGGCCGCCTCTGAGATTGAGCAGCTCCGCGCACAGAAGGAGGCCGAGTTCCAGCAGACTGTCGCCAAGGTGAACTATCGTTCTTCTTCTGCAACAAACTTGGAAAACTAACTCGTGAAAAACAAAACGCTTGCAGAACGCAGGCAGCTCGGACGACGCAACACGCCAGCTCGAGCAAGAAACCGTCGCCAAGCTCCAGATTGTCCAGCAAGGTAACTTTTTATACTAATCGTCTTGAATGTCCTTATAATTTTCACCAAAAAAAAAAAAAAAACTAAAATAAAAGAGTACAACGCAAACAACGCTGCCGTCGTCAAGAAGGTATGATTTTCTGTCCTTTTTGCGGGCCGAATTGTTTATTCTTACTCTATTCTAGCTCCTCGAGGCCATTGCAACTGTTGAGCCCAAGCCGCACGTCAATGCCCACATCAACTAGATGTTGCCATTTATTTTTGTTTTGTTTTGTTTGTTGTTTCGTTCACTCTAAACCAACCATTTGTTTCTTTTATCATACACGATTCGTTTTGTTTCTCCATCTCTCTCTCTCTCTCTCCCATCACTTTGTGTGTCATTCCGTGGTCGACTTGATTTGATGTTCCGTACGTTTAAAAATTGTATCGTTTCATTTTTTATTATTTTGCACGGATTGCATTATCCAAAGGAGTAATGTTACATCAAGCGAGTCAGTGTGAAAGCGCGGCGACCAGAGTGGTCATATTGTTGTACCTGTGGCGAAAAGGAAGAGTGGTTAGTTCCACATTGTCTTGAAAAAAGGAATCGAACCAATCTATCTGGTCTCGAAGAGATGCCTGCGCGGGATCTTCGGGCGGGGCCTGCACGACTGGCACCGGTATTGTGGGTAGATCGAGTTGGACCTCTTCGGACGCGACGGCGACTGCAACAGTAGAATTAAGTATCTGCAGCTCAATTTGCAGTTTACGTGTCGCGTCGATTTGTAGCTGCGTTTGTTGGTGCTGCTGGTCCAATGCGACAAGATGCTCGTTGGCAAGATGCTCCTCGTCGAGGACTTGCTGTTCCAGCTGCGCGGTCTGGTCGATGAGTGCCTGGATCTGTGTGTAACGCGCACTCATTTCTGCATATTTGGCTGCGGTTGAGTGGACCAGGCCTTCCAGGCTTTTCTTCTGCTCTTCCACGGTCGCTTTTGTCTCCTTGAGCGTCTGCTTGGCCTCTCCCACATGACGTTCGGTCTCCTGGACCGCATCGGCCGTTGGCAATGCGTCGTCCTTGCCCGCCAGCAGTTCCAGGAAACGCTCCTTTGAATTGAGCTCGATAAAGTTGAACTTCATCTTTGAGAAGCGTTCCTGTACAGACGATGCAAAGGATTAGTTATGCAGTGCTTTTGAGGGCGCGCGCGCGATACCTTGATGGAGGCAAGCTCCTCTGTGCTCGTGCCGTCCTGGCTCCCAAAGTTCTCCTTGAACGCGGTCAAAAAGTACTGTTGCTTCTGCATCTCTGCGACCTCGCTAGCAGCGAATAGTCTTGTATTAGCTCGTGCACAAGTGCGTTGCTCTGTATTACGTTGTGAAGCCGGCCAGGGTGGCGGGGGTTGCCATAACGGTTTTTTTGGCGCGACAGACACTGGGCCGAAAACAAAATACTCCATTTTTACGACTGTTCGGCCCGGCTCGGCGACACTCCAAATCCCGCAATGGAACTCCTTGCCGAGGCGTGCGTCTTTGCACTATCAACGGTCCCGCTGCTGTTGTGGCCGTCTGCAACCAAAACGTCCCCCACTTCGTCTTTCGCCATCGGAAACAGCGACGGTATTTTTTTAAAAAAAAAGTTTGCGTGTCAACTCTCAAACCCCCTGCAGACCCGATTCTCAGTGCGTTCAAAGAGGCGGCCGAGTTCCTCAACAACACCCGCGGGCTCAAGATGGATACCGAGACCAAGCTTGCCTTTTACGGGCTTTTCAAAGTGGCGACACATGGCCCCTGCACTGCGCCAGCCCCATCACGATTGGACGTGGTTGCTGCGGCCAAATGGTACTGTTTATTTTATTATTTTTTATGCGCGCCGCTCGCTGAAATCCCTATTTTCTGCAGGGACGCGTGGAGGGCAGCGAGCATGTTTTCACAGCACGAGGCAATGAGGAAATACATTGAACTGGCCTCGGAAAAAGTACCCCAGTGGAGACAACGTCGGACGCCGGCAGAGGTTCTCGCGCGGGACACTGTCAAGGCGGCGGCAGTTCCCGGCCATGACCTTGACGAGTATGATGATGATGTGGGCGACGACGACGACATCGATGATGAAGCTGCTGACGAAATTCCTGATCACGAGAAAACGTTTGGCGTCTCTGTCAGCCGCCTCGCAGAGACCAAAGACGTCGAAGTGGAACAGGAGGACCGCGACCTCTTCTACTACATCCAGGAAGGCAATTTGGCCCACGTAGATCGTCTGCTTCCGTCCTTTGGCGATCTCACCCAGGCCGATCCAGATCAAGGCATGACGCCATTGCACTGGGCCAGCGACCGAAACCTTGTTGACATTGCCAGCTCTCTCATCAAAGCGGGGGCCCCGGTCGATGTAAAGGTATACAGTGAGAGAGAGAGAGAGAGAAGACTTTTTGTTTTATTTACAAATGCTTTGTTAAGGACGCCGAGGACTTGACTCCCCTTCAGTATGCTGTCACATGCGGCCATGAGCAAATGGTGAAGCTCTTGCTATCCCACGGTGCCAAGGCATCCTGCGTGGACGTCGCCGATATCACCAGTTCATCTGCCTCAATTCAAGCTTATTTTTTGGAATACTCGAAACCTGATCGATTGGTACGCAGTTGCATTCTTGCTGGAAAAAAAACTAAATAAAAGAAAATCCAGTCACAACCAAGCAGCAATCAGCGAAGGCCTTCGGACAGCTCTTGGGCCTCATTTTCGATCCCGATGAGCCCACCCGTGGAGGACGACGGCGACATGCTTATCGTGGGCAATGCCTCGTCCCAACGACGAATGTCCCTCGAGTCTGATGATGACATCGATGCCGACCTCATGCACGTCACGCTCAAGCCAAAGCAGTCAATGTCGAAAAGAAAGTGAGGAGTGAGGAGCATCCTGTAATAATTTCAACGCTGATTACATAAATACAACATCAACAACTTGAAAAAAAAAAAAAAGGGTCGGCCTAGTCATCGTCGCTGTCCATGCCGATCTCGTGCGCACTCGTTGGTCGGTCCCTGTATTCTCCCTCGACGAGCATGGCCAAGTCGAACTGCGACATATTTCGAAGAGACTTCACGATCTGTGAAAATAACGGCCGATCGTTGGGAGCGAGCTGGCAGCAGTGAAAGGCCAGTTGCATCAGCTTTTCGGGTGCACCGGCGCAGAGCGGTCGAAGGGCTGTTTCATCGAGACCAAACGAGTTGACGCGTGGAATTTCGTCTGGTGTTGCCTTGAGACGTGTGAGAATCTCGCACAGTACGATGCCATAAGAAAATCTTTTCAAGAATAAAAGTCAACACACAAAAAAAAAAATTAAAAAAAATATTTTTTTTTAATTTTTATTTTTTCCGGCGTACACATCGGCAGCTTTGTCATAGGGCTCGCCATGAAGAATTTCAGGGGCCATCCAGTAGGCTGTCCCGGCACTCTCCTTTAGCTTGTCGCCAGCGGCGATCATGTGCGCCAGTCCGAGGTCGGCGATGACGGCGTGATTGTCCTTGGTGAGGAGACAGTTGGTCGATTTGAGATCGCGGTGCATGATGTGGTTAGCATGCAAGTATTCCATTCCCTGGGCCAGCTCGAGGGCTAATCTCCATCGCTCCGAGAACGGCAAGGGAATCTCCTTTGACTTTAGCAGCTTTCGCAGGGTCCCTCCCTCCAAGTATTCTGTCAAAAGGTGTTGTGATGTCTCGGTTACAAAGACAGCACAGAAGCGCAGCACGTTGGGATGCCGCAGCGTGACGAGAATTTCCACCTGATGCAGGATCAGCAAAGAAAATATAAATAGGATGCGCGTGGGCACCTCTTTCATAAACGCCACTCGTGCAGCCGTATCGCCCACCTCCTTGATCGTCTTGAGAGCATATCGATCGCCGGTTCGTTTGTGCGTGACGATGTGAACCTTTCGCATTCGATCAGTACAGCTTGAAAGAATCGGTAGGCAAAAAAGCAACTTTGTACATACGTGTGAAAAGAACCCGTGCCCGATGCATTCGCCCATTTCAAAGTCGTCCAGCTTGAACCGTCGCCTGGCGGTAGCGAGCATTGCCGGGCTCGAGCGTATCTTTTCCAGCCTCCGCATCTCGGGCGATGTGGCCTGTGTGTCACCCCCCATCAGGACGTCGGAACTGAACGAGGACGGCAGAAGGCTGCTGCTCCCTGAACTCTCGTCCTTGCCTCCCTCGTCAGTGTCGTTCAGAGCTTGTAGTATCGGCGGCGACTTGTCGCCGTCGTTGTTGCTCCGACTTCCGCCGCCAACGTGTCTTTCTCGTTGGTCGTGCTCACGCTTCAGTGCCGGCAAAGAGTGTGCATGAGTCTCGTGTTGCCTCTTCTGCACGTCGTCGCCCCCGTCGTGAGGCACGCGCTGCAGTGCCGAGCCATCGCCCAGGTCGCCCTGGGCGTCCTGCCCGACCTCGTCACCTTGGTCATTGTTGTTTGCGTGTGTTTGAGAACCCGAGAAGAACATGGACAGCCGCTTCTTGAACGAGAAGGACGCCACCCCCGACGACGACGACGCGGAGGACGACGCGGACGACGCGGTACCGCCCTTGTAGCTGCCGCTGGCCGTCGCCAGGTCGCCCTGGCTTGCCGAGCGAACTGCCGCCATCGACTCCGGCCTTTTTTTTTTTTTTTCCCTTCCAAAGTCAAGTTTTTTTTATTTTAATTCTCGCTGAACTTGAACACCTAAAAAGAGCCATGTAATAGGGCCTCGGCGATATCGAGATCGGAAGGAGGAGCCGCAGCACTGCTGGCATCGCTAGAAGCAGAGTTGGCTGCCGATCGCACGGCCTCGTCCAAGAGGGGACGCATTGGAGAAGATTCAGCCGACGACAAGAGGTCTTGGCAACTGGAGAGGACTGCATTCGACTTTTCGTAAGTCCTGGTGCACAGTCATGAATTTAAATGTCAAAGCTGATAAATAAATAAAAATTACGTACTCGGTCAGGCGGTTGATGAGTTCGTTTCGCTGGGCCAGTTGGATCTTGAGGATTGCCTCAAGGTTCTTCTTTGCCTGAATCGACAAATGGGATGAGGATTGTGTTTATTTATTTTTGTGTGTGTGGGTGGGGTACCTCAACCGGACGAAATTCGTTGATGATGTGGTGCATGTTGCTAAAGATCACCTGTATCTCGTTGACCTTTTCTTGGTACTGTTGTGCGCGTAAGCACGGATCCCTCCAAGAACATCCACGTTACCTTGCTGGGATCCACAACCAGCAGCTGGACGAGCTCGTTGAAGTTGAACAGGAGGGCGTGGTTGAATCGTTTAAGTGCTTCAATCCGGTCTGCAACACAATACACAGAGACTTCAAGACAATGACATCAACTCGCAGGTTGTTACTTTCGTCATCCCCGTACAGCTGCGGGACACCGAAATCCGTCAGCGAGCGGCTCTGCTCCCGCAGCTTTTCCGTGCTGAATTAGAACGGGTCCACCAAAAAAAACCAAAAAAAACCAAAAAAAAAAAAAACCACACGCTACCTCATACTGCTGCCGAAATATTTGATATGTTGTCTGCGCGGGTGGCGCGGGTGGCGCAGGCGGTTGCTGCTGCCCCTCGTGTTGCAGAGATGGATCGTACTGACGGAAGAAAGGCGGTGGCCCAGGGAAGAGCTCGCTCGTCGTCATCACTGGATTGAAAGCAGAAAAAGGAGAGCGTCGGTTAGTAACCTCGCCAAATCCTAGTCGACTGCGCCAGTGACGAAGAACTGAAGAGAAAGAAAGAAAGAAATGAAAGAAATCGGATTAAAAATATGTGCCTGATGAATTCAGTTCGTTGGAGAGATTGGACGGGGAAGGCGACAGAACGATCCAGTGAGACCACACAAAGAGAAGTCGATGGAACGATGTGGCGTGCGCCAGAGAGAGAGCGCGAGCGTGTCAGCTCAGCGGGGAGAGAAGAGGACGGTGCACGCACAGCACACCAGGAGAAGGGACACGAGAGCACAGCAGGAGAAGGGACACGAGAGCACAGCAGGAGAAGGGACACGAGAGCACAGCAGGAGAAGACAACAGCACACGCGCAAACAGAACATGACAAACAGAAAAGGGAACCATGATTAACAGAAGACCCTCCCTAACCCGAAAAAAAGAAACGGAAAGTTGAACGTACTAATGGGCCTTTCGGCTTCCGGCCTTGCGTTCATGAAGAACGATTCCGGAATAAAACGCCTATTAGCTGATGCGGGTAAAAATACCGTAAAATTAAAATGGTTAGAAAGAAAATAATTCGCACACCTTGCATTATTTTTGTGATGGCGACACGCGTGGGCGCAACGTAGGGACCAAGCACTGCAGGTGGGCGCGCGAGGATGTGTGATGGCTGCAATCTCGTCAAGTTTAACGAGCCAACTATTTAAAAAATTACCTTGATGGAAAGGGGATGCAGAGATGACCTTGCAAAAGGTGCAGAGGCAGCAAGGTGAGAAAAATTACATCGAAATTGTGCATACTTTTATAGAGCGTGAACAGTTGCAACGATCTCGTCCCACATCGTCACGTTGAAGCGAGTGTATGAAAACGCCCGGTGGTAGTGTCCTGTCATCCGACGTTTCAAACTGTTGTTTTTGCTGGCATCGT
>Ga0302227_10000405_pt1 | contig 39161 bp, 45 predicted proteins | sample II_Palsa_N1_1_FD_193525 | JGI IMG/M metagenome (GOLD analysis project Ga0302227, IMG submission 193525) | Peat permafrost microbial communities from Stordalen Mire near Abisko, Sweden - II_Palsa_N1_1 | ecosystem: Environmental > Terrestrial > Soil > Palsa > Peat permafrost | place: Sweden... | reverse complement strand
AGCTTGCTCCAGAAATCCAGCTCTTGGTAATACAAAATAGGTTGTTTTTGTTTTAAGCGTTGTAAATTTAAGCTTAAGGCTTTATTCCAAAGAAATCGACTAGTCCCAGCAAACTCAAGGAGCTTTTAGGCTTGGGTTGAAGTCGGTTTTAACCGAAATTTAAAGGATTTCTTTATCTTCATGGCTCGATGATACTCTTGACCTATGAAGATATCAAACCAAATTATAGCCGTTAGACACTGCGTTTTTAATAGGCATGTCCATTTGGTCTTTGTCACTAAATATAGACGCAAAGTCTTCAACCACACGATGCTTTCCTTTATGCAGAAAGTCTTTATCGATATTTGCCAACACTTCGAAGCTGAGCTGATTGACTTTAATGGTGAATACGATCCTGTTCATCTCTTAGTTCATTACCCACCTAAATTAGCCATCTCAAAACTGGTTAACTCCTTTAAAGGGGTTTCATCACGCTTACTAAGGGCTCACTTTGATTCTATTCATTCCTAGTATTGGAAAGGCGTTCTCTGATCACCCAGTTATTTTGCAAGCAGTTGTGGCGGAGCACCTATTGCTGTGATCCGGCAATATATCGAACAACAACAAACTCCAGAAAATTGATTTACCTACGGTGAATGCGCCTTACTTCCTCTTCCTCAAGGAAGAGGTCTTTCGGCGCGTTAAGATAAAATTGCGATCTAAGCTGTAAGGCTGTGAGGCTGTGAGGCTGTGAGGCTGTGAGGCTGTGAGGCTGTGAGAAGGTAATGATAGTAGCCTACTCGCCGAAGTAGATGAAATTTACTATTAAAATCAATTTAGGCTCCCTAGTTGTCCTTTAAGGTGATAAACATAGCAGTAGCCATTACTCTGTAAAACTTCCTGGTTTAGCTGGGGATTTCCAGTGTGCCTACACGGATTCATAAGTATGCAAATATATATGAGTTCTAGACCTATCAGTTGTAATATGGTGTCTGGCTAATTTATTTCTAGTATTTTGGTTGCGTCATACTCCATTATCGGAGATAATGGAGTGTATGGACTACATAAGCAGAAACCTTACTCAGATCTTTGATGTCAGCCTTAAACGTGGCAAGAGCATTCTATTGCTGGGTCCTCGCCAGACAGGCAAGACTACGCTTATGCAACAATTCCAAACGAATTTATCGATTACCTTTGCGCGCCCCGACATTCGCCAAAGATATGAAAAAAATCCTAGTCTTATTATTGGTGAAGTTGAAGCATTGGCTGAACAAAATCCCAAGAAACCTTTGATTCTCATTGACGAGGTGCAAAAAGTCCCTGAAATCTTGGATAGCGTACAATATTTAATTGATAACAAAACAGCGCAATTTATATTAACAGGCTCTTCTGCTCGCAAACTGAGGCATAACACCAAAATTAATTGGCTACCAGGCAGAGTAGTCGTCTTAAGACTAGATCCACTGACTTATACTGAAATAAAATCTTATGAGCCAGTCCTTTTAGATTTATTGCTTTACGGAACTTTGCCGGGAATTTTTAAAGAGCCCGAATCTAATAATAAAGACACTGATTTACAGTCTTATGTCAGTACTTACTTAGAGGAAGAGATCCGTGCAGAAGCCTTGGTCAGAAATATCGGAATTTTTTCACGGTTTTTAGAATTAGCGGCTTGTGAATCTGGCAGCTTAGTAAATTTTAGGAAGCTCTCACAAGAAATTGGTGTTGCGCATACAACCATCGCTTCTTATTATCAAATCCTTGAAGATTGTTTAATCATAGAACGGATTGAACCTTATCTCGAAACTAAAACTCGGCGGATATTGACCAAAACACCGAAACATCTGTTTTTTGATCTGGGTCTTCGCCGGATGTGCGCGAATGAAGGGAAGCAATTACCTAAAGAATATTTGGGCCATTTATTTGAGCAATGGGTGGGTCTTGAGCTGATTCGAAATTCTCGTTTAAGTGCTAAGCCTTATAAAGTTCATTTTTGGCGCGATAAAAATGGTATGGAAGTCGATTGGTTGATAAAGCTTGAGAACGAATTAATTCCCATAGAGGTAAAATGGACAGACAAGCCTAGTCTTAACGACGCTAAGCATCTTTTGGTTTTTAAGCAAGAATATCCATTAGTCAAGAACTCTTACATTATTTGCCAGGTGCCACGAAAAATAAAGCTCGCAGATCACGTGTACGCCATCCCTTGGCAGGAAATTGGCGGTATTGTCGACAGTTAATTTTTTAGGGATTATAAACATATAAATTTTGGACACCGTATTCTTGAAAGCCGAGCCTTTTCGCAAGCCGCTATCCTTCATCATGAATGACTCATTAAATAAAGCCCTTGCCAACAATGTTGACAAGAGCTTTATCACTTAAACCTTAAGTTTTTCCAGGGCGATGCTTATTTTTTTCTTGCTTTTCACTTTCTTCTTTTAGCCACTCAGGCTTATTATTTTGATAATTGGCGTATCCTGGTAATAGGCCTGTAGGCTGATTTATCGCATCTACTTGAGCCCGAGGCAAACCAGGCTGCAAGAGTTGCTGGCCATGATGTGGGCCATTGGCTTGGCGAGGTAAAACTGCCAGGCCAAGGTCTGGCATTAACGACAAGATTCCTTGGGCAATAGCTGATAACCAGTTCACAGGGGGCACAGGGGCTACTTTTTGCACCAATTCATAGGTGACGACGGGAACATTTCTGGCAACCAAGGGCTGGCCATCATCGATGGTAAAAGGCTGGTTGGGCTTTAATGTCGCTTCAGGCGCCTGGGACATGGTGACCTGGCTAAGGATCTTTTATTGACTGCCGGCTGACTAGATTCTTCTTGAAAGTTCCTGTTTATAGCTTTAAATGTTTAGAATTTATTCAAATAAAATGTGAAGCCAAACCTAATGAATAGGCCCCGCTTTGATTCTGCATGGGTATGATTAATACCTATTCGAGGCATGCCTCTACCCTGGCCGGACCCAAACTGGAACTGGTATAGACTTGGGTACCCAGATAGCCCTCATTGTCTGTCTCAATGACTGCTCTTTAAATAGATAAGAATGATTTATTTTTAATTAAAGTTTTTGAGCAGGTTGCCGCTAAACTAGAAAGATAAACTGCCTGTATGAGAGTGATATGTTAAAGCTTAACCTTGCCTCAATGCCTGTCGTCATGGGAATAGCATTATCTTTTCCTTTGGCTTTTCCAATGACTGCCCATGCGACTACTTATGAACTACCTTTCTTGGGAAATACCATAGGCACTAAACAAGACTTAATCTATGATGGCAAAGAATCTTTAGCTCAAATTGCCCATCGCTATGACTTGGGTATGATGGAATTTAAGCGTGCTAACCCAAACTTGAAGAAGAAAGGCTACTTAAAAGCGGGTGCGGTCATTCATCTTCCCACTGAATATCAGCTGCCTTCAATTCGACAAGGCGTCGTGGTGGACTTATCTCAATTAAGGGCCTTTTACTTTTCTAAAGATAGTAAGACAGTTAGCACCTATCCTATAGGGATAGGTAAAAGTGGCTGGGATACTCCAATTGGCACAACAAAGATTATGTCGAAACAAAAGGATCCCGCCTGGCATCCCACCAAGCATATTTTGGAGGAAGCAGAAAATAATGGTCATGACCTGCCTAAGGTGGTTCCCGCCGGTCCGCATAATCCTTTGGGTGCTTATGCCATACATTTAGGTTTTTCAGGAATTCTCATGCACGGCACCAATGCCCCTGCTACCGTAGGCTTGAGCGGCAGTCATGGCTGTATGCGGATGTATGCAGAAGACATTAAAGAGTTATTTTATAATGCCATCATTGGAATGCCGGTCCATATCATGAAATAGCAACCGGCAAATGAAAGGTAAAAATTTATATCTTGCACATTTTGGCCTATTTTTTCATAATGCCTACAGCAGTTCCCGCCAAGTGATAAAAAGCTGAATTTTTCAAGGAGCCAGATGACTTGAAGAAATATTTATAGAAAATCAAGAGACTACTCTTAATCCTAATCAACAAGACCACACTCTCCTTTTAAAAAAGGCAAAAACCCATTAAAATTTGATAATGGTATAAAATTAGCAGCCCACTGGGGAGTGCTCAGCTGAGTTCTGGGATCTTCTTCGCTCATTCTTTACCATAACCGACAGCATTCATAAAAGTTTGGCAACTTAAATTTTAAGTTGCCTATTTCAAGGAAGAACCCAATCGTTTTATAAAGTCACTTCCCTATTCAAAAATGCTTTTCATGCAACCGCCCGTGCAGGCAAAACCTGGTTTCAGTCTGAAGAATGGCAGCTAGTACCTCACCGATGGCCCATTAGTGAGTGCATCGTTTCCAGGCTGGCGAAAGTCTAAGGCTGTAGAAACTTTAGCACAGTGGCTTGACTTATGACCATAAGCCTGGTTATACTCACCCACTTCATGAGTTTCGCCATCTAATCACCTGCTCTAAAATCCCTGCATAGGGGAAAAAAAGTGCAGCTATATGGCTCTGCTCACTTTTTTACTCTTATTATTTAGGGATTTTTATGGAAAATTTCGACGCCATTCCTTTGTCTAACCCCATTTTACCTGCAGCGACATCCGATATAAGTTTTGAAGCTCTGCCATTACCCGAACTGGTTCAGGCCTCTCTTAAACGGATGAATTTGCTGGTAGCTACTCCTATTCAGGCCCAAGCCATTCCTTTAGCATTAGCCAACAACGATATTATTGGCTCGGCTCAAACCGGAACCGGTAAAACCGCGGCTTTTGTGATCCCCATGGTTGTCAAGCTGCTAGCTGCTGTTGAAGCAAAAGTCGATTGTACCGCTTTGGTGCTCACACCGACTCGCGAATTAGCCAATCAGGTTATGGACGTGGTTAAAAAGATTTTAGGCGGCAAACAATGCCGTATTGATATCGCACTTTTAGTGGGTGGTGAGCCTATTTGGAAGCAGATGCGCTCTTTACGCAATCGGCCGTTAATCGTTGTCGGCACGCCGGGGCGAGTCAATGATCACTTATCCCGCGAAAGCCTTCAATTAGATGATACTTGTCTTTTGGTTTTAGATGAAACCGACCGCATGTTGGACATGGGTTTTAGCCCACAAATTGAAGCCATTCTGCAATATTTGCCGACTGATCGACAAACATTGATGTTTTCAGCAACACTGCCTGCTAATATTCTGCAATTATCACGCAAGTATTTACGGGATCCTAAGCGGATTTCCGTAGGTATCAGCAATGCTGTAGCAACAAAAGTTGTTCAAGAAGCGATACGCACCACAGAAACCAAAAAGTTTGACCACCTGCTTGCAGAATTGGAAAAACGCGAAGGCTCAGCAATTGTATTTGTAAACACTCGCGATGGTGCTGATGAAGTAGCCTTTAAATTGCGGCGCGAAAACCATACTGTAGAAGCCCTGCATGGGAATCTACAGCAGTTTAAGCGTGAAAAAATTATTAAAGGTTTTCGCTCCAAGCATTTCCGAATTTTAGTCGCAACCGATATTGTCGCGCGCGGTATTGATATTCCCCATATCGAATTGGTGATTAATTACGAATTACCTCGTACGCCGGCTGATTACGTCCACCGGATTGGCCGAACTGCCCGTGCTGAAAATGAAGGCACAGCCATCAGTTTGATTTCGCCCAAAGACAATCGCCGTTGGTCTGATATTGAACGATTAATGGAAGGTAAAGACAGTTGTCGATCTGAAGTTCACCTGCATGTGAATAGAGGCCGTGGCGGTGATCGTCCTTATGGACAAAATCGCGATGGGCAAAGTCGCGGTCGTAGTTTTGGCAACTCGGGTGAAGGCCGTAGCTTTTCCCGCGATAGAGCCTCTTCTTCAGAAGGCCGCAGCTATGCACCGCGTGAAAATTCAGGCTCTTCAGAAGGGCGTCGCTTCTCCCATACGGGTGGTAGCGGCTCTTCTGGCAGCACGGGTCGCAGCTATGCGCCCCGTGATGGCTCAGGCTCTTCAGAAGGCCGCAGCTTTTCCCGAGATAGAGCGCCTTCTGCAGAAGGTCGGAACTTTTCTAAAGAAGGCGGCCGCAACTTCTCCAAAGGGGGTTCGACACCAGCGAAAAGTGGCGCGGGCTTTGCCAAGCCAAAGCGCACTTTTAAGAATCCGAAATCTGCAGCGAAACCTGCCAGCGGTTTCTAAACCCTTGATGCAAAAAAAGCGGCTTTATGCCGCTTTTTTTGTTTCAATACGTCCTTTAACTTAAGGGCCGTCCTCGACCCAGGGTTTTAAGGTAATCGGTTTTTGTAAGAAAGCTGCAAATTCTTCAGACGGCAAAGGTTTGCTGCAATAAAAACCCTGAATTTCTTCACAGTGGTTTTCTTTCATAAAATTAAATTGTTCTTGGCTTTCACAGCCTTCTGCAATGACAGACAATCCCAAACTATGGCCTAAAGCCAAAATAGCTTTTACCAACGGAGACTCTAAATGATCCGTTTGGATTTCTTTGACAAAACATTTATCGATTTTTAAGGCATGCAAAGGAAAATTACGCAAATAGCTTAAGTTAGAATAGCCGGTACCAAAGTCATCAATCGATAAACGCAGACCTAAAGATGTCAGCTTTTTCAAAAAATCTATAAATTTATTGCTCTCATGCAAGCTGGAACTTTCTGTAAGTTCTAACTCCAGATATTGTGCAGATAAGGCTGTGATCTTTAAAATTTCTGCCACTTTATCGATATAATTTTTTTCTTTGAACTGCCGTGCTGAAACATTTACAGAAAGAACTATTTTTTTAAGTCCCTGCTCTTGCCAAACTTTGGCTTGACGACAAGCGGTCTCTAGTGCCCAATCTCCTATTGGAATAATTAACCCAGTTTCTTCTGCTAAAGGAATGAAATCTTGCGGCGAGATAAGCCCCCGAGTAGGATGGACCCAACGTATTAAGGCTTCGGCTCCTACGATAGTCTTGCTTTCAACATTCAACTTGGGTTGATAATGTAAAATTAATTCATTTCTTTCTAAAGCATGTCTTAAGCTTTGCTCAATCACCAAACGATCCTGGATCTTATCCTGCATTTTTTGAGTGAATGGCTTAAAGTTGTTGCGTCCTTGAGCTTTTGCCTTATACATAGCCACATCTGCATTTTTAATTAAAGTTTCTACATCTTCGCCATCATCTGGAAACAAGCTAAAACCTATACTGCAAGAGATATTAATTTCATGATGATCAATTAAATAAGGCTGGGAGACATCAGCCAAAGTTGCATTTAAAATCGCAGGCAGGCTGTTCATGCTTGTTTGATCATTGATCAGCAAAACAAATTCATCGCCGCCAATACGGGCTAAAGTATCGATATCAGAGTTTATGGCGGTTAGTCGTTTCGCCACCATTTTTAGCAATTCATCGCCCATGGTGTGCCCCAGGCTGTCATTGATAAATTTAAAATGATCTAAATCAATAAAAACCACGGCAAGCTTACGGCTTTGTTTTCTACATTGGCTTAAGGTTTCATCAAGTTTTTCATAAAGCAAACGTCGATTAGGTAGCTCAGTTAACGTATCATGACTTGCTTGATGTACCAAGCGTTTTTGCAATTCCTGGCATTCCAAGCTTAACATCAATTGATGTGCTGCAGCCTCAATAATGGTTAATAAATTTTTATCAGGCAGTGCATTTTCTGCGAAAAAGAATTCAGCAACACCAATAATTTTTTTATTTAAAAACAAAGGAAAGGCGTATGCAGCCTTTAAACCAAGATTTTTGAAAATATTTTTACTGCGAATCACCATCGGATCAGTATCAATATCATCTATCCATATTGAGTCTCCACAAGCATAACTATGCCCCGGAAGATCAACACCTATTTCACAAACATTTCTATCTGTGACTTCAACCAAGTCTCGATAGCGTTCGTGACCCAAATGCTTTATATTCGAAGGAATTAACCGTTTGTCCTCTTCAACAAAATACACATAGGCCATAGGCAATTGAACCGCTTCACCTGCGGCCAAAATAAATTGCTGTAATGCACCTTTCAATGAAAAGATTTTCTGATTATTGCGTGTAATTTTTAGAAAGAGAGAGTTTTTGAGAGAATTTTCTAAATATGTGAGCTGCTCTTTTTTTAACTTTTCTTGGATCTCTTGTAATTCTAGGGTTTTTTCTGCGAGTAATTCTTCAACTTTCAGTAAAGCTTTTTGTTCATCTACCCCATCAAGTTTATGAAAGTCTTTGTCTTCCATCAGAAATACTTCTCACCCCTTTCAAAATGTATGTAAAGATAAACTATTCACTTTTATTTAAAGCCTCAAAACTATTGGCTTTGCTTATAGCCAAACACGTCTTTTGCCAAGGCTCATTTTTAAAGATCCTGCCCCATAGATCATTAGTTTAGTTCATTCTGAAGTCCGCTGGCTCCTTCCGACCTACAACCTACAGCAACGAGCCAACCTTGGTAAAAAATTGCTTTCAAAAAATGAACAGCGTAAGATTTGCTGGCCATCATGATCTAGCCGGTTGATGGACAACCCATCAGCATTCAGCTATACAAAGGAGAGTCATCCATTTGCGGGCGTAAACAAAACGCCTATATTCCTTAGCATTTTATCGGTGTTCTCTGTAAGAGATCCACCCAACAATGGTTCAAATGAGGGACACTCAAGGCTCGTGATGCTTAAATTCATCAATGAGTAGATGCAAGCTCTAGAGTCTCTGTGTAAGCGGGAGTTTATTAATACAGTATGCAAATCTTAGCTAAAGCTCCAAGATCACAAGAGGTAATCGACTTTAAGGCCTTACAGGAAGTTTACCAATATTTCTCTAAGAAAGACTTGCCTTTCATTAGCTACTTAACTGAAAGAATGTACGATGAACAGCCCTACCGCGATATTCAAATCCTGCACAATACCCATTTAACATTGGCGACACTTTGCAAGCTAGAGCCTTTATTGGCCTCAGGTGCAGAGCTTAAAGTGACTGTCAGCAAAAATTTAAAATGTGATCCCCGAGCTTTAGAGCTTTTACAACGAGCCAAAATACCTTTTTTAGAAAATGATGAACTTGATGACAGTTTTGATTTTGTCCTAGATTGCTGCGCGGGTATGCTAGATATCATCAAGCCCCGTTATGGCGCTATTGAATTAACTCAAACCGGCAGCGTGAAATATAAACAAGCAGAAACCAGTTATCCAGTGATTTCCGTCGATGAAAGCCTAACAAAAAATTTAGAAAATTTCTTAGGCACCGGCGAAGGCTTTATTCGAGCTTTCCTCGAAATGACCCACAAAGACATCCGCGATAAAAAATTCATATTATTTGGCTATGGAAAAGTGGGCAAAGGCCTCGTTCAAGCCCTATTACCCTATACGCAGAAAATTGTTGTTATCGAACAGGATATCAGCGCTTTAAGCCAAGCAACTGTCAAAGGCTTGCGAGCCCTACATATTTCAGAAAAACAACAGGTTTGCCTTGAAGTGCAGGATGCTTTTTGCATCATTACGGCCACTGGAGTCAATGGGGTTATTTCTAATGATTTTGAACGTTCAGACTTTATTGGCCCCTATTTGGCCAATATTGGTTCTGAGGATGAATTTGGAGCTAAGTTTCTTGCCAGGGATGTATTATTCAACAAAGATCCGATTAATTTTTATTTATCAGAACCGACCCGAATAAAATATTTGGATCCCGTGTTTTATGCACATAACCAAGCTATAGACTTCATTTTATCAGGACAAATTAATAAAGGCTTTCATCCTTTCCCCCCGGAGCATGATCTGGCCATCTTTAATCACTGGATGGAATATCACCATCAAAATGTTGCCAGAGAAATTCAGAGTTTATAAAACAACCTTTAAGCCACTTGGAAATAACACGATGATACAAGCCGAGAATCCTTCTAACATCCAGGGCACTGGGCCAGGCTTTCATGCTCTACAGGTACTCGAGCTGCTACAGGAGATCGTGCTGGTTTTATCCCTTGATGGCAAGGTTGTCTATACAAATAAAAATGCTACGAAACTTTTCTCTTCATCTAAAGACAAGCTTTCAACACTCCATATCACGACATTATTGAAACAGTGCTCTATTGAACACACAAATGTGGAAGAATGGCTACAGGTGTTCAATAGCTTAAATCAAGACTCCTCTGAAATCTTTCGTTTTGAAGTAGCACATGGCAGCCGCACCATTCGCTGGCAAGCCCAGCGTTTGCAGGATAAATCCACTGTAAATTTTTTATTTTCAGGACAAGACATTTCTGATTATTACCGTATGAGGCAGCGCCAAAGGAATGTGCAAACCTATTTAGACAATATCCTAACCCATATTCCCTGCTTTATTTACTGGAAAGACAAACAATCTCGTTATTTGGGTTGTAATGAAAATTTCGCACAAGTAGCCGGCCTTTCCTCGGCCGATGATATAGTCGGTAAAAGCGATTTTGATTTAGTTTGGGGAAAAAGTCAGGCCGAATTATTTCGTCACAGCGATCAAAGTGTCTTAAATGGTCAAGCCAAATTTAATTTTGAAGAACCTCAGTTACAGGCCGACGGTAGCCAAGCTATCGTATTAGCCAGCAAAGTGCCAATGCGAGATCTAGATGGCAATATCATTGGTATTTTAGGCATCTATGTCGATATTACCGATAGAAAAAAATCCGAAGATGCACTTTTAGAGGAAAAGAAAAAAGTTGAAGCTGCCAATCAAGCAAAGACAGAATTTTTAGCCGTTATGGGTCATGAATTGCGTACCCCTTTAAATGCCATTATTGGCATGGCACAACTTTTAAGTATGGGCAACATGCCGGAAGAAGAACAAGAAAAAGTAACTATTATCTTTCAAGCCGGCTTGAATTTGCTGGATTTAATTAATGACATTTTAAAAATATCCCGAGGTGACACAGATAAATCGGCCCCTAAATTCAAGCCCTATGAACTCCCAGGCTTGATTAAAGAAGTTGTCAGTATGTTGTCGCAGCCTGCCAAAGAGAAAAATTTAAATTTGTTAATCGAATACTCTCCTCTTTTGGGAACTTCTTTTATGGGAGATGCTTCTCATTTACGGCAAATCTTGGTCAATCTTATCAACAATGCTATTAAATTTACCGCGCAAGGGTATATACAAGTTCGTGTTCTGCAGTCTTCTATCCTGGCTCAAACACTGCGTATTGAAGTCAATGATACTGGCATTGGCATTCCAGAAGATAAATTGCATTATATTTTTGAAAGTTTTACTCAGGTCGATTCTTCTTACAGTCGGCCCTATGCCGGTATGGGCTTAGGACTTTGGATAGCAAAAAACCTGACTGAACGCTTAGGTGGGGAAATCGGTGTTGCAAGCACTTTAGGCCAAGGCTCGACTTTTTGGATCCATCTGCCTTTGGTGCCAAAACCTGCTAAATACCCGCCTCTAAGCTTGCCAGAGCGCTTACCTTCTATCGCTGAATAAAGTATAATATGAATATATGGTGTTGAACGACCTAGTAAGCAACTTACCACAGGTGACTGTTAATGATCCCCCCTGTCTGGACGCCCCCACAGCTCAAAGCCTTGTTGGTTGAGGATCATCCTGTTGCCCAGAGGGTCCATCAAGCATTTTTACAAAAAATGGGCTGCTTGGTTGATGTCGCAGAAAATGGTCGCAAGGCCCTTGCTTTATCAACCCAACCTTACGACATTATTCTTTTAGATATCAATTTGCCAGATCTCTCAGGTCTTGAAATCTGTCGAACACTGCGTAAACATGAACTCACCGCCCATACCCCGATTATTGCTCTCACAGCTTATGGCGAAATTGAAGAAGAATGCCTATCGGCGGGTATCGATATTGTTATTTCCAAACCAGTTATTTTTGAAAAACTACAAACCTTTATGAAACGAATTATAGAACATAAAAAGGTTGCCACATGATCAATCATATTGTATTGTTACAATTCAAACCCCAGTTAACGACTACAGAAATTCAGCAAATTTTAGCTAAGCTGGCCAACCTGCAAGCGGCTATTCCTGAAATACTCGCTTTTTCTTCAGGCGCCAATATCAGCAATGAAGCTTTAAATAAAGGCTTTACTCATGGCTTTATCATGCAGTTTGCAGATACAGCAAGCCGCGATCACTATTTAGAACATCCTGAACATAAAAAAGTAGCTCAAGAATTTGTCTTGCCTGCTCTGGTCAATAATTTAGAATCCGCTTTAGCCTTCGACTACGCCTCGAATGAATTGTAAAACATTCCAAAAAGATAAGAGAACACAACTGTGAAATTTTTAAAATATCTTTGCATAACTTTTATATTGATGAACTCTAAGCTCGCATTTTGTATGGATAATGCTAGTCAGGCAACTCATGTCAATTTATCCCCAGAGCAGATCGATTACTTTTCTGAAAATGGCTATCTGATCCTAGCTCAGTTTTTCAGCCCAGAAGAAATCAAACGTCTATCTTCTATTGCCGATCATCTACAAGCAAAAGCTGAGGAACTATCAAAAAAACAAACCGGCAAAGTTCTACATTTAGGAACTCAATTTGTCATTGATAAAATCAATGCTAAAACACAAATACATCGAATTGTCTGGGCTGGAGCCGCAGAGCATGAGTTATTAAACTTGGCAAGGCAGCCTAAGTTGTTGATTCCTGTGGCTCAGCTTTTAGACAGTGATACCGCCGATCATTTAATCAATCAACTGCATTATAAACTGCCTCAAGATGGCGTAGATTTTGCTTGGCACCAGGATATTAAAAACCGACGAACCTTTGATCCGAATTGGAAAGATATCAATGGTAAAGGTAGTTTTGTACAAGTCATTATAGCCATCGATGCCATGAAGATTGAAAATGGCACTATTTTTTTCGTTCCGCAATCACACAAGTCGGGCGATCTTTTCCTTGACAAGATTGCAGATGAAAAAGAGTTAGCCCGCATTGCTCATTTGGATTTAGCTGTCCCTTACTTATTAGAGCCAGGAGATGTGTTGTTTATGCATCCTTATTTGGTTCATGGCAGCTTTGCCAACAACTCCACAGAACCTAGAAGAATCTTTATTAATGGATTTTCTTATCCAGGAGCAAATACCGGGATCTACCCTGGAGAAGGCAGCTCGCAAAGAATTCGTTTGAGAGAGCCCGTCAAATAAATTAGCGCTGGCAACTAGGGCAAAATACTGTAGCTCTATTGTGCAACCGTATACCGACCAGCAGGCTTTGACACTTGAAGCAGGGTTTGTCTTCTTTACCATACACTTTCAGCACTTGAACAAAATACCCGGCATGGCCACCGGGTGATAAAAAGTCTTTCAAGGTTGTCCCTCCCGCTTGAATGGCTTTTTTGAGAACTTGTTTAATTCTTTTTATTAACTCGGCACATTCTTCAAGTTTTAAACTTTGACTTAAGCGTCTCGGATCAATACCTGCTTCAAATAAAGCTTCATTGGCATAAATATTGCCCACCCCCACCACTATTTTGGCATTCATAATCAGTTGCTTAATGGCAACTTTGCGCTTGCGGGTTTGTTGATATAGAAAAGCCGCATTAAAATCTTGGGTTAATGGTTCAACCCCTAAATTGCATAGTAGGGGGTGTAAATCTGGGTTTGAATTAAACCACAGAAATGCTCCAAAACGCCGAGGATCGGTGTAACGCAATACCAATTTGTTGCCAAATTCGCAATCAACATGATCATGTTTTTGATGTGGCGTCTGGCGGGGCAACAAACTGAGTCGGCCTGACATGCCCAAATGCAACAACAAATAACCCTGAGTGGTAGCCACCAGTATGTATTTGGCACGCCTGCTGAGGCTAAGCACCTTGGCGCCTTTCATCATGAGAGGCCAGTGTGCTTCAAGAGGCCAACGCAGGCGGTGATGCCTTATGACCACTGATTTAATGGTTTGGCCAAGTAAAGGCTGGCATATGGCGCGATAGGTGGTTTCTATTTCTGGTAATTCTGGCATAGTGATGATCATCAATCAGTTTGAGAGATTGTCGCTAAAGAAGGCTCATTTTACAAGGCTCAGGATCCTAGCCTAGCCAGAATGATGACGAAGTTCAACGACTTGGCAGTTTTGGGCCAGTAAATCAATTTCTAAAGAAAGATTGAGCGTACAGGCTTCATCCAAGTAGGCATCCCATTCTTCCAGCAAGACTACAGGGAAGGTTGCCGAGCCCCTTAAAAACTTCAGACAGTCTAAAAGCTTACTGGCCAAACTTTTATCCGAATCTTCATCAATAACGATATCGTCTTCTTGTGGGTTGCTCCAATAAAAAGCTTGCTCCGCTAAGTGTTCTTTTAAAAGGCTCAAGAGATAAGACTTATTACTGGCTTCATTGCCATGAATGGTAATTCGCTTAGCGCCCTGTTTGCTGATCAGTGACAACATGGCGTCTAGGGAATCAACATTTTGAATTTCACCGAGTTCCTCTACCCTAATAGATTGCCAATCGATAACCCGACAGCTATTCTCTGGTTCTTCTCTATCAAAAGGTGTTAAGGAGCCCATCAAGCCCTGCAATTTTGCCTGCAACCCGCTCCACTGCATTGCATAAGAAGCGATTAAATATATATCTTGTAGCATTTGCATTTGTCGAGGCAAAGTAACCGTCAGTGCGGCTAATATCGGATAGTTACCCATGTTTTGATAAAACAACCAAACAATAATGAAAAATACCGGTAGCGAGACCAGCACCATAGTCATAGCGCTGAACAACTGGGTTAATACGCCGGCTTTAATAGAAGCCCCTCGAGCCGAACGCCAAGAAGTAAAAAAGCGATTTTTCCACAAGCGAAAATTATAAGCATCACCCACAAAGATATCTTCCCAGGCTGATAACAAAGTTTGGCTCATCGATTTTCGGTGTTGCTGAAATTCAGAAGAAGCCCCGGCCAAACTTTTATTACAGATCCGCAATGCCAGTATCAATATTAAAAAGCTAATAAAATAACCAAGGGCCAACCGAGCATCAATAATACTGCCCAGAGCAATCACATTTAACACCACACCTATAATGGAGGAACCACAATAATAAACAAATGAGGTCGCTTCTTCGACCACCAAATAATTTTCATTGGTTAACCAAGGTTCTTGGTTTTTGCGGAATTCTGAATCTTTGGAGAATTTCTGAGCACCTTTATATAAATCGGCAAACCGGCTTACATAGGAGTGAACCGCATCAAATTTTGCTTTTTCGTAATACATGGTGGCAGAAATATAAGGAAAATAAACCACTATCAAGGAAATAATAAAAAGAATCAGATACAGTGTAAAAGGTTTTTCACTGATCAAAGCTTCGCTCAAACGGGCAATCCACAATGTAGAAGACGTCGCAATCAGCTGCTGGACAAAAAGTGACGCCAAACACAGAAATAAACTTTTATTCCAAAATAGATATTTCATTGAACCACCCCCCGTCATCCTTAGATTCGCCATAGGTCGTCGCCCAAGGATCAAGACTATAAAAAGCCTGTAAGATTGGCCCTAGCACCAGCACTATACATAAAGGAATTCCTGTTGGTCTATTCTGCTCCGTTAAGGCCCTGATCCGCCTTGATAATAAAAGCTTTGTTTTCCTAATAGCTAAATAATTCATTTATAAACCTTTTGCAACTTCTTTTAACTCGCCACATCCCATGACTCGTATCATCCCGGATACTCGCCCTGCCGGCTGCCTGCGGCGGTCCAAAACGTTTCCTAGGTTTTGCCCTGCATGACTATTGACAGGGGTTTTACCCTTTTGTACATTATCGCCTTCAGTTTCAAAAACTCAATTTTGCCCTGGCATCTTCTGCCAGGGTTTTTTTGGGGAGGCCAATAAATGCACCATATGAGCCAGCCAGATTGCGCCCTGTGCGCACGCTTAGAAAGACAGCGTCAAGATCCTGAACCGGCTCTTATTACAACTTTAGAACAGACCCATCTCTTTGTGGGGGATCATCAAGCCTTCCCCGGTTATTGTGTGTTGGTGCTCAAAGAACATGTTTCAGCGCTACATGAATTAAACCTATCTCTTTGGAATTCGGTCAATCAAGATTTGCGATTGATTACCCAAGCCTTAATGATGAGCTATCAGCCCCTGCGCGTAAACTACTCGTGTTATGGCAATGTGGTTCCTCACTTGCATTGGCATCTGTTTCCTCGCCATCAAGGTGACTTTAGCTGGCCCAACCCTCCTTGGAGCCTGATGCAAGATTTTGACCGGCACAAGACTACCCCAGAAATGCAAGCAGACTGCGTCCATAGACTTCGAAAAGCTTTGGCTGAATTGGCAAGCCTCGATCTATTTGAATAAGGGGCTTGCATAAGCGGCGGGTTGATGGTAATAAAAGAAATCTTTAGCGAGTAGCTGGCATTTTGAAAAATACGAGTCCTCTGCCAGACATTCGGTATTTTAAGAGCCTTTACACGGCATAGGATCCTCTAAGATAACAACAGGAGAAGGCCCATGAGCGCCAGCATATTTTCCGATGCCATTTCACGTTTAGATAAGGCCTTTAAAGCTGCAGAAATTGAGCCTGAAGCTTTAGAAAAATTAAAATATCCCCAGGCAATTTTACAGGTCTCTATTCCGGTGCGGATGGACAACGGCTCGCTACAAATTTTTACTGGCTATAGGGTTCGTCATGATAATACTTGTGGCCCTACCAAGGGTGGGATCCGCTATCACCCTCAAGTGACACTGAGTGAAGTACAGGCACTTGCTTTCTGGATGACCTTAAAATGTGCTGTTATGAACCTACCCTATGGTGGTGCCAAAGGGGGCATCCAGTGTGATCCCAAAGTTTTATCGCGCATGGAACTGGAACGCCTCAGCCGCGGCTATATTGCCAAGATGGCCGACTTCATTGGGCCAGATACCGATATCCCAGCACCCGATGTCTACACCAATGCCATGATTATGGGTTGGATGATGGATGAATATTCCAATATTGTGCGCAAATATTCTCCAGCGGTGATTACTGGCAAGCCCATACCTTTGGGTGGAAGTCTAGGCCGAGAAGAAGCAACTGGCCGAGGTGCGTTTTACTGTATAGAAGAATTACAAAAACGTCGTGGTTGGCAAAATCACAATATGCGAGTCGCTATCCAAGGTTTTGGTAATGCAGGCCAGCATGTCGCAAGGCTTTTACAAGCAGCAGGCTATAAAATAGTCGCGGTGAGCGATTCTCAAGGTGGCATTTATCGCAAAGAAGGTTTTGATGTCCCCTCACTGATAAAGGCAAAAACTGAAACTCGCCAAATAAAAGCAGTTTACTGCAATGGCTCAGTCTGTGAAACCGTGATAGCTGAACATATTAGCAATCAAGATTTATTAGAATTAGATGTCGACATTCTCATTCCAGCAGCATTAGAAAATCAAATTACCGAGGCCAATGCCTCACGTATAAAAGCGCCTATCATTGTTGAAGTCGCTAACGGGCCAACAACCAGTGACGCCGATCCTATTTTAGAAGCAGCAGGCAAATTGGTTATGCCTGATATTTTAGCCAATGCGGGTGGGGTTACGGTCAGCTACTTTGAGTGGGTACAAAACCGAGCAGGTTTTTACTGGACAGAAGAAGAAATCAATCAACGCCTAAGCCGGATGATGGCGAGTGCTTTTACACGGGTTTACGGGTGCATGCTCGAGAAAAAATTACCTATGCGTACAGCCGCCTATGTTTGTGCTTTAAACCGTATAGGCCAAGCTATTAGTGCTGGGGGCACTCATCGCTATTTTAGTGAAGAAATGGCTTAAAAAAGATGGATTGCCGCGAGGGGTAACCCCTTACCTTGATCCTTTTGCATGACAGGCTTATTTGTCAAGCTAGCCAACAACAGCCTCCTGAGAGATACTTGTCGAGTTTAATGCAAGCCATCCTGATAAATGACTAGCGTTGACAAGGTGTTAAAGTTAAAAAAACTGTGTATAAATTTAAAATAAAACGAGTATACTGAATGGATTATAAGAACGAGGCATAGAAAACATGGGTTTAGCTATAACGCCCCCAGCTTTTAAAGATCAACTTTATGCTGACTGTGCACAATGCCAAGAAGGCCGCATTCTTCTAGCCTATTGGGATGAAGAATTGGAAAACTATATTTATTTAAAACCCTCCTTAGAAGCTTCGCCTTTGCTTTGTGCAGGCTGTCTAGGATCTTCTGCAAGCCTAGCCAACGACCCCTTCGATCTGCCTTCCGACCTATCGTCATTGTCCAGTTAGGGTTATCAGCGTGTAAAATGCGGGTTATAAGACGGCGTATTTTCCACTAGAATATTAATTTCGAAATGCGACTTAGGGACAATCTCGCTGCAAAGGACGGCAACTAACAATGTTGTGTGAGGTCAATCCCCATGTTTACAGTGAAGAGCAGTCTACTAAAAGTCGCCTTGCCTACTACTAACTTATCTTCAGTATTCTCTTCGAATCAGATAGCCGCTACTTTTTATCTGACCACTTGGCAAATGGCTAACCAGGTACCTGTTAGCCTAGCTCCTGAACTTAAGGCCAGCTATGCCTTCCACAGTGTCCGCCCAAGGCGAGGCCGCAAGCCAAACTTACCCGCTGAACTGCTGAATATCGATTTTTTTGAGTTATCAAACCAAGAACTGAATCCTAAAATACGAACTCGTTTTTTGGGACTGGCGCTTTTAAAAAGTGGCAAACCTTGTTGTGAGGTGGCAGATATTTTAAAAGTTAATGTTTCTTCAGTAAAAAGTTGGTTGCATCGTTTTAGTAAGCAGGGCTTAAATGGCATCCAAGACAAAGTTCGTGCGGGACGAAAATGCGTTTTGCCTAAAGAGAAAGAAGCCATCTTTCGAGATTCAGTGATGCTGCTTTTAGAAAACTCTCAGCGAGCAGGGCTTTTAGGTGAAGATCTGCGGCGGATTTTAAAAGAACAATTTTCAGCTCATTATACTTTATCGGGTGTTTATGAACTGTTAAAGCGCTTAAATATGGCACATATTTTAGCGCGCAGCTCGCAACAAGCACGCTTGCCTGCAACACGTCCTTAGCTATATTAAGGCGTGAACCACCTCTAAAAGGCGAGCAACACCACCTTTTAAAAGCAGAGTTTTTTCGCGTGATTTTGTGCCCGCAACCACGAGGATAGCTTGTTTAGAAATATTAAAAACATCGCTGAAAAATAGCTGCAGTGCTGCATTGGCTTTGCCCTCCAAAGCAGATTCTTTTAAATATATTTTTAGCCTGCCCTTGGTTTTGTCCATATAGATTTCTCCCAGACGCGTTTTTGAAGCACCAGGTATCACCTTGATATAAATTTTTAAACCTTCAGGCACAATTTTAAAAAAAGTTGTTAGCGAATTCATCGAGGATCCATCTGAGGATAGGCTTGCTCAGCGGTTATCGCTTCGACAGATGAAAAATCCAGCTGACGCCAGGCTTCATAAACGGCTACCGCTACTGCATTAGATAAATTTAGACTGCGCAAAGAGCTTTGCATAGGAATGGTGACTTTGGCAATGGCCGCATGCCCCACTAACAGGCTTGCAGGCAAACCGCGGGTTTCAGAGCCAAAAATAAAACTGTCCTGTGGTTTATAAACCTGAGTACTATAACGATTGGTGGCTTTACTGGAAAAAAAATAACAGTTCGCTTCTAGGCTGGTTTGTAAATATTCTTCAAAGCTCTCATAAACTTGGATAGAAACTTGAGCGTGATAATCCAGACCTGCTCTTTTTAAGAGTTTATCGCTGAGTTCAAAGCCCAGGGGTTTAATTAAGTGCAACCGACAACCCGTATTAGCGCAAAGCCTAATAATATTGCCGGTATTAGGGGGGATTTCTGGCTGATATAAAACTACATTAAACATAGAGTCCCTCTTACTTTGAGTTTTGCAGCTGGCGATTTCGATTACGTCAGGTATTCGGCTTAATATTTAAGCTTATTCTTTAACCTTCATCTTGTCTTTGTATAGCAAATCCCTTAAAGTGGCCATAGAATCAAGCAAATTAAGCACAAGCTTTATGTCTATACGCTTATTTTGCATGTAGTTACACTGGGTTTTTCTTAAATCGATAGATAAGGGTTTTACAATGTACAAACAAATGCTTTCTTTAGTGCTGGTTGCTACCTTATTAAGCGGTTGCGCCCAAGATGGACCCAAACAAACTGGTGGCCGTTTAATTGGTGGGGTCGCAGGTGCAGTACTCGGCTCTCAGTTTGGTAAAGGTAAAGGCCAATTGGTTGGGGTGGCTTTAGGTACCTTGGCCGGTTCTTATTTGGGTGGCTCTTTAGGGCAAGCTATGGACGAAAAAGACAAAGCCCTGGCTCAGCAAACCATGAACCAAACTTTAGAAACCGCCCCGGATCATCAAGCCCACGGCTGGCGCAATCCCAATACCCACCACAGCGGTCAATTTACCGTTACTCATACTGAAGAACTACCCAACAGCCATATGATTTGTCGAGATTATGTACATACCGTCACGATCGACGGCAAAGTCGAAAAAGTCCATGGCCGTGCCTGCCGCGATGCGCGTGATGCCAAAGGCCATTGGACAGTACAAAACTAATTGGTTAAAGATCTAGGGGCCGGCACAGGGGCCGGCCTTATGAATATCAACGAGAGCCATCGAGATCCCTCATCTGTATTCGGATGACAAATGAGATGCGTACAATAAAACCCTGGAGTTGCCAATGAGATGCAGGTATTGTCTGAACTAACATCAGTAGGCTTATAACCTGGGACGCAGAACATTCTTAGCGAGCTGCTTGAAGTAGGAGTATCTATTTCCCAGTCATTGTCTTCTGGGTCTACTTCTGGGTCTATTTCTGCATATATTCTTGCTGTGTCTTCTTGCTGTGTCTTCAGCTTCAACACCTGCTCCAACACCTGCTCCAACACCTGCTCCAACACCTGCTCCAACACCTGCTCCAACACCTGCTCCAACACCTGCTCCAACACCTGCTCCAACACCTGCTCCAACACCTGCTTTTAGTGTTAGTCGGCTTATTTTCAGGTGAGCCTCGTTAATCATAGCCAATCCTTGTTGGGCCTGGATTAAGGCCGATTGGTATCTTTCTGTCAGATTTTCCTTCTCGGTTCTTAACCGAGAACCTTCTTCTAATAAACTCTTCCTCTTCTCCTCTAGTTTTTTAACTATATTTCCTTTATTTAAAATGTTTTCGCTAGTAATTCCGGAAGTATCATCTATAGAACTTCTCATAAGAGCCCATTGGTTGCGAGAAAACTCAATTTTAAAATCAAAGGCATCATGCTGGAGCGCTGATTTCATGCGCTGTCCTTCCATTTTTTCTTTTTCTTGTTCTTTGCCTCTTTCTGCATGTATTCTTTTTTGTTCATTACTGATTATTTTTATAATGGCTTCAATTTCGTTAGTCGCCTCATTATTTTTTTTGATTTCTTCTTCAAAATTTGGCTTAATCATTCCATATCTATCAGTCAAAAGTCCTTTTTGAAGATTTAATGCCTCCTCTAGACTTTTTAGTTCATCTTCGTTCTTTATCTCCTGGTATTTAATTTCGTTTACAATGCTTGGGATAATTTTCGTTAAAATGTCAAACTGTACATTATTAATGCTAGCTTGATTTTTGTCTGAAGGATGTTTCTCTAAAATGTGTTCTAAGTCCACGAAAATATTTATATATTCTTGGATAGCCTTTTTTATTGGCTCGGCTTTACGCATGCGCATTGCATTACCAGCTTCATTTTCCACTTCTTTTAAAGCTAATTTATTTTTTGTGAGCTGCATTTCAAAAGAGAATTCACCTAACCTCTGACGAGTGCCTGCCATTCTATTATTAATTTCTTGCTCGCTACACCTATTCTCCCTTAGCTTATATTCTGCGGCGAGAAGATATTTCTCGCAAGATTTAACTGCTTTTTGTTTTTCTTCTAATGAGGAGCTTTTAGTGGAGCTTATAATTTCTTCGCATTTTTCAATATGGCGCATTGCTGTGGCATATTTATCGTTTTCAACGACAAATTTTTCAGGTAGGTTGCTAGGTAGGTGGGCGAGAGTGAAGTTTAAAAGTATTATACTTTTATGGTCAATCTTATATTTTTTATAATTTTTCCTAACATCTTCAGCAAACATTTTAAATGTTGAGACAAGGCCCTCATGAAAATCACCCTTATCTATTTCCCTTTCAAGCATTTGCAAAAAATGGTTAATTCTAAGTATTTCAACTGTTTTTGCGTCTTTTTTCTCGCTTTCAAGATGCGTAGAATAAAAATCTTCTATTTGTTCTAATATCTTTTCATCCCACTCATCAGGCAGTTGCGTTGTCTTATTTTTTTTTGCAGCTATATATTTTTGAAAAAGTGTAACAACATCCTTTAATGTAGCCATAATCTCTTACTCTCTTAATTAATGAGGGGAGGTTCACTTACCTTTAAAAGGTAAGCTACTTACTTAGTCAAAGTTTTAGGCTATTTGTTCCTGTTACGGCAATTTAAAAATGTCCAGTCTCAGCAAGATAGACTTGTCCGCTTTTGGGTCGTCTTAAGATAAGTGCATAGCCACGACTAAGGAGGGTCGCTATGTCAGGAGAGCTTTTAACCATGAGCGAGACAGAACAAAAGCGGATATTGGTGTTAGAACGAATAAAAGATAAACGATATGGAATGCATTCTGCAAATACAAAAGCGGACAAGTCTATTTTGTTCAACGCCGGACACCTCTAAATTGCTCTGACACTTGTTTTATTGAAAATGTATTGTCAGCAGCATGAATAAAGGGCGGGGGCGTTTCATAACTATAATATTGATTGACATATTGCTGGGCTTTTTCTGCATGGCATTTAAAATGGCGCATGGCAAGACTAATGGCTGCCATATCAAGCTCGGCGACTAGAAGGCTGCATTTTGATGAGGCCGGCGCTGCTGGGTTATCACGACCCATTTGTATGGCCTAAGGACAGCGCCTGGCGCACACTACCACGTATATTGCAATCTGAGTCCTATTAAATCTAAAGGTTGCTTTGAACTGGGCTCCTGATCCACAGTGGCAAAGCGACCTCGAGTGTAATTACTGGAGATTTTTAAATGGCTATTAAAAAAGTAGCTCAAAGCCAATGTCACGCTGTCACCCTTACCGCCTTGAACATTTTTATTGTTTAAATGAATCGTTGAATAGCGGGCAGCTACTTCCCAGGTGTCTTTAGCTGAACCTTTTATTTTTTCAAAATTTCCTTCACTGACATTATATTCACGGCCTTCTTTATTTAATAAATAGCCAAGCTCCAGGCTGGTCGCATAAAATTGCAGTTGATCACAGGGACGGGTGATCCATACTCGGGCGTGCTCCAAGATCGCATGCAAAGGCCCAATTAACAGGCCGGTTTCTAATCCAGCTTGGCTATATTTCTTGCCTTGGATTTTATTTTTAAGGCTTAGCACATCGTCAATGTTGCGGGTTTGAATTTCTGTCTTGGTCTTAATGCTTAATGTCGGATCATTCAGCAGAGAACCAGTTTTATCTAGGGCACGTAGCTTTTGGGTTAAAGCTGAAAAGCCTAAATGCCAGACTTTACCCTCTTCCAAAATAGGGGCTAGAGTGGTTCTAAGCGCATACTTTATTCTCGGATGGCCATATAGTGTGCCGCTGTAACCGGCTTCTTGAAAAGGCCTAATCGCTGCCAATGACACCATGCCCTGGGAAAAAGCATGCTTGGCTTTCAGCCCAAGACCAGCCCCACCTGAAAAAGCCTGAAAAAGGAGGCTGGATTCAAAAAAAGGTGACCAGTCACTGTTGGCAGTTGGGCCCCCTAACGTAAAAGGTGCAGCTAAGCGGCCCAAGCTCACCGAAGTATTTGGCATGCCTTGGTATTTTATCAAAGCATCCCCCCAATCTTTATCGTCTTGGTTGAAAGAACCCCCCAGTTGATAAGCCCAGTCAGGGCTGAGCTCACCATGAAAATTTACACAAAATTCACGCAAAAACACGCTATTGCGCGAGCCCAAAGGCTTGCCCTTGGTAAAACGGCCGGCATCGAGCCTTAGCTCTCCTGACCAAGCCAACCACTGTTCTTCGGTATTGTTTTTCCAAATAATGCCGTCTGCAGGAAAGCTGGCTTCGGCATTAGCCAAAAAACCCGTTAACAACAATGCAGCCATTAAAGAATATTGATTCATATTTTTTTCCTTTTTTTCTAAATTTTATAATAAAAAATGTGCAGCTAATAAAACACATCGCTTATTTGAATGAGTGGTTTCGTTTCAGCACTTAGTTTATTCTGAATGAAAAAAAATTCAAATTATTATTCTTAAGTGCTTTGGGGTCTATGACTGATACAGTTATTTTCTGGGCAATGATTTGAAGCTTGGCATTTATGGATACTAAACGGCTGCCAACAAAGTAAGTTATTTATTTGCACTGGCAATCTTATTTGTGATATTGGTATTAGGAAAGCCGACTTCTCTATAAGTTGCCAAATTAAGCATCAAAATAGCAGATTTTGGGGCCAGGTCGAGGCATCAAGCTTACCATCTCATAAAGGATCAGCATCGTAATTTAAAAATGAGGAGTTTGTATGGCAGCTTTAAGCAAAGAGCACACAGATAAGGGCCAAATAATAAAAATTTTAAACTCAGGCGCCAATCTCAAAGATCCTAAAACCATTGATTATCTTTTTGAACAATACAAATTATTGGTAGAATCTTCTCATAAAAGTGAGGAAAGACGGCAAAATACCAATTCTTTTTTCATTGCTTTAAATTCCATCTTTGTCTCAGGCCTCGGTTATTTAGACAAGCTTGGCGAAGTGAGCCTGCGCAATATTCCTTTTATGCTCCTGTATGCTTTGATGGGTTTTATTTTATCTTTTACCTGGTGGCAATTAATTGCGACTTACAAAAAAATTAATTTTATCAATTTAAGACTGATTGAAGATTTTGAACAGTTTTTGCCAAGCTCCCTGTTTACCATACGTGCGGCTATGTTAACCCCAAAATCAGATTACAAAAAAAGTAATGTCATTTCAGAGAAAGAATCTATTTTGCCGCTTCTTTTTGGCAGCATTTACCTCTTATACTCTGTGCTGATTTTTATGATGACGTCTAGTGGCTTGGTATAAAGCCTAGCGTATCCATTCAGCTTGAGTGTTGGGTTCTAAAATATGGGCTCGCAGCAGAAGAGGTACAGGCGCAGGTAGTGCCATTCCAAGCTTGGGGTGCCTTGCAAACAACACATGTAGGCCCATATCCTGCATTATTCGATTTATTCAATAAATTTCATTATTTTTTCAGCAGTTAAGTTCATAAGCAATAAATTGTAATTGTAAAAACTAAGATGAGATCTGACACTCTTCATTTTCGGACAACCCCAGTCTACATAGGTCAAACTGTCCGGCATCTCGGCATTATTACCAAAATTCCTCATAGACCTCCATCAACACATCTATTAACATTAGAATTCCAGTATCCAAATATGCCGCAATTAATGCAGTTTGGAGGGGGACCGAAATTGCCAAAGCCACAGGTGCAGGTATTGGTATTGGTATCCCAAATTTGGTTGCCCGGGCAAACACAAACACAGAGAGTGGAATTCCAAGTTTGGCCGCCAGGGCAAGTCGTACTAGCCCCAGGGCAGGCACAAGCACAGGTAGTGGAATTCCAAGTTTGGCCGCCAGGGCAGGTCGTACTACCCCCAGGGCAGGCACAAGCACAGGTAGTGGAATTCCAAGTTTGGCCGCCAGGGCAGGTCGTACTACCCTCAGGGCAGCCACAAGCCGAGCCAGTCCAAGTTTGAGGGGAGACACAACACTGGGCACCCGTGCCGCCATTGGCACAGTCACAAGCAGAAGCAGTGCTATCCCAAGTTTGAGGTGAGACACAACACTGGGCACCCGTGCCGCCATTGGTACAGCCACAGGCAGAGCCAGTCCAAGTTTGAGGTGAGATACAACACTGGGCACCCGTGCCCCCATTGGCACAGCTACAGGCTGAGCCATCCCAAGTCTGACTACCACAACAGACAGCACCTGTATAAGCATCATTGCAGTTGCTGGGAACATAACTGGCGCCCAGAGATGCTGCATCCACTTGGCAGCTCCAAGTAATGCTGTTGCCACCCGAACAAACATCAGGAACCAAATACAAGGTGGGCACCCTGCCAAAAACACTGGCGTTACCTTGTATCTCGATAACCCCCGAATTCACTGAAATAGCCGAAACCGTATTTGAGGTAAAACCGGTAAAGTCTGCAGCATTTGCTGCAATAGTGATCCCAGCTATCGTTGCAGAGCTGGGATTAGCAGCAAAAAGATTGTTAATATAAAACTGAGCTGGTGGTGCGGCGTCCAGTAAGGTCGAGCCTTGAGCTCTGAGCACATATTGAGAATAGCTGGCAATAGCAATAGCGACGATAATTGCAGCGATAGCCACCACAATTATCAGCTCCATCAAGCTAAAACCTAAAAGTTTTTTAACGAACTTTTTCATTCCCGAGCACAGCTACCCTTCCCATATATCCTTAAAGGTATAAGTTAAAAAACATATATCTGCAAAATATTGACCGCTGGCCAAATAAATGGCCGGCAAAGTTAGCCCCGCAGAATTTTTGACAAAGGCGAGCAACTTTATTTAAAATGAGCCAGCTTTTGAAGGACACACTCTTATGACCATGATCATTGTAACCTTATACCAGTTTGCAAGTTTACCGGACTATATCGAATTTTCTCAACGATTAAAGGATATTTGCCTAGAAAATGATCTAAAAGGCAGCTTACTGCTGGCCCATGAAGGCATCAATGGCACCGTCGCTGGCAACCGCTCAGGCATTGATAAGCTGCTAAGTTTTCTTAAGAATGATTTCAGGTTTAGTGGACTCAAATACCAAGAAACTCTTGCTGCAAAATGCCCTTTTAAACGCCTAAAAATTCTCTTAAAGCCTGAAATTGTAGCCCTCGGTAAGCCCCAGGTGAACCCCAGACTGCAAGTTGGCAGCTACGTAGCGCCAAAAAATTGGAACGCACTGATTAGCTCTTCCGATGTAATAGTGATCGATGCTCGCAATGATTACGAAGTAGCTTTGGGCAGCTTTAAAGGCGCTTTAAATCCACAAACTGAAACCTTTCGTGAACTGCCCGAATATTTGGATAAAAATTTAGAGCCTAAGCAAAACAAAAAAATTGCCATGTTTTGTACTGGGGGCATTCGTTGCGAAAAAGCCACCTCTTATTTACTGCAACAGGGATTTGAAGAAGTTTATCATTTGCAAGGAGGCATTCTGAATTATTTAAAAACCATTCCTGAGCCAGAAAGTTTGTGGCAGGGTGAGTGTTTTGTTTTTGATGATCGGCGCACCGTAACCCCCTCTTCGGCCTAGGACGCTTCCGATCCGACTATACGCTGGCGCCCTTCAAGGCCAAGCCGTAAAACTTACCAGAAAAGCTGTAAACTCACTCGAAAATTTATTACTGCTAGCTGGTTGCATTACCAGAGTAAGCTTGGGGTAAGCTCCACAGTGACTCACTCCAAACCATCCTTGTAAGAAAACAACCATATAACCGACTAGCTATTCTCTGTATTCAACTCACTCTATTTGGTCTTGCTGTAGTCGCTGAGAGTAGCCATTATGATTAAACGATACAGCAGCTACCAAGGATGATAGCAATGACCGCTCAGCACTCATTTGATAGACAAATTCAGTCAGGTTTAAAAACCGAAAAATTCGTTGATTTTGAAGCCATCGCATCGTTCAATGCATTGGTACATAAAGTTGCAAACTTAGAGAAGAAGCTGGCTGAGCAACAAGATTATACAGCTCGTTTGGAAGGAGATTATGAACATCTCATCTCACAATTGCAACGTCGTCGTTACAGTCCCAATACTTAAATGACTAATGGACTACAGGCAAATAAGTTGGACACCTTGCATGGCAACAGAGTTTTAATCCAACTCGCAGCTATGCCCCCAAATTGATGGGGGATCGCCACACCAACCTTTGAAAAATTTGCTTGCCCTTCTGCTTCCCCTTCTTAAGCCCCGAGAACCCTGCTATCGTCCTTAAAGCAGTGCTGAATGCAGGCCTTATGACAAAATAGACAACCGCAGGTATACTGCCCGAGGCCTCACTTTAAAGCGGGACCCTTATTTCATATTTCTTTTAAGATTTTTTAATGTTTAACTTTAAATCTATCCTAAGGGTTTTATGTTTTTTATCAATGGCTGTTTTTTTTGGATCAAATAGTTATGAATTTAACTCAAGAAAAATCATGCCCCAAATAAATTTAAACCGTATAGCTGGCCTAAATAAAATTACCGATCGATATGAAGGATTTTTAATCGATTTATGGGGCGTGGTTCACGACGGCTATACTCCCTATCCCGGCACCATAGATTGCATCAATCAGCTGCTCAGCGCCGATAAAAAAATTATCTTTGTCTCCAATGCTCCTCGCCCAGGTATTTTAAGCAAGCAAAAGCTTTTAGACTACGACATCAACTCCGATAAATTTCAAGTTTTAACCTCAGGTGACCAGCTGCGCCACCAGTTATTACATTTTGAAGATAAACTTTTCGCCACGATGGACAGACGCCTCTACCACCTAGGAGCTGCTCGCAACAGCGATATATTGGCCGGCATTCCTGCAGATATAACTGAAAATATACAAGATGCTGATTTTATTCTTTTAACCGCCTACCTCGATCAAGGTGAAGATTTAAATCAATTCCAAGACCTTTTTAAGCAGGCTATAGCGCGCAACTTACCTATGGTTTGTGCTAACCCAGATAAAATTGTAATAAATGGCCAGCAAAATCGTTACTGTGCAGGATTTTTTGCCGAACAATATGAGCAATTGGGCGGTAAAGTCTATTATTATGGCAAACCTCATCTGCCAATTTTTGAGCTGGCTATTCAAAGCCTCTCGGAATTAGGCATTGTTGATAAAAATAAAATTTTAATGATAGGCGACACTCCTGATACCGATATTTTAGGCGCAACGCAGGCGGGCATAGATTCTCTGTTGGTGCTGACCGGCAATATGAGTAACCTGCTAAAACAACCAGAACATGCTGGCCTCAATCAGGCTGAACAATTGCTTTCCATATTGAAGTATTATGGTGTTAAACCCACTTGGATTACTTCCAGTTTAATGATGTAGGGCAGCGTCTGGGACGGTGCCTTTCTGTCATAAGCTTAAAAAAACAATCTCGAGCCTGCAACAGGCACTTATAAAAATTCACTATTTGACGCAGAGATTTTTAAGAAGGCATACTTTGCAACCAGTACACGACTCCACTGACGGCCAATGCAATCATCAAGACTGCTGCAATACCGTCTAAGGCATCATTTGATAGGCCCTTGTGGGTTTTCTCACTGCTGTAATTTTTATCCATCATGAGCTCCTTGCCTCGTATATGATACTTATAGCCTGTTTTTTTTAGCCTTGGTATAACCTCGTATTAAAAAGTTTCCCAACCATTTTTATCCAAAGTTCTTACTGCAAAATCTCTTAAATAATGGATCCGCTGATACTTCAGCTCTTCAGCCTGACGATTGATGGAGGTTGCTCCAGGCTTTTTGTCTAATTCTCTTAAAAAGTCATCGATTTCACTGGTATAACCGTCACTCTTATTAAAAAATTTTCGCAGCCACGACATATATTTTCCTTACCCCGGTTTAACAATAGGGATCCTTACCTTGACTATGGTCAGTGATATCTTTAACGCCAACAATTTCTGGAAATGCTTCTTTTAAAGATTTTTCAATGGTTTGCGCCAGAGTGACATTGGCCATACCACAACCATGACAGCCACCACCAAAGCGGAGATAAACCACGCCCTCTTCGATCATTTCTAATGATACCCGACCGCTGTGTCCAGCTAAGCTCGGATTGATCTCAGAAGCCAGCAAAAATTCTACCCTTTCTATTAAAGGCGCATGGGCTGAAGGTAACCGGCCTCGAATAAATGGCGCTTTTATAGCAAGCTGTTTTCCTGTAGCGCTGGTTTCTAAATCTATATGAGCATTTTCTAATAAAGGCAAAGCATGTAAAGGTACGAATAGAATAAAGTCAGGAAACTTTAAATTAAGATCGTCAGCCATTGCTTCGCCCAAAGGACAGAATTCAATACCTACTTCAGCCTTGGAGGTTCCTCCTCCTTCTACGACCATTCTCAGCTGCATATGGGGCGTATGATCCTCGGCTAACAGTTCTTTAAAATGCTGTTGGGCAGCCAGGGTGACTGTAATGGAGGTCTGAACTTTTGCGTCTTGCAGATCTTGCATGGAATAAGTTTGGCTCCCCTAAGTACTCTTTAAATTATTGTACCTGCAAAATTGCCCTTTGACTAACCAGGGCAAGTAGCTGACAATAGAGTCTATGTTAGAAAGAGCTATTTTAGATTTTAAAGTCCAAGCTGAGCAAATGCTGCGCATTATGGAAGGTCGCCTTCAACAAGGCGAAAGAGAGGCTGCGGTACAAATGCTGATTTTAAAATTTAAAAGCCTCTACGAGCAGGGAGTTATCAATGGTAAGCTGTCTATTCAGCAAGGTATTAACCCTTACCAGCCTGCAGATTATTAAGTTAAATATCTTATCTATGGAGAATTATTATGGCGCTTATCTTTAGTCATCAGCCTATGCGAGAAGTAAGTTTAGCCCAGCTTTTGGAAAAAGCTGAAGCCCTGATCCCCAACCGCATACTTGCTTATCAGTCTGACCACCGCATTCAAGCTAGTCTTGGCGAAATGACCAGCCTAGAGCAACAGTTTTTTCAAGAAGAAGAGCTGATCCATGCCACCACAAAAATTAGCCCCAAGCCTTAGTCTCTTCTATCTGCCCAGGCTTAAAACCTGGGCCTATTTTGAGCCGAGAGCTGACTCAAATACAGCAGCCCCCCTTTATCCTTAGCCTACCATCGCGACCTTTTTTAGTTAGCCAGACACAACTATTAACCTATGTTTTAGATATTTGAATAACTACTATAACAGCCATGCCCAGCAACACCAGCCAACAGACCTTTAATAAACCAGAATTTCTGCAAAGCTACTGGAGATCTGCGAGGGTTATATGGCTAAGCAGATAGCTTCTATATTGGACACTGTCACTGCGGTTGGTTATCAACAAGCCTAGAGCTCTCTAGTATGGGCGCCTAGCCTAAAACCAAACTAAAAGGGGTGGATATAGGGCAGAAGTCTTATTTGCAGCAAGCTCAGACTTGATGTTCGCCTCTGGGCTTAGCCCTTAGCCCAAGACTTAAGTACTATAATAAACTTACTTAAAACCTATTGAGCACCGATATGAAACCTCCTCAAGATAAACCTAGCAAGTTCTACTACCAAATTCCTGACAGGATCATCAGCCACACCACAGCAGAGCAGCAGTCAATTGATGATATTTTATTGGCTTGCGATGAACAGCGCTTAAGTATTAAGGAAGCCAATTTACAATTGCAGGCTTTATTGAAAACTCCAGATGCTGTGGTGGTGCAAAGACAGGATAGCAAGCCTCCCCCCTCCTCTTTAAATAAAAAACATCGCCCCAGCTCACGCTAAAATCTTCCATGTAGAGGGAATTAGGCCTATTATTTTTGGGACTATCTAGATAATCACCAAAAATAGCTCCTAACCCTTTGTTTTAAAAGACTTAATTGCATTTTTGAGCTTGGATTGTTAAATCTCCACTCACACTCTTTCAAAAAAAGATGAAAATGGCATTTAGGAGCACCCTTAAACTTGCGCAAATGCCTCTTTGCTTGGTTCCAAAAATTTTCATTTCCATTAATATAATTTTGCTTATGCGAAAACAATCTACTGAGATTGATCCGATAATGCTTGAACTCAGAAACGTCAAGCGCATGATAACTCCGGTAGGTATCTGTAGACACAATGCTGTCAGGCATGATCTTCTCCCGGGTAATCGGTAATAATGTCCCAGCTTTGATAACTTCAATCACTTTTGTATAGACTTTTCCGCCTCTTTTTAAAATACCGAACACAGGCACTTTGTAAGCGTTCAGTCGTGCCATTAACTATTTAACTATTGATTCTTTGTACAGGACAAAACTCTAAACCCCTATTAAAACCTGCATAAAATTGCGTTTTTCCAACCCCTCTGTAAAGTCATTTGCCATAAGCGTAACTTTTCTTGTTATAGCCATAGTTATTTCCTGTAAAGTATCTAAACCAACTCTAAAGACACTTTTTGCTAACCTATGGTGATTTTTAATTTTGATAGGATTTTTTTAATCACTATCATGCCTAATTTGTAAGAAAAACAAAAAGCAATTGATAAAACAGCTAACATATTATGCAATCGCTCTGAAACAGCAATGTGGGTGGCTTCAAAATTAAATCCCTTGGCTTTCAAAAAGCCAAATAAGGTTTCAATCCCCAGCGTAATTTATAGCGATTTAATGCATTTTCAGCTTGATACGTCGTTGCAATAATAACCAATTTCCCGTCTATAGAACGGCTAGCCGCTACAAATAATTCTATTCCATAAACAATTTTGGTGGTTTTAATGCAGCGGGTTTGGTTGGGCTGTAAGTTCATAAAGAATTTACGGGAATAGATTTGCTTTCCTTTTGAGCTTTCTACTAATAGGTTTTGCTTAATCCTAATGGAAAAGTTTATCCCTCTGTTCTTTAAGATAAGCAAACCATTCTTTTCCTACAAATTCACGGTCAGCTAAAATTTCTAAAATTTTATTCAGGCCAAATAACTTAATAAAGGTTTCTACGACTTCAATCCGTTCTGCAGGGCTAGAGCAGCCACGTTTGGGTAAAAATTTCCATATGAGCGGTATTGATATTGATATAGAGCCACATACTAGCGATAACATCAAAATTTTAATATCCGCTTTCCCCCATTTCCAATTGGTTCTATCTAAGATTAATTGCCATTCTGAATTTTTTATCGGAATAAGGTTAGCAAGAAATTTAGATAAAGATCCAAAGTTGAACCCCTCAAAGCCCTTAAAGAACCTTGGCAATCTTTTATAACGAGTTTCAAACATGCCTCCAGTAACCATGGCTTGGGCAAGCTGGACCAATAAGTACTTTAAAGCAGCACTTTTAAAATGTAAAAGCCGCACTTACTTATGGGAAAAGGTCCGAGATCTATTTTTTCATTATTTGATTTTAAATTGGCAGCAAATATACTTAGCGATGAGTGATGGATTTCAGGGGGGCCGCCTTGAAGATCTGCTAAATACTTCTTGAGATAAATAAAAGCAGCCTAATTTAGATTGCGAACAAATTGGTGCATTGGATGTAATCTTCAGCGTAGTAAGCAAAAATAACGAATAAAAAGGCTGTACCAGGCAGTAGAGGAGATTTTATCAATTAGCTGAGCTGCTCACCCATGTGTAGCCCCCCCCTTTTAGCGGGAGCCGCTGTACCGGAGCACTAGCGCTTGCCATTCCACTCATTACGGAGCACTATTATAGAAAAAACAGAGAACACGAATTAAAGCCGTTACTCAAAAAAGAGGCTGCTCTAGAAGCTGTTAGTGCCATACAGCATGATCAGTCTGATAATAGACTTCGAAGCTAAATAGCTTAACGGCAGCAGAAAGATATAAAAAAAACAGAGGTTATTGATGCTAAAACAATTTTTAAAATATTTAATTTCTCACGCTGCACTTGCCGACGCACTCGATGCCGACAATGACCATGAAGCCTTAAAGCTGATTGCTCAAGGCAAAGAGGTTATTGCAATGGCTCGCTATGGTTCTTACACCTTTTTACAAAGAAGCCTGTTGGCGAAAAAACCTGCTTGTACCATAGCCCTACTGGAATATAGAGCCGATCCCAATGCGCCTTTTCAAGGGAAACTATTCCAAGGATTAACTACCGAAAGGGAATTCATGTTAGGGCATGTGAGCAATATAATGTTATTGATGCTTTATGGCGGCCAAGTAGACACCAATTGGTTAGAGAAAATCAAAGATTCGCCCAAGTACGATTTAATTAAAAAATTGGTAGAAGATAAAAATCGGAGTTACCAAAAAATAAAGGAATTACGAGACAGCCTTAATTCCCCACTGCCGGCAAAACAGCAGGTAAAAATTCTAAGGGAGCTGGCTCAGCTATGGGCCAATGAAGCTGCGGATGAAGAAGAGGGGGAACCCATCTATAAGCAGCATTACAATAAAAAAGCAAGTGAGTACGAACAAAGAGCTATAAAACTAGAAGAAGGGTTACAAGCCAGTACGCTTGAAAATAGAATAACAAATATCCAAGAGCCCCAACTCTCAGAAAAACAGCAAGAGCGCGTATCTCTTATTAATAAGTTAAAAACGCATTAAATATGTAAATCAGGCCTCGGCTGACCTAATGATAAATTAGAAGAAAACAGCTGAATGCCAATCTAAAACAGAAACAATAATATCCATTATTAGACGCAAAAACTGTTAGAAATAGTTTAAAGAACGCGACGCAACAAGATATATTAAACAGATATTTAATAAAAATAAAGAAAATTGGCGTTAGTTAAAAATTGCTTATGCCTAAGACAATTTTCATCTTTTATTGAGAAGACCCTTGGCGTCTTTTCATTTTGAGCTTTGGATAACAAGAGCTGTCAGCTCCTTGTCATGAGCAAATTTACCTAAGAACAAGAAGCTAAAGGCGTTAACCGGTGACAATGAAACTGCCGCCAAAGGTATAAGAATTACTTTCTGCGTCTCTCACATACCCTCGCTTAGAGATTTTTGGCATTCATCATTTTGATAAATAAAATATTTCTAAGCACGATATATTGAGTTTAATATTATGAGATGAGAGGGCTTTACATCCCCTTTCAAAAGTTCTCTTTTTAGTAATTGCTGGCGTCTTAAGTTGTGCTGAAAGCTGGCGAGAAATTGTTCAATATGGAAACATGAATATTGATTTTTTAAGAGAATATTTCCCTTTTGAGCATGGGATCCCGTCCAAAAGTTTATTATCCAGAGTTTTTGGAATAATTGGTAAGAAAAACATGGAGCTGTTTCTGATTGAGTATTCAGCTTGGTTTCAAAAAAAGGTAAAAATACCGAGGAAAAAATAATAGCGTTAGACGGGAAAAGAATTAAAGGAAGCAATATCCACTTACTAGAGCTCTTGCAACTCGCTCCGGGGTCGTATTGGCTCAAGTTGATATTGATAATAAAGTTAATGAAAGTAAGGAAATTCCAAGCCTTCTAGAGAAGCTTGATATTGAAGGCTCTGTCATAATCACAGATGCTTTAAATTTCCAAAAACCGATTGCAGAAAAAATTCGTGATAAGCGAGCTCATTATTTTTTAGCATTAAAGAAAAATCAGGGTACATTATTTGAAGAGCTGCAGAGTTATTTTCTTATATGATTAAAGGTTATAAAATAGCCACAGGAGAAGAAACTGCTATAAAAACCATGAGAAAAGTATCTGGTTGGTTATCGGGCTCGGCCGCAAAACTATTAAATTATATGATAGCTAACTAATCGTGGGACAGCCCTGTAAAATAACTAAGGTTACTTGCTAATTTTACTAATTTTATGGCTATTTGTTATAGTTACGGCCAATTTAAGCCGTTATTAAAAATTTTTTATTTTTCTCAAAATTACAAGGACTTGTATGCTAGCTCAGTCATCTTCTTCCAGCTCGACACCTCCCCTCTCTCTGCCAGAGCGCATCCAGCAATTAAAAAAAAATTTTAAAGACTGGCAAACCAAGTCTTCTGACTATCGCCTTAAACATTCAGAACACTCACCCCTATCCCAAATAATGAACGATACAGGGTTATGCGATTTTTTTCCCACCCATGAAAACAATTTATTAAATCAAATTCTTGACGACGAAATCAATTTAGAGCTTGCTTCTGATCAAGGAATGAGTCAACCGCTATTACTGGCTTTAATCCTATTAGAAGAGGGGAGATCTCGCTTTAGCCCTGAGCTTATCGCTCAGATAACCCAGGAAGGCTTAAATCAAATTGTGACAAGTGGAGAATATGCAGGATACTCCTCGCTTTATTTGTTAACCCGCAATCCTGAAGGGCGAACTCTTCTCGGCAATCATCCTGAGCTTATCGCTACAATAACAAAGGAAGGCTTAAATCAGATTGTGACAAGTGGAGAAGATACAGGGCACTCCCCACTTTACTGGTTAACCGACACTCCTAAAGGGCTAAGTCTACTCGACAAGCATCCTGCTAAGCTTATCGCTCAGATAACCGAGGCCGGCTTAAACCAGCTTGTTCCCAGTGGAGAATTCAAAGGAGAATCTCCGCTTTATCGGTTAACCGCTATTGCTGAAGGGCTGAGCCTACTCGACAAGCATCCTGAGCTTATCGATAAAATAACAAAGGAAGGCTTAAATCAGATTGTGACAAGCGGAGAAGAGGCAGGATACTCCCCGCTTTTTTTGTTAACCTCCACTGTTAAAGGGTTGAGCCTACTCGACAAGCATCCTAAGCTTATCGCTACAATAACTAAGGAAGGCTTCAATCAGGTGATTCAAAGTGGGGCCTATGCAGGGCACTCCCCGCTTTTTTTGTTAAGCTCCACTGCTAAAGGGAGTAGCCTACTCGACAAGCATACTGAGCTGATCGCTCAGATAACTCAGGAAGGCTTAAATCAGATTGTTCAAAGTGGAGAACAGGCAGGATACTCCCCGCTTTTTTGGTTAACCCGCAATTCTAAAGGGCAAGCTATTCTCGACAAGCATCCTAAGCTGATCGCTCAGATAACCCAGGAAGGCTTCAATCAGGTGATTCAAAGTGGAGAAGAGGCAGGATACTCCCCGCTTTTTTGGTTAAGCTCCACTGCTAAAGGGAGTAGCCTACTCGACAAGCATCCTGAACTTATCGCTCAGATAACCCAGGAAGGCTTAAATCAGATTGTGACAAGTGGAGCCTATGCAGGAAAATCTCCGCTTTTTTGGTTAACCGCCACTGTTAAAGGGCTGAGCCTACTCGACAAGCATCCTGAGCTGATCGCTCAGATAACCCAGGAAAGCTTCAATCAGGTGATTCAAAGTGGAGAATATGCAGGGACATATCCGCTTTATTGGTTAACCCGCAATTCTAAAGGGCTGAGCCTACTCGACAAGCATCCTAAGCTGATCGCTCAGATAACCCAGGAAGGCTTCAATCAGGTGATTCAAAGTGGCGAACAGGCAGGATACTCCCCGCTTTATTGGCTAACCCGCGATTCTAAAGGGCTGAGCCTACTCAACAAGCATCCTAAGCTGATCGCTCAGATAACCCAAGAAAGCTTAAATCAGATTGTGACAAGTGGAGAAGAGGCGGGATACTCCCCGCTTTATTGGTTAACCCGCAATCCTGAAGGGACGAGCCTACTCGCCAAGCATCCTGAGCTGATCGCTCAGATAACCCAGGAAGGCTTAAATCAGGTGATTCAAAGTGGAGAAGAAGCAGGGCTCTCCCCACTTCTTTTGTTAACCGGCACTCCTGAAGGGCGAGCTATTCTCGGCAAGCATCCTAAGCTTATCACTCAGATAACCCAGGAAAGCTTAAATCAGGTGATTGCCAGTGGAAAACAGGCGGGATACTCCCCGCTTTTTTGGTTAGCCCGAAATTCTGAAGGGCTGAGCCTACTCGACAAGCATCCTGAGCTGATCGCTCAGATAACCCAGGAAAGCTTAAATCAGGTGATTCAAAGTGGAGCATGTACAGGATCCTCCCCGCTTTATGGGTTAACCTCCAATCCTAAAGGGCTGAGCCTACTCGACAAGCATCCTAAGCTGATCGCTCAGATAACCCAGGAAAGCTTAAATCAGGTGATTCCAAGTGGAGAACAGGCAGGGATCTCCCCGCTTTTTTGGTTAACAGCCTGTCTTGAAGGGCGAGTTATTCTCGGCAATCATCCTGAGCTTGTCGCCAAGATAACCAAGGAAGGTTTAAACTGGGTTATTCAAAGTGGAGAATATGCAGGGCTCTCCCCACTTTATTGGTTAACCGCCACTTCTGAAAGGCTGAGCCTACTCCACAAGCATCCTAAGCTTATCGCTCAGATAACCCAGAAAGGCTTAAATCAGGTGATTCAAAGTGGAGAACAAGCAGGATACTCCCCGCTTTATGGGTTAACCGCCCATCCTGAAGGGCGAGTGATTCTCGGCAAACATCTTGAGCTTATCGCTAAAATAACCAGCGAAGCGGCAAAGCTACAAGTCTTCGAGGCTTTCCAACAGCACCCCAATGAGGAATATTCTGGATATGGCTTGGCTTACTGCCATGAGAAAGGCGTCGGCTGTCCACTAGATAAGGACCAAGCTTTATTGCTTTATCTGAAAGCAGCCGATGAGGAGATATTAGCAGCCAAATTAGCCTGTGCTCGGTTGTATGAAGAAAAAGCACAATTTGATAAGGCCTGGGCTTTTTATCAAGCATTCATCCAAGATAAGAAATTCAGCGATTTTTCTTCAGCACAACGCGCTCAGGTTTTATGGATGACCTTAAAATTAAAAATGGATGCCCATATTGAAGCAAGCATTTATCGACTCTTTAAAGCTTCTGTGCCCACCGATCCTCAAGGCTGGTTAGGTTTAGGCCAATGTTCTCTCTATGGAATTGGCACTGCTGCCAATTTTAACCAAGCCAAAAGATATTTTCAAACTGCAAGTAGGTACGAAGCAACCAATGGCCAGGCCCACAAGTATTTGGAGGTTTTAAACCAACACAACAACATTGCAAAATACTATTGCGATGAACTGGCTGACAAGTTTTCCGGGCTCGGCATTGAAGCGGTCGGTTCGCCCAATGATGGCTTTTATCAGTTTCGGTTATCGGCTGATTTTATGAATCAGCTGGTGGGGACTGCTGACAAAGCAAAAATTGGCCAACTGAGGATGGATCAGGCGGCCTTATTGAGGCTCTCTGGCATTTTGCTGCCCAGTCAGGGTTGGCAAGCTTACCCCAGTTTTATTGCGGTGTTTAAAAAAGCCTACTCGACTCAGCAAAGAAACCTTAAAACTGAAGCGGTAATGGCTTTGAAAAATAGTCGATTAGAAATTGCTGAGCGGTTTGCCAAAGCTTACGAGGAGCTCAGTAAACTTTTAAGAGACAATGCCCCTCCAATCTATCAAGCTTGGAATGAAGCCAACCAAATTAATCACGATTTAAGCTCCGGTGCGGGAAATAGCTTAGCGTTAAAAAAGAATCCCGGGTTTTTTCACTTCTTTACCAGCCTTAAAAATAAGTTCCGTGACCATGAGCAGGCATTAGCGGGAAACCGGGACCAGTATTTAGATCATTATTTAGCCTTTCACCAGCGGTACATTAAACGTGATAACTTAAGCAAAGCGATTGCCGCTTATCAGGCGGATGACTTTGAAAATGGCGAT
>Ga0302227_10000399_pt1 | contig 39625 bp, 38 predicted proteins | sample II_Palsa_N1_1_FD_193525 | JGI IMG/M metagenome (GOLD analysis project Ga0302227, IMG submission 193525) | Peat permafrost microbial communities from Stordalen Mire near Abisko, Sweden - II_Palsa_N1_1 | ecosystem: Environmental > Terrestrial > Soil > Palsa > Peat permafrost | place: Sweden... | reverse complement strand
AGTTAGAAGCACGTGAAGTGGACATTCAAGCCGTTAAGCTAGTGGTGGAAAGTTTACAGGATAGGCATGAGTCCCATAGCCGTCATTGGTCGGCTTCTGCTTCTAGCAATGGTGCCTTCAGTGGTTCTTATCATCGAGCGGACCAAAGCTCTCGCAAGGTAGCCGCTTTAAGTGCCATTCGAGCAGAAAAGACGATTCAGATTATTGCCGACGAGATTTTACAAAAAGGCTCTTTATTAGATAGCGAACGTCTTATCGTGAAAGGTTTAACGCAAGATAAACCCAATTGGACTTTTGAAGACATAGCCGATTATGACAAGAGCTCAAGCTTAGGACTTTCATTGAATGGTCAGCTTGATAGGAATAACAAGCCTCAAGGGAAACCTAAGGACGCCTTCCCAGTAAAGGATGGCATAGTGCGCAAGCAAGCAGCGAAAGCAGGAACTGATCTTGGGATATTTTGTGTACATGCAACAAGTACAAACCAATGCAGCCAATCACACGACACACAATAACTGGTACTTATTTCAATAATCTATTGACATAGCTTACTAAGAAAGATATTATTTGTTATCTTAATAACGAACATTAGTTTTTATATACAATTAAAGAGAGATAATTATGAAATACTTAATAATTGTAGCAACACTTTTGACGTCACTTACGGCGCAGGCTTTTGCATATCCTAGTTATGATGTAGAAGGGGGCGCCCCTTATAACCAATACAATCAGTGGATGGACGAGCTTCAGCAAAACCACCAAAGGCAGAGACAACAAGATATGGAGCGCCGTCTTCGAGAAGTGGAAAATAGGAATTACAACAACTACCCACAGCCATATACTTATTATGGTTATTATGTGTAGCTGTTCGCCCCGATGGTTGTATACGCTCGTACCAAAGGGCTAGATGTTGCGGAGAAGCATAATCGAGGAATTTATGCTGTGATGACTTACCAAGGTCTTAAGATTGCTCAGGAGTTTGAAAGCAATCACTACCACTACACCGCCATTTTTACTCGCGTATGGCGCGCACAAGTGCCTCGCATTATTTTGGTTCATAATGTCACGAATAATAATTATTTATGTAGAGGTTTGATATGATTCAACTTAGAAGTATTTTAACAGTATTCTTAATTTCGATAATAACAGTATGTGGTGCGCAAAACAAAGATGAGCTGCTAGAAAAAGAAGCTGTTTTGGCTCTTGAAGATGCCGTTGCAGTAGGGACTGTAGGTCCAAGTCAAATTGAGCTAAACAATTTTGGTGAAATTGCATTGCCTAATGGCTATATCTTTTTACCAAAGGTAGAATCTGAAAGATTTTTGAAGTCTATAGGCAACTTAAATACAGAAAAGACCGTTGGTATAATAATTGGAGCAGATGATGAGCATTTCGGGGAATATTGTATCTGGATTTCATATTATAACAATGGTTTTATAAAAGATGATGAAGCCAATAGTTGGGATAAAAATAAACTCCTAAAGGATATTATTCGGAATACTGAAAAAGAAAATATAGAGCGCCAAAGACTTGGGTTCCCCGTTCCCAACGTGGATGGCTGGATTGAAGCACCAAGTTATGATTTTAAGACACATAGAGCATTTTGGTCTCTTAGCGTAAACGAAGATGGCCAAGCTATGGTTAATAGCAAGGCTTTGATTTTAGGGAGGACTGGATATTATGTTGCACTCTTGCTTACATCGAAAACGGATTTTGCAAAAAATGCAGTATTTTTCAGAGATATATTAGAGAAAATTAATTTTAAAGCTGGCAGCACATATGCTGATTATGATGTAAATACGGATACTGCTTCGTCATACACCCTTGCTGGTTTAGTGACTGGTATAGTGGCAAAGGAAATAGGGCTTTTTGCGCTGATCGCGGCTATTGTGGTAAAGTTTTGGAAAATAGTAGTTATTGGGGGCGCCATCTCTTTATGGGCAGGAATTAAAAAATTTATTAATTTAATTAAAAACAGGTTTAATCATAAGGTTTCTGAAATTAAACAATGACTGCAAGTGCTAAAAATATACAGCCTAAGCTAAGCTGGTAATCGTTAAGAATGTTTGCTATTTTTCTAAGGTCCAATTTTTGGAGTTTAGACCTTTAATACAAAAGGCCTAATGTATAATGAAAGGTTTGACGCCATTTTTCTAGAACAAATCCTGACGAAGATCGAGGTTTATACTGCTGCTCTTTAAAAATTAGTTTTTTATTAGATATTTAAAAAAGCGTCTACTCCTCTCAGTTTGTTTTGTAAGCGTTTAAGATTGCCCACGCCGTAGTCAAAAGATAACCACTAAGGCATATAGATTAAAATCTATTAGTTTAAGTAAGACTGTAGCTTATCTGGCGTACAATACTGAGGCAATAGTTTTTTTAGCTCATCTTTGTTGTTTTTATCTACTTTAGGAAATTCTGTTATTAAATATCTGAGGTAAGCATCAGTGTTAATATGATTGAGTTTTGCTGTTTGGATGAGACTATATAACACAGCAGCGGCATAGTCACCATTTTCATTTATTACTGTTCTTTTAAAATTCTCAAAATATTTGGAAGATCATACCATGCAGATTTTGCAATATCCGGAATTTCGCCCTCAAGAGGCTTTAATTGAATAAGCAGTTCACAGACAGCTTTATAGGTATCTTTGTTAAAACTAAACCAGGGGCTGCGTGAATAGATACCGCCCCATGTGGCGAGATGCTGCCAAGCAGTTTTTCTAAGTTCATCACAAGGTTGATTCAGAGCAATCAAAATATTATACAAAGCTTCAAGGCCGCCAGACTTTACCAAAATATTTAAAGCTGCTTTTTTTGTCTTGAGCTCCCCCGTTCTTAGCAATACTTGTATACGGGGCCTCAAATGAATAAACTCGTTTGTAAGTATAGCTATGCAAGTTTTTCTGACATGAGTATTTATATCGCTTAAACCACTCAAATAATGTTCATCAATATCCTGAGCTGATAAACGGTTTAAACCATATAAGACTGAGGCTCTAATACATGCGCGCGGATGATTGATATATGACTTTAATAATGGAAGGTCCTCCTGAGTTCCTACTTCAGCTATCCCTAATATGACTCCTAACGATGCATTTTTGGTATCTTGATTATACTGATTTCGATATTTATCAATAACTGAGCTTTGCCCTATCCTTTGCAGGGCAAAGCGAGCGTATTCACGTATCCCTTTCACACTATCAAATATAGCCTTTTCTAGCCATTCTTGATAGGAACTCCATTGTTCCGATGGAATAGCCTTCAGTGCAGCGTACCTTACCTTGATGAATGGATCTGCAAGCAATTTCTCAAGACGCCCTTTTAAGAAGCTATTATTGGGCAGATTCCTTGCAGCCCACAGCCTAACTTCTGGAGCAGGATCAAGTATAGCTTTATCAATAAGTATGTCGCCTTCAGTCGTTATTTGAGTCGACATCCTGAGTATAAATAAACGCTTTTTATAGGAATGAGTGTCCAGGGCTTTATAAAATAGAGCCAAGTCTTCTGGCTTAAAAATCCTTTTTAACAGGTCGTTTTGAATATAATAAAAATTACTTCGGCCGGTTTGTTCCAGCCATTCTATAAGTTCATAATATTCAAGAAAATTTGCTACCAATAATGCTGGAAGAGCAGCTTCTAAAATTTTTTGGGAGATGATTCTAATTTGCGGAACCCAATCATTCAGACCTAGTAATATATATGGGATAATAGCGGGAGTAATAAAGCCAGTTATCTTATGTAAAGCCGCTTCTCGTATGTAGCCACAGTAATTCAGTGATGCGATACCAAGCAGGTGTGCCGCTTCTTCCTCTGGAAAGCTTGTTAATTTTTCAATATGCTCATCTGTTAGCTGCAAGTATTTGTAAGTATCAGAAAAACCTTTATAAAGATTAGTTAAAGAGCCTTTAGAGGTTCCCTTCATCAATAATTGTCTAACAACTCTAGCTGCTTGCTGTGCAATTTTATTGTTTTTAGAAAAAACATGGGGAATTATGTCTGCTACATTATCTGGCGTTCCTAATTCAGCAATCTGCTGTAAGGCCTCCAAATGATCTTTTTCTGATGGGCCGCATAAAAAATTAACTTTTTTATTCAAGATTTCAATTTGTTTATTCATAAGTAAATTATAATTCCTGGGTAATAGCAAGTAAACTTTATTAATGCCTGTCCAAGTTTGTAACCTGCTGCTTGCAGGAACCCTCAAAGGAACCCCATAACAGAGTTTTATTGATTTAATACTAAACTATTGAGATAAGTCTTTGATATATACTCCTTTTAGTTTGGTTTTAGGCTAGGCGCCAAGGACCGAGCAACCGGAGTTACCTTGTAGCGTAATGAGGATTGCGAGGATCCGCCAGGCAACAACGCCTAAAATCAAAATGGAAGGAGTATATATGGTGCCGAAAAGAGGAGTCGAATCCCCGACCTACTGAGGTAGTGCAAGATTCTTTTTGTAAATTTCCGGCTACTTTATTATTCAAGCTTCCTTACGCCAGTCTTTATTCCTAAAATCAGACCAACAAAGTAACTTGCTTTACCCTTTTATCAAAAATCACTGTCTAAATCAAACTTTATTTCTTTAATAAAAATTAAATGTGATACGTCACCTAAACGCGCTTATAAGCCTATTTTTTACATGAAGCAATTGAAGTGCGTTGAATCGTGCTGACACCAACCGTAAACAAGAGGCTTCATTGGGGAAAATCTTAACAACGATTGTACGACGTTTAATCTCTCGAGAAAGTCTCTCTAAAACATTGCTGGTGCGAAGTCGCTTGCGCTGGGCCCTAGGCCTGGGTTTGCTCAAAAAGCCATATTTTAGTTTGTTATCATCACTTGGCATCATTTCGAATAGTGATCACAGAAAATAATTGCGTGGCTTTCCATCGAGGCTGGGGTAGATTAGATCATTATAACCGGTTAAAAATGAGCGCCAATAGTTTTGATGGCGCAATCGCAGGGTGTTGTGCAGATTGAAACTGAGCATGACAGCTTTTGCAGAGTGGGTTGTTGAGTTTTGTAGCGCATTGCCAGAGTTGGTGACGCCTATTTCTCTATCCAAACAGTCTTGCTGTTTTTTTCCCAGTTTTTGCCAGCGATCGCAGTATGCTTCTAAATACGCTTTTAAACTTTGCTGACGTTTTTCGGCTAAAAGCTGCCAAGCAATCTCAATTTTTCTAGGCCGAGGCTCCTGTTTAAAATTCCACCGCAATCGAGCATCTTCTGGTTTTTCTTTAAAATTCCACGGTAATCGAGAATTTTTTTTAAATGAGCGGCGCATAAGCTGCCAAAATCGGTAGCTGAGTATGGCCGTGAGCACCCGTGACATCGTCAAGTGGGTTGAGAAAGAGGCTAAGATAAGCTTGGCTTGAGACTCTAAGCTGTGATAACTGTGGGCGATACCGGCTAACATAGGCTGATCCTTCAGAAAGTAAGTTATCGGGCTGATAAGTTATTTCATTATAAAGATCTGCTCCGCTGATCGTCAATAAGCTCAGAGTTGGTAGGCTTAGCTTAAATTTTGCCAGGCTGCTGGGGATATTCAAGACTGACTTCGCAGACTTAGCTTAAATTTTTGACAGACTAGCTGAACCCCGTTATGATCGCCCCAGTTATGTTACGCAAACCCATACCAGAAGAAGTTGATCCTGTAAAACTCGCACAGAAAGCTGTGTCGTTGACAGGTAGCTTAACGGCTAGTGACTTCCCAGCCCTGCAAGGGGAGCCCTATTCGGTACTCGAAGGGCAAGTCAGCTTTGAAATGCATTTTGGCAGGGATAGCCAGAATCAATGCTTAATAGAAGGGAAGGTTTGCGGCGAATTAACTTTAGAATGCGCTCTTTGTTTAAAACCAGTGGGGCATACAGTTAATTGCCAATTTGCCTTAAGGCCTGTGACATCGACAGATGAAGCAAAAGCCCTAGAGGAAGCCTATGAGCCTGTCCTAATGGATCAGGGTCGTGTGTTTCCTTTATTCATTGTGCAAGAGGAAATACTCTTAAGCCTCCCTCAGGTGGCCAAGCACAGTGAAGGCATTTGTACCATAGCGCAGTCGGTAACGAAGTTTGCTGACAATCTATCGTCCAACGGCCAAGGGCCTAAAAATCCTTTTTCGGTGTTGGAATTTTTGAAACGTAAACCTGAATAAATAGGGGTACCATAATGGCGGTACAAAAGAGTCGTAGAACCCGGTCCACACGCGGCATGAGACGAGCTCATGACAAGTTAAGCGGACCTGCTTTATCCATAGATCCGGAAACCGGAGAAACCCATCTCCGACATCATGTCACTTCCAACGGTTACTATCGTGGGCAAGAAGTGGTGCCAGCAAAAGCACAAAATGATGACGTCGCAGAAGACGAAGCCGCAACAGATACTGAGTAAACCCACGTGCAAGACGTGTGTGTGGCTTTGGATGCCATGGGAGGCGATTCAGGGCCTGCTGTCGTATTTCCCGCAGCGGTTGCAGCTTTAAAGCTGCACCCGCAGTTGCGCCTAATCTTGGTTGGGCCACGGCCGCTGCTCGACAGCCATTTGCAAAAGCTCCCCAAAGCCTTATTCGCTTCTTTAAATGGACGTCTCGTCTTGCAAGAGGCCACAGAATTGGTCTTGATGGATGAAGCTCCAGCTGCGGCTTTGCGCACTAAAAAAGATTCTTCGATGCGGGTGGCCATTAACTTAGTGCAAAAAGGTGTTGCTCAGGCTTGCGTCAGCGCCGGCAACACCGGTGCTTTAATGGCCATTGCGCGTTATGTATTGAAAACTCTACCGGGGGTGGATCGCCCTGCCATTGTTTCAGCTCTGCCCAGCCTTCATGGTTCCGTTTATGTTCTGGATTTAGGCGCTAATGTGGACTGCACGGCAGAGCACTTGCGCCAGTTTGCAACCATGGGCTCAATTCTAGCAGCGGCACAGAAAGGCATTAGTCACCCCAGGGTGGCTTTGTTAAATGTCGGTTCTGAAAGTACCAAAGGCAGCGAGCAAGTAAAAGCGGCTCATCTTTTATTATCCTCTTTAAAACATATCAATTACGTCGGCTTTGCAGAAGGCGACGATATTTATCTTGGCAATATCCATGTGATTGTCTGTGATGGCTTTGTTGGCAATGTTGCCCTTAAAAGCAGTGAAGGTATGGCAAAATTATTATTGATATCTTTGCAAAATGCTTTTCGGGCCAATATCTTTACCAAAATTTCAGCTTTAATTGCCAAGCCTGTGTTACAAACTTTGAAACAAAATTTTGATCCTTCTCGTTATAATGGTGCCAGTCTCTTGGGGCTACAAGGTGTGGTGATAAAAAGCCATGGCAGTGCCAGTATTGCGAGTTTTGTTGCGGCCATTGATGTGGCTGTTAAAGAAGCAGAAAATAATGTCCCTGAAAAAATTCGCCATGAAGTAGCCTTTCAACTGAGTATTGCACAATGATTTACTCAGGTATTGCCGGCACTGGCAGCTACTTGCCAGAAAAAGTGTTAACCAATCATGATTTGCCTGCTTATTTAGAAACCTCGCATGACTGGATAGTGCAGCGCACTGGCATTGAACAACGCCATATCGCCAACCAAACTGAAACCGTGGCTTTTATGGGTGCCAAAGCGGCAAGGCAGGCATTGGCCGCGGCTGATTGCTCTATCGATGAAGTCGATTTGATCGTGGTGGCCAGTTGCAGCAACGAAAGCATTTTTCCTTCAACCGCTTGTTTGATTCAAGAAATTTTAGCTATTCCCAATTGTGCCGCCTTGGATGTACAAGCCGCTTGCAGTGGTTTTATTTATGCTTTAAGTATGGCCCAGGCACAAATTCAAATCGGTCAGGCTCGATGCGCTTTGGTGATTGGCTCTGAAGCCATGTCGCGGGTGGTCGATTGGACCGATCGCTCGATCTGCGTTTTGTTTGGTGATGGCGCCGGTGCCGTTGTTTTAAAGGCCCAACAGCAGCCCGGTATTTGGTCGACCCATCTCAATGCCAATGGTCGCCAAAAAGATATTCTCTATTTAAAAAATTGTGCCACCGAAGCTCTAGCCCAACAAACAAGCTATGAAAAACCCTATATGCAGATGTTGGGTCGAGAAGTCTTTAAAGTCGCGGTTAGGGTGTTAGAAGAAACCGCTCGAACCATTATGGCCCGACACCAACTAGAGATCTCTGATATTCAATGGTTGATCTCCCACCAAGCCAATCGGCGCATTATCGAAGCGACCGCAGAAAAATTAGGCTTGTCGCAAGAACAGTTGATTATCACGGTCAATCAACATAGTAATACTTCAACCGCATCCATCCCCTTAGCTTTGGATCAAGCTGTTAGGCTGGGTCAGATCCAACGGGGCGACAAGCTCTTATTGGTGGCCGTGGGTGGTGGTATGGCTTGGGGTTCAGCATTGGTGACTTATTAATAAGGATATTTCAGCTGTGAAACTCGCTTATATATTTCCAGGCCAAGGCTCGCAAAGCTTAGGCATGCTACAAGACTTAGCCGCTCGCTATTCCATAGTCCAAGAGACCTTTCAAGAGCTGTCAGATACCTTGGGCTTTGATAGTTGGGCCTTAGCCCAAAATGGTCCTGAAGATAAACTCAATCTTACTGAAGTCACCCAACCTTTGTTATTGGCTGCGGGTATCGCGGTGTTTCGAGTCTGGCTGAGCCAAACCTCAAGCTTATCCGCGCTGTGCTTTGCAGGCCATAGTTTGGGTGAATACACCGCTTTGGTCGCAGCTGGGGCCCTGTCTTTTGGTGATGCGGCAAAATTGGTAGCACTGCGAGGCCGGTTGATGCAAGCGGCAGTTCCTCTGGGTGAGGGTGCTATGGCTGCCATTTTGGGTCTAGAAGACTCAATAGTCGCTGAACTATGTCTTGAAGCCGCTCATGGTGAAATTGTCACTCCGGCCAATTATAATTCTCCCGGACAAGTGGTGATTGCTGGCAAAAAAACGGCTGTTTTGAGAGCCATTGAACTGGCTAAAAATCGAGGCGCCAAGCGGACTTTGTTATTACAAGTTAGTGTTCCATCACACTGTGCGCTGATGGAACCTGCCGCGGAAGATCTACAGGCCGCTTTGCAAACGATAGCTTTTAAAGCTCCCAGCTCACCGGTGATCCACAATGTGCATGCCCAAAGCGTCGAAAAGCCTGAGTTTATTCAAGCTGCGTTGGTGCAGCAGTTATCCAAACCGGTGCTGTGGACAGCTTGTGTGCAGCAGATGGCAGCATTGGGCGCGGATCTATTTGTCGAATGCGGCCCTGGCGGAGTATTATCTGGGCTTCATCGCCGCATCCTCAGGGACAGCCCTTGCTTGCCTTTAGGGGATGTGGAGAATTTAACTCAAGCATTGAGCAGGCTGTATGAATAATTTACCGTTGGCTGGAAAGCTGGCTTTAGTTTCAGGTGCCAGTCGAGGGATAGGCAAGGCTGTGGCTTTGTCTTTAGGTCTTGCTGGTGCCCAAGTGATAGGCACTGCCACCTCAGAAAACGGTGCAGCCCAGATCCAGAGCTTTTTCAAGGATGCGGGCTGTAGCGGCTTAGGTCTGGTGATGGATGTTACCAACCAAGCGAGTATTGATGCGGCCCTAGAAATTGCCAGCAATCATTGGGGTATGCCAGAAATTTTGGTCAACAATGCGGGTATTGCTGCTGACAATTTACTTTTACGATTACCGGAAGCAGACTGGAACCGCGTGATCGATGCCAACCTCACTGGGGTTTTTCGTTTGGTGCGCAGTTGCTTGCGCGCTATGGTAAAAGCACGCTTTGGCCGCATTATCAATATTGGTTCAGTCGTCGGGACCCTAGGCAATCCTGGACAAACCAACTATGCTGCTGCAAAGGCGGGGCTGGTTGGTTTTAGTAAATCTTTAGCCCAGGAAGTCGGTAGCCGCAATATTACGGTGAATGTGGTAGCGCCAGGTTTTATCGATACCGATATGACTCAGGCTTTATCCGAAGAGCAACAAAACAAATTGCATGAAAATATCCCGCTGGGACGCATGGGCACGCCAGCAGATATAGCACATGCGGTAGCCTTTTTGGCCTCGCCTTATGCATCTTATATCACTGGCGAAACTTTACACGTCAATGGTGGGATGTGCATGATTTAAGTTTTTTAACATTTGAATTTTTCGTTTTGTGGTTATTATCAGGAGTTGAGTGTTATGAGCGAAATAGCAGATAAAGTAAAGAGAATAGTTGCCGAGCAATTACAAGTTGAAGAAAACGAGGTAGTCTCTGGGGCTTCTTTCGTGAAAGATTTAAGAGCTGATTCTCTAGACACGGTTGAGCTTATTATGGCTCTTGAAGAACAGTTTGAAATTGAAATACGTGATGAAGATGCGCAAAAGATGCAAACTGTTGGCGATGCTATTCAGTATGTAACCGAGCGCGTTTCAGAAGAAGCTTAAAACTTTTTAATTGAGGCCAAGGCTTTTATGCTCCTTTCAATAAAAGGAAAGTGAACTTCGTTGTGCTTTGGCTTGCTATAGGCAGAGATGCTGTAAAGTCAAAGTGGAATGAGCGAGAGTTTTTAAGTTTTTGGCCTTTATACCGTTTGGATTTTGGTTTTCGGCGCGAGTGAGTGGCATCCCTCGAACCGGCTGAGCAACCTTCTAGGCTTGTGGCAATGCCTCAAGCCGCAGATAAGCTGCCATGCTGGGTTCATGATAGATGCTCAACCAAGCTGTCAATCTAAAGACGAATGGTCAAGACGTTAAAGGAGCGTCAACATGAGCAAACGGCGAGTCGTGGTTACCGGGCTGGGGATTATTTCGCCCGTTGGTAATAGTGTTGATAGTGCTTGGAATAATATCTTGGCGGGAAGAAGCGGTATTCGCAGTATTACTGATTATGATACCAGCGATTTACCTGTTAAATTTGCCGGCCGTATTCGTGATTTTGAAGTCACTCAATATATGTCCGGCAAAGACGCAAAAAAATGTGATCCTTTTATTCAATATGGTATTGCCGCAGCAGTAGATGCCATCAAAGACGCCGATTTGGTTCATAATCCTAAAATAAATCTAGAACGAGTTGGCTTGTATATGGGTTCTGGTATTGGTGGTTTAAGCACCATTGAACACAACCATGAAGTGCTGACTCAATCGGGTGCTCGTCGAATCAGTCCTTTTTTTATACCTGCATCGATTATCAATATGATTTCTGGCCATTTATCTATTATGTATGGGTTTAAAGGCCCTAATTTATCGATGGCGACAGCTTGTACTACAGGCACCCATTGTATTGGCTTAGCTTCGCGCCTGATAGCTTATGGTGACGCGGATATCATGATTGCCGGCGGCGCTGAATATGCCAGTACCGCATTGGGTGTTTCAGGGTTTGCCGCAGCCAAAGCCTTATCAACTCGCAACGATGCTCCCTCCTTGGCCTCTCGGCCTTGGGACAAAAATCGTGATGGATTTGTTTTGGGCGATGGAGCGGGTGCTTTGGTGCTCGAGGAATATACCCATGCCAAGCGTCGAGGGGCTCAGATTTATGCTGAGGTTATCGGTTTTGGTATGACGGGTGATGCTTTTCATATGACTCGGCCTTCAGAAGGGGGTGCGGGGGCAGCCAGCTCGATGTTGCGTGCTTTAGAAGATGCAAAATTGTCGCCTGGCTCTGTCGATTATATCAACGCTCATGGAACCTCGACACCGGCTGGTGATTTAGGAGAAACTCTGGCCGTAAAGCTTGCTTTAGGAACTCATGCACGGAAAGTAGCTGTGAGCTCGACTAAATCAATGACAGGTCATCTGTTAGGTGCCGCAGGTGCTGTTGAAGCGGTGTTCAGTGTTTTGGCATTGCGTGATCAAACGATGCCACCTACCATTAATTTGGATGAACCCGATGAAGGCTGCGATTTAGATTATGTGCCCAATGAGGCACGACAAGCCCCAGTTCAGGTTGTGATGTCAAACTCATTTGGGTTTGGTGGAACCAATGGTACTTTAATATTTAAACGGACAGAATAATGCTGGAACAGCGCATCAAAGAGCTTATAGCTGAACAACTGGGTGTGCCGGAAAAGCAGGTGGTCAAAACTGCTTATTTTTCAAATTTGGGTGCTGATTCGGTCGATGTTCTAGAATTGTTGATGGCTTTAGAAGAAGAATTTGGCATTCAAATCCCCAGTACCGATGCCTATAAGTTTCTCCGCGTGCAAGATCTCATTCAGTACATTTTATCAGTCAAGAAACGGCCTTTTAAAGCCTCTACCAAACGTGTGGGTACCTTTCGCGTTTTTGCCAGAAAATGCTTTTATATTGGTATTTTTGTGATTGGGTTTTTTCTATTGGTGGCTTTCTTTTTAAACCTATCGCGTTGGCAATAGAGGGTTAGAAACCCTGATGAACACCGATGTATTAACCTGGCCTCCTGTTTATGTGCTTCGACGCAGTAAACGCGTCAAAAGCATTCAATTAAACATTACCCCCCATAAGGGTTTGGAAATAGTTCTTCCCTATAGACAAAGTTTGGCGTTTGTTGAAGATATTTTAATCAAGCACCGCTTATGGATAGAAAAAGTCTGGCAGCGAGTTAGACCTATATCCTCGTTGGAGAACCTAGAGCTCCCTAAAACCATTCATTTACGTGCGATGGATAAACTCTTTGAGGTGTTTTTTATTGATCACAACAAAAAAATAAAACTACATGAAGAAGAAGGGGCACTCTATATCTACGGCCCTTTAAAAGACATGGCTGAAAAAAAACCCTTTTGGGCCAAATCTTTACAAGATTGGACACTATCAAAGGGAAAAGGCTACCTTTTTTCTTATTTAAAAGAGTTGAGCGACAGAACGGGGCTTGTCTTTAATCAATGTAGCTTGCGCAAGCAAACGACACTTTGGGGCAGTTGTACCAGCCTGGGTCGTATTAGCCTTAACTATAAACTGATGTTCTTGCCACCCGTTTTTGTGGAATATGTCTTGCTCCATGAGTTATGCCATACCCGCTATTTAGATCACTCCAAATCATTTTGGGATCTTTTAGAGAGTTTTAATCCTGGTTGTTTAAAAACCCGACAACAATTAAGACAGGCCGATCATTACCTGCCTGCTTGGTCAATCCCAATCTTTTAAAATGATACCCCTTGCATTTTGATTTTATCTGGAGCATCCATGCTCCAGCCCCTTTGGGCTGACGTGGAAAATTGCTCCAGGCAATTTTTTATCTGGAGCATCCATGCTCCAGCCCCTTTGGGCTGACGTGGAAAATTGCTCCAGGCAATTTTTTATGCCTTGTTGAGCAGCCATCAGATCTTTCAATAGGAATGCCTAGGGCGGCTTGTGGCATGCCACAAGCCTGGAGCTCATGACTCGTATCATCCGGATACTCGCCCTGGCTGTGCGTCCAAAACGTTCCATAGGTTTTGTCACCATCCTTATGAAGACAATTTCAGTCTCGCTGATCCCTAAGCTATAACCAAACTAGGAGGGATATATACTCCTTTTAGTTTGGTTTTAGGCTAGGCGCCAAGGACCGAGCAACCGGAGTTACCTTGTAGCGTAATGAGGATTGCGAGGATCCGCCAGGCAACAACGCCTAAAATCAAAATGGAAGGAGTATATTTAACTAAAAGTCCTGACCATCTCCTAAACCTCTGAGCCCCATTTCGCCATGATGTAAAATATTCAGCTGACCATATTGTTTTTAACAGGTGAAAGACTGTGGTTCAGTGGATGTTCTTTGAGATTGCACTTATATTTCCATAAGGGTGACGATATAGAATCCAGAAACGGTGTCTCTATACGACACCATAACTAAATTTAAAGATTGCAGTGGGCCGAACATTATGACAATGTTTCAATCCATCAATAGCAAATTGATACTATGGTTCATCGTAGTGGTGACGTTGGTGCTCAGTCTATTTGGTGCATGGAATTATATAGAGCTGAAAAGACAGCTCAATCAAGATTTGCTAAACGAAATAAACACAGTTTCAACAAGAATGGCACAAAGCTTGCCAGATCCCATCTGGAATTTTTCTCAAAATGCCATTTTGCAAATTGTGGGGGCAGAGCTTGGCTTTGAGCCTATCCGCTCTATTATGGTTTGGTCAAGTTCAGACAACGGCAACAGTAAAGAAACACTGATAAAAGGCGAAGGCCGTGATGAAAACGGAAAAATTATAGAATTTCATGAGCCGCCTCGTGAATTTAGTTTTAAGAAAGAAGCTCCTTTAATTTATAAAAGTGAGCATAATGATAAAGCCATTGGTCGTATAGAGATTTACGTTGACGATGCCAAAGTACAGGCGGCTTTAAGGCAAGATCTTTTAAAACAAGTTTTGCAAATCGCGATTCTGGATATCATTTTAGTACTGTTTCAGCTATCAATCTTGAAAAAAATAATCGGCCGGCCTTTGAAGGAAGTTAGCTATGCTGTAAAAGATATTGCTATGGGCGAGGGCGACTTGCGACGTCGCTTGAATATTAAATCAAAGGATGAGCTGGGCGAATTATCAGGTTACTTTAATCGCTTTCTTATCTGTATGCATGGCATGGTGGCCAATATTCTCAGTTGTGCCGATGATTTGTCTAAAACATCAGACAGTTCCGCAGCACTCACTGAGCGTACTAAGGAAGACTTAGATAAACAAAAAGGGGAGTTATCCTCTCTGGCAATTGCTGTCACCCAAATGGCTTCTTCAGCTCAAGAAGTGGCAAAGAGCGCTGAACAAGCTGCTGATTTCACTAAAAATGCTTATGCAGAATCGGTTAATGGTAAAGAAGTTGTCGATAAAACTGTAGCCAGTATTCACTCATTAGCCCGAGAAGTACAAAGTACGGCAGCTGCGATTCATGAACTTGAAGCCCATTCCGACCAAATCGGTACGATTTTGGATGTTATTCGAGGGATTGCTGAACAAACCAATCTTTTGGCTTTGAATGCTGCCATTGAAGCAGCGCGCGCAGGTGAACAAGGGCGTGGGTTTGCCGTGGTTGCTGATGAAGTCCGAACACTAGCGCAAAGAACTCAACAATCGACTGAAGAGATCCAAGGGATGATCACTCAGCTACAAAGTGGTGCTAAAAAAGCCGTAGCCGTCATGGAGCAAGGCCGAAAACAAGCGACAGCAAGTGTTGAGCAAGCGATCCAAGCTGGTGGCTCTTTGGAAAAAATTTCTAATTCTGTTTCACGCATTGCAGATATGGCGACCCATATTGCAACTGCAGCTGAAGAACAAGGTAAAGTAACTGCTGAGATTGATAGAAATATCATCACGATTACCGGCGTTATCAATGGCACGGTAGAAATTACCCATCAAACAGCTACAGGTGCTGAAAAATTGCAAGAATTAGCACAAAGACTGTTGCATTTGGTTGGGGCATTTAAAGTTTAATCACTGGGATATTTATCAGAGGAACTCACAGGATCAGTCCGATCCAAAAAAACCGTCGTGTCAGGGGCTGATCACAGTGCCGGCCCTTCTTTCAACTAGAACAAGGAGTAGATAATGGGCAGAGGACTAGAAGAAGCCCGCACGGAGCTCGTTGAGCGTATTGCGGCCCATGTTCTTGAAAGGCTCCCATCTCATGAAGCACCTTTAGCCGAAGCATTCATTCGCCAATATTATCTCAGTGTATCCTCGGAAGATTTAAGCTCCCGTTCAGTACTAGATTTGTATGCTGCTGTGGTCTCTCATTGGCATTTTATCAGTCAAAGAACACAGCAAGAATATAAAGTCAGAGTTTATAATCCGCAGCTAGAACAGCATGGTTGGCAGTCATCCCATACAGTCATTGAGCTTATCTACGACGATATGCCATTCTTGATTGATTCTGTTCGAATGGAATTAAATCGTCTCGGTCTGAATACTCATCTGCTCATTCATATGGTGGGTATTAAGTTGCAAAGAGATTTAGATGGACGTGTCTTAAAAGTACTTCCTAAGGATAATGTAGATTCAGCCATTGTCAGCGAAACTCCTATATTTATTGAGGTTACTCGACAAAGTGATCCGGCAGCCCTTGAAAATATTCGAGAAAATATTTTAAGAGTTATAAAAAATGTGGATCTGGTCGTGCAAGACTGGCCTGAAATGAAAGTCAAGTCACAAGAGATTCTTGAAGAATGGCAAAAAAATCCAAGTTTATTAGCAAAGCCTGAAATTGATGAGTCACTCGCTCTATTAAACTGGATCAATAATGATAATTTTATTTTTTTAGGATTCCAAGATTATACCCTGTCGGGTATGCAGCAAGATGTTTTTCAAGTTTCAGAACTATCAGGGCTTGGGATTTTTAGAAACAACGATATGGTCAAAGAGGCTTGTGAGTTTGGCAAATCTTCTGAAAGAGTCCGAGTGGCTTTATCAGCAGAGCTCTTTACCACAGCAAAAGCTCCCGTGCGTTCAAGCATTCATCGGCCCGTATTTATGGATTATCTGGCTTTAAAGCGCTATGATGAATCTGGCAAGATTAAGGGTGAAAGGCGCTTTGTAGGGCTTTATACTTCTGTCACCTATCACAATAGTCCGACTTTGATCCCCGGTGTTCGTCAAAAAATCTCAACCATTTTAAAAAAAACCAGCTTTCCAAAAAATAGCCATGATTACAAGGTTATTGTCAATATTTTAGAAACATTACCCAGAGACGATCTGTTTCAAGTTTCAGAGCCTGAACTTTTCGAACGGGTGATGGGTATTTTCCATTTAAAAGAGCGGCCTTTGATTCGTTTATTTGTTTCAAGTGATACTTTTGGCCAGTTTCTATCCTGTCTGGTTTATGTGCCTCGTGAAACCTATAGCTCAAATTTGCGCGAACGCATGCAAAGCATTTTAACCAAATACCTACAAGCGACTGAAATTACTTTTATTACTCGATTTTCGGAGTCTATACTGGCAAGGGTGCATTTTAATGTGCATTTAAATCCTGACAAAGATCACAGTGACTACGATTTAAAGCTTATTGAAAATAAGCTGATAGAAGCGGCCCGTACCTGGCAAGATTACCTATTAGAAGCTTTAATTGAGCACTATGGTGAAGAAGTGGGTCAGGGCTACTGGAAACGCTATGCAGAAGCTTTTTCTGCAAGCTATCAAGAAGTTTTTGCAGCTCCAACTGCAGTCATTGATATCGAATATATTGAAAATTTAAAAGACCATAATAGCTTAGCGATGAGTTTGTATCGCCCTTTAGAAGAGTCTGAAGATAGCTTTCGTTTTAAGTTGTTTCACAAGGATGCCACCATTCCGCTGTCAGATGTGGTGCCTATTCTTGAGAATATGGGGCTTAGGATTATCAGTGAACGCTCTTATTCCATTAACATAAAAAGTGGTGACAGTGTCTGGATAAATGACTACCGTATGGTTGATCCTCGGGGTCGTGCTTTGAATACCGATACCCTTAAAGATTTATTTCAAGATGCATTTGCTTGTATTTGGCGCGGAAATGCTGAAAATGACGGCTTTAATCGCCTGGTTATCAATAGCCATTTAAACTGGCGAGAAATTACCATGTTGCGCGCCTATGCTAAATATTTCTGGCAAACTGGCTTTGTCTTTAGCCAGACATATATTGAAAATACTTTGCTGAGCAATGCAGATCTTGCTCAAGAGCTTGTCAATTACTTTGAGTTGAGATTCAATCCTGCTCTTAAAAATAAAACAGATGAAATGGCTGAAAAGAAGAATTATATTGAGAAATCTTTAGAAGCAGTGGAAAATTTAAATGAAGATAGGATTTTGCGTCGCTATCTCAGTGTGATATCGGCTACCGTCAGAACCAATTATTATCAAAAAGATGCTGACAATTGTTTAAAGCCCTACATGTCCTTTAAGATTGATTCACAACAAGTTCCTGAACTGCCATTGCCTGTGCCTTTATTTGAGATATTTGTTTATGCACCTTGGATGGAAGGCATTCACCTGCGTGCGGCCAACGTTGCTCGAGGTGGTATTCGTTGGTCGGATAGACATGAAGACTTTAGAACAGAAATTTTAGGCTTGATGAAAGCCCAGCAAGTTAAGAATGCAGTGATAGTCCCCTTGGGTGCAAAAGGCGGCTTTGTCGCCAAGCGTTTGCCCAAAACGGGTCGTGAACAAATTATGGATGAAGTGGTTTTTTGTTATAAAACACTGATTCGAGGCCTTTTAGATCTGACTGACAACTTAAGCGGTTCGTTGGTGGTGCCGCCACAGGGTGTATTGAGATACGATCTAGACGATCCCTATTTGGTGGTAGCTGCAGATAAAGGCACTGCGACTTTTTCAGATATTGCCAATTCTTTATCCAAAGAATATGGCTATTGGTTAGGAGATGCTTTTGCTTCTGGAGGCAGTAGCGGTTACGATCACAAAAAAATGGGTATTACCGCTCGCGGTGCTTGGGAGTCGGTCAAGCGACATTTTTCAGAGCTCAATATCAATCCTGAATCAGACGACATAACCGTGGTCGGCATTGGTGATATGTCTGGAGATGTCTTTGGCAATGGGTTGATATTGTCTAAGCATATTAAGCTTATTGCAGCTTTTAACCATATGCATATATTTTTAGATCCCAACCCCAACCCGGCTTTAAGCTTTGAAGAACGAGTGCGTTTATTCAATTTGCCACGTTCCAGTTGGAGTGATTATAAGCCAGAGCTCATATCTGAAGGCGGGGGCGTCTTTTTACGTTCTTTGAAATCTATATCGCTATCGCCACAAATACAAGAAATTCTTGGCATTGTTGAAGATAAGCTTGAGCCGACTGAGCTTATTAAAGCTATTTTAAAGTCTTCGTTAGATTTACTTTGGAATGGTGGTGTTGGAACCTATGTTAAAGCAAGTTCTGAAACCAATATTGATGTTGGCGATCGAACCAATGACAATCTTAGAATCAATGGCAAAGATTTACGTTTTAAAGTTGTTGCCGAGGGTGGCAATTTGGGTTTCACTCAAAGAGCTCGGGTTGAGTATGCCTTAGCAGGTGGCCGAATCAACACCGATGCCATCGATAACTCAGCAGGTGTCAATTGCTCAGACAATGAAGTCAATATCAAAATCCTGATCAATGAATGCGTGATGCGTGGCGACTTAACTGAAAAACACCGCAATGAACTGTTGGTGACGATGACCGATGAAGTTGCAGAGCTGGTGTTAACCAACAATCGTCAGCAAACTGAAGCGATTAGTTTTGCTGTGACTTTGGCTCATGAGAATCTTGATATGTATCAACGGTTAATAGAAGAGCTGGAAAATTCAGGTAAGCTAGATAGGGCTTTTGAGTTTTTACCAACCAACGAAGAAATTGAGAATCGTCGGATCTTGAAGCAAGGCTTAACACGGCCTGAAATGGCTGTTTTGATGGCCTACACCAAAATTATATTAAAGAATGATTTATTGGCATCTAAAGTGCCTGAAGAACCTTTTGTATTTCACGAATTGCTGAAAGCCTTTCCCACACCTTTGCAGGGAAAATATGCTCCGCTGATGGATAAGCATCGCTTAAAGCGAGAAATTATTGCGACTCGTTTAAGTAATGCAGTGATAAATGACATGGGCATTGGGTTTATCAGTCGGTTGCAAGATGAAACCGGAGAGCTCAGTCATGCCATCGTTTTATCTTATTTTGTTGCTCGTGAAGTATACGAGATGGCTGAAATAAATAATGCTATTAAAGCCTGTAGTCATCTTGATTTCACTGTTCAGTTGAAGATGTTGCAAGAACTTAATCGTTTGGTTAGGCGTGGTACTCGCTGGTTTTTAAGAAATCGACGCAGTGGTATGGACTTGCAAGCAACTATCAACCATTTTAAGCCGAAGGTTGCAGAGCTCAGTAGTGCGATGCCAAAACTTCTGAGTGGTGCCGGTAAATCTTATATGGATGCTATGGCCAAAGAGCTGATGGTTGCAAGCGTGCCCGAATCTTTGGCTTACCGGATTGGTGGCTTGGTGGCCATGTTCTCAGCTTTAGATATTATTGAAGCTGCCACGACCAACAAATTTACCGTGCGGCAAGTTGCTGCGATTTATTATGCCATTGGCGATGCTTTAGAACTGGGCTGGTTTCGTGAACAAATCAAGACCCATTCTATCAGCAATCATTGGGAAGCTTTGGCCAGAGCTTCTTTTCGGGATGATCTCGATAGGCAACAAAGACACTTAACGATTGCCATTATGCAGAGTGAAACTGAAACCATTGACGATATTCAGGGTTGCATTGACCGTTGGTTGGCCCGTCATCACATTTTATTGCATCGATGGCAGTATTTCATTGATGAGCTCAAAGCCACCGCATCGCCAGAATTCACTATGTTTTCAGTGGCTTTAAGGGAGCTATTGGATTTATCAGAAATTCCTGCCGCGCTTCCCAAAAGTGCGTGATAAACTTGAAGCCATGGGTAAGGGCTGCAAAGCTTTACTTGGCTACTGAACTTTCTAATGGCAATTCAAGTTCAGTAGCGAGCAGCCATTTGGGCTGCTGGGAAATGAGAGATTCTAATCAGCGACCGGCTTTTAAATTGCGATAGCCTGCCATCCATGTGGATAGACGAGAAATGAACAACAACTTTTCATGGGTGATGATTTGCCCCTGATGAGATAGGTGCTAGGCCAAAAACTTAAAATTCCTCTAAAATAATATAAAAAAAGGCGGTAAGTTTTTTATCCGTGAAAAAGCGGCGCGCGGATCTCGAGGCTTTATATGCATACCCACCAGCAAACAAGTGGAGCAGATCTATGAGTAAGGTTTAAGGATAAGAATTTTGGCAAAAGATGGGAGATAGCAAGACGGCGATGATAAAAAAAACTACTTGAGTAATAAGGGTTTTTCCAGCAGTAATTGCTAAATCAGCTAGACTCATATTAAAGGGCTAAAGGAAGGTTCACCCCCTAAGGATAAAAGCTTAAGGTAAACAAGATCCGGGGACACTAAAACCCCTAAAAATTATCTTATCATAATGCAGGTACAAGGAGAAATCCGTATTTTAGTTAATCGCAATACAAAACCTAAGATTAAAAAAGAGTATGGTTGCTGGTTGGAAAGGGAAGGATATGTTAAGTAAAGAGCTTGAGTTAACTTTAAATTTGGCATTTAAAACAGCCAAAGAAAAGCGGCATGTGTTTATCACCGTAGAACATTTGTTGTTGGCACTATTGGATAATACTTCTGCGTTACAAATTTTGAAGTTCTTCAATGCAAATGTAGAGCATTTGCGCTTGTCTTTAAAGGCGTACATTGACGAAACGACCCCGCTTATTCCTCCTACCGAACAACACCGAGAAACTCAGCCTACTTTAGAGTTCCAACGAGTGTTGCAAAGGGCAGTTTTTCACGTGCAATCGGCTGGCAAAGAAGAGGTATCGGGTGCCAATGTTTTAGCGGCCTTATTTAGTGAAAAAGAAAGCCAGGCGGTACATTTCTTGGAGCTTGAAAAAGTGACTCGTGAAGAGGTGGTTCGTTTCATTGCCAAAGGTGGTCTGAAAAGTGACGAGCTTGGAGACAATGAAATGTCAGCACCCAGTGATGACGAATCATCCCCTGATATGCCTCATAGAAGTGCCTTAGAAAGTTATACTGTTAATCTTAACCAAATGGCTAAGAATGGTAAAATAGACGTACTTATTGGCCGGGAAGCTGAACTTGAAAGAGCTGTACAAGTGCTTTGTCGGCGCCGAAAAAATAATCCTCTTTTTGTTGGTGAGGCAGGTGTAGGCAAGACTGCAATTGCTGAAGGTCTCGCTAAGATGATTGTCGATGGAACTGTAAAAGAACCTTTAAAAAATAGTACTATTTATGCTTTAGATCTGGGCTCGCTTTTGGCGGGCACTAAGTATCGTGGGGATTTTGAGAAACGCTTAAAAGGGCTATTACATCAACTTAAAAAAGAACCCGGTGCGATTCTCTTTATTGATGAAATTCATACTATTATTGGTGCGGGTGCCGCCTCAGGCGGTGTGATGGACGCGTCTAATTTGATTAAACCCATATTGGCTTCAGGTGAGCTGAAATGCATGGGCTCGACAACCTTTCAAGAATATCGTGGGATCTTTGAAAAAGACCGTGCTTTGGCTCGACGGTTTCAACGTATTGATGTCAAAGAACCGACGGTTGAAGAAACAGTCAGTATTCTTAAAGGTCTTAAAGAAACTTTCGAAGTTCATCATGGGGTGCGATACTCGAATAGCGCTTTAAGAGCTGCAGTTCAAATGTCCAATCGCTATATTTCCGATCGATTTCTTCCTGATAAAGCTATAGATGTGATTGATGAAGCGGGTGCTTATCAAAAATTACAACCCTCCACTCGGAAGAGAAAAATTATTGGGATAAATGATATTGAACGAGTGATTGCCAAAATGGCACGGGTTCCTAGAAAATCTGTGTCGGTTTCGGATAAAAATATGTTACAAAATTTGGAACGTAATTTAAAGCTGGTTATTTTTGGCCAAGATGAAGCCGTGGAGACCTTGGGCGATGCTATCAAAATGGGCCGCTCAGGATTGGGTGACTTAGAGAAGCCGGTCGGTTCTTTTCTTTTTTCAGGTCCAACGGGTGTTGGTAAAACTGAAGTCAGTAAGCAATTGGCTCAACTCTTAGGCATTGAGCTTTTGCGTTTTGATATGTCAGAATATATGGAAAGGCATATGGCCTCTCGCCTCATTGGCGCTCCCCCAGGCTATGTTGGTTTTGAACAAGGCGGTTTATTAACCGATGCTGTGACCAAGCATCCTCATTGTGTGTTATTGCTCGATGAAATAGAAAAAGCCAGCCCTGAAATTTACAATTTGTTATTGCAGGTTATGGATCACGGTAGCCTAACCGATTCCAATGGTCGAAAAGCTGATTTTCGTCATGTGATCTTAATTATGACGACCAATGCGGGCGCTGAAGAACTCAGTCGCTCAACCTTGGGATTTGTAGAACAAGATAATAGCTCCGATGGTATGCAAATTCTCCAAAAGCGCTTTACCCCTGAATTTCGCAATCGATTAGATGCGATTGTGCAATTTCATGAATTACAGCCCACTTCCATTGATATGATTGTGGAAAAATTTGTCTCTGAGCTACAAGGGAAGCTTGAAGAAAAACATGTCACTTTAGAGATAGATGCTGCGGCAAGAACTTGGCTGGCAGTGAATGGTTACGATAAAAAGATGGGTGCGCGCCCCATGGCGCGCCTGATCAAAGAAAGTCTTAAAAAGCCTTTGGCAGACGAGTTGCTGTTTGGCAACCTGGCCAGCGGTGGCTTGGTATCGGTATCGATTATCAATGACAAAATCCATTTAAAAATGGACGCACTGTGTAAAAAACCCGCTTGACACTCGGAGCAGCAGCCAGCTTAAACGCTGGGTGTTTCCGTAGTTGGCGGCTTAGCAGGAGCTTCCTGTTTGCCTTGACCATCTTCGCGGTTACGAAAAGTAATCCGGCCTTTGGTGGGATCATAAGGTGACAGTTCGACCGTAACGCGATCTCCCATCAAAATACGGATGTAATTTTTGCGCATTCGTCCCGAAATGTGGGCAAGGACAATAGGACCGTTATCCAATTTAACGCGAAAATTAGTATTAGGGAGGGTATCGACCACCACCCCTTTTGCTTCAATGGGTTCTTCTTTTGCCATATGCCTCAAATCATTCCCAATAAAAATCTGCTGTGATCATATCAGATGAAGCCCATACCTGCCAGGAAATATCACCAATTTATGTCTTGCAAGCCCTCAGCCTCAAAATCTAAGCTTTACAACTAAGTAATAAGCAAGATATTTAAGCTTATTAACTTGTTGTAAAATTGTTAAATAATAGGACCTGGCCTTAAGCTCTGCTACAATTCTTTACATGGATAATACGCAGAATTTTAGGAAGCAACGCCTGGGTCTGGTTGCAGCTTATATGTTTGCAGTCTTGGCTTTAGTGGCCTTCAAAGGTTGGCGTTTTATGATCACGCCGCTGAATATTCCTGAGTCAGGTTATGTGCTGTGGGTTCCCCCAGGTGCCTCGGCTTTTACGATAAGCCGTCAATTGGCCAAAGAGGGCATTTTGCTGCGCGAACGGTGGTTTTTAACCCTGGTGCATTTGCAAGGTTTGCAGAAAAGGCTCAAAGCTGGCGAATATGCTTTAAAAGTTGATATGCGTCCCTATGAAGTCTTAAGGTTGATTGCCGATGGTAAAGTTATTCAATATGCTTTTACGATTATTGAAGGTTGGACCTTTCAAGAGCTGTGTACGGCCCTTGAAACCCAAGTCAAATTAGAGCACAGCTTGCAAGGCCTGACGGCCGATGAAATCATGGCGCGCTTGGGGTATGCAGGCGTTCACCCAGAGGGCCGTTTTTATCCAGACACTTATTACTTTTCGTTAGGCGACTCGGATCTGGCGCTGATGCAAAGAGCTTATAAAAAATTGCAAGGCCTGTTAAATGAATATTGGTTAAATCGAGACCAGGAATTACCCTATAAAACGCCTTACGAGGCTTTAATTTTGGCATCTATTATTCAAAAAGAATCTGCTATTTTTGCTGAATACCCAGAGATTGCTGGGGTTTATATTCGACGAATTTTGAAACGGATGCCGTTGCAAGCAGATCCGACCACCCGTTATGGTTTGGGAGCAGCTTTAAAGGGGCCTCTTTTATATAAACATTTAAAAAGTCCTTCATTGTATAATACCTATCAGCACCGAGGTTTGCCGCCAACCCCGATTGCCATGGCGGGCAAAGATGCGATTAAAGCCGCTCTACACCCCAAAGCCGGTACCACACTTTACTTTGTCGCTACCGGCAGGGGGGATCACTGGTTTTCAACGACTTGGCAAGAACATGTGGCGGCCGTTGCCCGCTATCAATTGTTTAAAAAAACTGCAGAAAAAAAATGACTGTCAAAAACTCTTATTTTATAAGCTTAGAAGGCATTGAAGGGGTCGGTAAATCCACCCAGATGCAATTTTTAAAACAAACTTTGGATCAGGCCCATATTCCTTATATTCATACCCGCGAACCGGGCGGTACCGTGATGGCAGAAGAGTTGCGAACAGTCCTTTTAAAACCGCGAACAGAAATTGTGCAACCTTTAACTGAAGCTTTGTTGTTGTTTGCAGCCCGTGTTCAGCATATTCATAACACCATACAGCCTGCAATCAGGGAGGGTAAATGGGTGCTCTGTGATCGGTTTGTTGAAGCCAGTTATGCTTACCAAGGGGGGGGCCGGGGTCTCAATCCAGCCATTTTAGCTTTTTTAGAACAAGAAACTTTAAAAGATTGTCAGCCTGACTTTGTGTTATTGCTCGATGCCCCCGTTGAGATAGCTTTACAACGGGTGAGCCAACGCGGCAACAGTGATCGCTTTGAAAAAGAAGGTGCGGCTTTTTTTGAACGAGTCCGCCAAGCTTATCTGGCTCGAGCAGAAAAAGATGCTCAGCGCTATCGCATTGTTGATGCCAGCGGCAGTTTAGAGGCGGTTGCCGAGCAAATTAAACAATTTTTAGCCAGTATTTTACCTTGACTGCAAAGCTGAAGCCTTGGTTAAAAACTGCATTTCAAAGTCTTAAGGCCTTAAGCCAGCATAGGCTGTCTCAAGCCATTTTATTACAAGGGCCGGAGGGGCTGGGTAAAGAAGAATTAGCAGTCTTCTGGCTTAAAAGTTTGGCTTGCTTAACACCCAATTCCGAAGCTCAAGCTTGTGATCTTTGTCACAGTTGTCTGCTTTGGGTTAATGGCAGCCACCCGGATAGGTTTGTTTTACAAGAAGCAGCACACAAAGCCATCCCTATCAGTGCCAGCCGTGAGCTGATCATCTGGCTGCAAAGCTATCCGCAAATTTCATCGAAACGCCTGGTGTTGATACCCAAAGTTCATAATTTGGGTATCAGTGCCGCAAATGCTTTGCTGAAAACAATAGAAGAATTGCCTCCCTATGCACTCTGCGTGGCTTGTAGTGATAGGCCTGCTATGATAGTGCCGACGCTATTAAGCCGTTTTTTCAGAATGAATATAACCAGCCCCAGCCAGAATGACGCTATTTTTTGGTTGGCTTCACAAGGCCTTCAAGAGGTTGCTGCCATAGATTATCTTCGATTAGCCGGCGGTTCACCACTGAAAGCCCTTAGCCTGGCTACAGAGCGATCGGTGTTGTTCAATTTGGCACAACAGTTAAACGGTCTTTTAAACGGCGAGCTTTGCCCGGTGAAGCTTGCCTCAACCTCTCTCAAGCAAGAGCTGATGCCCGTGTTGCATACCTTGTGGTTATTGTTGAAAGAGCTGTTACGCTGTTGTTACAAAATACCACCGGCTTCACTTTATAAAGATGATTTTTTCGATCAACTCTGGCTGATGTCGGTTGATCTCAATCCTCAAAAACTGAGCTGCCTGATTGAAGATTTAACAGAAAAAATGGCCGTGGTTGAAGCCGTGGCTTTGAACAACCAAATGGTTCTTGAAACTATCTGGATAGCTTGGCAAACTTGTCGGAATTCCCCGAGATCTTTACCGCTGCAGGGCGTCTCCTGAATAACTTCGACTATTATTATAGTGAGCATCAAAATGATGCAAACAGCAGCAAGACTCCCTGGAATTCAACAATTATCGACTCCAACTTAAGGATATTGATGATCTGTCGCAGTATATAAAAGGTTGGTTGTCTGAAAATAATCAACAGGTTATGGATCTGCCGTTGGTGATCAAAAATCTAAAATAAGGATAGCTACGATGACTGAAAATCCCCCCAAGGTGCCAGCCTCAGTCCCCCCTGTGGTTCCAGCAGCCAGCACGACGGATGAACCACAAAAAGCTCGCTCTAATGTTTTATTTCTGACCATTAAAGATAAAACCGTGTTGTATGCGAGTTATATGCCCTTCTTAGAGGGTGGGGGCTTGTTTATTCCAACTCAAAAGCCTTATGCCATGGGTGAATCTGTTGCCATGGTATTGAATTTAATGGATGATCCTGAAAAATATCCAGTGACAGGAGAAGTTGTCTGGGTGACACCCAAAGGTGCACAAAATAATCGTCAGCCGGGTATGGGTGTGCAATTTAAAGGTGAGGATGGCCGGACATTACGTGCTAAAATCGAAAATTATTTGGCCGGTTTCTTAAAATCGGAACAATCCACTCATACGATGTAAAGAAAAAATGCTTGTTGATTCCCATTGTCATTTACAGTTAATTGACTATGAAAAATTAGGCCTGTCTTTAGAACAGGTGTTGATCGATGCGGCCAAGGCCGGCGTTTGCCATTTTTTATGTGTCGCAACCGTCCTGGAACACTATTCCGAGTTAATCGACCTATGCAGACGCTTTCCCCAAATTAAAGCTTCTATAGGCCTGCACCCAGGTGAACAGGCACAGCCTTTAACCGCTGAAGCTTTGCAGTCTTTAGCTCAACATCCAAGTATCGTTGCCTTGGGTGAAACCGGGCTGGATTATTATCATCAAAATGATCCAGCCTCGATCAGCAGTCAAAAAGCCAATTTTCGCACCCATATTCAGGTCGGCCATCAAATTCATAAGCCTTTAATTATTCATACTCGCAATGCCTCCTTAGATACTTTAAGCATTTTGCAAGAAGAAAAGGCGCAAGCTGTGGGCGGTGTTTTCCACTGTTTTACCGAAGATTGGGCGACTGCCTGTGGCGCTTTAGACTTAAATTTTTACATCTCATTTTCAGGTATCATCACTTTTAAAAACGCTGAAAGTTTACGAGCAGTGGTTAGAAAAATGCCCTTAGAGCGTATTTTAATTGAAACCGACTCTCCTTATTTAGCCCCGGTACCGATGCGAGGCACTATCAATCAACCTTTATATGTGCAGTATGTAGCAGCAGCTGTAGCGGGTATCAAGGGCTTGAGTGTTGAAGAACTAGCCATCCAAACTACCAAAAATTATCGAGAACTTTTTAAAATTGAAGCATGATTTTTTGGCCAGCTGCCATTTTGGATCTGGCAAGGCCACTGAGGATCTGAGTTTATGCAATCATGCTTGAAATCAAAATCAAAGCTGCCTGGTTTTTTTCATTGAAATCCAACGAATGGCTATGCTTTTTGCTATCTTAACAACAGAGCCAGCAGTTCAGAAGTATGAAGACTGGGACTTAAGCAACAAAGACTTGTTCTAAAAGTGTGACTCCATTAACATAGTGCAAGACTAGGTAAGCCGCTAGGCGGCAAGGAGCTAGCCCTTTTAAGGAAGAGAGGCGGTTTCCATTGAGTTCTAAAAAAATAATTTGAGGAAAGAGTATGAAGTTCAGCAAGCCCCCCGGGTTGCCCCCAGGGCTCAGAATGCTTTGCGCTAAGGAGAATAGCAAAGGTTCTGGATTATCCCTAGGGCTTAGAATGCTTTGCAGTGTTGCAGCTCTGTGCTTAAGCACAGCCCTGGGGCAGATCGCTGAAGCAAAACCTGCCAAAGCTGAACTCAGCCCCCCAGTAAGCCGAGCTCTATTGCAGTTAGAAAGTTATATACAAACCGAAATGCGCAAACATGGATATCCAGGTTGTGCGGTAGCAGTCGTACACCAAGGCAAAGTAGTCCTGTTAAAAGGCTTTGGCAATACTAAAAAAGGCTCTGTAGAGCGCATCAATGCCGATACTGTTTTTCAATTGGGCTCTGTTTCTAAACCTGTGACTGCAACCCTGATAGCCCGCTTACAACAAAAAGGTTCTTTAAAAGTTACCGCGCCTATCACCCGCTATATTCAATCTTTTTTAGCCAAAGACTTCGAGCAAAACCGAAACTTAAAAATCTGGCATCTCTTAAGCCATACCACTGGCTGGGGTAGGCATGGATTTAACCAACAGATAGAAAGCAAGGTTACTCGGCCTTTATTATTAAAAAACCTGCAAAAAAGTCTGCCTTTGGGCTTGGTGGGTCGTCATTATGATTATCACAATGTTGCTTTTAGCTTAATAGAAGATGTGGTGACATCTGCTGAAAAACAACCATTTACTGCAGTTTTAAAAAATGAATTGTTTAAACCACTCAATATGTATCGCACCACCAGCTCCTGGGGAGAATTAATGGCCCAGAAAAACCGTGCTTGGCCCCACGTTCGAGACAAAAACAACCGCATTCGCCCTCTGTCCCAATATTCCAAACATTATTATGAGGCCGTGTGCTCTGCTGCTGGGATTAATTCTTCAGTTCGAGATATGTCGGCTTTTTTGCGATTACAAATGGGTGATTTCCCACAAATATTGGGTAAAGACTCACTGAGAATATTTCATAGCCCTCATATCAAGGCTCCTGATGCCCAACCCCGCTTTCAAGAATATCGCGACAAAGGAGTGAGTTCTTATTATGGCTTAGGTTGGCGACTGGTTGATATTGGTGGTGAAAGGATCGTGTATCATGGGGGGTGGTTGAAAGGCTTTACCAACTTTTTAGCTTTTTTACCCAAGCATCAAGTGGGTATCGTTATTCTGCATAATGCTGAATCCCGTTTTGCCATTAAAGCTTCTATGAGTTTTTTTGATGCCTATCTTAAATTAAAACAGGAAGGGCAAATTTTAGAGTGAAGTTTCCGAGTTTATCTTTTTTATCTTTATCTTCGGTCCAAAAAACCGCGGCTTTGGGCATTGTGATAGCTTTTTTAACCGTTATCCTTAAGATGGCTGCCTACTTCTTAACCGATTCGGTGAGTATGTTATCTGATGGTTTAGAATCGCTGATTAACCTGGCTACCAGTGCCATAGCCTTTGCTATGTTGATGATTTCAGCGCTGCCAGCCGACGACAATCACCCTTATGGTCACGATAAGGCTGAATACTTTTCCAGCGGTATCGAGGGTGCTCTTATTTTGGTAGCTTCACTGGCTATTTTTTATACTGCCGGTCATCGATTTTTTCACCCCAAGCCCATCGAACAAATGCTGTCAGCCGCTATTCTGATGCTGCTAACAACTTTTTTAAATGGTGGTATGGCATGGCGGATGCTAAAAGTCGCCAAACAGCATGACAGCATTGCCTTAGAGGCTGATGCCAAGCATCTTTTAGCCGATGTCTGGACTTCTTTGGGCGTCGTGCTGGGTGCTGTTATCATGCATTTTGCCCCTCATTGGCAAATCATGGATCCGCTGATCGCTTGTTTAATTGCCGCTAATATCTTAAGAATTGGACTGCATTTATTGCGCCGCTCAGTCGATGGCTTAATGGATGGGGCACTGCCGCCCGATGAAGTGGCTTCCATTGCTGCTTGTATTGCGTCACAATTACCCCAACAAGCCTCTTTTAGCCAGCTGCGCACTCGCAAAGCAGGTACTAAACGATTTATCGATGTCATTCTGAATTTGCCCGGGCCTACCTCTGTTTATATCGCTCATGAAGTTTGTGATCGCATTGAACAGGCCATAGAACGGCAATTCCCGAAAGTTTCCATTAATATCCATGTAGAGCCTAATATTGAGCCTCCTTAAGGCCTGTTGAAGCTTAGAGAAACTCATAAAAAAGGGCCTTTCGGCCCTTTTTTAATGACAGCAATTTAGAAAAGTTTAGACAGCGTCTTTGAACTTCTTAAGAGCAGCAATTTTAATACTGCGGCGAGCAGGTTTTGCGGAGAAAACCATCGATTCACCCGTAAAAGGATTGATACCTGTACGTTGTTTGGTAGCAGGTTTGTCTTTGATTTTCATGGTTAAAATGCCAGGCAATTTGAATTTGCCAGGACCTTTTTTAACCAAGTGAGCAATCATGATTTCGCCTAAGGAATCTAATAGAGCGATAACTTGTTTTCTGTCAGCACCAGATTGTTCACATAAGGTTTTAATCAATTGAGCGCGGTTATAAGCAGTTTTACCAACGCTGATAGGACCTACTTTAGGGGTGCTGATTTTAGCAGTTGAACTAGCCTTTTTGGTGGTTTTGCTAGCAGCTGGACGTTTAACTTTTACGTTAACCGTTGCTTTCTTTTTAAGTTTGGTGGTCGCAGTTTTCTTAGCTGGGGTAGCTTTTTTTGCTGTCCCTGCTTTTTTTGCCTTAGCTTTAGCCATAAATATCTCCTAATGGAATAAAATCAGATGACCCTATTGTAGCAATATTATAAACAAAAGCAACTATATCCCTATTATTTTACCTTTATACTCCTTTTAGTTTGGTTTTAGGCTAGGAGTAAAGCGAGACTAGGGTTGCTCGTAATGAGGATTGCGACAAAACGTATGGAACGTTTTGGACGCAAAGCGCCCGAAGGGCGAGTACCAGGATGGTACGAGTCATTATCCGCTAGAGCTACAAGGCTTGTGGCATGCCACAAGCCGCTGAGGTTAGCCTTCATATTGAAAGCATGATGAGTGCTCAACAACGCCTAAAAAATTGCCTGGAGCAATTTTCCACGTCAGCCCAAAGGGGCTGGAGCATGGATGCTCCAGATAAAATCAAAATGGAATGACTATATGGCCCATTGCAAGTTCTGAAATCTTAATGGGAGGGGTAGATCTCGGTCTAAATCTGCAATTAAAGTTCCAGCAATCTTTTATTTAAATGAAAGCTTCAGCGAGATCCAAGTCCGCATTCATGTCAACTGCAGCCTCTGTGATCGGTTTAACAAGGCCTAATTCTAAATCCCTGAAATTCCATAAGCTCGCATCCATCAACTGACTGGGTTTAATGCTTTTTAAAGCATGCAGCATGTTGCTGGGAATTTTGGGATTTTCTAAAGCAAGTTGGTCAATTAATTTTTTTACTTTAACCCGGGAGAGATTTTCTTGAGAACCGCAGAGATTGCATGGAATAATAGGGAATTTGCGCTCTTCGGAATATTTAATAATGTCTTTTTCTTGGCAATAGGCAAGAGGGCGGATCAAGATGTGTTTTTTATTGTCGCTCAAGAGTTTTGGCGGCATAGAGCGGATTTCGCCATTATAGAAAAGGGACATTAAAAGGGTACGAATCATGTCATCTCGATGATGACCTAGGGCGACTTTGGTAAATCCTTGGGCTTCTGCGTGACTATAAATAATGCCGCGTCTTAAGCGTGAGCAAAGAGCGCAATAAGTCGCACCAACGGGGATCTTTGATTTAACAATCGTATAAGTATCTTGGCGCATAATTTCATAGGGGATTTTGGAGTCATCTAAATAGGCTCTCAAAGCCGTGTCGTTCCAGCCGGGCTGGGCTTGGTCGAGGGTGAAGGCGGCTAATTCAAATTTATGCTTACTGCGTTTGCGCAGTAAATCCAACATAAAAAGCAGGGTAAAAGAATCTTTGCCGCCAGAAAGACAAACCATCACCCGGTCACCCTTCTGAATCATTTTAAAATCGCTGATAGCTTTACCGGTATAATGTAGTAATTTTTTTTCAACAAGCGATGACATACAAAATCCCCCCCAATGGGGCACAATCATATCACAAAACCCCAGGATCGATGTTTTCGACGCAGGCTCCTGCGCCAGAAGGGCGAGTGCCAGGGATGGCGCGAGTCATAAAACATCAGGATAACATAGCAGGATTGCCCTGGGAGACGCCCATAGGGGGCTATAGGATTTATGATGCGAGTTGCCTATTCTATGCGCATGGGTGAGTGCATGATAAGCCCTGAAATGACGGATGCGAGCAGTTGTATGATTAAAAGAGGCCTGAGATCAATCTGTACTCTGTGGAGCGGGCAGAGGCATATTGGAAACAATGACTGGCTCTATCAGAATACTGGCATTGGGGACTAAAATTTTTTTCTCATTATTTTCTAGAGTCGTGTAGCGCAAATCAATTTTTTTGACCCGTCCCGATAAACCCTTGATTTCAATATATTGATTAATGCGGAAAGGTTGGTAAATCAAAATCATCAGGCCTGCCAGCACATTAGATAAGGCATCTTTCAGAGCAAAACTTAAGGCAAAGCCCGATAGACCTAAGCCTGCAACTAAAGCGCTGACATTGACCCCCATGGAACCTAGGGCAGTGATCAGCCCTAAAACATGAATACTGATTTTAACAAGGTTGGATAGCAGCAAAGCAATAGCTTGTTTTTCTGCAATTAAGCGTTTTGTAAGTTTATTAACTAAAGATTGAGCCAGAATACTGGCCAGCCAGAAAAACCCATAAAGCACCATGCCAATAATCAGGTTGCAGCCAAATACAATACAGGTACTCAGAATAGGCAAAGTAAAATCAATAGGCAAAGTATAATCTTTCATGGGAGGTGGATATCTCATGGTTGTTTTAAGCTTTATTCTATCAGAGGTTATTTATCAATGCTCACAACCTGCCTTAACGCTTGCAAGGCTGATTTGATAAGTGTACACTTATCAAATTAAGATAAGACCTAAAAACATCAGCCTAGATAATGAGGAAAAAAATATGAGTCAAGTAGAAAAGTCCTTAAATAACCCCCTCGCTCTTTTCAAAGAAAATTCCAATATTGCCTTGGTCCTTGGGATAAAAGCGCCCAAAGCGGATGCTTTGGCTGAAGAACTTCACTGTTTAGAAAAAAAATTAGCTGAGCTGCACAGAGAACTGGCTATCAAAAAGACAGAATTAGCAATAAAGAAAGCTGAAATTATGGGTTTAACCATTGATTTAGAGCATGCTATAGTTCAATTACAGCGTCTAGCTCACTAATATCAAGCAATTTTGAATTTTTTAATAATCTAAGCCTACTTATAGTGGGTTTTTGCTTATTTGTGGTTATAATGCCCAGTGAAAGACACTTTCTGCAGGCACAGAGCTTGCAGACTTTGCTTTTAGGCTCAAGATTGTGGAACAGTTGCTGCAGGCCAATAGGCTGCGCTAAAACACAGTTGTTCATTGAGGGGGATATAACCATTATTGATTTAAGGCCTCATCGCCTCATGGCCGAATTTGCCATCTACCGAAGATCTGAGGTCAAGGCCCTGTTTTTTTTAGGTTTTGCCAGTGGCATCCCTTTTTTACTCTTGGTTTCCACCTTGCATTTTCGTTTGCTTGAGTTGGGTGCAAGTTTAGAGCTGCTCGGTTATGCAACTTTAGTAACTCTACCTTATTCCTTCAAATTTATCTGGGCCAGTTTTTTAGATGTTTGGCAGATCCCATTTTTAAAAAAACTCGGCCAAAGACGCAGCTGGCTGTTTGCTTCACAGGGCAGTCTGGCAATTTTTATCATGATTCTTGGCTGCATATCTTTGCCAGAACATCCATATTTTGCAGGGATCATCGGTTTGTTAATCGCTTTTTCTTCTGCCAATCAAGATTTATTGATAGATATTTATCGAGTTGAAAGCACCCAAGGTGAGTTTCGTCATGCAGCTGCCGTCATGAATGTGTTGGGTTATCGTATCGGTATGTTGGCTTCAGGGGGGGGGGCTTTATACATTTCTCATTATTGGCACTGGTCCTATGTTCATGGTCTGATGGCACTTTGTGTGGGCACGGGTATGCTAACCGTATTGTGCATCAAAGAGCCACCGCCGGAATATTTAAAAAGTCGGGCTCTGCTTTTTTGTAAAAAAGAAGGGGTGCGCCTCGCAGGCCTTGCCCAGCTTAAAAATTTAGTCGCCACTCCATTAATCTTTATTCTCAAAAAAGCTTATACCTGGAAGATATTAGCTTTTATTACTTGCTTTAAAATCGCTGATAGCTTTTTAAATTTAATGACCAACCCTTTCTTTTATGATCAAGGTTTTAATAAACAAGAAATTGCCTTAGCAACCCTGCTGTTTGGCTTAATTTTTATGGGTACCGGTAGCTTGCTTGCTGGACATTGCTTGCGCCGCTGGGGCGTCACTGTTTGCTTGGCTTTGGGCATTTTAGCTCAAATCGCCGCTTGTTTGGCATTTGCTGTGCAAAGTATGATAGGTGGCGAACAATGGTTGTTCCACCTGGTCATGGCCATAAAAAATACAGTCAGCGGCATGTGTGCTACGGGCCTGTTGGCGTATTTTTCAGAACGAACAGGGGTTGAATATCGCAGTACCCAATTGGCGATTTTATCTTCTTATTCCTCATTGGCTCGTACCTTGTTATCGGTTGCCGCAGGTGGCCTTGCCGTATCTTTAGAATGGACTCAATTTTTCTTATTGGCTGGTGTGCTAGCCAGTAGTGCTTGGTTTTTGCTGTATTGGGTAGAAGGGCGCCGCGCCAATTTTTCTACCCAAGTTTGGGATCCAGTGACTTCGGAACGGTTGATCCGGGCTCAGCCTCTTTATATTCAAACCCAGGCTAAAGGTCGCCGTTGATTGGGACACGACACAAGGCTCTAGGCTTGGACGTTGATACGGAAGGCTAGTTTTGAGGCATGATCCAGAACGGTCGATATAGAGAAAAAATTCTGTTATTGTAAAGTGGATTATAGGAAATACCGGGGTAATGAAAAAAATGGTTTATTTAAAATCCGTCAAAAAGTTTGCTGTCGCAGTACTCAGTGTAGCGATGATATCTCAGTTGCTCGCCTGTGCCGCTCCAGTTACTAAGCGGCCAGCTATGAGTAGGGAGGAGGTTGCTCGTGAGGCAAATCATCAACAAGAAATTTTGAAAAGAAAAGCGATGGTTCCTGAAGATGCCAGTGATAGTGATTGATAAGGCATTAAGTTTCTAGTTTCTAGTTTGTGCAATTTTATCTTACATCTAGTCATCATTAAAAAAAGCCAAAAATTAAGTTTTGGCTTTTTGGTATTATTTTTGGCAGTTGTTCAAACAACGGGTTGGGCGCTGCCTTTAAAAAGCGATAACCCGCGCAAGCCGGCAATCAGGGATCAACAAAAAATCAGCATAAAAGTTGCCAAAAGAAAGCTGCCGGCTATTTACAGCCCTTTGATCTATGCCGCTCAGGCAGTCTGCCCCAAGGGCGATTGCAATTATCCTTTGATAACCCTTGAAAACGATCTGGATATCAATGCCTATAGCGATGGCGACAAAATTTATATTACCGGTGGTATGTTGAGTTTTGCTCAAAAACGCGAAGAACTCGCATTAATTTTGGCTCATGAAATTGCGCACAATATTATGAACCACATCACTTCAAAACAAAAAAATGCTTTATTTGGTTTGATATTTGATTTGGCAGCTGTAGCCGGTGGTGTCGATACGCAAGGGGTTTTTGCTCAGCTGGGTAGCAATGCCTACACGCAAGAGTTTGAGTTTGAAGCGGATTATATAGGGCTTTATATTATGGCTCGTGCAGGTTTTTCAGTCAACAATGCCGCTTATTTTTGGCGCAGGATGGCTTTGAAATTCCCGGATAATATCCATAACCATGTGATGGTGAGTCATCCGGGCTCTTCAGAAAGATTTTTATTAATTGAAAAAACAGCTGAAGAAATCAACCGGAAAAAAGCACGGCACCAGCCTTTGGTGCCAGAATTTATTAAAAAAAATTAATCCAGTGGTAAAACAATCAGCCCCATTTCTTCTAAAAGAATGTGTTGTTGATCTACATGGATTTGTGCCCCTGTTAAATCGTTTTGCCTTAGGTTCAGGCCTTGGATCACCGCAAATCTTAAATCAACCCCTGTTAAATCCGCAAGCTGCCAGTCACAATTCACCAGGATTGCATGGCATAAATCAGCCGCACTGATATTGGAAGAGCTAAAATCCACATTGCTAAAATTGCTGCCTGCCAAATGACAGCCAGATAAATTAACAAAACTGATATTGGCATCAGAAAAATTGGAGTCAGAAATTTCAGCGCTGAATAAAGTGATTTTATGAGAAACCCGCTGGTTAAAGGTTGCCAGCGATAAGTCTGCAGCTCTGGCATGGCAGTTTTGAATTTTGCAATCATAGAGATCTGCTCGTTTAAAGCTTGAAAACGATAGATTGGATTTTTCAAAAACAATATGTTTGAGGTTGGCAAGCTCGAAATTGCAACCGGTAATTTTATCTTTATTATAAAAATTGCATTCTTTAAATTCAGCATTTTCAAGATTTGCCTGGTAAAATCGACAATCTAAAAAAGTACAGTGATAGGCCTTTAACTCAGTTAAAGAGCAGCTGTTAAATTCTACATTGATAAAAATACAGTGCTCCCATAGAAGCTCGGCGCGTTTTAAATTGCGCAGCGATATATTTTCAAAGTGGCATTTAAAATAGTTATCGCGTTTGGGAGCAATGGCCTTTAGGATTTCCATGTTATTTCCATTATTTTAAATCAAAGCCGAGAACCTATGATAGGCTGCCATATTTTTATCCCTGGCAGCTTCTGAAACAATTGCATCTATTTACTGCCAAGCCAGTAAATAGCCCCAGTTTACTGGTTATAGACTGTCTAAGCCTATAAATTGACAATATTTACTGTCATGGCAGCAAAAATCCTATCTTTTTCAAAACTTATAAGCTAAGCTAGCCTATATAGGGCTTTATTACCGCCATAGCGGTATTAAACGGGGGTTAAAATGACTAGGCTTGAATTATTTGAGGAAATTGCTGCAATTGTGGCTTATCATCGCAAGAAAGCAGGCTTAAATCGCTATGAGCTGGCAAGCTTAGCCGGTGTTGGCAAAACAGCCATTTTTGATATCGAGCATGGCAAAAAGACTATCAGGTTAAATACCTTAACGAAAGTATTAGCTGTGTTAAATATCAGCTTGGTTTGTCAGAGTCCCTTGATGCATCACTATGAGGCAGAAAAGCATGCGTCAAGCTAACATATTTGTCCATGGGAAACTAGCCGGTTGCTTGATTGAGCAAGAGGCCGGTGGCTATGTAATAGAATACCTAACTGGTTATCAAGGGCCACCGATTTCTTTAACCCTGCCCATTGCCCATCAAAGCTATCAATTCAAAGAATTTCCGCCATTTTTTGAAGGTTTATTGCCAGAAGGGCCCCAGCTGGACGCTTTATTGCGACAAGCAAAATTAGATAAAAAAGATTATTTTGGCCAGCTGCTCACCGTTGGTGAAGATTTGGTAGGCGCTGTGACCATCAGCAAGGCTACTGTGGAATGAGCTGGGTTGCTGGTCTGCGTTGTCCTTTGTCTTATGAACTGCTTGCCGAGGGCCAGCATTATTCTCCCAAGGGTCTATCTCGGCTTTCAAAAAAATTGACTGCGTTGCAAGACTTACCCTTGACCGCTGAAGATCAAAGACAAGAAGCCTTAAGGCGGGCCAGCAAATTATCCATTCAGGGGGTGCAATTTAAGCTCAGTGCTATTTTAAATATACCAAAACAAATATTTCAAATTTGTGATCTCGGTGGCACTTATATTTTAAAGCCGCCAAGTGTTCTTTACCGAGAATTGCCTGAAAACGAAGATTTAACCATGCGTCTTGCTGCACTGGCGGGGATCGAAGTGCCGCTGCATGGGCTTGTTTTTGGCCAAGATAAAAGCCTGACTTATTTTATTAAGCGCTTTGATAGAACTACCGGCCATCAAAAATATAGCCTCGAAGATTTTGCCCAGCTTTCGGGGCTTTCCCGGGATACCAAGTATCATTTCTCGATGGAAAAACTTATTTATCTCATTGAAAAATATTGCAGTTTCCCAATTTTAGAAAAAAAGCAACTTTTTCTGCGGGTATTGTTTAATTATTTGGTGGGTAATGAAGATATGCACCTTAAAAATTTCTCATTGATTTCCCGTGATGACAAAGTAGAGCTTGCACCCGCTTATGACTTCTTGAATACCAGTCTTGTCATGGGTAATGATCCTGAAGAAATAGCTTTGCCTTTAAATGGCAAAAAACGCAATCTTTCGAAAAGGGATTTGGTCGATTATTATGGGGGCTTGCGACTGGGCTTGAATAAAAAAGTCATTGATGAAAGCGTGGCAATTTTTAATACACTGCAGCCAGCATGGCAGGAACTGATCCAGATTAGTTTTTTAAGCCAAAATTTTAAAAACAAATATTCAAGTTTGGTGGAGCAGCGTTTTCAGGTATTATCTTTGAATTGATGGCCCCCTTCCCTGAGACCTTATAGAGACCTTATAAAATTTGGGATGAGTCTATGCATTTTGAAGATCCTGATGCGGATATGCCTTTAGAGGCTGATGAAATAAAGGCGTTAATTCCAGGCCATATTACCAGTCGAGCCCAGTTAAATAACTGGCAACAAGAAAATATTTTAGCAGCCAAGCTTTGGGGTTTTAAAGGCCTAACCAAGATCGTTATAACGCCTGCTTTTATAGTAAAACTACATGAAAAAATGTTTTATAAAACCTGGACCTGGGCGGGGAAATTGCGGCAACAAGATAATCAACGAGGTGAGCCTTGGGCAGATATTGCCCAAGCATTGACAAAATTATCGGAGGACAGTAATTGCTGGCTTGAAGAAAAAGCTTATGAGCTGGAAGAGCTGTTGGCAAGATTGCATTATCGGTTGGTTGCGATACAGGCTTTTTTTGATGGTAATGGTCGACATGGCCGACTGTTGACTGATTTGCTGTATTATAAGCTTGCCAGAAAACAGTTTGATTGGGGCAAAACTTTGAATGAAAAACCGCTGGTTATTCGCCAGCGCTATCATGAAGCTTTGCAAGCGGCAGAACAAGGAAATTTAAGTCCGCTTTTGGAGTTGATGTGTTCTTAAATTTATCAGTTAAGAAATTTAAGATGGATACTCCTTTTAGTTTGGTTTTAGGCTAGGCGCTAGCGAGACTCGGTTGCTTGTCATGAGGATTGCGAAGTCCTAGGCGGACTGGCACTGCCAGTCCGACGCAGCTAAGCCGTCATCATAAGTGATAGCAGGCTAGTCCTGCAGCTAACAACGCCTAAAAAATTGCCTGGAGCAATTTTCCACGTCAGCCCGAAGGGGCTGGAGCATGGATGCTCCAGATAAAAAATTGCCTGGAGCAATTTTCCACGTCAGCCCGAAGGGGCTGGAGCATGG
>Ga0302227_10000396_pt1 | contig 39747 bp, 39 predicted proteins | sample II_Palsa_N1_1_FD_193525 | JGI IMG/M metagenome (GOLD analysis project Ga0302227, IMG submission 193525) | Peat permafrost microbial communities from Stordalen Mire near Abisko, Sweden - II_Palsa_N1_1 | ecosystem: Environmental > Terrestrial > Soil > Palsa > Peat permafrost | place: Sweden... | reverse complement strand
ACCTCTTTTCCGGCAGTAAGATACAGAACGGGGGTTTCTATCTGGCGTTCGTGATCAGGCCCGGCAAGGGATTTTCGTTCAAGGAGGCCAGGAAATATACCTGTCCCGACAACTCACCTTATTTCTAATGGTGTCACCGAAACAAAAGCGAGGCTGGATTGTAATGCTTTCATCATATGCTCACCACAGGCAAAAAGACGCTCGTCCTCGGGGCTTCCGATAATCCGGGCAGGTATAGTTACCTGGCTGTGACCAGGCTGCGCGGCAAGGGCCACCCGGTAGTCGCTATAGGCCGTAAACAGGCTACCGTGGGGGATGTGGAGATCGGGACAGACCAACAGTCTTTGACAGGCGTCGATACGGTAACATTATATCTCAGCCCGCTGCATCAGCAGCAATACTACGACTATATACTTTCTCTTCATCCCAGACGCGTCATCTTCAATCCGGGTGCAGAAAACCCGGAACTGGCCACATTGGCGCGGGCAAATGGGATCGAACCCGTCGAGGCGTGCACGCTGGTACTGCTGAATACCGGACAGTATTAATAATACCTTAACAATTATGCGATTTTGTCAATAAAAGGTTTTTCGGTAAATTCGAAAAATCCTTTATATATGTTATGGCGAAAATTTAATGGTGATCCTATCGAACTTCCCATTCTTGAAGCCGTTGAAAATGCGATCCGGCGGGAATCGGAAAAAGGTTATCGGCTGAAGGTCTGCATCGGCACTGATTCACAAGTCAAAGGTCTTGAAACGGAATTTGCTACGGTGATTGTTTTTTTGCGTGAAGGACATGGCGGTTTCATGTTTATTCACAACGAGAAGACAAGGCATCAGTATACGATCAAGGAGCGTATGCTGGTCGAGGTAGCCAAGAGCATCGAGATTGCCTATGAGCTATGCAATCTCTTCAGCACGTATAATGTCGACATGGAGGTACATGCGGACATCAATACCAATCCGCACTTTAAGAGTAACGATGCCCTCAAGGAAGCCATGGGATATATCCTGGGGATGGGATTTGCGTTTAAGGCTAAACCGGAGGCCTTCGCGAGCAGCAGCTGTGCGAATAAGGTCGTCAACTGATCCGCCCCTCCTACCCTTTCTCATGCGCCAGATCGTGCTCTATCACGATCTAAGGAATTGTCTCCCCTATTATTCCGCAGCGCTTTCAAACTCTTTGTTCATTTCTTCGATCAGGCTGAGAATTTTGTCCCTTCCCATTTTTTTTATCGTGCTGGTGACGAAATGCTGGGGCAGGAATTGCCAGGTGGTGCGCATTTTATCCAGGAAGTCTTTTACATTCTTGCTGACGGTACGCTGGTTCTCTTTGTCTGCCTTGGTGAAGACGAGGCAAAAGGGGATTTTCCACTCGCCCAGCCGATTGACGAATTCGAGGTCATTTTTCTGGGGGCTATGGCGGCTATCGATGAGGATGAAAACAGTCACCAGGTTTTCGCGTTTGCGAAGATAATCCTCGATCATTTTCTCCCATTTTTTCCGGCTGGCCAGGGAAACCTTGGCGAAGCCATAACCGGGAAGGTCGACGATATACCATTTGTTGTCGATGTTGAAATGATTGATCAGCTGCGTCTTACCGGGGGTACCGGAAGTCTTGGCTAATTTGTCATTGTTGACCAGCATATTGATCAGGGAGGACTTGCCGACATTGCTGCGGCCGATAAAAGCATATTCCGGCCGGTCCGGCTTCGGACATTGGGTATAATCCGGGCTGCTTATCACGTAGACGGCGGAATGAATGACCATATTGTTAGATGAGGGTGCAAGATACAGATTGCGGGCCTATCTTTGCAACCGCTATGGCCAACTATTCACATGACAGGATTGTCCCTTTCAAGGACTCGGAGCTGGGAAAGAAGCAGCAGGTTGCCGAAATGTTTAACAAGATCGCGTTCAGGTATGATTTTCTGAACCGCCTGCTTTCCGGGGGCAGTGATATCTACTGGCGTCGGCAGGCTATCCGGGAATTGCGTGCTCTTCAGCCGCAGACCGTCCTGGATGTGGCGACGGGGACGGGTGATATGGCTATCATGATGGCCCGCCATCTTCCTCAGTCACAACTGACCGGGATCGACATTTCATCGGGCATGCTGGAGATCGGACGGCAAAAGGTCGCCCGCCTCCAATTAGACAGCCGGATCGTCCTGCAAACCGCCGACAGTGAGGCCCTGCCCTTTCCCGATCACCATTTCGGCGCCATTACCGTAGCCTTCGGCGTCCGCAACTTCGAGCACCTGGAGCGTGGCCTCCGGGAGATGAAGCGGGTGCTGAAGCCCGGGGGAAAACTGGTCGTGCTGGAATTTTCGAAACCCCGGACACCCGGTATCACCCAGATATATAACCTGTATCTGCGCCTGGTAGCCCCAGCCATCGGCAGGTTGGTGTCCAACAACCGTGACGCATATAAGTACCTGAATAATTCGGTCAGGGCCTTTCCTGAGGGAAATGACTTTCTGCAGATCCTAGATACCTGTGGGTATGTCCATACGCGACTGAGACGGTTGAGCCTGGGCATTTGCAGCCTGTATATGGGGGAAAAAGGGCCGGATCAGGGCAATTAATCCTCCTTTTTACCGTTATCCCTGACAACTCCGAAAATCAAGCCTATAGAGATCATTTTACCCCAAACAGAGCCGGCTAAGACTTAGTGTTATTAACTACTGATTTTAAATTAGTTATGAAATTATTTGGATACGAGACAAGGGGTATTCGTGTGGCTTTACTTCTATGTGCGTCATTGACGGCGGGGCAGGTTGTTTCAGCGCAGTTTTTAAGGGACCAGATGAATCTGCCCGACCATGACAGCAAGCCTTATTATATCGGCATTGGCTTTCTCTACACCAATACCCATCTACAGGTCAGTGCGCATCCCAAATTCCTGCAAAGTGACAGTGTTTTATATGTCAATCCGAATAACTCGGGAGGGTTCGGCGTGTCAGGCATGTTCACCTTCCACCTAATGAACCATCTGGAGTTCAGAGTAGCTTTCCCGGAATTTATTTTCGCCTCCAACAGCCTGTCCTACCACGTCACCTATCCGCCTGCCGGGGAAACAAACCTGGCCACCAAGCAGATCCAGTCGCTTTACCTGGGCTTTCCGGCTCAGGTGAAATTCCTGTCGGACCGGATCAATAATTTCAGGGTGTATATGTTGGGCGGCTTCAATTACCAATATGACCTTGCTTCCAATTCTTCTGCCCGGAAAGCGGAAAACCTTGTTAAACTCACGCCCACTGATTTGAGCTATGAGCTCGGGTTGGGCTTTCAGTTTTATTTCCCTGTATTCATCTTATCGCCCGAGCTGAAGTTCAGCGAGGGGATCAAGAATGTACATAGCCGGGATCCCAATCTGCAATATTCCAATGTGATCGACCAGATCAAGACGCGGATGGTCACTTTCTCCATCATTTTTGAAGGCTAGTAGTCATACTGCCGCCGGAATATATTGATCCGGATGCCAGCGGTCAACACCGTGGAGCTGGAACTTTGATAAGTATTAGTGGGATCGTGGACGGAATACTTCCGGTACATGGCTGACAAATCGATGAATACATTTTCCCGCACCTGATACGACAATAATCCGGAGATATTCGCGCATTTGGCGGGTATGCCTGACCCGATATGAAAGCCATAGTCGCGGGGTCGGGTATTGTAATTTTCGAAGATATCGCCGCCGAAGTTGATGCCGGCGGAGTCAAGTCCCTGTTTGTAAATAATGACCTTCCCTTCCAGCAGCCATCTGTAGGCGGGCTGATATCGGGCGATGGCGATAAGTTCTTCAAAATTCGCGCCCAGGGGATGCGCCAGCGGCTGGTTGTAATGGCTGTAATTGTCGATGCTGTCGTCGTGCTGGTAAGTATAGGGGCGGACAATATTGGTTTCCAGTTGCAGATCGAGGTTTTTGACGGTGAAGGCATTGATATATTTAACGCCCAGCTGAAGGCCCTGCTTGTTGGCCCAGTAGCCGTCTGAGTAGTGGAGGATCTGGTGCAAAATGAATTCGTCGATCAGCAATTGCCCGTATACCTGTACGGCATGGCCGATATTGGTCTTGAAGTCCAGTCCGGCCGTTGTTTTGTCGGGGCTGCCATTTTGTTGCTGAGCAGAGACGAGGAAGGCGACGGGATTGAGATAAGACAGGTCGAAACCCGTGGAGCGGGTGAAGATGACATTTTCGAATATGCCGACCGTCAGCCAGGGAAAGGCATTGATGCTCAGGTGATGAAAAACGGCGAATTTCTGCGGATACAGGTAATTCGAATCGTTGACCAGGTGCTGGCCGACCAACTGTGCATACATGACCTGGTAGTTCAGCTTCCAGATGCGGGTATTGATCTTACCGAAAAGGTAGGGAGCGGCATTATCGCTGAGGAAGAGGCTGCGATAGCCGTCGCCGATGAAATTCTTGTCATAGCCTGCCTGAATGTCGAAATATTTCCAGACGTTGAAATAGATGGAGGCCCTGTTATCGTAATAATCGTAACCATTCGTCCCGAAAGACTGCCAATAACCGGCCCCGGGGACAGCCTTGAATTGGACTGCACGTTGCTGGAACCAGGTCGGCCCTCGTTCCTGGTTGTCCGTGATAAAAGCCGAGAAGCCTAATTTGTCGGCGATGGTTCCGCGCAATGTGAGGCCCTTTGAATTCAGGTAAACTCTTTCATTATTACCGCTCTCTTTGGATTGGTTTTCCTCAATGACCGGATCGACAGCCAGGAAGAAGTCTTTGTCCGTGACCTTGTAGAAATTAGCTTTTTCAGTATAGAAGGTTTTCAGCCAGGGGGTTTTGCTGGCAAAGGTATCCTGGCTGCCGGTGGTCCATTCGATATTGTTCATCCGGAGGGAATAGAGCATGGCCAGGTCTGTGGTGGAAAGCCTGTAGCGGGGATCATCGGGGTGGGCCTTGTGCAGGGAGTCCGTCATCTCTGCGATCCGGACGGCGATTTTCCGGCTGATGGGTTTGTCTGAACTAAAATTCAGGCTGGGATTGCCTTGCTGCATGATCTGCAGCCTGTCCAGGAAGTGATCATACTGGCTGCCCTCGGGAAGGAAGCTGGATTGGGCCAGGATGGCAACTGGCGCCATAAGGGCTATGCCTAAAATTATTATATTCCGTCTTACAAGGGTTTTGATAAATTGCATCATAAAGCATTCAATTAAAGGGACGATTCAATTTTCTCTATGCGTAATTACTTGATCAAGAACGTTTCAATGGTAAACGAAGGTAGGATTAGTACGGCAGATTTGCTACTCAAAAACGGTCGGATCGAAAAAATCGGAGTGAGTCTTCAACCTTCCTTCGCTGTTACGGAGATCAACGGGGAAGGGTTGCATTTATTGCCCGGAGCCATTGATGACCAGGTCCATTTCCGGGAACCCGGATTGACCCATAAGGCCACCATCTACACGGAAGCAAAAGCGGCGGTAGCCGGCGGCGTTACCTCTTTTATGGAAATGCCGAATACCATCCCGCCGGCCTTTACCCAGGACCTGTTGGAGCAGAAGTATGCCATCGGGGCCAGCCATTCGCTGGCAAACTATTCTTTCTATATGGGTACGTCGAATGATAATGCGGATGAGGCGTTGCGGACCAATGACAAAAAAGCAGATGTCTGCGGGATCAAGATCTTTATGGGTTCATCTACCGGAAATCTCCTGGTAGATAACTACCTCACCCTGGACCGGCTGTTCAGGGAATGCGAAGTATTGATCGCCACGCACTGCGAAGATGAGAAGATCATCAGGCAGAACCTGGAAAGGCTGAGACAGGAGGGCCGGGAGCTGGTAGCCGCCGATCATCCTGTGATCCGGGATGCGGAGGCCTGTTTTGAATCGTCCCTGACAGCCATCCAGTTTGCGCAGAAGCACAATAGCCGGCTGCATGTCTTTCATCTGTCCACGGAAAAGGAGATGCAACTTTTCAGCAATCTTCTGCCTTTGGAGGACAAGCGGATCACTGCGGAAGTCTGTGTGCATCACCTGCATTTCACTTCGGATGACTATGACCGGCTGGGCAACCGGATCAAATGTAATCCTGCTATCAAGGCTCCCCATAACAGGGAAGCCCTGTGGAAGGCGCTGCTGGATGACAGGCTGGACCTGATCGCAACGGATCATGCTCCACATACGTTGGCAGAAAAATCAGGCCCTTATGAGAAGGCGCATGCGGGTCTGCCGCTGGTACAGCATTCGTTGTTGCTGATGTTGCACTATGTCAGGGAAGGGAGGATCAGCCTGGAAAAGGTGGTGGAAAAGATGAGCCATGCGGTGGCGACTTGCTTTCAGATCGCCGAAAGGGGATATATCCGGGAGGGATACTTTGCGGACCTGGTAATGGTCGACCTGGGGCGCCCTTCGCGGGTGGGTACGGAGAATATCCTGTATAAATGTGGTTGGAGCCCGCTGGAGGGATTTGAATTTCCGGCCACGGTGACCCATACTTTCGTCAATGGGCATCTTGTTTATGGAAATGGGGTCTTTGATGAATCTCAATGGGGGCAGCGGCTGCGGTTTGACCGGGAATGAGCGAAAAAAAACATTATGGACATTGACAATATTACATACGAGGACCTATCCCTTTACAGTCATGAGGAAGAATTCTCCATTTTTCATCGATTGGACTTTACCCGGACGACGGGAGGAAAAGACTTGCTGCTGGACTATTTCAACCGGCCATTCAGCAATCTGGAACCCATCTATGCCACTCAGCGGATCCTCACGCTGATACTTGAAAAGATCGACCGGTGGCCATCGTTTATCAGCAATGGGACGATCATGGTCATAGACAAGTTTTATGAGACCGCCCTCGATCCCATCCCACAGGCAGAGAACCTGCCGGCTGCGTTAAGTTATAAGATCTTCCACGGTCCCGACTATTCGATGGTCCGGTATTCGGTGGGGCATTTTGCCGACTTTATCAGGGGCATGAACCAACTCATCGCGCTGCTGGACGGTCCTGACTGCCCGCCGCTGCTGGGCGATCTTTTGGCAAGGGCGAAGCGGCTGCTGGACCAGGATGTGCTGCAATCGCTGGGGAAGACGGAGCCCGGGGTCAAGTTGAATCCCATCCAGGTCATTCATTATGGCCATTATGTTCATGAGAGGTTCAGAACCGCGGTACAGTCATTGGTAGAGATCCATAGCCGCCTGGATGCCTGGTACTCGATGGCGATGGCTACGCGTCGGTACCAGTTGAGCTTTCCGGTATTCGTGGACCAGGAAGATCCCTACCTGGACATCCAATCTCTGTATCACCTGCTGTTACCGAAGCCGGTGGCATATGACGTCCGGCTGGACCGGGAATCCAATTTCCTCTTTTTAACCGGCGCGAATATGGGCGGCAAGAGCACTTTTATCCGTTCCGTCGGTGTGGTCGTATTCCTGGCCCACCTGGGGATGGGCGTACCGGCCCGGGCGATGCGGCTCAGTCTTTTCGACGGCATTCTCAGCAATATCAATGTTGTGGACAATATCAGCAAGGGGGAAAGCTTTTTCTTCAATGAGGTGCAGCGCATCCGCAATACGTTGGAAAAGATCGGCAACCAGAAAAAATGGCTGGTGCTGATCGACGAATTATTCAAAGGCACCAATGTGGAGGATGCCATGAAATGCTCGACGGCAGTGATCAAGGGATTGATCAAGATCCGCAAATCTTTATTCATTCTCTCTACACATTTGTATGAGATCGGTGAAGAACTGAAAGTATATCCCAATATCCTGTTCAGATATTTCGAAACTTCTGTCAAGGACGATCAGCTGGAATTCAGCTATCAGTTAAAGGAAGGGATCAGTAACGACCGGATCGGATATTTGATCCTCAAAAGGGAAAAGGTCGTCGAGATGTTGGAGAGATTATAGGCCCACTGCACTGTTTCTACCGTGAAACATCTTCGTGGAACATAGGGCAAGTTTTTTCCTTTCGCTTTTAATTATTTTCTAGCTTCATCGGCTAAACGTAGCCGTATGTTGGTGAAGGTATTCGGTAGTGCAGTGTATGGCGTTGAGGCGATCACCATTACCATCGAAGTAAATGTGACGGAGGGGCTTCATACCTTTGTAGTAGGGCTGGCCGACAGCGCCGTCAAGGAAAGTATTCAGCGGATAGAGAGCGCCATTAAGAGCAATGGCTATTATATGCCCCGAACCAAGCTGGTGGTCAACCTGGCGCCTGCCGGCCTTCGAAAGTCAGGGTCTGCTTTCGACCTGCCGATAGCCATCGGGGTATTAGCCGCCAGCGGACAGATTCCCGCCGATACGATATTGAAAGACCATGTTATCATGGGGGAACTAGGGCTGGATGGAAGTATACATCCCATCAAGGGCGCCCTGCCGATCGCTATCCAGACCCGCAAAGAGCAATTTGCGGGATTAATCGTTCCCCGTCAAAATGCGTCAGAAGCCGCCATTGTCAACCAACTGAAAGTATTTGCATTCGGGCATTTGCGGGAAGTCATCGACCATTTCAACAACAGCGCCGTTGCCAGCCCGGTGGTGGTAGACGCCAGAGCGGCTTTTCATGCTGCCGGGCCGCCGTCCGATATCGACTTCAGCGATGTCAGGGGACAGGAAAGCATTAAGCGGGCCCTGGAGATCACTGCTGCCGGTGGTCATAACGCCATCCTGGTAGGGCCGCCCGGTGCGGGTAAGACCATGCTGGCCAGGCGGCTGCCGACCATCCTTCCTCCGCTCAACCTGCATGAGGCGTTAGAGACTACCAAGATCCACAGTGTAGCCGGCAAATTGCCCGAACATACGACGCTGCTATCGCAGCGGCCTTTCCGTAGTCCGCATCATACTATTTCGGCCGCGGCGTTGGCCGGTGGCGGCAGCATTCCGCAGCCGGGAGAGATCTCGCTGGCGCACAATGGCGTCCTCTTTCTCGACGAGTTGCCGGAGTTCGGCAGGAATGTATTGGAGGTGATGCGGCAGCCGATGGAAGACCGGAAAGTGATGATCAGCCGTACCAAGCTGTCGGTGGAGTTTCCTTCGTCCTTCATCCTGCTGGCATCTATGAATCCCTGTCCCTGCGGTTTTCATAATCATCCGGATAAAGAGTGTACCTGTTCGCCAGGAATAGTGAGGAGATATCTCAATAAGATCTCGGGGCCGTTGCTGGACAGGATCGATCTGCATGTGGAGGTTGTGCCGGTGCCTTATGCACATTTGTCGGCTGGTGCCATCGGGGAAAGTTCCCATCAGATCAGAGAAAGGGTTTTGGCTGCCCGGGAGATACAGCGGCGACGGTATGAAGGCTGGGGTATTTACAGCAATGCACAGATCGGCAACCGGATGCTGCGGACTTTTTGCCGGATCGATGCGGGTGGTGAACGCCTGTTGGAGGCGGCGATGGACAAGTTGAAATTATCTGTGCGGGCGCACGATCACATTTTGAAAGTAGGGCGGACGATCGCGGACCTGGGGGGCAGTGAGGATATCCGGCCGAAGCACCTTGCGGAGGCGATATTGTACAGGAACCTTGACAGGGAGGGCTGGGCGGGGTAAGAGGACGCGCGAGGGCGCGGCCGATCCTAGAAGTGACAGCGCTGTGGTCGGGCAGTGGAGGAGAAAGACTTCAAGAAACTCACGAAAAGGCGATATAGTTTCCGGTGGAAGGCGGTGAAGGTGTGGCGGAGATCTATAAATTGCACATTGAAGAGGAGGAAGATATTTTGGGGGTGATGGGGCTGGTCGATTTTCCGGAAGAAAAGAGGATCGAGATCAGGCTGCTGGCCAATGCAAAGGAGAATAGGGGGCAGAATAAGGTGTATGACCGGGTGGCGGGATGTCTGATCGCCTTTGCCTGCAACCGGGCAGTGGAAAAATATGAAAGAGATGCCTGCGTGTCATTGGTGCCGAAAACCAACCTGGTAAAGCATTATATGCACAAATACCGTATGGTTCATAAAGGACGGCAACTATGTCTTGAAAAAGAAGCATTGGATCATATAGTTAATAAATATTTTTATGTTTAATCGAAAACTAAACGGCAAGGTTACACAGGCAGAGCTGGATGGTGACGTCTTTATCGGGGTCGAGCTATCGCCGGCCGAGAAGAAAGAGGCGGCCAGGGAATTGGCCGAGTACAGAGCATCGACCAAATTGACCGACAAAGTTGGGGACTCGTTAATTCAGCACCATATCAGGGCCCGGATCGATACTTATATAGCGACCAAAAAGTATGACCCAGCCATGAGCTTCGGTTATTTTTTGAAGGAGTACATTGATAAACTGGACACAAAACGCAAAGACTTTGCCGAACAGATCGGCATCGATGAAACCCTGTTGAGTCAATTGATCAATGGGCACCGCCTCCCGCCTGACTATCTGCCGATCCGGCTGGAAATCCAGTCTGATAAAAATATTTCTGCCTGGCACTGGTACAAGCTGGTCGCGATGGAGAAAGAGCATTATATCAAGACCGATCAGGAGATCAGGGAGAAGCAACGGAAATACGTGCATGTCCCGCAATACGATAAGGATGGCACGCGCAAAGGAAAATCCAAGAGCGCTTTGGTCAAGCGATAATGTAGCTGGCCTTGGGAAGAGGACGCGCGAGGGCGCGGCCGATCCTAGAAGCGCCAGCGCTGTGGTCGGGCAGGACGGGCATCGATCACCAATCATTCCTCAAAGCCAGGTTGGCCCGCAGGGGGTGCAAGGTTGTGCTAATGAGGGCTTGAATGGTATTATTTACCTTTTTCTTTTTTTCGAGGAGGGCCGGGCGGCAGGAGCCGGGGCGGTCTTGCCGGCATTGCCGGCAGGGGAGGCAGTCTTGCCCCCGGCGGAGGCCAATTTGCCTGTCTTTACAGGGGCCTTTTTAGCCAAAACGGCGTTCGCCTGCAAGGCGGGAGTGGATGGCTGTTCCCTGGCAAATAAGTGAACGGGTGTACCCTCCCAGCGGGAGATCCATTGAGAAAGCCGGATGAGCAGTTGATTGTTGGCCAGGTATAGTACTGCCAGGGGCAGCAGCTTGAACAAGGCCCGCTTAGTGGTCTCATTGAGGTTCATCATGGGCAGCAGAAAGCCGAGGGCGCCCACTCCGAGGTAGAGTACGAGGATAGCGTAGAGCCAGTTGCGGGCGTCCCGGCTGTAGCGGCGTACGAAGATGCCTTCTGCCAAGAACAGGGCGGCGGTGACATACAGGATATATCCCCAAAGGTGAATGGCGAATTCGCTGGTCATGAGGCGGGTCACGATATCGCTGTATCGTTGGAACAGGGGACCCAAATCGGACAAATGGTCATTTACCAGTCCGCCGATATCGTAGTGCACCGGTAAATAATATTTGATATAGAACTGGGCGGTAAGATAATATCCCAGTATAGAAGGAAGGAAAAAGAAGACATCGGCCTTTACGATCTTTGCAAAGGAGTCCTTATTGCGGCGTTGTGACAACAGGATCACGGGAAGAAAAAGGACAGCCAGTGCCAGCGTCTCCGAACGGATATAGGTTGCGATGCCCATCAGCAGGCCCGCGAAGTAAAAATGTGACCGGATGCCGGATTTGAAATAGTCGAACAGGAAGTAAAGGCTGAGAAAAAAGAAGATCATGTTGCTGTAGTCATACAGGATCATGAATGTATAGGCATACATCTCCGGCGTCATCAGGAATAACAACAGCAGCAATCCGGCGATGATGGGATGGACCCTTTCCTTCAGGGCATGGTAAAGAAAGATCATAAAACTGACAAAGACGATGCTGAGCCATACCTGCCCGAAAGGGAAACCAGCCATTTTACAGATCATCTGAAGGCTGATCAGGTAAGGGGATTTAAACTGGTTATTGGTCGACCAAAGGTCTACATTGAAAAAAGAGTTGATCATGGTGTGCTCGCGCACCGCAAAATCTGCAATCGCTTCCGGCCCGGAAAGGGCATCGCGGGAGGTGGGGGGCAGATAATAACATCTCCAGATGCTGACAAAAATGAAGAAGCCGAAGATCAGCAACCAGGGAACTTCGTAAGGAAGGATACGGAAGGGTTTTAAGGCAAAAGACCGGCGGACGGCGGGAAAGCCTTCCTTCCTGATCCGGCGCCAGGTCGGGATATTCAACACCAGGGCTGCCAGCAGGAGGCTGCCGAATATGGTTGTGGGGGTGAGATCTACATAAAATAACTGTAGTAGAAATGGGACAAAGGAGGCGACGACAATTCCGAGCAGCAGGGACAGCGTGATCATGTACGCCGTCTTTAGCCGCATTCCAAAAATCGTCAGCAGGCCATAGCCCGACACCAGGTAACAGATAAAGAGCAGTATGAATACGAGGAAGGTCATAGGGTTATAATATCGGTGGGTATTTTCTATAGAAAGCCAGTAGCTGCTGGCGCTGTTCCGGTGTCCTGATCATATCCAGGGCGACACCTTTGCTGGTGATGCGGACCAGGTAATTGGCTTTGTCGGCATCCGGGGAATTGATCCAGACGCCTTCGAGGCCGGTATAGTAATAGAATACAGCCGGCTCCGGCACATGGACCTTAGGATAGATATGCAGGGAGTCGCGGTAGTAGCTATTGGGCTCGAAAAGTATGATCGGGTGGACGACGTTTTTCTGCTCGAGTACATGTTTGATCCTCATGGACATCGTGTAAGATATACCGTAACGGCTGGCCATGATTCCTTCCTCCGATAATGTGTCGTCTTTTTCCTTTAAAAAGTCCGTCCAGTACTGCAAAGGTTTGGCCTGGAACCAGTCTTTGTAGTACCCCACATTAAGGATGATTATGACCAACAGAGCCGAAATGATTGTCAATAAGAAGCCTTTCATAATAACTGTATTGCGCTGGCGAATGTGGGCTTAAAACTAAGGAAAAAGCGGCCAAATCAAAAGAAATCCTGTCCGGCTTTCACCTGTCTAAGTGATTATTAACAGCTGATTCACCAAGATCTTATGGAGGAAGGAATTCCGATTTTTCAGGCGATCTTTTTGGCTCCGACCAACGGCTCTTCCTGTTTGTATACAGGGCTGTCCAGGGGAATAGGCTGGTCCCGGTAAAAAAGGGATTTTACCATCAGCAGGCCTGTTTCCAGCATGATCTTCAGGTCGAGCGTGAAGTTGACATTCTTTACATAATAAGAATCCCATTGATACCGGCGAAGGATGCTCTCAAAGCTGGTAGCCGGACCACGATAACCTCTGACTTGTGAAAGGCCGGTGATGCCAGGGCGGGCCATATTGCGGAAATTATAGTTGGCGACCAGGTTGGCAAACTCCTGGGAGTCCTTCAGCATATGGGGCCTCGGGCCGACAATGCTCATATGCCCGAGAAGGACATTGATGAACTGTGGGATCTCGTCCAGGCAGCTATTGCGTAGAAACCAACCGATACGGGTGACGCGGGGATCATTTTCTGAAGCCCGGCGGGTATCGGCATAGTCATTTACGTACATGGTCCTGAATTTATAGCACCAGAAAGTTTTACCGAGGAATCCGACCCTTTTTTGCCGGAAGAAAACCGGGCCCCTGGAGTCGAGCTTTATGAGCAGGATAATGATGGGGAACAACCAGGGGAAGATAAGCACAGTAACAATACCAGCCGTCACAATATCCATCAATCGCTTGTATATCAGATAATTATAATTATCACTCCAATATTCCCGGATAAATTTCCAGTTCCCTTTCTTCCAATTTTCCGGATAATAGGCGGCCGATTCAACAATTGTACTCTGCATGGTTACTAAGGATTGGTTTTGTCTCAACTTGATAACGATTCTTTTCGGCTATACTGGCTAACTGTTGTCACTGAGTGAAATCCTTGTTAGATCCCTTGGTCTTTAAACCCAAGGCTTGTATCTCCATTTAGCAATAACGATGCCATTGGAGCGGGTGAAAAAAGCCTTTATGGTTTAGTGGGCAAGCTTTCGGCAGTTAACGGATATGGCTGATACTGGGCCAATTGACAACCTTATCTTTTAAAACGTTGCATATGTCTACTTAATTATATTCCACACCAATCTCTTTCAGGAATATGTTACGTAGGCCAGGGCGGCCACGTCAAAGTGATATAAGTTAAAAATTAGTTAAGCACGTTCTTGGGCTTCCATTCCTGCCCCATGGAGACAGCCGGAAGCTCTTCGATGACAATAAATTTCCTGAGGATGGAGGAGAATGTCTGCATGGCGGTGCGATGAATGATGCGCATATCGAGCCAGAAGTTGGCATTGCGAACATAAAAAGCATCCCATTGGAACCTGCGGAAGATCTGATCGAAATTTTGAGCGGGCCCGCGGTATCCTTTTACCTGGGCAAGACCGGTGATACCGGGCTTCATGATACTGCGGAATTTATAAGAATCGACTACTTTGGAGAAGCTTGAACAGTCTTTATACATGTGGGGGCGGGGTCCCACGATACTCATATGACCAACCAGGACATTAAGGAATTGAGGAATTTCATCCAGATTGGAATAACGCAGAAATTTACCCATTCTGGTGATCCGGGGATCGTTCTCCGTGGCCTGACGTGTATTCGCCTCGCGATTTACATACATGGTACGAAACTTCAGGCAGGAGAAGGAAACGCCCAGGAACCCTACGCGTTTTTGCACAAAAAATACCGGCCCTCTGGAATCAAGCCGGATCAACAGCCATAAAATCGGAAATAACCAACTGAAAATGAGTACAATAAATAAAAGTGAACCTATAATGTCGAAAATACGCTTAGCCAAGAGGTAGTTCCGCCGGCCAACGATATAGCTCCTCAGATCCACACTTTTCGCGTCCCTTCTTTTACGTTCTGATACATCCTTTTCCTTACTTGCGAGGTTTCCAACATAAGACCCAGGTTTGTTAGTTTAGATATCTACGAATACGATCGGCCGGACCTTCTTTCTTTCCCGCTCCGGCCTTCGAAGATATTTTCAGATATTGGTTTAATCGACTGTCTAATTTTATGATATTAAAAACATATTAAAAAAAACACGAATCTCTTAACTACACTTAATTTAAAAAGACTATAACATATTTTCATACAACTTATTGCTTAGCGAAAACTAAAATTCTCGTTAACTAAAATGAAGTATTAAAAGTATTGGCTAAGCAAGTAGTGCGATATCCGTAGATCGATGGCTATAAAAAAGTAAAGAGACTGACTTTCAGTAAGATATTTATTTTTTTGCAAAGAAACTAAAAATTATGATGCAAAAAAACACAACCAACAGATGATTGTAGTTCGAAGCTTTACATTTGCCGAACTTTAACGAAAAAGTAGCGAAAACAGGGGGCTCTCTGTTAAGTAATGGTAAACCACTAAGAATGAAAATTGGCATTTTAGGAACGCGCGGAATACCTAATGCGTACGGCGGATTTGAACAGTTTGCCCAATACCTGGCCTTGGGCCTTCAACAGAAAGGGCACGAGGTGTATGTCTATAATTCCAGCGAACATCCGTACCGGGAAAAGGAATGGAATGGGGTCCATATCATTCACTGTAAGGACTGGGAAAAGACCATTGGCACTGCAGGGCAGTTTGTCTATGACTACAACTGTTTCCGGGATGCGGCCCGGCGGAAATTCGATATCCTGCTACAGTTGGGGTATACAAGCAGTTCCGTCTGGTATCGGTTATGGCCGAGGGATGCCGTTAATATCATCAATATGGATGGGTTAGAGTGGAAACGGAGCAAGTATGGCCGGCTGACCCGGCGTTTTCTTCGACAGGCAGAAAGGCTGGCGGTAAGGCACGGCAATGTTTTGGTGGCGGACTCGATCGGTATCCGGGATTATATCCGGGAGGTGTATGACAGGGATGCCATTTATATCCCTTATGGCGCTGAGGTCCCGGAGCAATATGATCCGCAGGCACTGGCCGGCCGGGAACTACGCCCAAATGGCTATACAATGCTGATGGCCCGGATGGAGCCGGAGAACAATATCGAGATGGTTATACAGGGTTGGATGGCATCCGGGAAGGAGAAACCGCTGGTCCTGATCGGAAATACCGGAAATAGTTTTGGGCGTTATCTGACCGGGACCTACCAGCATCCGAACCTTCGTTTCCTTGGCGCCATTTATGACCAGCCTACGGTGAATGCGTTGCGCCATTATTCGTCCCTGTATTTCCATGGGCATTCGGTCGGAGGTACAAACCCTTCTCTTCTGGAAGCCATGGCTTGCGGATGTGCGATCGCAGCCCACAGGAACCCCTTCAACGCGGCCATTCTGGAAGAAGATGCCTGGTATTTCTCTTCCCCCGAAGACGTTACCCATATCCTTGGTGAGGACCTGGAGGGGAGACTCGCTTTGGACCGAAAGGCCAATAATACAGCTAAAGTACGACAGCTCTACCCCTGGGAAAAGATCATCTCCGCGTACATAGATGTCTTTGTCTTCACCGCCAAGGGCATATAATTATTATTTGGTATTATTGCATCCTTGTTGAAAATCAGCAGCAGCAATGCTTAGAAAATTCCTGAATAGCTATATATCCAAGGTCAAAAGAGAGGACTACGAACTTGACAAAAGAGTGCCTGCCGGTTATTTGTTGCGGGAAGTCTGGGTAAGGGCGATCATGAAAGTGAGGGGGAGGCTATTCTTCCCACGCTCGTCCCACTCGCCTTTTGCAGGAAGGGCCGCTGTAGTGCGCTGCAGGAAACAGCTGACCTTCGGGAAAGGCTTACAGATCGGGGAGCATGCTTATATTGACGCTTTATCCACCGATGGTATCGTATTCGGCAGCAATGTCTCCGTCGGAAAAAGGACCAGGATCGAGTGTACCGGTAACCTGCGCTTGCTGGGAAAGGGTTTGAAAGTCGGAGACGACGTAGGCCTGGGTACGGACAATTTTTATGGATGCGCCGGGGGCATTACGATCGGGAACTATACGATCGTCGGAAATTTTGTAAGCTTTCACGCGGAAAACCACAACTATTCAGATCCGAATGTTCCTATCCGGTACCAGGGAGTAAATCATCAGGGTATCCGGATCGGCAGCAATTGCTGGATCGGGGCCAAGTGCACGATCCTCGACGGGGCAGTCCTTGAAGATGGTTGCGTCATCGCCGCCGGTGCACTGGTCATTGCAGGCGTATACAAGTCCAATGGTATATACGGGGGTGTTCCCGCCAGGTTTATAAAAAACAGGATGAATGCGTAGTTCCTCTTTGTCCTTCAATAAATATCTTCCGGCCGCCATTCTCTACTTTTTTTTGAATGGGGTACTGCTGCCATTGGGGTTGCTGTGGACGACCCTGCTAGCGCCGGTCTTCCTGTTCTGGTTGTGGCGCTATCCCACCTTTCAGGCGTTGAAGTACTTTTTTTTCTTCACCATTCCCCTCCTCGTGATCCATTACCTCAATGGGATCATCGATTATTCCTTTTATATTAAATCCTATCTGCTGTTCTTTTGCGTCTACGTGTTTTGCCTCGCCTTTTATCAATACCTGGAGAATTGCCATAGCCTGCGGTATATTTTCCGGAAAATTCTGATCCTGAATGCCATCATGACCGTTATTTCACTGGCATTCCTCAATATCCCATACCTGCGAACGATTTTCTGGTACAATAACGATATGTCCCTGGGTACGGTGACGGTCTACCGGCTCAGGATGCTCACCTATGAACCATCATATTATTGTACCCTGTTTGCCCCTATCGTGATCTATTATTTGTTGAAAAGCGTCAGGAAGGAGGTGCCTCGTCCCTGGATGTATTTTTGTCTTGTACTGATCCCTTTGTTCCTTTCCCTCTCGTTTGGAGTGATCCTCAGTATCGCTCTGGCATTCGCCATCATCCTTGTCTGGGATGGGAGAAACACTATTTTCACCAAAAGGAATTTTAAATACCTGGCCGGTGGTATACTGTTGCTGGGCCTGGTACTGGCGGGAATGGCCATCTTTCATCCGAACAATGTCCTTTTCAGGCGGATGGCGAATGTGTTCAAAGGCAGGGACCTCTCTTTTAACGGCCGCACGCTGGATTCCTACAGAATTGCCATGTTGGTTTTAAAGGACCGAAGTCTTTATTTCGGGGTCGGGTTCGGCCAGGTAAAGATATTGGCATTCCCCATCTTTGGGCATTATTATCACTCTACCAAATTTAAAGTGAGCGATATCGGTATCCCCAATGCCATGGGTGATCTGCTGGCCACGCTGGGGCTGGTCAGCGTCCTGTTAAAGTTGTACCTGGAGCTGTTCTTTTTCTTCCGGACCAAAGTCTCTTCCAACTACTACCGGCTGGCTCTTTTCCTTTTCGTTTTTATTTACCAGTTCACCGGAAGTTTCATTATGAACATTGCAGAATACGCTGTCTGGATCATGGCATTTCATCCGAGCCTATTCCCGGAATTCAATAAAGTAAAAAAACCTCAACATCTTGAAAGTCCTGTTCATCGCCAGAGCAACGCTATATAAGGACAGGGGCGGCGATACTACGCAGGTGCTCGGTACGGCGGATCATCTGAAGGAATTGAATATAGATGTGGATGTTCGGCTGGCTAACGAAGTGATCGATTACCGGCCATACGATCTGATCCATTTCTTCAATATCATCCGTCCCGCAGACATCCTTCAACATATCCGGGCTTCCGGGAAGCCGTATGTGGTTTCCACCATTTATGTAGACTATTCCGAATACGACAAAAAAGCGAGAAAAGGCATGGCACGCCTGCTATTCAGGCTCCTTCCGGGCGATCTTATCGAATATCTGAAAGTGGTGGCGCGGATGGCGCTGAATGGAGAAAGGATCGTCAGCCCTTCTTATCTTTTGTATGGCCAGAAGCGATCGATCCGGAAGATCATCCGGGGGGCGGGCATGCTGCTGCCCAATTCAGCCAGTGAATATCGACGGCTAAGCCGGCACTATAAAATGGAACAACGTTACAGGGTCATTCCCAATTCGATCGATCCGGCGCTGTTTAGTCCGCCTAAGGCGGGGGCGGAAAGGGATAAAGGCCTGGTGATCTGTGTGGGCAGGATCGAGGGCAGGAAAAATCAGCTGAACCTGATCCGTGCCCTGAATGCAACGGAATACCGCCTTGTGATCATCGGTTCGCCCTCGGCCAACCAGGGAAAGTATTATGAAGCATGCCGTAAAGAGGCAGGACCGAATGTGACTTTTGTCGCCGCCACCTCGCAACAGGCCCTGGCGGGATATTATTCGACGGCGCAGGTACATGTCCTGCCGAGCTGGTTTGAAACGACCGGGCTTAGCACCCTGGAGGCGGCTGCGATGGGTTGCAATATCGTCATCACGGATAAGGGGGATACCAAAGAATATTTCGGCGACCAGGCTTTTTACTGCGATCCGGAGTCCCCTGCCTCCATCTACGAAGCGGTCAGACAGGCTTCCGCTGTCGTACCCGATGGATCGTTGCAGCGCAAAATCTTCTCCGCATACACCTGGCATCGGACTGCAACTGAAACGGCAGCCGCCTATGCAGCTATGGGTGTTCCGGTCTGAGCATCATTCATATATTTTTCTCACCCGGGAAAGGTTGGCCCGATAGATACGGGTGAGGGAGGAGAGGCCGAACCGTTTGAGCAGTCTGGGCAGGCTGATGGCCAGGACATGTTTGTAGAAATATATCCGGTTACGTCCTTTCCGCCCCGGAAAGTGGTGGTCTTTTATAGCAAGGGTTTCGCGGACACCGAGTATCCACCGGCTATCGCTCAAGCCTTCCCACCGCATATTGGCCAGGACCGAAGGGACATGCCTGAACCGGCATTTGTTGACCATAAAGCGCAGCAGCAGGTCGTAATCCATGGCGCATTTATATTGTTTATCAAAAAGCCCGAACCGGTCATAACAGTTTTTCCGGACGAAGACGGTCGGATGGTTGACCGTCATCTCCTTTTCAAGATGGGAATGACTGCCTGTGTAAACGAAATCGATGGCATCACCGCGCCAGAGCCGCAGGTCGCCGTAGACGACATCGACATCGCTGTCTTCCATAGCGGAGACGGCCTTTTTGACGGCTTCGTCCTCGTACCAGTCGTCGGCATTGATCATCCCGATGATCTCCCCTTTGGCCATCCGCAGTCCCTTATTAAAGGCATCGCTGATGCCCTCGTCTTTTTCAGAAATGATCGTCGTTACCGCAGCGCCGAACTGTTTGACGATGCCGAGGGTGTTATCCGTGGACCCGCCGTCGACGATGATATATTCCAGGTTGGGATAATTCTGCGCTATAACGCTTCGAATGGTGTCCGCAATATGCTGCTCTCCGTTATAGACGATGGTAATAATTGTAACCTGCGGATAGTTCTCCATAAAAGTGGGCTGATACGTTTGCAAATATACTTAATAGCGAAAGGGGCTGCTAAGATATTTTGAGTCTGGACAGCTGGTACTTTATGGCAGCCCGGAACAGAAACAGGTGAGCACCCTGTGCAACCATATAGCCGATCGCTGCCCCGAAGACCCCCCAGCGGGGGACCAGGAAAAAACTTGCGGCCCCACCGACGACGGAGATGATCAGTCCTATGAACAGGGAAAAATGAGTTTTTTCAAAATACACCATATAATTTGAGGACAGGAGGACCATACCGCCGATCACCTGTGCGACGATGAGAATAGGCAGGACATAGAGGGCGGGCGTATATTTGACCGAGATGATGCCGATGTGAAGGGCTACATAAAGCCCTATCATGAGGAAGACGCCCAGGATAAGCAAGCCTCCGCCAAGCAAATACAAAAGTTTTTTGGTCTTCCTGATATTCGCATGCACGTCTTTTTCCTTTAGAAAGGTGGGCAGCCAGGAGTTGTGTACAGCCATGCAGATCAGATAGAGGACGTTGGATATCGAGAAGGCCAGGTAATAGTAGGAGAGGTCTTTGGCCGTGCCGTACTTTTCGAGGAAGAACTTATCACTGTAGTTGCTGATCATGCCCCATATCGCAGTGAACATAACGGGCGTCCCCAATTTCAGGAAGCTTTTCATTAGCCTGAAGTCGAGTTTCGGGATCATTTCACCTGCATAATAAAAGAAGAAAATCAGCAGCGCGAGCAATTCGCAAAGGTAGGTATAGAGGAGGCGAACATGGATCTTTTCACTTTTAAAATAGTAGAGGCAGGCAAGAACGACCAAGTTGATGAAGATAAGCCGGAACAGGTTGTATTTACGAAACAGGCCGGCCTTTTCGGCGGTAACGAAGTAGTTGGAGAGGATGGTGGTAAAGACGGTGACAATCGTCGCCAGCAGCATGGCGCCCCTTAACCGGGGGTATCCAAAATCGCCTTTGAACAGGAACCTGACGAGATTATAGTCACCGCCGAAGGCATAGACGGGAACGATCACTACGGCCAGCAATGCCGAGATCAGGAAGAAGATGTTAAACAGGACCACTCCTCTCTTATCGGACTCGTGTGCGTCAGAATAATATTTGGACTGGGATACGTACAAGCCGAAATTCAATACGACGGCAAAGCTGCTGACGACGTTCAGGATATAGTTGTATAACCCGTATTCGTCCTGGGTCATCAGCCGAAGGTAGATGGGCAGCAGCAGAAAGCCGGAGATCCTTGCCAATACGTCCATGCTCAGGAAGGTGAGCATTCGCGTAAAGTTTGGGTTTTGCCGATATCGCTTTATCCATTCCCGGATAAAATCGACCTCTTTTATTGCCATGTTTTAAGCGGGGTCGTTTAACACCCTTTTCTTAACCTCTATCAGTGCCCCCGTCAGGAAGGCCAGCAGAAGGGCGCCGCCGCCCAGGATCACGAGCAACTCGGGCAGGGATTTGGAGTGAACTGTATCGGCCGTCTTTATCGTATCAACCACCAGGACGGCATTATTCTCCACTTCGAGCTCACGTCTGGCACGGTCTCTTTCGGTCATGAGCAAAAGCGTTTGGGCATAGACCTGCGCAGGGTTGAAGGCGTCGTTGTAATTATCAGGATAGACAGAAGAAGAAGAAACAGGAGATACAGTTCTGAAGGCACTGATGAACTTATTGTACTGGGTTTTAAGGGTGTCGAGCTTTTGAATGTCGGTATTGATCTGCTGTATCTTTTCAGAATCACTCTCATACTGAACCCTCGAGATCTGCTGAAGGTAGGGCAGATTATTGATATAGTTTACCAATGCATTCTGTATACTGTCGGGCGAGTTATTATGCCTGATACCCATGATCACCTGGAAAGTCGTGTTCATTTTGGTGGAAGTATCCGATTCAAGAGGTTCCTGCATCATGTTCCTCGAATCGAAATATAATATATTCGCTGCGTTGGCGTGAGAGACCTTAAGTTCGGAAGAAAGTCTATCGATCGACCCGGTCTTTGCCAGCATATTCAACTGCTCGATAATCCCCGCATATATCTTTACGGGCATTTTTGTGTCTACCATGAGCATAGACGCCTGGTAATATTTTGTCTGGGCAACATAGTAATAGAACATGCCCAGGAAGAGCCCTGTGACGAGGCCAGTTAATAGCAACAATTTTTTTGTGCGGCAAACGAATGCCGAAAAAGCCAAGAATTTAAAGAAGCCACGGAAAAGTGAAATTACAAAAGATCTTATGGCAGAGATATTGATATTGTCTTCAGGGTGAACCTCTTTATTCATGATAAGATATGCGATTAATTTTTAATGAGTCTTGGACGTTGCAAAACTAATACATCTGTAGATATATATTTGCTAATTTTATCAATATTTGGCCTATGCAATCATTCCCCGAAAAACCTTCCCAAAAAGTTCCTGTCCTGCTGCTGGCTTTTAATCGCCCTACCCTTACGGATAAGGTGCTTGCATCGATCAGCGGCTATGCCCCCCCCGATCTTTATGTGTCCGTCGATGGTCCGCGGGCGGGCCGTCCCGACGATGAAAGGAATGGGGCGGCGATCAGGGAAAGTGTGGCGGTCTGGGAGAAGGCCAATCCGGCTACGAGGGTGCACAGGTTATATCGGGAAGCCAATCTGGGCTGTGGCCGGGGCGTCAGCTCGGCGATAAGCTGGTTTTTCAGCGAACAGGAAATGGGAATTATCCTGGAAGACGATTGCCTGCCCAACAGGAGTTTTTATTCTTTTTGCCAGGAAATGCTGTACCGGTATGCCAACGATGAAAGGATTATGCACATTGGAGGCAGCAATTATTTGGAGGGCAGGATCGGCATGGAAAGCACCTATTATTTTTCGAAATACCCCCAGATATGGGGCTGGGCGAGTTGGAGGAGGGCCTGGAGCAAGTATGCCTTTGACATGCCGGATCTCGACCGGGTGCTGGACCTTCCGGAGTTCAGGCGGTATTATGACGGTGAGCTTTTCATCCGGACGCGTAACGGAGCGGTCGATACCTGGGACATTCAATGGATCTATACCTTCCTGCTGAATGGCGGTCTGAGCGTCCTGCCCAAGGACAACCTCATCCGGAATACGGGTTTCGCCGAGGAGGGAGGGATCCATCTGACGGAAAAGCCGAAATGGTATAACGACGCGACCGTTGAGTTTACCGTGCTGATCCATCCCACCGAGGTGGTGCATCATGCGGCGGCGGACGATTATGTCTTCCGGAAAGCCTACCGGATGTCCCTGGCCTATCGGGTCAGGAGCAGGTTAAAGAGGCTATTTTTCAAAAAAAGCTAGTTCGGAAGCTACAAACGCCCGGAATAGTGTCGCGTCCGTGGCGGAAAACACGGCCAGGTCATAAAAGGGCAGTGCGGCATTTTTCTTCCCGATATATGCGTGCAGGGCCCTGATCGCCGGCTTGTCTTGCAGGGAGGTGATACAAAGCATTTTCCCATAATTGTCATAGACGACCAGGCCGCTATATCCGAGTTCTTCCAGGAAGTCAAAAAAGCGGAGACCTTCGTTGCCGTTGGTTTCGAACAGGGCCCGATCATATTCCATGAAGATGACGGGATGGTTCTTGCGGATGGTGGCGGCCCCCCCTTCGATGATCTTGAGATCGAAACCATCCGTATCCGTTTTCAGTACGCCTATCGGCTCGTCGGGGAAATGGGTGAGAAAAAAATGGTCGAGGCTGGTAAAATCCTGCAATACCGCTTTGTCGTCGTCGCTGACGAACTGCGAGCTGCCAAGGCTGATCCTGCTATGCACCCTGATCTGACCGGGCTTGTCGGAAAGCAACACTTTGTGAAGGTGGGTATTGGCGATACCGGAAACATTCTTTTGCAGGAGGTCAAAATAGAAGTCATCGCCTTCGAAGCAATGCACAGGAAGATCGGTGACCTCGCGCAGCATCAGCAGGGTATCGCCGATGTTGGCGCCAATGTCCACAATGGAGAAATTTTCCTGGCGGTACTGCCGGCAGCTTTGGACAATACGTTGTAAGTTGCTGTTATAGAAGGGGAAGTGAGCTAGATTATAGGTGATGGAGTGGGCCTTCGGCAATAGCACCTTCCTGCCGTAGATGACTGCGGTGACAATCTTCTTGTTGGAGAAGAAGTAATCCTTGTATCCCGTGATGACATATAACCCAAAGCGGGAAAGTACTCTTTTGACTAGTTTTTTCACTGAGCTTTTTTTAAAATTAGCCGCCCACTTTTTTCTGCCGGAAAAACGCATCGATGTTCCGGATCATTTTTTCCGGTGCGATGGTCTTCAGCAGATCGAGGGGTATGGTTTCAAAATCCGTCGTCGATCCTGTCCGGATGATTTCGTCGATCCTGTCCGGATAAACAGGATAAAAATCGGGTGCGATCTCTTTTGGATAGGGTGCGAACCGCCCATAGTGGGCGCCGTTATACAAAGCGAATACCGGGCATCCGACTGCCGCTGCCAGGTGCACGGCCCCAGTATCTACGCTGATCAGGCAAACTGCCCGTTTCAACACGCTCAACATCTGGGATAAGGAAGTTTTACCGGAAAGGTCAACAGCCTTATCGCCATATTCCCGCAGAAAAGCGGCGCATTCTCCGGCATCTGCCGGTGAGCCGCATACTACGGGATTCAGCCGGTAGTGTTGGACAAGATGTTTGGCTACAGCAGCAAAATGGGAAGGGGGCCATTTTTTTATTTTGATGCCGGATCCCGGAAAAATCACAAAATAAGCATCCGGGAGGGAAAAAGAGGGAATATCATCCACTTCCGGGATATGGGTTGTCCAGGGCAGCGGGGCCCCATCGAGCAGTTGGCTGATAAATCCAGCATTACGAATAGCGTCGAAAAGGGTTTCGGGGCCGCTGTCTTCCATCCTTGTATAGACATGTCCGGGGGTGAGTCTCCGTTCAAAGGGGGGGATCAACCGGCTTTCGCTGATCATGCCGATACGATCGGAGGCGGTGGTGACGGCCATCATCACATCGTCCGTCCGGAAATTCCGGGAATAAACAAGATTGAGGGCTATGGAAGCCCCGGTCTTCCTGATCCGGCAGAGGAACCTGAACCGGTAGAGAATGTTTTGCATGAACTTTTTTTTGTCCAGCCAGATTGTTTCATCGGCGACAGCGGCATCATACCGATCGAAAAGGGGCCTGAAAATGCCATTGCCGACAAAGATGATGCGGTAGCCGCTGTATTTTGCGGAACTTTTAAAGTAGCGGAGAAGATTCCTGACCAGCACGTAATCGCCGATTTCGTCGGTTTTCACGATAATGAGATGCCGTTGCCTGGCTTTCGCAGGCACACGGCGTACGATATAGTATAATAACAGATAAAGGCTGAATTTTATTTTTTCCTTCAACTCCGGATCTTTTATTGAATGCTTGTTTTGTTCCCGTCTTGCATTGTGCTGGTCCGGACCACCGGGAAAAATCAGGCAAATATATAAATGAAACCGCAAAAATGCTTTAATTTGGCCCACATGCTGACAAGGCTTCCCATGAGACTCCCCACTTCATCCAGCAAGACCATCTATTTCCTTCTTTTCTGTGCAGTTCTTTTCACGACGATTTTCCCCCTGTTGCGTATCAACAGCTTTTGCATTATTCTGCTGGTCGCCTACCGGCTATGGGATGCGCCTGCCACGGCAAGGTCTGTATTCAAAGATACATTGCTGGTTGCCTACCTTGTTTTCGTACTCATCGAAACGGCTGGTTTTTTGCACACCGCTAATATGAAAGCGCAATCCGATGCAGTGGCAAAAGATGCCACTTTGGTCGCTCTTGCCTATGTACTTTGTTCCGGTACGCTAGTCTCGGCGAGAGCGTATCGCAGGCTGATGTCAGCCTACTGTCTGATGATCTTTCTTTCCTCCCTTTACTGTCTTGTGCTGGCATACCGGTACTACCTGGTGGATAAAGATCCGGCTGATTTTTTTTATCATACCCTGACACGGCCCATCGCACAGAATGCGGTTTTTTATTCGGTGTATGTCGTTTTCGCCATGCTGTTCCTTTTATCGCCGTCCGGTGAGCCCATTGTCAGTTGGCTGTCGCCGATGTGGAAAAAGGCCCTCCGGTTTTCTGTCGTCTTTTTTTTCATGGGAATGATCGTTCTGCTCTCTTCGAAGCTTTTACTGGTCATTGCCGTGTTGTTCCTGGTAAATGCTTTTTTACGGCGATACTCTTACCGGAAGAACAAGCGGGCCGTGCTGGTCACCGGGTCGGCCCTGGTACTGGCCCTGGGTATACTGGCCCTGACAAAGAACCCCGTCAGCGTACGGTATCGGGAACTGGCAGCCGGAGACCTTGACGCCATCAAACAGAAAACATTTGATCCCGGCATGTATTTCAACGCTTTACAGCTGCGATTGCTGGAGTGGCGTTTTGGTACTGAGATCCTGAATGAACAGCATGCGTGGCTTTTTGGCGTAAGTCCCGGGAGCAGCCAGGATCTGCTGGATGCAAAATATGTCCGGACCCGGATGTATATCGGCAATCCGGCCGAGGGGCCGCACAGGCATATCCGCGGTTTTATCGGCTACAATTTCCATAATCAATACCTGGAAACGCTGGTCCGGTGCGGGTTCCTGGGACTGGCGGCCTTGCTGGCCATTTTTATCCTGCTATTCGTCCGGGCTCGAAAACAGGGAACGAGGGAAGCATGGTACGTCGTATTGACGCTTGCGGTCTTTTTTATTCCGGAGGCGCCGCTGACCATGCAACAAGGCGTTTTTCTGTTCTGTTTCTTTCCCCTTTTGGCGGTGACCGCTCCGGGTAAAGTTGAGCTGTCGGCGGAATGACCGCAGACTTGCTTATTTTTTCCGAAATTGTACCCGGAAAAAGAATTATCAGTTCAACCAATGATTACAAGATGAGAACATTATTAAAATACCTGCGGCCTTACCGCAGGCTGATCGCGCTTGCCTTATTGCTGGCGGCGATCAATCAGAGTTTTTCGATGCTGGACCCTTTTTTCTTCGGCAAAATACTCGACAAATTTGCAGCACACCCTTATGAGGAAGGGTATTCCGCCCCGCAGCAGGTATTGGTCAACGGGCATTTGAACACCCAGCAGGTCTGGCACCGGACGGGACCGCGAAGCCAATCCGGCTTTATCTGGGGGGTCATCAGTTACCTGGGTATCCTGATCGGTGTAGCCATGGTGTCCCGGATCGCCAAGGCCTTCCAGGATTATTTCGGCAATGTCATCGTGCAGCAGTTCGGAGCCACCATTTTCACTACCGGCCTGCAGCATTCCATGGCCCTGCCGTTCAGTGAATTCGAGGATCAGCGAAGCGGCGAGACCTTATCCATCCTGACCAAGGTGCGGAATGACACGGATAAGTTCATTCTTGCTTTTATCAATGTGCTGTTCGGCATCCTCGTAGGTGTCGTTTTCGTATCGGTTTATTCTTTCACGCTGCACTGGTCGATCATGCCCATTTATGTAACAGGGATGATCCTGTTGTCCCTGCTGACGAGCCTGCTGAGCAAAAAGATCAAGCGGCTTCAAAAGAAGATCACGGCCGATACCAATGCGCTGGCGGGGAGTACGACGGAGTCCCTGCGGAATATCGAGTTGGTCAAGAGCCTGGGATTGACGGACCAGGAAGTGAAGCGGCTGAACAAGAATACCTTTAAAATCCTGGACCTGGAACTCACCAAGGTGAAGGGTATCCGGAGCCTCAGTTTCGTGCAGGGCACTTTTGTGAACCTGTTGCGGCAGGCGATCATGTTCCTGCTGTTATGGCTGGTCTTCAACGGCAGGTTGACCACGGGAGAGGTGATGACCATGGTATTCTATTCCTTCTTTATTTTCGGGCCGCTGCAGGAGCTGGGCAATATCATCCTGTCATACCGGGAGGCTGAGGCCTCGATGAATAACTTCGACAACCTGATGAAGAAGACGCCGGAATTGCCGCCCGCCGAACCGAGGCACCTGGGGCGGGTGCAGAGCCTGGTCTTCCGCGACGTGGTGTTCCGGCACCAGACGGCGCATCACAATGCGATCGATCACATCAGCTTTGAGGTCAGGAAGGGCGAGACGCTGGCTTTCGTGGGGCCATCCGGCAGTGGCAAGACGACCCTGATGAAGCTGCTGGTAGGGCTATACCGGCCGAAGGAAGGCAACATACTCTATAACGGGCTGGATGAGACGGCCATCGATTTCGACGACCTGCGGCGGCAGATCGGCTTTGTCACGCAGGATACCCAGTTGTTCGCCGGCACCATCAAAGAAAATCTGCTGTTCGTCAACCCGGGCGCTACGGAGGAGGACCTGAATGAGGCGTTGCGAAAGGCTTCCTGTACGAACCTACTGGCGAGGGCGGAGAAGGGGATTGACACGATGATCGGGGAAGGCGGATTGAAACTGTCCGGCGGGGAAAAGCAGCGGTTGTCGATTGCGCGGGCGTTGTTGCGGAAGCCGGCCCTGCTGATCTTCGACGAGGCGACTTCCGCGCTGGATTCGCTGACGGAGGAAGATATCACGCGGACGATCCGGGAAGTATCTTCACAGGGGGACCAGATCACGATCATGATTGCGCACCGGCTGTCGACGATCATGCATGCGGACAGGATCTACGTGCTGGAGAAGGGGGAAGTCGAGGAAGTAGGGACGCATGCGGACCTGCTGGCGTCAAAGGGCTTGTATTATGCCATGTGGAGACAGCAAATAGGGGAAAGGAAATACGCAGCGGCAGGGGCGGCGGCGAGTTCTTAAAACGCAACGGCAAACTCTTAAAACAACATAAAAAAGTATGAGCTGGTTAACGGAACTCTTTGGCGGCGGTGGGGGGATCAGGCAGGCCTTGCAGGAAGGGGCGGTGATCATCGATCTGCGTACCGCCTATGAATACGACCAGGGCCATATTCCCCGGTCGCTCAATATTCCAGCCGACCGGATCAAGGCCAATATTGATCGGATACGCGATCTGCGTAAGCCGGTGATCCTGTGTTGCGGTAATGGGACGCATTGCTGGGAGGCGGCGGAATTTCTGCGGGGCGCAGGGCTGACGCAGGTGATCAATGGGGGGAACTGGCAGGGCCTGCTGCGGAAGGTGCAAAAAAGGTAGCGCCCGCGAGTGGCCGCGAGATTAATGGTTATGTGAATGAATATCACGTGGACGTGTAGGTCCATTTAACCAAACTCCCTTTGCTGTCCGTGTATGTAAAAATGGGACCGAACAATAAAATTGGAAATTTGGACGCAAATTTGATCTTTGCAGCTATGATGAATAAAATACAGGACATTATCACTGAATCTATTACGGTTAAGGACCGGGTGTTGAATGACCCGGCGCTGATCGGACAGGTGGGGGAGATCGTGACGCTGATCGTCCGGCGGTTCCGGGAGGGGAAGCATCTTTATTTTTGCGGCAACGGGGGCAGCGCGGCGGATGCCCAGCACCTGGCCGCGGAATTCTCGGGGCGGTTCTATATCGACCGGGATGCCCTGCCATCAGAAGCTCTGCATTGCAATACTTCTTATATGACGGCGGTGGCCAATGACTATAGCTATGACGTAATCTATTCCCGGCTGATCAAAGGTATCGGCAAGCAGGAAGATATCCTGGTCGGGATGTCTACCTCAGGCAATTCCACCAATATTCTCAAGGCCTTCGAGACGGCCCGGGAGAAGGGCATCACCACGATCGGGATGACGGGGGAAGGCGGCGGAAAGCTGAAAGCCCTGAGTGACCACCTGATTGCGATCCCTTCGCGAAACACGCCCCGGATCCAGGAGGCACACATGTTGCTGGGACATATTATCTGCCAGCTGGTGGAAGAACAATATTTCAGTGCATGATCAAAGAGGCTATTTTGCTGGCGGGGGGATTGGGTACCCGGCTTCGGGCTGCCGTTCCGGAACTGCCGAAATGCCTGGCCCCGGTGAGAGGGCGGCCATTCATCGCCTATGTGACTGATTATTTCCGGCAGCAGGGTATTGAACGATTCATTTTTGCCCTGGGCTATAAAAGCGATTATTTCGATGATTTTTTCCGGACGGAATTTCCGGATGGCGGCTATACCGTGTCGCTCGAAGATGCCCCTCTGGGTACAGGCGGGGCGATCCGTCAGGCCTGTGGATTGTCGGTTGAAAAGACGGTACTGATCCTCAATGGCGATACCTTCTTCCGGATCGGGCTGAAAGCGCTGTCGGATTTTCATGAAGAAAAACGCGCTGATTGCAGTCTTTGTCTGAGGCCTATGGAGAATTTCGACCGGTTTGGCGTAGTAGAACTGGATGACGAGGCGCGCGTAACGAAGTTCCGTGAGAAGCAATATTATCCAACCGGGCTGATCAATGGTGGGGTCTATGCGCTGGACAGAGCCGCTTTTATGGGAGAGGAATGGCCGCCGGTATTTTCCTTTGAAAAGGATTATCTGGAGCCTGCGACGGGGGGCGGGGGGCTATTCGGGCTGGTGCAGCCAGCCTATTTTATCGACATCGGCATTCCCGAAGATTACCGGCGGATACAAGAAGAATTCAACAACCTATCATGATCTATAGAAGTAAAGCGCCTTTACGCATCGGATTGGCCGGTGGCGGGACCGATGTAAGTCCTTACAGCGATCTATACGGAGGGGCCATCCTCAATGCAACCTTATCCCTGTATGCGCATGCCAGCATTGAACCTTTGGAAGACGATACGATCATCCTGCAGGGGCTTGACCGGAGGGAAGAAGTACGTTTTGAAGACGGGGCCCGACTGGCCTCGCTGCCTATCGACGGCAGACTTGACCTGCTGAAAGGAGTCTACAACCGTATCCGCAAGGACTATGGATGGAGTGCCAAGGGTTTCCGACTGTCCACTTTTGTCGACGTGCCGGCCGGTTCAGGGCTGGGAACTTCTTCCACTTTGGTGGTAGCGATCGTCGGCGCCTTTATGGAAATGCTGCGATTACCGCTGGGGGAATACGATATGGCGCATCTCGCTTATGACATTGAAAGGAGAGAGCTGAAGATGGCAGGAGGAAAACAGGACCAGTATGCGGCCACCTTCGGCGGGGTCAACTACATGGAATTCTATAAGGACGATAAGGTCATCGTCAATCCTCTGCGGGTGAAACAGCAGCACCTGTTCGAATTGGAAAATAACCTCTTGTTATATTATACGGCTACAAGCCGGGAGTCAGCGAAGATCATCGAGGTCCAGAGCCGGAATGTGACTGATAAGAAGGAATCGTCTATCGAGGCGATGCACCAGTTGAAGACCCAGGCTCAGCTGATGAAGGAAGCCCTGCTAACAGGCCGGATCCATCAGATCGGGGAGATCCTGGATTTCGGCTTTCGTCAGAAACAGAAGATGGCGGAGGGGATTTCCAATGCCTTTATCGACAACATTTACGAGGAAGCTAAAAAGGCGGGCGCCACAGGTGGAAAGATCTCGGGCGCAGGTGGCGGGGGGTTCATGACCTTTTACTGTCCGGGTATCTCCAAATACGGCGTTATAGAGGTCCTCAATAAGTTGGGCGGTCATTGCAGGCCTTATCAGTTCACAGGGCATGGATTAACGACCTGGACGATGTGAGTTTTGCGCCTTAGGCCTTCGGCCGGGAAGTTTGTTTACCTTTGGCTATGCCTACGCAAGAGAAACCCAGTCTTATCTGGAGTATGTTCACGATGAAATGTCCGCGGTGCCGCCGGGGGCATATGTTTTCCCAACCCAATCCCTGGAAATTCGGTCAGATCCTGACCATGCCGGATACGTGTCCCGAATGCGGTCAGCCTTTCGAGATGGAGGTAGGCTTTTGGTATGGGACAGGATACGTCAGCTATGGGCTGTCCTTTTTACTTTCGGTTGCGACCTTTATCGTGTGGTGGATGCTGATCGGGATCTCGACGGAAGACAACCGGTTTTTCTGGTGGATGGGTTTGAATGCAGTATTTCTCGTCGTTATACAGCCCTGGCTGATGCGGCTGAGCCGCGTGGTCTGGATCTATATTTTTGTTACTTATGATCCGGATTACAAGCAGACCGAGGTGAAAAAATTCGATTACGAGACGGAAAGTTATTACCGGCCCAAATCGCAGGATGGCGAAGGAAATGGACAATAAAAAACCGTCCGTAGTAAGCGGACGGCTGTAAAAAAACCTATTGATAGGGTTAGTATCGAGAATCTAACGTTAAAAGGAGAATATTATTATATATATAGCGGGGGCCGGGCTGTTATTATTTCTTCAGAACGATCGTGAATATTGATCCCTCGCCGAGCGTGCTTTCGCAGGTAATCTTTCCCTTGAGCTCTTCACAGATACGTTTGACGATAGCAAGGCCCAGGCCGGTTGAAGCCTCACCATTAGTTGGCTGGGATGATATCTTGCTATATTTGGAAAAAAGATGGGGCAGTTCGTCGGGCTGGATACCCACCCCTTCATCGCGTATTTTGATACTGACAGCATCTTTTTCTTCGCTGACACTCATCCATACATTTTTTCCGGCGGCCGTATATTTGATCGCATTGGACAACAGGTTGTCCAACATACGTCCCAGCAGTTGTCGGTCGCTAAGAAAATAAAGGGACCGGTTGGGGCAATCCAGGTGGAGTTGGATATTCTTGGTGGCGGCGACAGGAGTAAAATTATCCAGGCGCCATTCAGCGAAGATGCGCAGGTCGAGATTTTCCAGCTGTAACTTATTCTGGTTGGTCTCGGCCTTTTCTACGTCGAGGATGTGACGGATCAGCTTTTCTCCATATTGGGTGGCCTGGGCTATGCGATCGAGCGCTTTGCGTTGTGAATCGCTGAGATTATCCTGTTCGCTCTGCAATAGCTGCTGCCACATGCCGATGCTGGCAAAGGGGGTACTAAGATCGTGAGAGACGATGCTGATCAGGGAGTTCTTTTCTTCATTCAATTCCGATAGGCGTTCGTTTTGCCGGACGAACAGATCGTTACTAGCCTGCAGCTGTCTGTTGGCCTTACGTTTGACAATAAAGGCCATGGCGGCTGCGATGGCAATGAGCAACAGGCTGACAGCCATGACCATCATGATCCGGTTGTGGAATTTCTGCTGGGCAATCTCTGACTGCAAAAGGAGTTTTTCGTTTTCTCTTTCCCGGGTCTCATATTTTTTTTCCAGCTCGGCTATCGACTTGTAGGTCTCGCCGTTGACCAGTGCAGTGTCCAGCGCATACCAATTGCCCTGGTATTCCCAGGCTTTTTTGTAATCGCCGCGGTGTTGGGCCAGCTTGGCCAGGATCTGGTAACTATCGGATTCTTTGCTTTTCGAATCTAACTGGCGGGCAAGCTGCAATGCCATGTCGCCATATTTGGCGGCAGAGTCATAGGCCCCTGCCTCGGTATAGGCATCGGCCATGTTGAGCACATCGAGCCATACATCGGCCTGCCGGGATGGGGACTGGCTGACGAGATGATGGTTGTAATTATCCCGGAAGTAGACGATAGCCTGGGCGAACTCCTTCAGGTAATAATAGGTATTGCCCATGTTATTGTACAGGTCGTCCAGGTCAAATTTCCCTTTTGCTTCCAGCGGCTTGCCGATACGAAGCCCTTCCTTCAACAGCAGCAGGGCGCTATCATAAAGGCCGAGGCGGTCATAGATGGCGCCGAGGTTGATATAGGAGGTCACCAGCGAACCGGCATCTCCCAGCTGCCGGTCCAGGCGGACGCATTCCTGGTAGATATCTTTTGCCTTTTCGGGTTCTTTCATATCTGAAGTGTACACCGCTGCCAGGTCAGCCAGGGCCTCGGTCTGGTGCTCGATGTAGCCAGGTTTACGCGCAGCGTCGAGCGCCTGCATATAGTAATCGATGGCGCGGGGATAATTCGCTTTGTTCTCAAAATACCAGCCGCGAAGACGCAAGGACATGAATTTGGCTGCAGGGTATTGGCCTTTCTGATCAATCTGCTGCATGTAGTCAGCATAATATTCGATGGAGTCGATGCGGGCCTCCGTCAATTTCATCGCGTAATAATAAGTATGCCGGATGCTATTGGTGTCCACCTGGCCAGCGGCAGACAAGGCGATTGATAGGAGCAGTAGGGATAGTAGACGCTTCACGGGAAGATCGTTCATTTTGACCAAGATACTGATCTTTCCGGCTAATCGGTTAGATTATTACGCAGGGCGAACTTAACCAGGCCCACGGTATTGTTGACGCCCAATTTGGCGATGAGGTTTTTGCGGTGTGTCTCTACGGTGCTTACGCTAAGAAATAGTTTGCCTGCAATTTCGGCATTGCTATATTCTTTGCAGATGAGACGAAGTACTTCCAACTCACGCCGGGAAAGGATCTCGTCAATCTGTTTGTCTTCGATAGTAATGGTATGGCGGAAATCTTCGTCCCGGTCACCGATATGAATGTCTTTGCTGAAATAATTGCCGCCGTTCTGTACGGACCGAAGCGCGCCCACGAGTTCCTCCAGGGAAGCGTTCTTCAGGACATAGCCCTGGATATTGTACTTAGCAAGCTTGTGTACATAGCGGGTGCCTCGCAGCAGGGTGAGATAGATGATGCGCAGGTCGGGATGACTGGCCCTGATCTGTTGCACTATCTCTTCCTCCGCCATATCGGGAAGATAGACGTCGAGCAATAAGATATCCGCGTTCAATCCTTCTTTGATCCGATCAAGAAGCTGTTTACCCGATGTAGCAGTGCCTATTACTTCTATGTCCTCCTGCTTGTTCAACAATAAGGCCAGCCCCTCTAAGTATATTTCATGATCATCGATAATAAAAACTCGAATCATGTTGGTTTAATAGATTCCGTAAGTATTTCAACTACAGGGCAAGTTAAAACTATTTATGATATGTGCACTAAAAAGACCCCTTAAAAAGAGGCCTTTCCCGAAAATGAGTGGATGTTCAGACATCAATTAAGATTTTCGATAATACCTGCGATGCCCTGGCCGCCCCCAACACAAGCGGTGACGATACCATATTTCTTATTGAGCCGTTTCATATCATGGACCAACTGGACGGTCAATTTACAGCCGGTACAGCCCAGGGGATGTCCCAGGGCAATGGCGCCGCCATTGATATTGACGATGGCAGGGTTGAGTTCGAGTCGGCGGATGACAGCAAGGGCCTGTGAGGCAAAGGCTTCATTCAGCTCTACCAGGTCGATCTGGCCCAGGTTCATGCCGGCTTGCTTTAAGGCTTTGGGGACTGCTTCTACCGGGCCAATGCCCATGATACGGGGATGAACACCGGCGCTGGCGCAGGCGACCAGGCGGGCAATGGGTTGGAGGCCGAGCTCTTTGACCATTTTTTCACCCATGACGATGACGAAGGCTGATCCGTCGCTGGTCTGGGAGGAATTACCGGCTGTGATGCAGCCGCCGGCGGCAAAGACGGGTTTCAGCTTCGCCAGGGCTTCCAGCGAAGTATCGGCCCGGGGGCCTTCATCGGTATCCACAGTAAAGGTCCTTTTCTGGCGGCGTCCTTTCTCGTCGACATAGACTTCCTCGACGGGGAGTGGCAGGATGCCGTCCTTGAAATAGCCGTTCTTAATGGCATTGATGGCCTTTTGATGGGAGGCATACGAGAACTGGTCCTGGTCTTCACGACTAACATTAAATTCTTTGGCGACGGCCTCGGCAGTGAGGCCCATGTTGAGGTAGTAATCGGGCTCATCGGAGGCGATGGAATAGGCCGGTACTGTCTTCCATCCGGCCTGTGGCACCATCGTCATGCTTTCCGTACCGCCGGCGATGATACAATCTGCCATTCCGCTGCGGATCTTGGCTGTCGCCATGGCGATCGTCTCCAGACCACTGGCGCAATAGCGGTTGACGGTGACACCGGGTGCGTGGATACCGACTGCCCGGGCGGCGATGATGCGGCCGACCTGTAGCCCCTGTTCGGCTTCGGGAACGGCATTGCCGACGATGACGTCGTCCACACGGAGCGGGTCAAGCTGGGGGACGGAGGCCAGCAGGCTTTTGATGACAGTGATAGCCATGTCATCCGGACGGTAGAAGCGGAGTTTGCCTCTTTTGGATTTTCCGACGGCGGTGCGGTAACCGGCGACGATATATGCTTCCTGCATAGTGATAATGTTTTAGTTGTTTATGCAACTTCCTTATCAAAGATAAGAATTTTTTGTGGATACGTATCTTCGTGGCATGTATAAGTTCCTGCGCTCGATTTTGTTCATTTTTCCTCCGGAAGGAGTACATCATTTTTCGATGAAGGGCCTGAGGTTGTTATGTAGCTGGGGTCCGACGCGGTGGTTGGTGACATGGAGTTGCCGGCCGGAGAGTGATGTTACGGAGCGGGAGGTTTTCGGACTGACTTTTCCGAACGCGGTGGGGTTGGGTGCGGGGTTTGACAAAAATGCATTGTATTTACGGGAACTGGCTGCGCTGGGTTTTGGATTTGTGGAGATCGGGACGGTGACACCTTTAGCGCAAGGTGGTAATGAGCAGCCGAGGTTGTTCAGGTTGCCGCAGGACCAGGCGTTGATTAACCGGATGGGGTTTAATAATGATGGCGCGGGGATGATTGCTGAGCGGTTGAGGGTTTGGCGGGCGGGTGCGGGGCGGCGCCAGGGGCAGGCGGCGGGGCAGCTTTCGGGCCGCGGTCCGGGGCAGGCGGCCAGGTTGATCGTGGGGGGGAATATCGGGAAGAACAAGGTCACGCCGAATGAGGAGGCGTGGAAGGACTATGAGATCTGTTTTCGGGCTTTATATGAATACGTGGATTATTTTGTCGTGAATGTGAGTTCGCCAAATACGCCGGGGTTGAGGGCGTTGCAGGATAAGGATGCGTTGCGGCAGATATTGACCAATCTGCAAAGGGTTGGCGACGAGTTGGCTGGGCCGCATGGGCCGCGGCCTTTGCTGCTGAAAATTGCGCCCGATCTGAACCAGCAACAGCTGGATGATGTGATTGCTTTGGCATTGGAGATCCGGCTGGATGGGTTGGTGGCTACGAATACGACCATCAGCCGGGAAGGGTTGGTGACGGCGGCGGAGCGGCTCGAGGCCATTGGAGCAGGCGGATTGAGTGGAGCGCCATTACGCCATCGGGCGACTGAAGTGGTGCGTTATCTGTGCGGGCGACTGGCGGGCCGCATTCCGGTGATTGCTTCCGGAGGCATTTTTACGGCTGTAGATGCGCGGGAGAAGATGAATGCCGGGGCGGCGTTGGTGCAGGTGTGGACGGGGTTTATTTATGAAGGACCTTTTATCGTGGGGAGAATTTGCCGGGAACTTCCGGCGGGAGGCGTTCAATAATAATCAAAGGAAAGGTTTAATGATTAATGGCAGTGAGCCAATAAGTCTTAGGGATCAGGGATATACAAATTATACTGTCTTCAATAAAAAAACAATCAGTCTAAAGATAATAGAAGAATAGTGAATATAAAGCTCCATTTGATATCCGTGCAGATTTGTCGCTTTATAGTGTCGATAATGGCCATAAACGTGACTTAGTTGTGAATCAACACAATCATTATCTTCGCCCTTCCTAACTCACAGCCCATGCATGGATTGTTCAACCTGGCATCTCTCGTCAGCCTTCTCACGCTGGTGACGCTCGAGATCGTGCTAGGGATCGATAACGTGATCTTTGTCTCCATTCTCATCATCCGGCTGCCGGCAGCACGGCGGCTGGATGCCCGGCGGGTCTGGATGATTGCCGGGATACTGATCCGGTCAGGGCTGTTGCTGTGCCTGGGGTCACTGGTGGCGAGAGGCAACAGGGTGTTGTTCTCTGTGGCCGGGTATGGGTTCAGCATCCACGACCTGATCCTGCTGGCGGGGGGGCTGTTCCTACTTTACAAGACGGTGGGCGAGCTGCATAACAAATTGGAAGGTGACAAAGGGACAGAGATGACCAGTGGTGAGGGAGAGCAGGTAGCGGACAACCCGGAGGCAACGGGTGGCTCTTTTTGGGCTATTGCCTGGCAGATTGTGCTGGTAGACACTGTTTTTTCTCTTGACAGCATTATCACCGCCATCGGGCTGGCGCAGCAAGTGGCTATCATGATCACGGCTGTTGTCATCGCCATGATCATCATGTTCTTTTTCTCCGGGACAATCGCCGATTTCATCAATCGCCGTCCCACACTGAAGGTGCTGGCCCTCTCCTTCCTGCTGATGGTCGGGTTCAGTCTGTTGTTTGACGGATTAGAGCCTATCCACCACACGCACATTGCCAAAGGCTATATTTATTTCTCCATGGCTTTTGCCTTCGGGGTGGAACTGCTGAACAACGGGATCAAAAAGAAAGCGGCCAAAAGAGGAATTCCGCACAAAAAATAGGGGAAAAATTTTTACATTAGGGTACTAATACTTCATCGTATGGCTACCACCGATCCCCGCACCGACGCCTATATCCAGGGCTCTGCCGACTTTGCCAGGCCCATTCTTGAACATCTGCGCAAGCTCATTCACAAGGCGTGTCCCGGCGTCGTTGAAACCATCAAATGGAGCAGGCCTTTCTTCGAGTATGAAGGCGGTATGCTGTGTCATATTTCCGCTTTTAAGCAGCACTGCGCCGTCGGGTTCTGGAATGCGCCGCTGTTGAAAGATCCGGCGGGTGTCCTGCATATAAAGGACAGGAATGCCATGGGGCATTTAGACCGGATCACTTCACTGAAAGACCTGCCGGCGGACAAGATCCTGATCGCATTGATCAAGGAAGCCGCCACACTAAATGAACAAGGGGTGAAGAAGCCGGCTCCGGTCAAGAAACAGCCGAAAGCGCCATTACCAGTACCCCCTGCTTTAGCGTCAGCGCTGAAGAAAAACAAAAAGGCAGGCGAAACCTTTGCAGCCTTTCCGCCTTCCCACCGACGCGAATATATCGAATGGATCACGGAAGCGAAGACGGATGAGACGCAAAACAAGCGTATCGCTACCACGCTGGAATGGCTGACGGAAGGAAAATCCAGGAACTGGAAGTATGAGAAGAAGTAGGTCACCTCATCACCCGATGCAAAGCAGAGTGGCGGCTACTACTCCGGCCGTCTCCGTCCGCAGGCGGTTTTCTCCCAATGTTACCGGTACAAATCCTTCTTTCAAGGCTGACGCTATTTCCGCAGGGGAAAAATCTCCTTCGGGCCCGATGAGGATCAATGATGACATGGCGGGCGATGGAGCGGGCGTGGGCGCACCGGTGGGTAGGTCGGCGAGGGTTATTTGACGGCGGCGCCAGGCAGCCAGGTCTTCGGTCGGGCGGGGTTCTTCCAGGCAATGGGCGATCAGGCGGTGGGTATAATCAACCGCACCGAGCCATTGAACGAAGGGGGTTGGCGCCCGGAGGACCGGTAGCCAGGTTTGCTGAGATTGCAGCAGGGCGCTGACCAGGATATGCTGCAGGCGATCCTGGCGGGTGTGCTGACGTTCGGTACGTTCGCAGATCAGGGGGATGATCTCGGTGACGCCGATCTCCGTTGCTTTCTCCAGGAACCATTCAAAGCGGGAAGCGTTCTTCAGTGGCGAAATGGCAATGGAAACTTTTTGACTTTTGGGCGGAAGGGTGGATACCGATTGGATTTTGACGACACATTTCTTTTTATGGTCGTGCAGGACCGCCGCC
>Ga0302227_10000395_pt1 | contig 39968 bp, 38 predicted proteins | sample II_Palsa_N1_1_FD_193525 | JGI IMG/M metagenome (GOLD analysis project Ga0302227, IMG submission 193525) | Peat permafrost microbial communities from Stordalen Mire near Abisko, Sweden - II_Palsa_N1_1 | ecosystem: Environmental > Terrestrial > Soil > Palsa > Peat permafrost | place: Sweden... | reverse complement strand
GACGCTTGAGGACGCGGACACCGGGTTAAATGCCAAGCACGCTGCGACCGAGCCGTCCGTCTGCTGTTGTAGTCTTAGCTGGCTGGTTGGAAAATCATCATACACCTGCCCGGTTGGCGGAAACCCCAAATTTTGCCGGGTTTCGAGGCAGATTTCCACAGACATTTCCACGCTTGCGGCGGAGTGGAGAGAAGCACCAGATGTGCTTGTACTTCCCCCGCGCGGCGATCAGTCTGGGAGCGAAGATGTCGGAATCTGCTGCGCGATGCCGCGGAGCTCTTCGAACAGGATAGTACTCAAGTAGCGCTCGCCGAAAGAGGGCAGCACAACTACGATCAGCTTCCCTGCATTTTCTTCGCGCTTCGCCAATTTCACCGCAGCCGTAACTGCGGCTCCGGAAGAAATTCCCACGAAGAGGCCTTCTTCGAGCGGCAGCCGCCGGGCCATGCGGATAGCCTCATCGCTACTGACCTGAATAATCTCGTCAATGTAATCCGTGCGCAGAATACGCGGCGCAAAACCGGCCCCGATTCCCTGAATCTTGTGCGGCCCCGGCTTCCCGCCGGAAAGCACGGGACTCTCCGCCGGTTCTACGGCAACCGCTTTGAAAGATGATTTCCTGGGCTTGATATATTCGCAGACTCCGGTAATCGTTCCACCGGTTCCAATGCCGGAGACGAGAAAGTCGACGCGGCCGTCGGTGTCATTCCAAATCTCCGGGCCCGTGGTCTCGAAGTGAATCTTCGGGTTGGCCGCGTTGTCGAACTGCTGCAGCATGTAACTGTTGGGAGTTTTCGCCACCAACTCCTCCGCCTTAAGGATGGCGCCCTTCATTCCCCGCGGACCCGGCGTCAGCACGAGTTCCGCGCCAAAGGCCAGCAGCAGGACGCGGCGCTCCAGGCTCATGGTTTCCGGCATCGTCAAAATTAACTTGTAGCCTTTCACCGCAGCCACAAAAGCCAGACCAATTCCGGTATTGCCGCTGGTGGGCTCGATCAGCACAGTCTTGCCCGGCTGAATTTTTCCCGCGCGCTCCGCGTCGAGGATCATGCTCGCGCCAATGCGGTCCTTCACGCTGCCCACGGGATTCTGGCTTTCCAGCTTGGCAACGACTTCGGCGACGCAGCCCTCCGTGACCTTATTAAGTCGAACCAGTGGGGTGTGGCCGATCAGTTCGATGACGTCGTTTGCGATTTTCATGGCTGTTCCCTATCCTCCGCGCCCGGCATGATGACTTTGCAGCCTACAATAAAAGTAAGTCTACTGGTCCGATAGACTATCACGAAGCAGCTACCGCAGGAAAAACATTCTCATACTCCATCCGGGACGCAATTCCTGACGTTACGATGTGCGCAGAAGTGAAGTTTCGCGTCTGCGTTCACCCGTGACCGGGAGATCCATCATGGCTAGCCTTCAGGCCCTGTGCAGCATTTGCCAAAAAAACGTGACGGCATTCACCACCCTGAGCGACAACGATCTCAAGGTCCGGCTGGACCGCAACGAAGAGATCGTCGTGTTGCACCACTTCGGGGATGAATCGGGCAACCGGCTCCATCACCGCTGGAGTCTCGCCGAGAATGAGCGAAAGAATCTTCGCAAATTAATAGACGTTATGGTGCGAGAGAAGGCCACACTCGGCCATCCGTCCTAAGCGCGCGGTACCGATGTTGAAAAATGGCGGAAGCGAGTGGGGGTCGAACCCACCGGTGACGGGGTGACCCGCCGCCCGCCGGTTTTGAAGACCGGGACGATCACCGGACCGCATGCGCTTCCAGGAACGCTGCAAAATTGTCAGAGCTGGCCACTTTGACCGAATGGAACGGTCAAAGTGGGTCAAGCCGGAGTAGCGAACTCATCTTGCGAACAATTACGGCACGACGAGTTTGAACGCCTGAGCCGCCGTGCCATTGCAGGTGTAGATATCCAGTTGCACACCGTTGGCAGTCGACGCACCGGGCGTATCCACGCAAAGGCCGCTGCCCTGGCCTACGAAGTTATAGTACCCGTTGCCCACCGACACCGCCTCCCATTCCTCGTTGGGGTTTCCAGCATAGGTCCACAATTGCATGAGGCTGCCATTGGTGGTGCCATTGTTGACCACATTCCAGGTTTCGCTCGGAGCATTGCGGTTGGCGACGTAATAATAGCCATTGCCCGCGGACTCGAACTCCCACTCCTGGTTGTATTGGTTGTTGCCGCAAGCCCACTGCTGCACGGTGGTTCCATTCGTCGTGCCTTCGTTGGTTGCGTCCACGCATGAACCGCTGTTCTGATTAACGATGTTGTACCAGGTACCGGTGTTCAAGGTGCCACCACCGCCCCCGCTTTCGGTGAAGCCGAGCGAGGTATTGAATACAAAGCTGTTGCTAGTGGTCCACTCCGCCCAGTCTGCGGCAATCGTTGCAGCGGAATTGGTGGAGACGTTGGGCGTGGTAGCCCAGTAGCTGGGATCGTAAAGGCCCCAAGCGTTCGGAGTCAGCCCGCTCGTGGCCTTATACGCCCAAAAGGTCCAGCTTTCCCCGCCGTTGTTATACGTGTTCACCGAATACTGCCACGCACTCGCGCCATATTGGAAGTCGTTCCATTCGCCGATATAGCCGGGGACGTCGTAGCTGGCGTGGTTGTTGAAGTCCGTGACCTGGTTGACCGAACCCTGCTCGACTACCGCCTCGGTGGCATTGTACTGGTACTCATGCATCTCGTAGACGACATTGGTCCAGCCTTCTGAGGAAGGACTGGGCAGCATGCTCCAATCCCAATTGCCCCACGTTCCTTCGATGAAGATGATGTGCGAAGGATCCGCCGAGCGAACCGAGGTATACAAGCTGGCGTAGGCGCTGATGACAGCGGCATTGCTGGGCGCGCCGGTGGGTTCATTGATCAGGTCGTACCCGGCGACCGTAGTATTGCCCTTGTAGTGGTTGGCAATCTCCCACCACATGTACGCGGTATTGCCTTGGTCGTTGCCGTTGGTCCAATACTGATTCTGATTTTCCTGACCGGTATCGTCCGACGTGCTCTGTCCGCCCACCACTCCGTGCATGTCGATGATCACATAGAGTCCTTGCGCGGCGGCGGCGTTGACCACCCAATCAAGCTCAGTGAACGCATCCGATCGCCAACTGGAATTGGAGACGTTCGCGATGGGATAAAAGTTTCCCCACCACACCGGAACGCGCACCGCGTTGAACCCTGCCGCCTTAATGTTGGCAAAGTCGGCGGTCGTGATCCAGTCCTGCTGATAGTCCCTGATCAGGGTTTGCTCCTCGGCCACGCCAAAGCGGCTATCCAGCTCCGCAATGATGCTATAGGTGTCTGGAAGCCCGCCGCTGTCGGCCGGGCACATCCACGGCTCCATGACCATGAACCCACCCAGGTTTACGCCTTTCAGTTGCACGACTGTGCCATTTGCGTTGACGATCGAACGTCCACTCGTGTGCAACATACTAAGTTGCGCGGGAACGGCGTGCGAACATGCGGCGATTGCTATAAAACATGCCGCGAAGCGAAGGGCCATGCGCCGTCCCAAATGGTAAGGTGGTGTTAGGCTCCATGTTACAACTTGGTTCATGGGAATAACCTCCACCTTATATCATACATAGTTACTGAGAACTGCATTTCAAATAGTCCGGCCATACAATGCAGTTACTCTGTTCGGTAGGTCAACGATCTCCCGCGGGCCCAGGGGGCTGACCTACCTTCGGTATGTTCCATGGACCAACACGAACGAGGCTGCCCCTCGATAAGAGCGAAGGCTGTGTCAAGGGCAAACTACTAGGTAAGAAATTGACCGGAGCCTCGAGTGCCTTTACGTTCTGCGAGACCGCACCTGTAAAGCGGTCGACTCGTCCATTTTAGGTAAAGTAGCACTTAACCCCGACCGCATCAGAGCCCTCAATCTTCACATGGCCTAGTTTTACGTGCAGCTTTAGTGCTGTTTCATTCGGGTCTTCGATGCCGAACTTGTCGCTGAGTTTGTTCGCGTAGCCGTGCTCCCAGAATGTGACCAATCTTGCCGCGTGTCCTTTCCTGCGCTCACCTTTCACAATGAAGAGTTGCCGCAGGACTGCGCTCTTGTCCTCCGTCCACAATATGAATCCGAGATACTTCGGGTGACTCCCGTCCAGGCAAAGAGCCGCGCGATATTCATCCGAGTTTCCGAACTTGAATCGATTATCGTCTTGCTTAGCCAAAACCTGCAAGACGCGCAAGGCTAGGAAGTCCTTCTTCGACTGGCAGCACACAAAAAGAAGCCGGGAGTCGATGCGTTCCACCCGGCTAAGGAGCCGTGGGTTCCATGCCAAATCCAAAACTAGGCTCGGCTGAATAAAGCCGTTCCCATACGAAACTGCAACGTAGTTAGAGCATTCAAAATTTGGACATAGTGGACCGACAATCCCGATGCTGGAGGCAAAAGGCACGTCTTGACCGCAATGGGCACACTGTCCGATTAACCTTCGCTTCTTGACCGCTGCAAATGCGGCGATCGGACTCGACTTTTGACAGAAACAGCACTCGACTGTCCCATCCGGCTTCTCAAACAACCTGTCTTGACAATCGCCACACTCGGGACAGCGATAGAAACCTACCATACCTCTCCTTCGCGATCTCCACCCCTCGGCTCTCAACACTTGATGCACGGACGTCTCCTGCCACATTGTCCAACGCCGCAAACTCAACCTTCGTGTGAGCACTCTAGAGACGCATGTCAAGCGAGCCCGCTTTGCCAAATCAGGCACGGACCGCATGCGCTTCCGCAACCGGCACCCATCCAGCCGTCACTTCGGCTGCGCCACAATCCTCAGATACGGCTTCGGCGACTTCCAGCCTCCGGGATATTTCTGTTGCGCTTCTTCGTTCGACACCGAAGGCAGAATGATCACGTCGTCGCCCTGCTTCCAGTTCACCGGCGTGGCTACTTTGTGCTTGGCCGTGAGCTGCATGGAGTCGATAACGCGGAGGATCTCATCGAAGTTGCGGCCTGTGCTCATGGGATAGCTGAGCTGCAATTTAATCTTCTTGTCGGGGCCGACCACAAATACGGTGCGCACCGTAGCGTTATCCGCTGCCGTTCGTCCCTCGGAAGTATTGCCGGTTTCGGCGGGCAACATGCCGTAGAGCTTCGCTATCTTGAGCTGAGGGTCGCCAATCATGGGATAGTTGACCTTGGCGCCTTGAGTCTCCTCAATGTCGGCGGCCCATTTGCCGTGGCTGCTGACGGGATCGACGCTCAACCCGATAATCTTCGTGTTGCGCTTGGCAAACTCCGGCTGCAGGCGCGCCATGTAACCAAGTTCGGTGGTGCACACCGGCGTGAAGTCTTTGGGGTGCGAAAACAAGATTGCCCAGCCGTCGCCGATCCACTCGTGGAAGTCGATCGTGCCCTGGGTGGTTTCAGCGCTGAAATTCGGCGCGGTGTCATTGATCCGGGGAATTCTGTTGGTTTCGCTTGCCGTCTCGGTGCTCATCTTTCTCTCCTCGTGAAATGAAATCAATATCGGTCTGAAATCGCCAGTCGTTGAAGCTTAAGGCTCCGCTAATGATTGGATGAAAAACGAAACCCACCCGCTTCATCGGGTGGGTCAGAGAAATCTTACTGGCTCCCTTACCCACACGACAGCGGACACATGCAACAGCATGGCGCGGCGGCGTGGGAAAGGAAAATCATGCTGACAGGATAGAAGTCCGGCCAAGGCCGTGTCAATCGCGAGGCTCGCGCGCGAGCAAGGGCTGGAGAGTTTTCCTGCATCGCAGAGCGGGTTTTGGCATCTGTGTTCTTGCGCGCGGTTGCTTTGCAGCGGCGGCTACTCTTCTGTTGGGAAAAATTCGATGAAGCAGACACCCCGGCGTTTGGCCATGACACAGTGGGACGTTTTTTCGTCGCGTCCTCTCGAGGGCAACTCATTGGCGGTATTTTCCGACGGCCGCGGGCTGAGCGATGCGGAGATGCAGTCGATCGCCAAGGAGATGAACCTTTCGGAAACAACTTTCATTCTTCCCCGCGAGGCCGCTACTGAACGCGAGCGCGGTATCCGGGTGCGCATTTTCACGGTGCAGGAGGAACTGCCGTTCGCGGGCCATCCAACGCTGGGAACGGCGTTCGCGTTGCGTGGGCAAAGCGGAACGCAGCAGGTCGTGCTGGAATTAAACGTCGGCAAAGTGCCCGTGCATTTCGAAGACAAGGCGGGCGAGCCAGCGTTCGGCGAGATGACGCAGATCGATCCGAACTTTGGGATGCAACATGATCGCGAAGCGGTAGCGCGGGCGACCGGATTGCGGGTTGAGGATTTCGACGATTCGCTTCCCATAGAAACTGTCTCGACGGGAATTCCATTCACCGTGACGCCGCTCAAGTCGCTGGCGGTCATTCGGAACCTGCACATCCATCTGGACCGGGCAGCCGAGTATCTGGAAAAAGCCGGCGGCAAATTCTTTTATTTTGTTTCGCGGGAAACGGTGGATCGCGATGCCCGGCTGCACGCGCGCATGCTCTTCTACAACGGCGAAGACCCGGCCACCGGCTCGGCCGCCGGGTGTACCGCGGCATGGATGGTGGCGCACGGCGTGGCCAAGCCGGACGAGCGAGTGCTGATTGAACAAGGAGTGGAGATGAAACGGCCCAGCCGGATTTTCGTGCGCGCCTCGCAGCGCGATAACCGTATAGTTAACGTACGCGTCGGTGGGCACTCGGTTGAAATTATGCGCGGCGAACTTTACCTCTAACGTGCCATACGCAAGCGTTGCAGAATCATAACTTTCACAATGTCACAAAAATATCAATAGCCAGACTTTGCCATTTGCTTCGGCGATACTTTACAGCGCCAGCGATTACCATTAGCATCACTTCGCTCTTCTATCCTTCGCGAACAGAGAAATTTCCGTTGGCTCCGGCTCACAACCGGTGGCCTCGGTTACAGGCGGTGAATGAAACCTAAGCGCACGATCCTGTGTGTGGACGACAACGAGCAGTGTCTTTCCCATCGCAAAATCATGCTGGAGACCCGCGGCTATCGAGTAGCCAGTTATTCCCGCGGCGAACCGGCGCTGGAGCGATTCAAGCAAGGGGGCATCGACCTGGTGGTCACTGACATGGCGATGCCCGGGATGGATGGCCCGCAGTTGATCGCAGCCATCAAAGCCCTGTCGCCGCAGGTTCCGACGATACTCATTTCGAGCAAAGTCCGCGTCTACGACCACGCTTCCCAAGCGGACGTCTTCCTGGCCAGAGGAATGTATGCCCCCGCCGATCTGCTGGAGCGTATCCGTTTGCTTCTGGTGCGCAAACGCGGACCCAAGCGCATGCAGCGATCCATGACCGCGCCGCGGCAAGCCGGAGCGGCGTGAGCCGTTTGGAACCATCCGACGCCTTTTACCGCCGAGTACGCAAAGGACGTCGAGAAAATCCTTCTTGGATTTCTCTGTTTTTAGTTGCTCGGCGGTCTCGGAATGCTCGGCGGTTGATGACTGCGCCCATCGTGTAAGATCGAAGCTGGCATGGGCGCATTCATTGAGGCCATTGATCTACATAAAACGTATCGCGTGGGAAAAATTGACGTGCCCGCGTTGCGCGGTATCTCCTTCAGCGTGCAAAAGGGAGAATTCGTCAGCATTGTCGGCCCCTCGGGCAGCGGCAAGTCCACGCTGTTTTACCTGCTCGGCGGCCTGACCCGCGCCGATTCCGGCAAGGTAGTGATGGATGGCGATGACTTTGCCGCGCTTTCCGATGCCGAGCGCACGCGCATGCGCAAGCGCAAAATCGGCTTCGTCTTCCAGAAATTCAACCTGCTGCCCACGCTCGATGCGCGGTCCAACGTCGCCATCGCGCAGGAAATTTCCGGAAACGGCGACCGCGACCCTGCATTTTTTCTTCGCATCTGCGACTTGCTGGGCCTTACCAAACGGCTAAACCATCGACCCTCGGAGCTCTCCGGTGGCGAGCAACAGCGTGTCGCTCTGGCCCGCGCCCTGGTCAACAAGCCCGCAGTGGTGCTGGCCGATGAACCGACCGGCAATCTCGACACGGAGAATTCGAATATTGTCCTGAAAATGTTGCGCCAGTCCAATCAGGAGTTGGGCCAGACCGTGCTGATGATTACGCATAATCCCGAGGCCGCCAAGTTCGGCGACCGCATCATTCACATGCGGGACGGGCACCTTGTAAAGCCGGAAGAAGATCCGCAGTGGGCGCCCCGGGTAGAACCGCCGCACTGAAGGTGCGGGTTGACCCGTTGCCCCGGCGCAACGCGGTCATTTATAATCACTTTCGTCGAGCGGGAGTAGCTCAGTGGTAGAGCGCGACCTTGCCAAGGTCGATGTCGCGGGTTCGACCCCCGTCTCCCGCTCCAGATTTTCTCCATCTGTTTCCCCTACCCAGATGGACTTTTCATCCGGAACGCTAACGCATTCCGCAGAGGCGCGGTACCCAAGTGGTAAGGGAGAGGTCTGCAAAACCTTTATGCGTCGGTTCGATTCCGACCCGCGCCTCCACAACTATATCGATAGAACCAGCATAAGCAGCGGGGTCTTTGATGCTCTGCAAAAAGGATCAGGTTTTGTGCTCGTTTTGTGTTACGGTCCCTCTAGCATAAAGGGCACAGCACGGTTTGTTACATCCCATGAACGACTAGCCCCAAGAGCTGCTTCTGGGACGCGCTTCCCGACTGACGGCCCATCACACCTCTTCGCTCCCAATCGATAGATGAATCCTCGCTTTGCGGCCCAGGCAGTGTGCGAGAAGTGTGCCTCACCGAACGGGCTGGGTTACTTTTCATAGGACGTTTCTCGTTCCTAACACAGCCAGATGTCCCAGAACTGACTTCTGGATAATGTGGCGGGTTGTGCATTTTTTCCTTGAGCGGGTTTCGCCTGCGGCCTATCCGAACCTGTTTCTCACGGTCCTTCTTCAGTGATGTGATCCTAGGACCTCGTTTCACATCTTTTCTCGTCAGTGGTGGTGTTGCATGCCGATCTCGGTTCGTCCGATTGAAATCTTCTACTCTTATGCGCATGAGGACAAGGGTCTCCGCGACAAACTGCACACGCAGTAAGGCACGCTCCGGCGACAAGGTGTAATCGGAACCTAGTACGACGGAGAGATCACGGCAGGGGACGACTGGTCCGATGAGATTCGAAAAGGGATTGAACGGGCCGAACATCATCCTTTTACTGACAAGACCGCCCGGTCGGCTCTTCGGCGCTCGCCCGTCATCCGATGGTGATGAGCTCGGTGGCTAAAGTTGTATAGTCGACGACGGGTGGCCAGCCGTTGAATCCCATGAAGAGCTCGAGCGGATTCAAATCAATCGATGAGTTGGGCCCGAAGAGCGCTTGCAGGACGGGTACGGGCGCGTTGGTTGCACACGTATAGCCGAGATACCCGGAGGTCGGATTGCCGCAGTTGTCCTTGTACGTGCAAGGCAGGTAATACACGAACTGATAGTTCCCCCCGTCCGGATTCCACGGATTGTCCGGCGGCGATCCGCTCAAGTGTCCAAACTGAAAAGCTCGATGCGAGGGATTGCCCGGGCTGTCCCCTTCCGGGATCGCGAACAGCGCCTGGTAGATGATGAGTCCGAAGCATACTCGAAGTAGGTGCACTCGTCGATGAGGTGACTCTTCACGGCGTCGAACTCAGCCTGGGAGAACCCATGATTTTCCGGGGTACGGCAGTCCAAGAAAGTATTGAACAGAGCGTTGGCGTTAGTGTCTGCTCAATCACCTGCAAGCCTGTTGGGACTCGCGGTTTTTCGCAAAACCTCACGATTTGGTCGCGGAATCGGCCATTTTTTGTACTACTAAAGCTTTTTGATTGTTTTGCTTCCTCCCGTACCGCCTTCTCTCGCCTTCTTTTTCTCGCGCGCAAGATTCTCACCCGCTTCTTACGATCCGCCGTCCAGTTCCCCCAGAGGAGCATTAAGTGTTTGCTCCTTGGAAAGGATCACGGAGCGCTCGATGAAGTTTTCCAGTTCTCTCACGTTTCCCGGCCAGCCCCACTTTACAAGCGAAGTCATAGTTTCTGTGGGGATGGTTTCAATTTGCTTATTCATGCGCCGCGCATACTTCTCGACAAAATGACGTACCAGCAAAGGAATGTCACTTGGTCGCTCGCGTAGTGCCGGCAACCGGATAGGAAACACGCTGAGGCGGTAGTAAAGATCATTGCGGAACGCACCTTCGGCCATGCCGTCTGCCAGATTCCGATTTGTGGCTGCAATGAGGCGTATGTTGACGCGAATGGTACGGGTGCTTCCCAGCCTTTCGAACTCGCCATCCTGCAGCACGCGCAGAAGCTTAGGTTGCAGTTCCAAAGGAAGGTCCCCAACCTCATCCAAAAATAGCGTTCCCAAGTCGGCCATCTCCAGTCTCCCTACTTTCTGATTCAAGGCTCCGGTGAATGCGCCTTTCTCGTGACCGAACAGCTCGCTTTCCAGCAGCCCGCTGGGAATTGCCGCGCAATTGACTTTGATGAAGCTCAAATTTCTGCGTGCACTCATGCCGTGGATGGCGCGGGCGATTACTTCTTTGCCCGTGCCGGTTTCCCCTAGCAGCAGGACCGTTGTATCGATAGGCGCTACAATCCCCGCCTCGTGCAGCACCCGCCTGAGCGCGGCGCTCTCTCCTATGATTTCTTCGAATTGGAACTCGGTAGTCATCGCGGTAATCCTTCCTTGCCGCCAGGTCTCAAGGCGCGGCGAATCCCATTGAGTAACGCATCGTCGCTGAACGGCTTCTCCAGAAAGTCGACAGCCCCAGCCCGGAGAGCGCGGGTGCGCACCCACTCATCCCGGTAGGCCGTAATAAAAATGATCGGTATCCGGCAACCTGCTTGCGCCAAATGACTCTGAAGCTGCAGCCCATTCATGTGCGGCATTTGTTGGTCGAGGATTAAACACGCAGTGTCGCGCACATGACTGGAGAGCAGAAATTCGCGGGCCGACGAGAATACTGCGACCGAAAAGCCAAAGGATCGAATCAGTCTCTCCGTGGCCCGGCGGACCGATTGATCATCGTCCACAACCGAGACAAGCGAGATTTGTGAGATTTCAGCCTCCGGCTTCGCATCGCGGGAGTCCACCTCTTCCTGCGCTAGTCTCGGGGTCCGCCCAATCTCGTGGAGCAAGGCTTTCTCGCCGGACGCCTTGTGGCGAAGGTGTGCTGCTCCAACCTCAAGCGGGTGTGCCCAGGATATGCCCTCAGGATAAGTAGTAATAAACAAGATGATCGGAATGTTGCGGCCGGCGGCCGCCAAATGACGCTGCATCGGAAGTCCATCCATGCCTGGCAGGTGCGCGTCGATAACAACGCATGCGGTGTCGGCCCGGCATTCGGATCCAAGAGACTCCTCCGCCGCGGCGAAGACTTCGACCGCAAAGTCGCACGACTTGAGGAAATCCGCTACCTCCGAACGCAGCGCTTCCTCGGCTTCTATCAACGAGATGATGTGAGCGTTTCCCAACGCCAGAAACCCCGCTTTCAGTCATGAAGGTACAGGGGGGACGGAGGCGAATCTATTGGGCGTTCGTATGGATGAGCTACACTTTCGGAAGGACGGGCTTTACCTAGGTTTAGGACTTTCTGACAGGAATCCCGATTCTTTCCGCCATCCTCACCAACTCGGCTACAGATTGGGCGCCCATCTTCCGCATGAGTTGGCTGCGGTGAACCTTGACCGTAGCTTCAGTCGTGCCAATCTCGGCGGCTATTTGTTTGTTGAGCAGGCCCGAAATTACCCAAGGCAGCACTTCCTGCTCGCGCGGAGTCAACGATTCGAAGCGCTCTCGCAAGCCGGCTATTTCCGCCTCTTGATGGCGCCTGACGCGGTCACGCGCTAACGCCTGGTGGATGGAGTCCAGCAGATCCTGATCGTTGAAGGGTTTGGTCAGGAATTCGACGGCACCCGCTTTCATGGCTCGCACGGTCATCGGGATATCGCCGTGGCCAGTGATAAAGATGATGGGTATGTGGTCGTCGGATTCGGCTAGTTCGCGCTGGAAGTCAAGGCCGTTTTTTCCGGGCAGCCTGATATCGAGGACCAGGCAGCCCGGAACGTCCGCGCGCCTGGCCTGCAGAAATTCTTGCGCCGATGCAAAATGCTGCACTTGCAATCCCACAGATTCGATGAGGCGCTTGATCGCGCGACGAACCGATGGGTCGTCATCCACCACAAAAACTACGGGTGCGGCATCGTTCATGAAACCTTACTTGGCCGGCAAAGTGAATTGAAAGAGCGCTCCGGAGGAACTGGGCATCAGCGACAATTGTCCGCCATGGGACTCTATTATGGACCGGCTGATCGAGAGCCCCATCCCGATGCCTTCCGTCTTCGTGGTAAAAAATGGTTCGAAGATGCGGTCGGCCACTTCCATCGTGATACCCGGTCCGGAATCTTGCACCTGGACCAAAACGCCATCTGGGCTCTTGGCCGACCGGATACTAAGTTCCCGCGACCCGTCCGTGGACGTACGCATTGCCTCAATGGCATTCATGACCAGGTTAATCAGGACTTGTTGCAACTGCACCGAGTCGCCGAGTACGCTTGGCAGGTCCGATGCGAGCTCCGTACGTAAGGCGGCACGGTTCCGGCTCAGTTCGTTGCGCAGGAGAGCGGTTACGTCTTGAATGATCTGGTCGATGTCTAGTTCCGTCCTCCGGGAAGGCCCCTTCATCAGCACGCCACGAATCCGTGAAATGACCGCGCTCGCGCGGGTTCCGTCGTTTACAATTTCCGTGATCGCCGCCCGTATTTCATCGGGATCGGGAGTCGCACCTTCGAGGTGGCGTAAGGAGAAGTTGCCGTTGGTGACGATCGCGGCGAGAGGTTGGTTGACCTCGTGAGCAATGGTCGCTGCCAGTTCTCCCATGTCCAGCGCGCGCGTAACGCGGGCCAGCTCCGCCTGCGCCTCCAGCAAGGCCCCTTCGGCGCGCTGGCGCTCCATCATTTCCCTTCTCATTTCCTCATTGACGACCGTAAGCTGTTGGGTACGCTCGATAACGCGACGCTCGAGTTCGTCGTTCAGTCGCTTGATCTCGAATTTGGCCTGCTTCAATTCGGAAGTCTCCACCATCTCCCAAACTCTATTTCTTCGGGCGATGGCAAATTGATGAGTGCGGGTCACGTCGAGAATTTCCGCGGCCGTGCTTCCGGCGAGCGGATAGGTGCATAGAACGGTCATCCGCCAGCTGTTGATGGAATGGTTCACTTCGTTTTCGTAGTCACAAAATGCCTTCCAGTCCTTGCGTTCCAGCCACGCAGTGCTGGCGCTAGCCCGCAAACCGGCATATCCGCGAGCCAGCGCGGAATCCGTCTTCTCGGCCCAGGTCCGCATAACCCGCTCTAGATCCGGATGGTTGCCGGTGAGATAGAATTGGCGGCCGCGAAGAATCTCGATGCTATGGTCCGCCAGATGACGGTCGAATTCGGGCACGGCTTCGCGCAGGGCAGCCCTGGCTTCTTCCACGGTCAACGGTTCGGCCACCACCCAAAGGCAGAGTTCACCGTTTTCCAGCCCGGCTTTGAAATAAGGGACGAGAGTATCGAGCAGATCTTCTTTGGTCTCATAGAACATAAAGAAATGCGTGCCCCACGGCACATCGCCCACCAGGCCAATTCCAGTTTTTCGCAGTTCCGTATCGACAGGTTGCGTCGCCATGGCAATTACCTCGGTTTATGATGCACCATTGGGATTGACGGGTAAAGTGAATTGAAATAGCGCTCCCTGGGAACTTGGTGTCAGCGACAAGTCTCCACCATGGGACTCTATTATGGAACGGCTGATCGAGAGCCCCATTCCGATGCCTTCCGTCTTTGTTGTAAAGAATGGTTCGAAGATGCGGTCTGCTACCGCAAGATCGATTCCTGGTCCCGAATCTTGAACCTGAACCAGCACCCCGTCGGTGTGCTTGGCCGACTTGATGAGCAACTCCCGTTGGCGATCGGTAACCGCGCGCATGGCGTCGATGCCGTTCAGGACAAGGTTGATCACGACCTGCTGCAATTGCACCCAGTCGCCGAACACGCGGGGAAGGCCGGGAGCGAGATCGGTCCGTAGGGAAACCTGATTTCGGGTTATTTCGCTGCGCACCAGAACCAGGGCTTCTTGAATACATTCATTTATGTCCAGTTCAACCCTGTCGGAAGCGTCTTTTTTTAGCAACGCGCGAGTACGCGAAATCACCTCGCTCACTCGAGCGCCGTCATTTACAACTTCCGCAATTGCTTCCCGCAGTTGATCAAGACTTGGGGTGGCAGAACCGGCCAATTGGCGTAAACAGAAATTCGCATTGGTAACTATGCCGGTAAGGGGCTGGTTGATCTCGTGAGCGATGGACGCCACCAGTTCCCCCATCGCCAGCACGCGGGTAACGTGAGCAAGTTCCCGCTGGGTGTCCTGCAATGCTGTCTCGGCATGCTCGCGCTCGGCGATTTCCTTCCTCAGCGTTTGGTTGACTGCTTCAAGCTGTGAGGTGCGCTCGACGACGCGACCCTCCAAGTCCTGGTTGAGCCGCTGAATTTCAGCGCTCGCCCGCCTGTCCACCGATGACGTGATGATTGCGGCCACCAGCACGATCAATGTCGTGATCAGAACACCATAGCTGCCAACGGGGGTGATGCTGACGGCGTGGGAAAGGTCTGGGGGCGTGGCGGGGAAAAAACTTGCGGCGGCCATGCCTGTATAGTGCATTGCGGAGACTGCGGCTCCCATCACAATGGCGCTGCCCACCCTCCGCGGAACACTCCATCTGGTGGCCTCGCGTAGACCGAACGCCATCAGCAACGCGATTAGAGAAAACAAAATTGCGAACAGGATGGAACTCGTCACCAGAAGGGGAGAATACCGCGTCATGGCGGGCATTCTCATTGCGGCCATTAAGATGTAGTGCAAGCCGGCGATGCCGGCGCCCATAGTGATGCTGCCGGTCAAGGCTTCGGTCCGGCCCAGTCTTTGCCGGCTGGCCACATAAAGCGCCACTGCGGAGGCAAGTATGGCGACCAGAAGTCCCGCCAAGACTGTGGGCCAGTGATACTCAACCGGCACTGGCAGGTGGAAGGCGAACATGCCCTTGAGGTCCATCGTCCAGATGCCGAGGCCCATAACAATGGCGCCACCGCTCCACCAAGCCAGGCGAACCCGGCCACGTGCGGCGGTTACGCGTCCCGCGAGGTCGAGCGCGGCATAGGACGTGGCAATAGCTATCAAGACGGAGCGCGCCACCTCGCCATAGTCGTAAAAACCAGCCATTACTGCATTGGAGGAGACGAGCACAAAATCTCCTTGGCCGGGGATCTCAGAGTTCCGACTCGCACCGCGAAGGACTCCCTAAAAAACTGCCGGCGTAGAATTCCCGACTGAGGACCCGCACTGCTGCGCACGCGAGTTTACATCACAACGAAGTGGCCCGCAGAGAAATATTGCGAGACTCCAGCCTAGCCATTGCGAATTGCAATGGCCGTTTTTTTGCCGGCACCGGCTCGACGACGATCACCTTCAACGGCATCCCGCGGTGTTCAAGATCGTTTCCAGTTCCGAAATCACCATGACCGTGCCCTCCGGCTCGACTACTGGCGAGGTCGAGGTGACAACCCCCAAGAGGACGCTCAAGAGTAAACTTCCGGGTCGCGCCGTAGCTCGCGGCGAACGGACTGGCACCGGGCAGGAACGCACGAGGAGTGATTCCGAGACGCTAAGCAATTCATCCGTTGGCGCAATATCGCCACTACACTCGTTGACCCGGTGGAGTGTGGTCGCGTTCTCCAATTCAGGCGACCCTTCTGCGATGCGACGGCGTTAACGGCTGCCGATTTTTGTGTTAATTTGTGCTACCGGCCCGCCATTGTGCCACTTTCAGCGTTCTTGCGACCTTATAGAATCGGTAAGTTGCGAGATTTCAGTCAGCCAGTACGGTTCGATTCCGACCCGCGCCTCCAAACTTTTACATGACTTGGCCTGTTTCCCTGCAACAGCACAAGCTCCGTCAAATCTGATCGAGCCGGCTATCCTAATTTCCCCTCCCTGCGAGTGAGACGTTCTGAGTGCTGACTTCAGCATTGTCTATCACCTTTAAGTCGGCGGAGCGTGGGCCCACCTGGCTGGGAGTGAAGGTGATTGAAATTATGCAGTTGGCGGCTGGCGCAAGCGAACTTGGACAGGCATTGCTCTGCATAAAGTCGCCCGCGTTCACGCCCGTGATGCTGATGCTGGTGATATCCAGCGCGGTGGTTCCCGAGTTGGTGAGGGTAACATCAAGCGTGCTGTTGTGGCCGACCGGCACCGAGCCAAAGTGCAGGCTGTTTGGGTTGTAGTTGGCTCTGGGATTGATCACGTTCGCCGATAAGGCCACTTGCTGCGGGCTTCCGGCGGCATTGTCGTTCACGTTGAGCGTGGCGGAAAGTGAACCGATGTTGCCCGCGAAGAAAATTACATTGATGATGCAACTCTTACCGGCCGCCAGAGTCCTGGGGCAGAGATTAACAGCTGTGAAGTCGCCGTTATTCGTCCCGTTGCCCGGCGTCACTGACACGCTGTTGATAGTGACCGGGGACGTGCCGATATTCTTTACCGTCACATTCCGGTCCTTGAGGTTATTGAGGTAGGTGGTTCCGAAGTTGATGCTGGTTGGGTTTAGGGTGATCCCCTGCGCGGTGAAGTTCGCAGTCACAGATTGGGGCGCACTCATGGTGATGGTGGTAGTAGGAGAGGTCACGTTAGCCACGTTGCCCGTCCAACTGCTGAATGCGAAGCCAGCATTGGGCGTCGCGGTGAGCGGCACAATCGTACCCGAAGTGTAGAAGCTTCCCGATGCGGGCGAGACTGTTCCTCCATTGCTGGGATTCGCCGCAGTCGTCAACTGATATTGCGTGGCAAAGGCGGCGGTGTAGGTGGTTGCGGTTGAAGGCACCGTGATGCTGTGCGAAATCGCTCCGCTGTCGGACCAACTGCTCCACACATACTGCACGCCTGTCCCACCTGATTGCGGAGAGGTCGTCGCGATGGTGTGAGACGACCCGATGACCCAGGTTTCGACCAGCGGTGCAGCCGTGGCTGTGCCGCCATCCACCGACACCAGCAGATTGGCTGGCGTGGTGGTGATGGTGATTTGCACCGATGCATTGCCGAAGTTGCCGGTTATGGTGGCCGGCGCTGCGGGCATGGTGAAGTTAGTGCTGGCGGAGGTGCTGGAACCAAAACTCCCCCCGGTTGAGGTCCAGTTGCTAAACGTAAATCCGGCATTGGCCGTTGCGGTCACGGGTATGGTTGCGCCCGAGGCGTAGTAGCTGCCAGAGGCCGGTGAAACCGTACCATCGGCGGGCGGCGAGGCTTGCGTGGTCAATTGGTATTGCGTGTTGAACGTCGCGGTGTAGGTCGTCGCAGTGGACGGCACGGTGATGCTGTGCGAAATCGCGCCGCTGTCTGACCAGCTGCTGAACACGTACTGCACGCCGGTGCCGCCGGATTGCGGCGAGGTGGTCGTGATGGTATGCGACGATCCTGGCACCCAGTTTTCGACCAGCGGGGCAGCTGTGGCTGTGCCGCCGTCGGCTGAAACCAAAAGACCGGCTGGGCTGGTTGTGATCGTAACCGCTACCGTGGCGGGAGAGATGTTCACGCACCATCCGCCGCCGATGGTCGCTGCGCCGCTGCCCGAGTGATCCATGGCATAGAGAGCCCATGTGCCGTTGGGGGCCGTGTTTTGGAACGTTGAAGTGAGCGTGGCCGCTCCGTCGGTGGCGGCGTAGTTGCTCGCATTCACTAACGGCGCAGGAGCCGGGAAGACCAGGCTGGTGCCGCCCGTGATCGACGTGGGTTGGTAAGAGCCGGTGGTGAGCGGAGAGCCTCCGGGAATCAGGCCGGAAGCCGAGTCGTCGAGCGTGATGTTTACGCCGCTGATGGAGGAGCTGTCTCCCACGCTGGCGAAGGGAACTATTTGCGCTCCCGTTGGGCCCACCAGCAGCAGGTCGGTCTGCTGAATGTCGCTGGAGCTGATGTTGTTGAGGTTGACGGTGACGGCTCCGACGTTGCCGGTCAGACCCGTTACGAAGATATTCGACGGATAGGGCGTGGCTGCACCTGCCGTGCTCGGGATGGTGATCGCACCCTGGTTGCAGAACTGGTTACCGTTCACCACAGTGTGGTTGTTCACGGTCTGCGTGATGAAACCGTTGCTGCCTTGGAAGTTGACCGTGCCGTTGTAGGTTGCGGTGACGTTTCGGCTACCCTCGGTGCTAAACGAGGTGGTGCAGGTGGCTTGTCCGTTGCTTACGGGCACGGTGTTGCCGCCGCTGCACGTGAAGTCGTTGGCTGTGTCACTGAACGTGACCGTGCCTTCGTTCACTGTGGTGTTGGAGGTCACCGTCGCAGTGAACGTGACCGAGTTGCCGGGAGCCGTTGTGAACGATGGGTTGTTGTTCGAGGACACAGAGGTTGTGGTGGGAGCGGCCACGATGACGAGCGAGAAGTTTGCGGTTACGCTCTGCGGCGCCGTCATGGTGATGCTAGTGGAGGCGCTGTTGGAATTCGCGACGTTACCGGTCCAGTTGACGAAGCTGTAACCGGCGTTGGCCGTGGCCGTTAGTGGCACCACTGTTCCGGATGTGTAGTAGTTGCCGGAAGTGGGCGAGACGGTTCCGCCGATACTGGGATTCGCTGCGGTCGTCAATTGATATTGCGTGGCGAAACTGGCGGTGTAGGTGGTTGCGGTGGAGGGTACGGTGATAGTGTGCGAAATCGCTCCAAGATCGGACCAACTGCTAAAGACGTACTGGATGCCGGTCCCGCCGGACTGTGGCGAAGTAGTGGCGATGGTATGGGTCGAGTTCTGATTCCAGGTTTCGACCAACGGAGCCGGTACAAAGGAGCCGCCGTCTACCGAGACCAATAGGCTTGCCGGGCTGGTTGTGATTGTGATCTGAACCGTGGCGGGGACAAAGTTGCCGGTCACAGTCGCTGCCGCACCGGGCATAGTGAAGGTTGTGCTGGCAGACGTGGTCGAGCCAAACGAGCCGCCGGTTGATGTCCAGTTGTTGAACGCGAAGCCCGCGTTGGCGGTTGCGGTCACAGGTATTGACGCGCCCGAGGCAAAGTATTGACCCGAGGTTGGCGTGACGGAACCGTCGGCCGACGGCGCGGCCAGCATGGTCAACTGATATTGCGTGGTGAAGTTGGCGGTGTAGGTGGTAGACGAGCTCGGAGCGGTCACTGTTTGCGACTGCGTTCCACCCTGCGACCAGCTACTCCAGACATATTGCGATCCCGCCGGTCCCGACTGCGGCGAGCTGGTATTGAGGGTATGCGTAGATCCTACGACCCAGTTGAAGCTCTGCGGGGCGGTGTAGGTGGTGCCGTCGACCGTTACCAAAAGACTGCCAGGACTGGTCGTAACTGTGACGCTGACTTCAATGTCGACCGGCGTGCTGACTTCCTGATTGTCGACCGTTGCCGTGCCCGTGCCGTTACCGGGGCTTGCTCCCGCGGTGTAGGTCGAGGTCGCTTGTCCGCTGGTAAGCGTGGTATTGGTCGGGTTCACGCTGCTGTCCAGTGTGCCGCCGAACGTAACGGCTGTGCCATTGGGAACGCTGAATCCACCGATGCCGTTGGAATCATGCGTAAGGTCGGCGGTCAGCGTCGAGGTGCCGTTGGGGAGAATTTGGGTTGGGTTGGCGCTGATGCTCAGCACCAGCCATGGGTTGAAGCTCGCGGTTCCGCCGGAGGCTAAGACTGTGTCGCAGCCGGAAGCGCCCGGCCCTCCGTTGCAGCCCCACCAGTTGTTGGTTGCGGTGACCGTACTGCCGCCTTCGGAGCCGAGTCCGGTACCTCCGCCAGAGGCAATGTTTCCGGAAAAGCGGGAATTGGAGATGGTGAGCGGGGCATCGTCGGCAAAAACTCCGCCGCCAACCGATGTGTGAGCCGAATTGCCGGTGAACGTGGATCCGCTGATCGTGGTGCTGTCGCCGCTGCTATCGATCTCAATTCCACCGCCACCCAAGGTGCTGGTGTTGCTGCTAAAAGTAGAGTTGGTAATGCTGAGGGTTCCTTCACCAGCATTGACGTCGAAATAGACGCCGCCTCCGGCTGCGCCGTTGTTGGTCGGATCGGAGGGCGCGGTATTGCTGGAAAAAGTGCTGTTGGTAATTGTCAGATTGCCCGTTCCGGTAGCAGCCAACCCTCCGCCGTCATCGGCTCCTCCGCTATTGTTGAAGCTGAAGGTGACGTTGGTCAGCGTCAGGTTGTCGCCGGTGGTGCCGAGGCCCAACATGCCGCCGCCGCCAAAATTACAGTCGTCGGTCGAACCGCCGTTCTGCTGGCAAGTGCCGCCGGTTATGGTCAGGTTGGAGAGCGAAACCGGACTATTGCCAGCGAACGCGAAGTCCTGCTCGAAGATGCGGTCGACGCCGTCGGTTTGCTGAATGAGGGTCGAGTTCTGGCCGCCTCCGACGATTGAAATATTATTTGAGTTGCCATTGCCGAGAATCAGCTCGCCGGTTTCGCCGCTACTACGAAGAGCCAAATCGTAGGTGCCTGCCGGAACATTGATCGTGATGACGTCGTTTGCATTGTTGTTGGCCACGCAAACCGCCTCGCGCAAGCTGAGCGTGCTCGGCGGACTTGTAACATTGGTGGTGCAGGCGTTGACGGTGTCTATATCGGCGGTGGTGTTTACGTTGAAGGTGAGGCTGGCGTTGGCGGTTACGAGCATGGGCGCCGATTGCGCGGAGGTCAGCACGACCACGTCGCGCGAGGCGTCGATCTTTTGCGGCATGGCAAACGCCGCGACGGGCGTGCTGGAGAAGGAAACGCCCGCGCTGGGGCTCGCGGCTGCGCCTGATGTATCGAGGATGGTGAGCTGGCTGCGGCCGGCGTCAAGCAACATGACATCGTTACTGGAAGCTGCGGCCAAACGCGGCGAGGTGAATGCGGAAGACGAAGCCGGGCCTGCCGGATTGGAGGCAGTATAGGCCAGTTGCTTGGCTACGGTCCACGCTCCGTAAGAGGTCGCGCTGGGCGGATTTGCTTTCGCCGCTTTCATTTTCGCTATCATGGCGGCGCGGCGACCGGGAAGATCGGCGGCAGTGAGCGGGGCGGTGTTCAGAGTGCCGTGCTGCAAAATCTGGATGGAACCATCGTCGGCGAGCGCGGAGATTTCCTGGCGTCCGTCGCGATCCCAAATGAAATCGCCGACGGTGAGGCCCATCACGTTGAACGGAACGGTAACGGTTTCGGTTTGCGGGTTCGCGCCGAGGGCGTTGTAGATCAGAACGATATTGCTTCCTGCGCCAACAGCGACGTCATGGCCGCCGCCGAGGTTTCCCCACGCGATAGAATCGCCGCGCGCGGGCAGGGGATAAGTCGCGCCTTCGATCAGGCCGGAAGAACTTGGTGCGAGAATGGTCAACTGCGAACCGCTAGGACCGTCGAGGCTTACGGCGACGTGTCCGTCGCCCGTGGCAGCCAGCGCTGTAACTTGCGCGGTCAGCGGGACGATTTGCGGATCGAGCAGATTTCCTTTTCCATCCCCAGCGAGCAAGTACAAGTTGTTGCCGCGGGCGGCTACTAATACGTCGAGGTAGCCATCGCGATTGAAATCGCCGGTGACAATAAGGTCGGGAGACTCGGGCAAGGAAAACGCGGCGGCCTTCGACTGGAACGTGGCCGGGACGCTGCCTTTCATCGCTTTTTGGTACAGCGACGTGTCGGTGGGGGCGTAGGCGTCGGGGTTGGCGAGCATCAGGGCGAGCACGCCGCCCTTGGCGGTCGAGTATCCGACGACAACGTCGATTGCGCCGTCGGCATTGAAGTCGCCGGCGGCCAGTGAGACGGGCGTGGCTGTGCCGCCGCTCAGAGCCGAGACCGCGCCGGATTCGCCGGTGTAGCTGAGCTTTACGGCGTGCGGATTCTTCAGATTGACCAGCGGCTTTCCTGCGCTGGGAAGGATGGATGCGCTCACGTTGGCGGCCCGGGTATGGGCCAGCGGGAAGTACGACAGAAGAAGGATGGCAACGAGGGAAACGAGGGACAGAGAGGTAGTGCGACTGAGACGAGGGCGCATCATCATGTAATTCTCCGCGCCGATAAACAGCTCGCGTCGCGTTCATCGGCGACACAAAGATGCCCTGATCGGCGTCTAATAGATTGAATTTTCCCTGGGTTCGACCGCCGCACACCTGGGGGATAACGGCTGCGGAGGCCCTATGCACGCGCTTGGCATCGTCTCCGTTCTAGGTTTTCAAGTCAAGATGAAATTTCTTGCGACTTTGCCGATTTGGCGCTTAGTACGACTTCTTTACAAATTAATGCTTGACAAATGCGGGGTTGAGTTGGGAAGATATGCGGCGCACTCGTTCCTTCTGTTCGGGCCCCTTCGTTTCTATCTACTCAGGTTAAGACTGACCATGCTCGAGAAAAGGTCGGCGGTGTCCACTCCCCAGGAACTTACCCAGGCTGCCCGTTCAGCCGAGATCAGTGAAGCTGGCGATGTTAGGCATGGAAACTTGCTGGTTATAAGTGAGCGGGAAGTCGACTTAGAGCCAGCTTCTCCTGCGGACGAACCTTTTATGTACGCGACCTTCGCCAGCGCCCGAACCGAGGAGCTGGCGGTTACCGGGTGGAGCGACGAACAGAAAGAGCAGTTTTTGCGTTTGCAGTTTGAGGCGCAGCGGCAGGCGTATTTGCGGGATCTTCCGGATGCGGAGTATTCGGTGATTCGATGCGGGACGGCTGCGGTGGGCCGATTGATTATGGAACGCACCCCGACGGAAGTTCACATCGTCGATATCGCGCTACTTACGGAATTTCGCAGGCAGGGAATTGGTTCCGTCCTGATGGGAAGGATCTTCAATGAGGCGGAAAAGGCCGGGAAGCCGGTACGATTGTTTGTGGAGAAATTCAACCCGGCATTGCGCTGGTATGAGCGGATGGGATTCGAAACAATGCGCGCCGGGCCGATTTACCTGGAAATGGTTCGGCGGCCAGCGTCGGCGGTAAATAGTTTTAACTCGCAGATTGCATAAACGAATTAGGGACTCGGAATGTATTTGACCAAGGGGATGTTTCAAGAAAATCTCAACACCAGATTCTGCCTGCTGGCGGAGGGCCTTGAGCCGTGCGCCGTGGATCTGGTCGACGTGGCGGAGGGTTACTCCACGCCGAAACAGGAGCAGTTCTCACTGCGTTTTCGAGGAGACCGAGCCAGTATCTATCCGCAGCGGATTTATGGGGTGAAGCACGATTCAATTGGAGAGTTCGAGTTATTCCTGGTTCCGGTGGGGCGTGACGAGAGCGGCACGTTTTACGAAGCGGTGTTCAATCGCTTTATTAATCAGGAGCCAGTGAACCAGGAACCACCTAACCAAAACCAGGACCAGCAAAGAGCGTCGTAAGGAGAGAGAAAGATGGCACAGCCTTTTATTGGGGAAATTCGCATGTTCGGTGGGAACTTCGCACCGGCAGGATGGTCGTTTTGCAACGGATCGCTGCTTCCTATTTCGCAGTACCAGGCTTTGTTTCAGCTGATTGGAACAACCTACGGCGGGGACGGCGTGAATACTTTCGCGGTGCCCGACCTGCAAGGGCGGCTGCCGATCAATCAGGGGCAGGGCGCCGGACTGTCAAATTACCCGATCGGCGCCAAGGCCGGGGTCGAGACGGTGACCCTGACATCAAATCAAATACCCAACCATAACCATGGAGCGCTGGGCAGCGCCACGGGTAGTGCCGTCAGCAATCCTGCCAATGCCACATGGGGCAACAACGCGATAGCGAACAAGTCGTTCGGTCCGGGAAATGAGGCGAGTTCCGCGCTGAACAATTCGTCCCTGGCCAATACGGGTGGCAATCTACCACACGACAACCTGATGCCGTTTCAGGTGCTCTCGTTCATCATCGCGTTGTTCGGGGTGTATCCAACACCGTCGTAAGAGCAATCCCGCCGTAACAGCGGCACAGTGGTAAGAACGCAGACGCATAGAGCTTGGAGAAAAATTATGGGAACGCCATATCAGGGTGAGATTCGCATGGTTTCATTCAATTTTGCGCCCAAAGGATGGGCGTTGTGCAATGGGCAATCGATGCCCATCAACCAAAACCAGGCGCTGTTTGCGCTGATAGGAACCACCTACGGCGGCAATGGGCAGACAACATTCGCCTTGCCGGACCTTCGCAGCCGGGTGCCGATCAGCTATGGCTCCCAGCAGGGCGGACCGACCTATCCGATCGGGACACAGGTGGGAGAAGAACAGCACACGCTGCAGACAACGGAAATGCCGATGCATTCGCACCTTCCGATGGCGAGCACCGGCTCTCCGGCTGCGCCGGGGCCGTCGAATAATTTCTGGGCGAGCAACAGTTCGCAGTATGCGACTACGCCGATTAATACTCCACTGGCGACGAATGCGATCGGTGTCGCGGGTGGCAGTCAGGGGCACGAAAATCGCGCGCCGTATCTTGTGATCAATTTCATCATCGCGCTGGTGGGAATTTTCCCGACGCGAAGCTAACGAAATCCTGAGGAGGGTTGGACAATGTCGGATCAATATCTAGGGGAGATTCGGATGGCGGGATTTAATTTTGCGCCGCTTGGCTGGGCGCAATGCAACGGACAACTGCTGTCTATTTCCCAGAACACGGCATTATTCTCGCTGCTCGGAACCAACTACGGCGGCGACGGCAGAAGCACGTTTGGCCTGCCCAATTTGCAAGGGTCAGCGCCGATGGGAGCGGGCAACGGAAGTGGATTGACGCCGCGCGTACAGGGCGAAACCGGCGGGGAAACCTCGGTTACGCTGCTCACCACCCAGATGGCGTCGCACAATCATCCGGTGGCGTGCATCAGCGGGCCGGGATCGTTGAACTCGCCGAACGTGCCGGGAAACACGGTGTGGGCGGCCGACGGCTCGCGCGGCGTGAACCTCTACGCAACTTCGACCTCGACGGTTGCCATGAGTGGCCAGGCAGTGCAGGTCACCGGAGGAAACCAGCCGCACAATAACGTGCAGCCGCTTTTGACCGTGACTTTTATCATCGCGTTGCAGGGAATGTATCCAACGCGGGGTTAATAGCGGCTGGCAGCGTTCATCAGTTTGGTGTCATCAAAATCGCCGTCCAATAAGGCGAGAGGACTTCTGTTCGCCTGAACCCCATCGCCGACCTCGGCGGTGAGGCTGTTCGACATTTTTATAACCTCACCGACCTTGCGCCATCACTTCGCGAAGGTCAGCCCTCTTGATCGTCCGACAAGGCCCCGCTCCCGAGCCCTCGAAAGTTTCGCGAAAGCTGTGAAACGTATTCCTAAAATGGGCAGCAAATTACTTGACTCCACCACGGGTCGGGTAGATGATTGCCATAACCGGGGGGCGCGATGAGCTTCTCGGCGAGATTTGGCCCGCGATGGTCGTTTCGGAGGATCAAGGGTTCATCGATGCTTCAAGTAAATCCATATTATTTTTTTGAGTTCGGTAGAGTTATTCAATCCATTGTTGAGTGGGCTAGTTCTCCTCGCAGGGTGGACGCGCTGGCGGCGAGTGCGCTAAAAGCTGCTGAGGATTTTTTGACCAGATCGCTTGACCCAGAGGCTGAATTACCCTTTCCGCAATCCTCTGATCCTGCCACCGCACTGCGAGACTTATTGCTTGCAACACTCAACACAATGACAGCGGACGGCGTAACCAAAAGCAAGATTCTCTTGGCCGTTACTAAATTCCAACACGTTTACGATGCGGAACTTGGCACGAAGAATTTTCTGGTAGTCGAGGAAATTGGAATTTATTCTACGACGGCATTACTTGATCGTGCGCATAGACACCTCGACATCGAAGTTCTTGTAGCTCTCGATAAGCTCACTCCAAGTGCTCAAACCGACTTAGCCTTTGCTGGTCGCGCTCTTGCCCTTGAGTTAAATACGGCCAGCGGATTTCATGCGTTACGATCAGTGGAAGCCGTTGCCAGAAGCTATCACATGACTGTCAAGCAACGCCCCGCCGTAGTAGAAAATCAGCCCCTGAGTGCGGTCATCAACGAACTTAGGGATTATATGAAGTCGAGCGCAGGCGATAAACAGCGGGATGCTTTGTTGTCACTAAATGTAGAACTTTTGAGCAGAATAGATCGAATCTTCAGATGCCCGATAATGCACCCGGAGATGACCCTCGACAATCAAAAGGCGAAGAAGTCTTCGATTTGTCTGCATCCGTAATTTCCGCAATGGTCGAGGATATAAAAATTAGAACGAAAGCGAAAAGGCTGGCAACCCATGAAATCGGAAGCTGAAAAGTTCGACGCTGTAGTGAGGACGCTTCTTTCGGTATCGCACGAAGAAATCCAGAAGCGGGACCAGGAATGGAGACGCAAGCGAACACGAAAAAAGCGGGCTAAGACTTCGACCGCTTCCCGCGCTTCCGACTCCAAGGCTTAGTTAACCGCACCGGAACCCACCTTGCCAGTCAGTTCGGCGAAGGTAAGCCGCTTGCCAACAAGCTGAGAGACGGTGAGATTAAAACGGCCGGCATCGTCAAGGTCTTTGCGATTATTGAAACGGAACATCTGCTCATCAAGGTAGCGGAACAAATGAAACGGCTCTACCGAAACGTAGGTTCCAGAAATCCCGCGCTTGAGCAAACTCCAGAAGTTCTCAAGGCCGTTCGTGTGTACGCGGCCATCTACGTACTGGGTCGCGTGATCCACGACCTGATGCGCGTAGTCGTTCGCCAGCCCTTCATACGAGAGCAGGGCATCGGTGTAGAGAGCCGCGCCAGCGGTGACATGCTTGCGGACCTCCTCTTGCAATACCTTGCGGCGGCGATTCGGAATTACGCTGGCACGAACTCTGCCGCCGCGTTCCAGGATGCCGACCACTGCGGTTTTGTCCTTGCCACCAGTTCCAGTGATCCGGCGCTTGCGTTCGCTAACGTGCATGTTCCGCGCCTTGCCACCAATGAAAGTCTCATCGACTTCCACTTCTCCGCCCAGCTTGGACCCGAAGAAATCATCCTGCATCGCAAGACGGATGCGATGCAACATGAACCATGCCGACTTTTGGGTGACCTTCACGTCTCGCGCAATTTCATAACTACTGACACCGTTTTTGCAGTTAGTTACCAGCCAAGCAGCCGTCATCCACTTGTCCAATGGGATTGGAGAATCTTCCATGACAGTGCCGACCTTGATGGAGAACTCACGCTTCGCGTGATGAGTGGAGCAAGTCCAAGTGCGGCGATTGGCGCGGTACTTGACCGTTGCAGAGCCACAGGTCGGACAGAGCACCTTGCCATCTGGCCATCGGCGGATAGCAAGATAGTCGATGCAATTGTCAGGGTTCGAGAAGTAGACGATTGCTTCCTGCAAGCTCTTTGGTTCGGTCATGGCCTTGTTCTCCACGACTCAAAATATACAGAAATAGCGTGGTGGAGTCAAGTAAATTATTGCCCTAAAATGGGGCACTATTATTCAAGTGCTCAAATTCTTGGATCGGTAGTTTCTGCTCGGTTGGGCTATGAACCGTTCCACAGTCCTCTTTCTCGTCGCTTGTCCCACCACCTTCGCAGGGGTCGTCCAAATTCTGAGTTCGAGCGGATTCGAAGTGATTACTCGTCCGCTGGAGCGCGGCGCGTCCCAGCAGGCTTCGTTCCTGCGTCCAAACCTCATCGTCATTGAGCACCTCAACGCGTACTCCCCGGGGGGTTTGGAGCTGGCACGCGAGATCCGTCGGACTAATCCTTCGATTCCGCTCATCCTGGCGACCGAGCGATTGCCGACATCTTTGCCCAGGTTGCACCTCAGGTGCCGGGCCTAGCCCGCGGTCACGCCCACGACAGGGTCGAGCATGAGGTTCAAACCCGACTCAATACTGCCATAACGGCAATCGGCGGCCGCCCGGTGTTAAATCAGTTCTTCGGTCTCGCCATTGGTGGCATGGTGTCAGGCGCGGTACACGACATGGAAGGAAATCGAGGTGTTCGTGTGAACAGCAAAGCGCACCCGGCGCCTTGGACAGCTTATGGCGACGATCTCCTCGACGATCCGCGCAACAAGGAATCCCGGGCTGAAGCGGTAACAGCCGTTCAGTTGAGCAAGGCGGACATCGATCTCGCCTATAAATTGGCGGAAAATGAAAGCAAAGCTAAAGATGCGGCGCCTCTTCCTACTGCACTGCCGGCTACGGTGTTTTTCAAGTTCGATCATTCCGATATACTTCCCGCCGGCCAGACCGCTTTGCGTGGCGCGGTGCAATACATGATCTACCACCTCGAGGCCTCGGTCGCCCTTGAGGGGCATACCGATCCCATAGGAAAAGTTGAGTACAACCAGAATTTGGGAGAGCGGCGCGCCATGGCCGTCGCCAATTTCTTGGAGGCCCGAGGGATCGACAAGCGCCGGCTGTCTGTTTCCAGCGCAGGTGAGACGGAATCGGTCACCGCCAATCCGCGCGAATTTTGGCGGGATCGGCGCGTTACTCTGAGCTGGATTGAAATCAACACTGGTGTATCGCATGACGTGGCATTCGAACGTGCTCGCGATGCAGTTAAGGAGAAGGTTGGCCCTCCGTACAAAACCGAGGACCATCTTCCTGAACCGATCGACGCGGCGAATCCCGCCCTCCCCGATTGGAAATGGGGAAGCATTCCCGCCAGCTTTAAGACTGAGATTGCGGCCTGGGTTCGCCGGCAACTGCCGCCGCATGTTGCGGGAGTACTGAAGTCCCCGCAACTGGATCCTATAACGTTAGTGGATAACACTATACCTATGGTGCCTATAGTGGTGACGGTCCAACCACGGCCAGTGGTCGAAGGTATTATCAGCGAGATCCTTGCCGATCCAATTGCCTTCTTGGATAGTGCCTTTGGTGTGGACGCTGGTCCTTGAAATCAGCCAGCCGCACTCCGCGCCGAAGCCCGTGGTGCGTCATTCTGCACCACGGCTTCGACACGCGAGAACGCATCCGTACCTTTACATCCCCGGCGCGTCCTGATTCGCCGCGTTTGCATGCAGCACACGGAAGGTAGTTCCCCCGCTGGACCACACCAGCACCAGCGCGTCTTGTCCCTGCGGAATCGCAGACAATGCCTTCTGCACATCGGCTGCGTTCTGCACCGGATGACGATTCACTTCCACGATCACGTCACCACGTTGCAGGCCGGCGTTGTCGGCGGCGCTGCCAGGTTGCACCTGCTCAATCACCGCGCCATGCACATCGCTCGATGCTTGCAGTTGATCGCGTAGCTCGGGAGTGATGTCAGTGACGCCAAGTCCCCAGCGCGCTTTGCCGTGGCCATTGCTGCCGATTTCCTTGCCTTCTTTGTCACGGCTGCCCATTTCCTCCAGCGTTACCGGAACGCTGACGGATTTACCATCGCGCAGGACTTCCAGCTTGATGCTCGAACCGGGCTGCTTCTGTCCGACTTCGATCTGAAGCTGGCTCGCGTCGCTGACTTTCTGGCCATCGAGTTCGGTAATAACGTCGCCGACTTTCAGCCCAGCCTTTTCGGCGGGCGATCCGCCCTCCACCTGGCTGATTACGGCTCCTTCATTATTATCGACGTGGAAGAACTTCGCATTCTCCGGCGTAACATCGCTGATGCCGATTCCCATATACCCGTGGCTGACCTTACCGTTGCGGATTAAGGCTTCCGCCGTGGGCCGAACGATCTGTGTGGGAATCGCAAAGCCCATTCCGGAAAAACTATTCGAGCTTGAGACGAGGAAAGTGTTGATGCCGATCACTTCGCCTCGCGCATCGACGAGCGGTCCGCCCGAATTGCCGGGGTTGATGGCTGCGTCGGTCTGAACAAAGCTTCCCGGCGACCGGCGATTTTGCGAAAACGGATTCGGACGGTTCAATCCACTGATGATGCCGCGCGTAACCGTAAACCGGAAGCCAAACGGATTACCGAATGCCAGTACGGTTTGTCCCGGACGCAGGGCTGTCGAATTGCCCCACGGCGCATTAGGAAAATTGCTGCCATCGATTTTGATCACGGCCAAATCCGTAAGCGGATCGGTGCCAATCAGCTTTGCATGCATGATTCTCCGGTCCTGCAACGTCACGTTGATGTCAACCGCGCCATCGACCACGTGATTGTTCGTCACAATGTAGCCATCGGGCGAGATCAGGACGCCGCTGCCAATGCCGTGCTCGATCTGCGTCTGCGGTTTCATCGGATGATTAAAGAAAGGCGCAAACATTGGCGGCATGCCTTCCGGCATGTCGGGCATTTGGCCGTCCGCCATCTCTGCTTTTCCATGCGAGGTAACAGCAACGTTCACCACCGCGGGCGTTACTCGTGCCGCCAGCGTTTCCATTGCCTGGTCGAGCGCAAGCAATGCGCTCACGCTGTTGTCATCGAGCGGCGTAGCCGTGGGAGACGCAACCGGTCCCTTGGCGTATGCCGGCTTGATGAATTCGTAAGTTGTAAGTGACAACGCCAGCGCGATTGCCACGACGGGCAAGATCAGGCGGCGGGTCAGAATTGTTTTATTCACCCAGCTTTTCATTTTCGTTTTTCTCCTTGTTGGCAAAACATTAGTTGTGCAACTAATTATTTAGTTTCTTAAATCGTGCGAATGCTCTTGCGCAAAGCAAAACTTGGTTACGTAGTTTTCGGGATAATTCCCTTCTGGATTTGGCGAACTACAGGATGAAACACCGTCACTTGCATGACGCCGATGCTCCACACCCGACCGCTACCATCGAACTCTTCTGTCTGTATGACGAGCAACATCGCGTTCGGATAGCTGACCTCATCGACGGAGTTGAGGTAGCTCAAATTGATCGAGCGTGGACTCATTGAAGGCGGAGAATTTCCCGCCGCAAGCTTCGCCGTCTTGCCCCTGATCGTTGTGCCGTCATAGCTACGACGCGTGCGGAGCCGAGCCGTGCCCGAAAGAGGATGAACCAGCGCCGACGGCAGGGAATTTTGAGCAGCGTCCCCAGTGCTGCTATGGAGCGATGCCGGAATCATCTTCGCCCCCGCGCCGGTCTCGATGCCAACCCGTGCAACGTTTGCGGACATCGGCGCCGAAAAATCTTCATTCCCGTCAAAGGCAACCAGCTTCGGCAAGCGCGGCAGAGAAATCAGGCAGATCAGCGAGAACACGGCTACTAGTCCGAGAACGGGCGCCTGTAGCTGGGTAGACCTTGGACGGTCGGCATCCAGAATTCGAACCACCCGCCGCGTGGTGTCGCGCATCCTTCCCGCCACAGCCTGCGCCAAGGCAAAACTCCGCCGCAAGAAACTTTTTTCCGCCACCGCGACCAGACACTGCGCATAAGACCGCGGATTCGGACCGCCCGCCAGCACAAAATCGTCGCAGGCCATTTCCCTTTCCAGCGATAAGCCGCGCCCCACCAACCAGAGCGCAGGATGAAAAAAGAAGAGCGATCTCAGGATTTCCTGAGCCAAATTGGTCCAGTCATCCCGGCGGCGCAAGTGCGCCAACTCGTGCAATAGAACCGCATTCAGCTCCAGTGTGGATAATTCCTGCAAAGCCCACCCAGGAAGAACGACCGCCGGGTTCCGGAATCCAATCGCCGTGGGAACCCGCACGCGATCCGAGCAACAGACCGCCACTCGGCGGGAAGAACCGAATTCATTCACCGTCTGGCGCAGAACAGGAACCAGGCTGGCGGGATCGATCACCGTGCAACTTCGGCGCAGCCTTTGCAGTTGCCAAAAACCAAAACCAATCTTCGCCACGCCCGCGCCGGCAATCGCACCCCACACTATAAAAATCTCAAATGCCCAGGAACTCGGCAGCCGAAAGGCGGGATGCGTCGCACTCAGGAAAGCCGCGGCGCCCGCGCCAGTCGCGCTATGAAAAAAAGGCAAAGCCGCTATGCCCACCAGGCAGGACAACCACACCGCGAAGCGCGTGCTGGAATTTTGGCGGCGGAAGACCTTCACTAGTATCCAGCCGAAGAGCGCGAGTGCCGTGCCTTCCAGCACGCTGTTTAGCATTCGATCGGCGAAAGTCTCGGCCAAAACTTGCCAGTGACCTGCTCCTAGCATCGATCACTCACTCCCTTCCAGCATTTTCCGCAAACGCTTCAGCTCAGCCGCATCTACGCTCTGATCCTTCAATATGTTGAGTACCAACAATTCGTGCGAGCTTTCGAAGAAACGGTTTACCAACCGGCGAATCTCCGAACGCGTCGCCTCCTGGCGCTCTACCAGCGGAGTGTACACATGAGCTCTTCCATCTTTCTTATGCATTACGTACCCTTTTTTTTCCAAAATCCGGATGGTGGTCAGAACGGAGTTGTACGCGAGTGGAGCCTTTTCTGGCAGATCCTGCAACACCTGCTGCACCGTGGCCGGCCCCTTGTGCCAGAGCACTTCCATCAGCCGCAATTCCGCCTCCGTCAAGGTTGTAGATTTCCGAGGGGGCAACCCATTTCCTCCTAGTGTAAGTACCGGCCTATCGTATTAGACGTGCCAGAGATTGGATGGTCAACTAGTAAATTAGTTGCGAGCCAAATCGGATTGGTTGCACGTCCCTCGAGAGTGAGCGAGCTTGGACGACGCAGTTTGTGTGTGGAGATAAATGGTAGGCACGAGGAGACTCGAACTCCTGACCTCTACCGTGTCAAGGTAGCGCTCTAACCAACTGAGCTACGCGCCTACTGGTTCATACGATTATACCTAAACCGGGGCGCTCTAAAAACCGTGCCGTCGAAGCTGGAATTCCAATAGAGGGGCCGTTGACTGGCCACCGCATTTCTTGCCAGTTGACGCATCCCCGGCCGGGAAGGATAATCATTCGCGTTTCAGAGCTGCACTGCTATGGACCGTTTCTTCCAGTATCGCCGTGTGCCGTCCAGTTTGGATCGACTGATCCTGCGCTGCTTCTTCCCGCCTTGGCAAATCGGAATTGTCGTTGTGTGCACTCTGATCCTCGTAGCACTCCCAAATGCATCCAACGCGCAGACCTTCACCATATCACCGTCTTCTCTTGCCTTTGGCTCACAGACGGTTGGCACGTTCAGCCACAACACGATTACTCTTCTGAATACAGGAAATACAAATTTAACTTTGAACAGCTTCACCCTGGAACCTGCGGAGTTTCAGCTGGTGAATGGTTATGCTCCCGCGGTCTTGGGGCCGGAGCGGGCAATGTATTTCACCATCGCGTTTGCTCCCGATGCCGCGCAGAATTTCAGCGGACAATTGACCATCAATATTCAGGGCATTCCTCCGCAGGTAGTGCCGCTTTCCGGTCAAGGGTTGACAACGGGAGCGGTTGCGCAGGTCAGCGCTTCAGCGTTGGACTTTGGCTCGATTCCGTTGGGAACCACGAGCGCCGCACGAACCCTCACCCTTAAGAACGCGGGGACGAGCACGATGAGCCTGCTGGGAGTCAATTCAGATCCTCCCTTTTCCGCGAACGGGTTCAGTCCTCCGATTATTTTGAACGCGGGCGAGTCCACGACTCTACCAATCACGATGTCAGGATTTTTGGTGGGATCGTATCCGGGTGAGGTCACTCTCTCGTTCGATGTTCTGCCGACGAAAGCTGTGAGTCTGTATGGGACAGTGGTGGCCGCAAGCAAGTTTGCGGTGAGCACGTTTCCGACTCTGCCTTCGGCCAGCACAGGCGCTTCTTACCTTGCGAACCTGCTGGCTGTGGACGGGACCGCCCCTTACACTTGGGCCTTGACGAAAGGTTCGTCGCTGCCGGCCGGACTGGCGCTTACGAGCGCTGGCAGCATAACTGGCGCCATCGCTTCGACTCAGACTGTCGGAAGCTATCCGTTCTCGGTGCAGGTGAGCGATTCCAGTTCCCCGGTTAAGACTGCGAAGGCAGCCCTTATTCTGCCAGTCGCGACCGCTCCCCCATTACCGGACTGTGCCAACATCGTCTATCCCAACGTATCCGCTCCACTGATTCCGATTAACGATCTCGGCAGCGGCACTTACCTGGGAGAAGAAGGTGGGCTTTATCCCAACGGAAGCAACGTACGGCCTGCAGCTCAAGATGCCGCCGGCGTGAGCATTGCCCAGGCGATCCAGCCGCTCGATGCCGATGGCAATCCCAATTCAAACGGCAAGTACGTGTTGATTTCAATCGGCAATTCCGAAGCGCAGCAGGAATTTCTGCAATTTCTTGGGGACGCCGACGCTGACCCGGCCACGAATCCACATTTAGTAGTCGTGAACGGAGCACAAGACGCATTGCTCGCTTCGGACTGGGCAAACATCACGAGCGGAGCATGGCCCACCCTCTCGAACATTCTGTTGCCGCAAGCCGGGGTTACCGCAAACCAGGTCGTTGCCGCATGGATCAAAGCATTTGATATTCCGAGTGGAACCTTTCCCGCAAATGAGGCGGGCACTCAGGCCGATCTCGAGAGCATTGCCCAAAATCTTCACACCCTCTTTCCCAACATCAAACTCGCCTACTATGCATCGCGCATCTATGGCGGATATGCCAACGGCACGCAAAGTGCGCAGGATGGGGAGCCAGACTCTTATGAAACCTCATTTCCCATTAAGTGGGCGATTCAGGATCAGATCGACGGACTCGCCTCTCTGAACTTTGATCCCACGAAAGGCACTGTCCGAGCCCCCTGGCTCTCCTGGGAAGCCTACGACTGGGCGAATGGAATGCTCGCCCGGAGCGATGGGCTGGTGTGGACCTGCCAGGATTTTCTGGATGGCGGACATCCCAGCGCGCCGGCCGGACGCGAAAAAGACGCCAATTTGTTTCTATCGTTTCTCAAGACGGACGACTCCACGCGTCCCTGGTTTCTAAACCCAGCACAGACTGTGCTTCTTTCGAGCAGCAGCCTGAATTTCGGCAACCAGGCAGTCGGTACTACGAGCACGGCGCACTCGATAAGCCTGACCAATAATCAGGCGGTTCCTCTCGCGGTTTCGAGTATCGTAGCCACGGGCGACTTCGCGGCGACGAATAATTGCGGATCGAGCGTGGTGGCGGGCGGAAATTGCAAGATCTCCGTCACGTTCACTCCCGCAAAAGTGGGCAAGCTCACTGGTTCGCTCACCATAGCGGACAATGCGGCCAGCAGTCCGCAAATCGTCAAACTGTCTGGAACGGGCGTGACATCATCGTCGGAAAGTCGAATTCCACAGCCGGCCCTCATTGGCACCGAGCACTGATGCGGCAGCTTCATGGAAGCCGGTGCGAAGCCGGATGACGCGTCGTATTGCGCACCTTACTTTTTTCTCTAGGCACCGGGTCAAACCTCTCCTTGACAGGAGAGGGCTTTTGACTTACTGTCACCGGACGTTTTTCTTTCCCCCTCGATTGTTCGACTGCTGCAATGAGCGCCATGGACCCAACGAAAGCCGGAATAGTGTCGGCCGCGTGCCAGTTTCCCGAGCAGCGCCGCAGCGCGCACGAACTTTTTCGCGACGAAGGTTTGGGCTCGCCTGCCGAGACTATTGAGCGTCTGGGCATTGCAGAGGTTCCGGTCTGCCTTGGACATAAGGGCTCCGAACTGGCGGTTGCCGCTTCCCTTGAGGCATTGGCACGGGCCAGCGTTTCGGGCGCGGACGTCGATGTGGTTGTCGATTACACCATCCTGCCGCAGAAGTGGATGGTTCCCGTTTGGAATATGAGTGGCGAGGTGCAAAAGGAAGTAGGAGCCGAGAAAGCTTTTACGGTCGGCTTCAGCGGCGGAGGGTCTACTAATTTCCTGGTCGCGCTCAACTTCGCGGCGGCCATGCTCGAAGCAGACGAGAAGATGAAATACGCTCTGCTGGTTGCGGGAGATGTGACCATCCCTGGCAACCGGGTGCTGAATCCGGCATCGCCCGTTAGCGTGATGGGGGACGGCGCCAGCGCGGTTCTGCTGCAGCGCGGTGCGCCGGGCCGAACGGTGCTGGGCACGGAGTTGTTATCGGATGGCGCCAATCACGACGTCTATTACATTCCCGGAGGATGTCTGGCGAATCCGGAGGATCCTGCGCTTTACCGCATGGTGTTGGACAAGCCGCGCTATGATCGGGCGCCCAAGGCCGCGACCGTGCTACAGCTGGCCGGAAAGTTGCTTGATCGCGTCGGATTGAAGCTTGAGGATGTCCGGTATGTGGTGTATCCAAACATTTCTCTCGAGGACCAGATGACATTTCGAGAAAGTTTTGGGCTCAGGCCGGAGCAGATTTGCACATCGAATCTTGCGACGCACGGGCATTTGCAGGGGAACGATCTGGTGCTGAACTATATGTCTTTGACCGAGAACGGGGCGGTGAGCGAGGGAGATTACCTTCTTATCTGCTCGCACGGAATGGGCTTTATGTCTGGAGTAAGCCTGATTCGTATTTAGGTTGGCAGTTGCTTTGGCGTCGTCGCTTTTGGGGGAGCGAATTATGTTCGCGAAGATCGGCATTCTGGAGGCGGCTTACTATTTGCCGCCAAAGCGAAAGCCTTTGACCGAAGTCTTTCGGGACGAGAAAACGCCGGAAGTGGCGCTGGCTGCCAATGTCGATTTTCAGCGTGACATCGGAATTGAAGCGGTGCACGTGGCCGGAGAGGAGTCCGCGTCCAGCGTTGCCCTGAAGGCTTGCCGGCGCGTGGTCGAAAAAGCCGGGGTCGATCCCCGCGAGATCGACGTAATTGTAGGCTTCACCAGCATCCCCGAGGATTACATCGCGCCCACCTGGAGCGCAGCCGGTTACATCCAGAAGGAACTCGGCGCGACGCGCGCGTTTTCGACCGCCATCAACACCGGTGGTTGCGCCAGTTACCAGCAAACTCTGAAGTCGGTTTGTTCCCTCATGTCGACCAACGACAGCACGAATCTTGCGTTATTGTTTGCCGGCGACAAAGTGCCGGCACTGAATCACAATTACTACCCCATCACGGTTGTGTGCGATGGCGGAGGAGCGGTGCTGCTCAAGAAAAATCACGACCGGCGAGTGATTCTTTCCGTCGACGTCATTACCGCGGGGAAGCTGCACGATGTCTGGTGGGTGCCGGGGTTTCCCAATCGCGATCCAAGTCATCCGGAAGACCATACCTGGATGCACGTAGCCGGGGACATTGGACGCTTCAATACAGAAGTGATTCCGACAAATCTGTTCATGTTCCGGAAAGTCATTCGCGGAGCGTTGCAGCGCGCGGGCAAGAAAGCTTCGGACGTAAAGTACTACGTCTATCCCACGTTCTCCAGTTGGGACCAGAAAGCATTCTGCCGAGCCTTCACGATCCCACCGGAAAAAGTTTTCATGGACGGACTCCATCGGCATGGCCACTTGCAGGAGACCGATATGGTGATCGATTACGTGGACGCCTTGGACGAAGGTCACATCCACGAAGGCGACCTAGTGATGTTAGTTACGAACGGAGCTGGATTTTCGTGGGGCGCGGCGCTGGTGCAGCATTGAGCCGATTTTCGAAGTGAGTGAGCAGAAGTGAGTGAGCACATGACAGCTGAGAATTCCGCGAAAATGTTCGATGTCGCCATACTCGGCGGCGGTCTGTCCGGGTCCATGTTGGGCGCGATTTTGGCCAAGCAGGGGGTCAGCGTTGTCATCCTCGAAGAAGATGTTCACCCTCGCTTCGCCGTCGGGGAATCGACGACTCCTCATACCTCATTGCTAGTCTCGCTGCTGGCGGAGCGCTTCGGCATGCCGGAAATCGAACATATTGCATATCCCGAGCGGCTTCCGAAACACGTTTGCACCACGGCAGGACTGAAGCGATTCTTCGGATTTGTCTATCAGCGTCCCGGACAGCCGTACGATTCCCGCGAAGGTTTTCAGATTGGCACGAATTCGAAAGATGAAAACCATTGGTTCCGGCAGGATATTGACGCTTATCTTTTCCATCTCGCGGTGCAATACGGCGCGGTACCGATGCAGAAGACCCAGGTGAAATCGGTCGAGATCGGCGAACAAGGTGTCACCATTCAGACTGCCGAGAGCGGAGAAGTCAAAGCTCGCTATGTAGTCGACGGAACCGGCTACCGGAGCATACTTGCCCAGCGTTTCCGATTGCGCGAAACTCCCACTCACCTGAAACACCACTCCCGGACGATGTTTACGCACATGGTGAAAGTTCCTTCTTTCCAGCAAGAGCAAAATAAAATGCCGCTGGCCTGGAACCTATCTACCTTGCACCATTGTTTTGAGCGGGGATGGTTCTGGGTGATCCCGTTTAATAATCATCCGGGATCGACGAATCCTCTGGTGAGCGTGGGACTGACGATTGATCCGCGGCGCTACCCGAGATCGGGGCCTCCGGAAAAGGAGTTCCAGCAGTTTCTGCAACGCTTCCCGAGCGTTGCGGGGCAATTCTCGGATGCCCGGGCGGTGCGGCCATGGGTGACGACGGGACGGCTCCAATATTCGTCGAAGCAGTGCACTGGATATCGTTACTGCCTGATGTCACACGCCGCCGGCTTTGTCGATCCTTTGTTCTCGCGAGGCATGGTCAACACGGTAGAAATAATCTCCGCCCTGATCGATCCGCTCCTGAATTCTCTGGCTACGAATAATTTCGATGAAGAACATTACAGGCACATTGATCGCTTGCAGCACCGGGTTCTCGACTATAATGACCAGCTTGTAAACGGATCGTTCATCTCGTGGGCGGATTTCGATCTATGGAATGCGTGGCTAAGGGTGTGGTCGCTGGGAACAATTTTGGCCGAGTTCCGGCTGATGAATGCGCTGAACGATTACACCAGAACCAGGGATGAACAATGTTTGAAGAGCGAGGCGAAGGATCCGATTTTTTCCGATTTCGAGGATCCCGATTACGCCATTTTCTTTAAGCAGTCTGTAGCTTGGATGGAGGCATTCGAAGCCGGAAGTCTTTCCGCGGAGGAAACCGCGAAACGGATATTCGACTACACCGGAGAATTTGAATTTCCCGTGAATATCACGCGGGAAGCTTTTGAGCGGGCGGGCTGGCTGAAGCCTGGCCAGCGTATGACCGAGGGCAATGTGAAGCTGGTTCGGCGGAGCTACCGCTGGGCGCTGACGAACCCGAACACGCGCGATCTTTTTGGCAGGTTCGAAACCTTGTGCCGGTGGGCTCAGCATCAACCTGACCCTCATCTGGCCAGCGGTTCAACGGAACTGCAACATGGGACAGAGCAAGAGATGAAACAAAACTAGGGGGATTCGCTATGAGCGAGACAATCGAGTCGGCTAGGCAGTCAGTGCGCGATTTCGTGATGGAGTCAGCCCAGACTAAGGGCGTATTAGCCGTCAGCGATGAAGAATCGCTGGTGGAAAATGGCGTCATGGATTCGCTTGAGTTCTTCCGGCTGGTGGGCTTTCTGGAAGACAACCTTGAAATTGTGGTCGCCGATAAAGACGTACAGCTCGAAAATTTTCAGAGCATTGCAGCCATCCTGCGCTACGTGGAGTCGAAGCTGGATGTGAAAGTGCTGGTGTAGAACCTGCGCGCTAATCGTAAGAGCCAGCGCCGGTCTGCGCACTGAGAGCGAACCTCGCCTCCGGGCGGCGCAGTGCTGGAATTCCAGGAGATTCTAATGAGCGGCGCTCCACCGCGCAACACGGACTCTATGCCTGTTGAGGACGGCCCTGCGCTCACTTCCCCGCCGCATGAATCTGAAGGAAAGAAATTCGCGCCACTCTCTTCTTCGCAAGAGCAGATGTGGTATGTCTGCGAGTTTCAGTCGGGCACAATCGCCTACAATCAGCCGGTCGCATGGCTTCTTCGCGGACGTCCTGACGTAAACGCTCTCGAGCAAAGCCTTAACGCCATCATCCAGCGCCACGAAGCCCTACGCACAACTTTTTCCGCGCGCGAGGGCGAGCCCGTACAGTGCATCCATCGAAGTCTTCCCTTGACATTGAGGGTCGTCGATCTGCGAGGGCTTAAAGAGGTCGAGCGGCAGGAGCAGTCGCGGAAAATAATCCTAGAGGAAGCCCGCTATGCGTTCGATCTTTCGGCGGAATTGCTGGTGCGCGCTTCGCTTCTGCAAACGGGCGATGAAGACTTTGTCTTTATCGTAGTCGTGCATCACATCGTTTGCGACGGCTGGTCGAT
>Ga0302227_10000386_pt1 | contig 40617 bp, 39 predicted proteins | sample II_Palsa_N1_1_FD_193525 | JGI IMG/M metagenome (GOLD analysis project Ga0302227, IMG submission 193525) | Peat permafrost microbial communities from Stordalen Mire near Abisko, Sweden - II_Palsa_N1_1 | ecosystem: Environmental > Terrestrial > Soil > Palsa > Peat permafrost | place: Sweden... | reverse complement strand
TGTCATTGCGAGGAACGAAGCAATCTCGTAGCTATGCATCCGACGAGATTGCCACGCTATCGCTCGCAATGACAATTTGTTTTTTTAATTATTCCATTTCATCAGTAACACAGCCATTGGCGGCGTTGCTAACAGTTTTGGCGTATTTGTATAACAAACCTTTGCTTACTTTAAGTGCCGGTTGTACCCAGGCGGCTTTACGTGCTGTAAATTCTTCGTCGCTTATCATTACATTAATGGTGCGGTTTATGGCATCAATAAATATCCTGTCGTCATTCTTTACAAAGGCAATACCCCCGCCGTCATAAGCTTCCGGCGTAATGTGACCGACAACGAAACCGTGCGTGCCGCCAGAGAAACGACCATCAGTAATCAACGCCACTGAACTTCCCAAACCTGCGCCAAATATGGCTGAAGTTGGTTTCAACATTTCAGGCATACCCGGTGCGCCTTTAGGGCCAACGTTGCGGATAACCACTACATCACCTTTTTTAACCAAGCCGGTTGTTATACCGTGTATCAATTCAAACTCGCCATCAAATACACGGGCAGGGCCTTCAAAGCTGGTGCCTTCTTTACCGGTGATTTTGGCTACGCTACCGCCTTCGGCAAGGTTTCCGTATAATATCTGTAAGTGGCCAGTTGCTTTTACCGGGTTTTCAACCGATAGGATGATCTTCTGCGCATCAAAATCAAGTGAAGGAACATCAGCCAAATTTTCGGCAATAGTTTTACCAGTTACTGTTAAACAATGGCTATGTAACCAACCCTGATCATAGCAATATTTCATTACAGCAGGTACACCGCCAATATTATGCAGGTCCTCCATCATGTATTTACCGCTTGGCTTCATATCAGCCAAAACAGGTATGCGGTTACTCACCGCCTGGAAATCATCCTGGGTTAATGGAACGCCGATAGCCTTAGCCATCGCGATTAAGTGTAATACCGCGTTTGTTGAGCCACCCAGAACCATAATTACTACGATCGCATTTTCAAATGCTTCGCGCGTCATGATGTCTGATGGTTTGATATCTTTTTCTAATAATATTTTTATCGCTTTACCTGCCGCTAAACATTCTGCTTTCTTTTCTTCGCTCAAAGCAGGGTTTGATGATGAATATGGCAAACTCATACCCAAAGCTTCAATAGCTGCAGCCATGGTATTTGCAGTATAAATACCACCGCAAGCACCTGCACTCGGACAAGCATTTTTAATTACACCAATAAAATCTTCATCAGCGATAGTTCCTGCCATTTTTTGGCCTAAAGCTTCAAATGCGGATACGATGTTCAAGTCTTCACCTTTCCAGTGGCCCGGTTTAATCGTACCGCCGTACACCATAATAGACGGGCGGTTTAAACGCGCCATCGCCATTACTGAACCCGGCATGTTTTTATCACAGCCCGGCAGGGTAATAACGCCGTCATAATACTGCGCGCCAACAACTGCTTCAATAGAGTCAGCAATAACATCACGACTAACCAATGAGTAGCGCATGCCTTCGGTACCGTTGCTCATGCCATCACTCACACCAATTGTATGGAAAATAAGGCCAACCATTTCTTCACTCCAGATGCCCTGTTTAATAACTGCAGCCAAATCATTAAGGTGCATATTACAGGTATTTCCGTCATAGCCCATGCTCGCGACGCCAATCTGAGGTTTTTTCATATCCTCGTCAGTCAGGCCAATTCCGTACAACATGGCTTGTGCAGCCGGTTGTGTAGGGTCCTGGGTGAAGGTTTTGCTATATTTGTTTAATTCCACATTATTGGTGCCTGGTGTACTCATGCTATATCTTAGTTTCTTTCAGGTTTATGATGATCTGTTTTGGTGTTGATATTTAGCAGATCAGTATTTGAAAGGTAGTTATAGCTATTGCGAATAACAATAGTTGATAAAATATTTTTTGATTTAATATATAATTCTACTTTTATTAAAAATAACAGAATTATATATTGTAATATTTGTTTATAAAGATATAAAATATTTTTATAAATATACCAAAGTTTAAAACGGTATTCAGTTCACTTTTTATGCATGCATAGTAATAGGGCGATTTTCTGCCTGAAATGGGGAGTTACTATGGAAGAATTGTTGAAAGGGACAATTCTATTTTTGGAATTTCCTCTGTGGATTTCTGCTTGTGTGAAATACAGCATATACAACAACGTCATTACCTATAATTTCATAAATAACAATGTAAGGGAACTTTTTTAAAAGGATATGCCTGAAATTCTTTTTGATCTTAGTGTATGAAGCAGGCGAAGTTTTGATCTTTTCATAACAGCTTCTCAATTCATCCAAAAACGGATTACCTAATCCGAGTTGCTGCTCTTCATACCAATCAAAGGCATCTTTAGCCTTTTCAGTGGCCGTTTGCCTGATAATCAGTTAATACATTAAAATTTACGTTGACCTTTTATAATCTGAAACGATTCTTCCGCGGTGTATGATTTTCCTTCACCTTTTAAATGTAGCTGGCGCTCTTTTTCAAGGAACTGAAATTGTTCATTGCTTAGGATGAATTTTTTTTCGTCCATATCATTTTCCAGGAGGGTGTATAATGCTTTTACTTTACTGTCGTCCGCATCAGCAATGTAGGTCATTAATTTTTGTCGGATTGCTAATATGGTCATAGAGATAAGTTGTTAAACAAATTTAAGCTATTTATATGTAGATACAAAGTCTCTAATTTAACTTCACAAAAAAAGCCCCCTGAAATTCAGCGGGCTTTTTCAATTTTTTAAAAAAGAATATTTTATCGGTGAGTTATACCTTCGGCTAAAACAGTAACTACATTGTTTAAAGCTTCAACAACGCCGCCTTGTATCAGGAATACTTCTTCTTTACCGCCGCCGCGTACAACCAGTTTACCATCCTGCAAAGTAGAGATGATAGGGGCATGGTGATTCAAGATCTCGAATGAACCCAATGTACCCGGCAAGGTTACCGAAGTAGCTTCGCCTTCAAATACTTTTTTATCAGGAGTAAGAATTTCTAAAGTCATGTTTGTTTGGTATCAAGTAATTAGTATCTAGTATCAAGTAATTTAAATATCAAGTAGCAAAGCAAATGTCTTGCTACTTGATACTATATACTTGCTACTAATTATTAGCTTCTGCTAATAATTTTTTACCTTTTTCAATAGCGTCTTCAATGTTACCTACAAGGTTAAATGAACCTTCCGGGTACTCATCAACTTCGCCATCCATAATCATGTTAAAGCCTTTGATGGTTTCTTTAATATCAACCAGCACACCTTTTAAACCGGTGAACTGCTCAGCCACGTGGAACGGCTGCGATAAGAAACGCTGAACACGACGAGCGCGGGATACAACTAATTTATCTTCTTCAGATAACTCGTCCATACCCAGGATCGCGATAATATCCTGAAGCTCTTTGTAACGTTGTAAAATTTCTTTCACACGTTGAGCTGTATTATAGTGCTCGTCACCTAAAATAGCGGCGCTCATAATTCTTGAAGTTGATTCCAAAGGATCAACCGCAGGATATATACCCAGCTCGGCAATTTTACGTGAAAGGGATGTTGTAGCATCTAAGTGGGCAAATGTTGTTGCCGGTGCAGGGTCAGTTAAATCATCCGCAGGTACGTAAACGGCCTGTACAGATGTGATTGAACCACGTTTTGTTGACGTGATACGCTCCTGCATGGTACCCATTTCTGTTGCCAATGTTGGCTGGTAACCTACTGCAGATGGCATACGGCCTAATAAAGCCGATACTTCAGATCCTGCTTGTGTAAAGCGGAAGATGTTATCAATAAAGAATAATATATCACGGCCTTTACCGTCTTCATCACCATCGCGGAAATACTCAGCAATAGTTAAACCAGAAAGCGCCACACGTGCACGTGCACCAGGAGGCTCGTTCATTTGGCCGAAAACGAAGGTTGCTTTTGACTCTTTTAATTCGTCAACATTTACCTTTGAAAGATCCCAGCCGCCTTCTTCCATTGAATGCAAGAATTCGTCGCCATATTTTATAATGCCTGATTCGATCATCTCACGTAAAAGGTCATTACCTTCACGTGTACGCTCGCCAACACCAGCAAACACTGATAAACCAGAGTAAGCTTTCGCGATGTTGTTGATCAGTTCCTGTATCAATACAGTTTTACCAACACCAGCACCACCAAACAATCCAATTTTACCACCTTTTAAGTAAGGCTCTAACAAATCGATAACCTTAATACCTGTAAAAAGTACTTCAGTTTCGGTTGATAGATCCTCAAAACGTGGAGGTAAAGCATGTATTGAACGGCCGTTAGATTTATCTAATTGAGCAATACCATCAATAGCATCACCAACTACGTTAAATACACGTCCTTTAATATCCTCGCCAACCGGCATTTTAATTGAAGCTCCAGTGTCAACTACCGGCATTCCGCGCAATAAACCATCTGTTGAGTCCATCGCTACTGCACGTACGCGATCTTCGCCTAAATGCTGCTGAACTTCAAGGATGATTTTTTGGCCATTATCCTTAGTGATTTCTAACGCGTTAAAAATCTTAGGAAGCTGTGCGTTATCAGTAAAGCTTACGTCAACTACCGGACCGATGATCCGTGATATTTTTCCAATGTTTGGCATATATAACCTGGTATTTTTAAAAAATTAATATGAAATAATATTTACAAATAGGTAAGATGCTATTTCAGAGGCGCAAAGTTAAGGTTTCTTGTCAAATATTTAAAGAGGAATTATAACATTTTTAAACCCTGTGGGAATTACAGTATAAAATAGCTAATCAGGCGGTTAGCAATCGCGGCTCATAATATATTTAAGCTATATAATTGTCAAAATTACAGGCTGGCTAATTTATAATGCGTAAATATCATTTCTTTGCATAAAAAAAACTTATGTCAGTAACCGTAGGCCAGGCCGCTCCACAATTCACACTGTATTCAACAGCAGTAAAAGAAGTTTCTTTATCAGATTATAAAGGCAAAAAAGTAATTATCCATTTTTTCCCTTTGGCGTTTACCGGTGTTTGTACCACGCAGCTATGTACCATGCGCGATAGCTTTGGCTATTACGATGGCTTAAATGCTGTTATTTTAGGTATATCGGTTGATTCGCCTTTTACGCTGGCTAAGTTTAAAGAAGAAAACAATTACCAGTTTGATTTGCTTTCTGATTTCAACAAGGAAGTATCGGCTGCTTATGGCGCTTTGTATGAGCATTTCGCGTTGGGATTGAAAGGTGTATCAAAACGTTCGGCTTTTGTAATTGACGAAGAACAGAACATTATATATGCAGAAGTGCTTGAAAATGCTGGCGATTTGCCTGATTTTAACGCAATTGCAGAAATTGTAAAGTAATTTAAATTTTTTTTAGTGGATTAAAAGAAAAATCCTATTTTTGCAGTCCAATAAAAAAAGCATTTGTAGCTCAATTGGATAGAGCATCTCACTACGGATGAGAAGGTTTGGGGTTCGAATCCCTACAAGTGCACAAACAAAGGGGGTACCCTTAAATGCATAAATAAGGGTTTCAACCTCCTTAATGCACAAAATATCAAGCCTTTCAGTATTGTACCGGAAGGCTTTTAATTTGATATAAGCATGCTAAACTTGGTATTGTTCGGCCCGCCCGGAGCAGGTAAAGGTACTCAATCACAAAAACTTATTGAAAAATACGGTTTGATCCATCTATCAACAGGCGACTTACTGCGCGGCGAAATTTCGCAAGGCACAGTGTTAGGCCTGGAAGCTAAAAAGCTGATGGATCAGGGTATTTTAGTGCCTGATGAAGTTGTTATCGGTATGATCAGCAATAAGCTTGATTCTAACAAGGATGCTAAAGGGTTTATTTTTGATGGCTTCCCGCGTACCGTTGCCCAGGCTACTGCTTTGGACGAACTGCTTGCCACCAAAGATAATTCATCAATTTCGGGCATGATTGCTTTAGAAGTTAATGATCATGAGTTGGAGCACCGTTTGCTGTTAAGGGGAAAAGATTCGGGCAGGCCTGATGACGCTAATCCGGAAGTTATCCGCAAGCGAATTAAAGAATACAATGATAAAACAGCACCGGTTGCTGATTTTTATAAAACACAAAACAAATTTACAAGCATAAACGGCATAGGTTCTATCAGCGAAATTTTTGACGCTATTGGTACTGTTGTTGATGCTTATTAATCGATTTCGGAATTACGATTTACGATTTCGGATTTGCCTTTCAATATCGTTTATTCGAAATTGATGAGGTAAGTATCCAACAAAATAAATCGTAAATCTAAAATTGTAAATCCGAAATAAAATGTCTCAAGGTTCAAATTTTGTTGATTATGTGAAGATATGTTGCCGTTCAGGGCATGGCGGGGCGGGATCTTCACATTTGCACCGTGATAAATTTACCGCTATGGGCGGCCCGGATGGTGGCGATGGTGGCCGCGGTGGGCACGTAATTGTAAAAGGTAACGCGCAGCTATGGACTTTACTTCACCTTAAATTCCGTAAGCACGTAATTGCAGGCGATGGCGATGCAGGAGGCAGCTCACAAAAGAGCGGTAAAACCGGTCGCGACGAAATTTTGGAAGTACCACTGGGTACGATAGCCAAAAACGCGGAGACAGACGAAATTCTATTTGAAATAACGCAAGACGGCGAAACCCGTATATTAACTGATGGTGGCCGTGGTGGTTTAGGTAACTGGCACTTTAAAACGGCCACTTTTCAAACCCCGCGCTTTTCGCAACCCGGCGAAGATGGCCAGGAGCAATGGAATATCCTCGAATTAAAATTATTGGCTGATGTTGGTTTGGTTGGATTCCCGAACGCAGGTAAATCAACCTTGCTTTCGGTAGTGTCTGCTGCAAAGCCGGAGATAGCTGATTATGCTTTTACCACATTGGTGCCAAACCTGGGTATTGTGGCTTACCGTAATAACCGGTCGTTTGTAATGGCCGATATCCCGGGTATTATTGAAGGTGCGTCACAAGGCAAAGGTTTAGGTATCCGTTTCCTGAGGCATATCGAACGAAACTCGGTGTTGTTATTTATGGTTCCGGCTGATACGGCGCGGACTATAAAAGAAGAATACGAGATCTTGCTGAATGAGCTGAACGAATACAATCCTGAATTGATGCACAAGCCAAGATTACTGGCAGTAACCAAATCGGATATGCTGGATGAGGAATTGCAACAGGAGATGAAAAAGGAATTGCCGGCAGATGTACCGTCGGTATTTATATCATCTGTAGCTCAAAAGGGAATAAGCGAGCTGAAAGATTTGCTTTGGACCGAGATCAATAAGGAAAGATAATCGGTTAATTACTTAGCCTCATACAATAAATACCCTCCGCTCAATTTTTGCTGAACGAAATTCCTATACCCCGGGAAAAACTTCATGACTGTTTTCGCCCTGTCGCCGGCATAAGTTGGCGGTAGGAAAAGATATAACGGCCCGGCGTGGCCATCATAGCTATAATCATCATAATTTATCGGCTGTGCAGGTATAACCGGATCGAGGGTGATGATTCGGTTATGGGTGATCTCTAAAGGAAGATCGGCAGTAACAAAAACAAAGATAGCGTTGCTGTTTTGCTGGTCGAGTTTTAAAAGCTCATTAAGCGATGGCTGATTAATATATTCCTGCGCAAAACCGGTTGTTCCGCGTGCGCTGATGTTTTTATTGAACTCAAACCCCTTCAATAAAAAAGAATAATTAATACCGATCAATGCGAGGCAGATTAAAGCAAACCCCACTTTGTAAATGTTGCCAAGCTTCGCAACCAAATAAATAATGCCCGGTACTATCAAAAGCCCGATGATGCGGAAATGCCTGCCTTCATAGGAGATATTCAGTTGCTTTAAGTAGGCTGCGCTAAAAAATAGTATCGATACCAGGTAAAATACAATCAGGAATAAGCGGTAATTATCCTTCGGTACAAAACGAAGAATGCATGCTATTAAAGTTATGCTTAGGATCGCCATTAGCAGCAACACCCACAAGATGTGTTCTGGTGTGAGCATAGGACTAAACGTTGGGAAAAGTAGCCCATGCATAATATCATCTACCGAAAACCCCGAAACCAAAGGTGATGCCAGCGGGAAACTGAAAGTTTGCAAGCTAAATTTTAGTCCGGTTGATGCTGATGCCGGGGTATCGCCTTTCGAGAGGAAGAAAATATAGATACAAGCCACGGATATGATGGCCGGTACGGCCAGCCAGATACCATTTTTGATTAACCTGCTCAGGTTTAATTTATCGCCAATGGCTGATGAGCGCAGCCAAATGCAAAGCAGCCCGGCGGCATAGATCCATATAAAAGATGATTTGCACAAGAACCCTATCCAGCCGGATAGCAGCACAAAAAGTAACAGGCTAAATCCTGTTTTTTTGATGGAAAGGCAACCGTATAAGAACCAGCCTTCAAAGCCAAAAAGCAAAATTTCGCCACCATTGTAAAATACGTAAGGCGTAACAAAAGCCTGTTGGCAAGCGATGAATACAATGCTTAATGCCGCGATGATTGGCGTAAACCCTAATTTTTTGAAGAACATATATAAACCAGCTAAACCTGATAATTCAAACAGAATTATCGCGATAGCGGTTGCCCTGCCAGTGTTTAACCCTGTTAATGCTTTGAAAAAATAAGGTATCAAATATTGTCCCGGCGACCACCAGGTTAAAAACGTAGCATTGCTTTTACTAATATCATCCTGATTGGGTACTAGCAACTGGTTAAAACCACCACCCATTTGCATAGCCCGCATTACCTGGAACCCGTGACTGGGATCAGGAAATAGCGCGGGCGGGTAAGCAAATATCATTATGCCCAGCACAGTGGTTAAAAGGCCAATGGCTGTAAGTATGATTTTATGCAAACCGAGGTTTCTCAAACAATAAATTTATAGGATTAGCTGATTACGCGATCGCGGACTTTAACGGCAGGATTACCCTGATAAATAGAATAGGCCTCGAGGTTTTTGTTGGCTATAGAGCCAGTGGTAAGTACCGCGTGGGAGTGTACTGTGATGCCCTGATTAACTACAGCTTTTGCACCTATCCATGCCCCATCTTCCAAAATAATGCTGCCAGTAATGAGGTTGAATGATGTTTTTTTGTAATTATGGCTACCCGTAAGCAAAAGCGCGCCTTGCGAAAGACACGCATTAGAGCCGATGGTAACCGACGCTAAATTATCTATCCAAACTTCTTCGCCTATCCAGGTATTATCGCCAATTGATAAAAGCCATGGATATTTGATGCTTACGCGAGGTTTTATGGTCAGGTTTTTGCCAATTTTTGCACCGAATAACCGGAGCAAAGTTGCTTTTAAACCGTTTACCGGTAATAACCCTGTATTAAAAAAAACAGAGTTAACATAATACCATAAAGTTCTTTTTAAGGCACTCCCACCGGGATTGTAAGGGTGGTTACTGTAATTGGAGAGATCAGTTTTTTGCATGCTTTTTTTGGCTCACCGGGTTTACCCAAAAATACAAAGCCGCGGCTACAATCAGGTAAATAACAAAATTAAAAATACTATGATGATCGAGCGTGGTTGAACCGGTTTTGGTCCAGAATACGGCCAACAGCATAAAGCGGATCACATTTAAAAACTGCAGCACCAATATACCGGCTATTATAAATACAATTTTAGCCTTAACTGATTTGGGATAAGCGATAACAAATGCTGCAAAAAAGCTCATTACGCCCAAACCGAGGCATTTATAAACCACCTGTATCGATCCATGCCCGGCAACCAGCATAATGTAATCATCATGTATGGTAGTAAAGCCCATCAGGTTGAGCAAGCTTGTACTTATGGTTAATAAAGTAAGGCGCAATCCCTTTATATAATTTAAATGCTCGGCTATAAAAGCATTATAATGCCTGCTGGTTGGGGTGGTAACCGCAAAATAATAAATGTTGAAGTAGTAAAAAACAACAAACAGCAGCAGAAACACGATGATGAATTTTACCGATGGATTAGCCAGTAGCTTCTTCATATTATTGAGCTTCTTCTTTTGCAGCTTTTCTTAGTTCATAGATCTTGGCATCAATTAAAAACCGAAACCAAAAGCCTTGTAAAAAGTGGAATATCAATCCTTCGGGCCCATCCAAAAAACCAAGTCGGATAAAATACCTGATAACGTAATAAATTGCCGGCCTTACAAACAGCGGAAAGCTTTCGTACTGTTTTTTAATGTAACGCCTGCGCTCGATAGGGTTACCCCAAAACCTGGCATTAACAACGCCATCAGCATTAATTTCTTCGCTTAATTTGTTAAATTGATACCGGGCTTCTAAAGTTGCCCAATGATTATGGCGGGCAATAAAAGTATTGATGGAATCGGTTATAATATCGATGATATCATACTTAATAACCTGCGTTTTGCCGGTTACTTTGAAATGCTGGTCGTAAGGTTTAACCTCGCAATGCCCAAATCCTTTGCGGAACAAAATGGCATGATAAGTAGGATAATGGCCGCCATGCTTTATCCATTTGTTCATGAAAATGGTTTGGCGACTGATTAAAAAGCCATTAATATCACCCGCAACCGGTTGATCAAATATTCTAACCAGTTCGGTTGCCAATCCCGGTGTTAGGCGATGATCAGCATCAAGGTTTAAGATCCAGTTGGAGTTAAGCGGCAGATTTTCGAAGGCCCAATTGCGCTGCAAACTATAATTTTCGAATGGGTGGTGAACGATGTTGGCGGTGTATTCAGCGCAGATCGCCAGTGTTGCATCAGTAGAGCCGGAATCAACAATAAAGATATCCGCGTTTAAAAGCTTCAGGCTTTCAAGACAAGCCCGAATGTTTTTTTCTTCGTTATACGTTAATACAATTACCGATAAACTATCCTTCACTATAATTTAGCTTTAACTAACATCGACATCCATAAATAAGGTAACCTGCCGCAACCCTTAAAATCAGTAACCTTAAAGTTATACTGATTTAAAAGCCGTGTGATGGATTTTACCGACCAAAATTTAATGTGCCCACCCTGCCAAAGCGGATCATAATGACCATCCCATTTATTAAAGATACTCAGCATCAGGTTTTTTATATAACCATGATATGGCGTTGAAAGAATCAACTCACCTTTAGAATCAGCCAATATTTTTTGACAAAATTCAATGAATTTATATGGATCATACAAGTGTTCAATAACCTCGGTTGAGATGATGGTATCAAACTTTATCCCTTTTATTTCATCCGGCAATTCCCCGGTTGAAAGATCCTGCACAAAAAAGCGATCAGGGTTTTGCTCGCGGGCAATGGCTATCCCGCTTTCGGATGCATCGGCACCGTAAACGTTGTAACCTAACGAAATGAGGTGATTAGCTATCGCACCATTACCGCAACCTAAATCCAGTATACATTTATTGGTGTTTTTATTAAGCATAGCCACCAATGGATTAAGGATATAATAAAAGGTGTGGCAAGGGCGCTGGCTGCGATAATCGTATTCTTTATATTCGCTCATTTGGCAACAATCTGGGTATACATGTTAATATATTTTTGCACCATGTTTCTGTAATCGAAATCATTCTTGATCTTTAGCGGTGCCTCTTTTTTTATCTGGTCAATATCGGCTTTTTTATTCGCTATTGCATTTATCGCCTCACTTATTGAGGCCGCGTTGGTTTTGCAGAGCCAGCCTAAGTTATTTTCTGTTACATAATCAGCCAGGCCCACCTGTTCGCTAATTAAAACAGGGGTACCAACGCTCAGGCTTTCAATCACTACATTACCAAAGTTTTCATCGTAGGAAGGCAAGATCATCAAATCGTGATCATGAAGTAACTTAAATTTATCATCTGTTTGGAAACCGATCCAGTTGATATGACCGGCTACACCGTTAGTCAAAGCTTGTTGTTTTAGCTTACTCACATAGTCAGGATTACCATCACCGGCAATGGTTAAGGTATAAGGGGTTTGTACTAATATTAATGCATCCAATAGCAAATCAAGCCCTTTTTTTTCCTCGATCCTCGAAAAAAAAATAAGCTTTAAATGATTGTAAGGCTGAATGGGTGAAAACGTTTCGGCTATATCTAATTTGATAAAATTAGGGACATTGAAAATGGTATTACCGGGCAGCATCGCTTTTAGCACATCATATTCGTTTTTAGAAGTGGTATGGATAAAGCATTTGCTTAATAAAGGTTTACCAAGCCACGAATGGATCAGACCTTTTATACGGTTATTACGGTTATTAAAAGAATAATTACTAAGCGTGCCACGAGGAGATACCACTACCGGAACCTTACGCATTAATGCTACCAAACATGATAGCACCGAGACCAGGTTCCACCAGGCGTGGATATGGACTACATCATAATCCCGTGCAGTTCGCCATGTTTTTATCAGCAATGATGGGGATAAATGGGTATGATCTTTAGTGATGCGATGAAAGTAAGTCACGTTTACCTTATCAATCATTACCTGTTCGCCAGGTTGCACAACCAACTCGCCTTTACCATTAGCGGTTGTAGTGTAAATGTTTACCAATTCGCCTGCATTAACCAATTGCTCTGCAAGTATAGATACCGACATGATTGGGCCACCATATATATATGCCGGTTTGTATGACGCGCTTATTTGCAGGATTTTCAAATTTCGAGTAAAATGTTTCTCATGCGCATTATCCTAAATATAACCAGCATCGTTACAAAGCTCCAGAATACCACATTAATAATAAATTCGAAACTTAACCCACGCCAAAATATTTGAAATAAGCCGCTGAAAATTAAAGCAGTACCTAATAAATACCCGCCAAATAATTCTTCGGCTTTCATCGAGATCAATTGCGCTATGGCACCATAAGCAAACATGAAAATGAATACACCCCAACCGCCATATGATAAGTAAGAATCAACTATAAACGCGGGTTTAGCTGATACTTCTTCGCCCCGTACAACAACACCGGCATCGTAAACACGCTCCATGATCAGGTCTTCGGTACTCGGTTTCGAAGGCCAGAACAGCCGGGGAACTATTGCCATCGCGGATTGCTGCAGCAGTTTTGTTTTGTAAAAATCGATATTATCAGGGGTCGACCGTACAAATTTGGTAAACATATCAATCTCACTTAAGCGTACGGTTAAAAATTGCCAGTTTGTTTCGGTGATCTGGTCAGACTCTCCATTGATTGCCGCGTCAAAGGCAAGTTGGGCAGCATCATCTTTACCCGTTTCTCCAGACCAGTTGTTGGCCCGGAATACAGTGTTAAAGGTTGGTAGTACAAAAAAGAGCAGCAGTAATAACGGAATAAAAATAGCAGCAACCAGTTTTTTATAGTGAGGATATAAAAACACACCCAACACCAGTACACTAATAATAATAGGCTCCTTAAAACCAGAAACTAAGGCCTGGTAAAAGTTAAAAAAGAATAGTATGAGGCATATAAAAGTGTTTCTTACATTTTTAAGCGGTATTGCAAACGCCAGTGCAAGCGTGCCCGCCATAAAACTTAAAGAGTTTAACTGGGTATAAAATTGTGAAAGCCCCGGAAGCCTTAAAAATACTTCGGAGACCGGGAAAAGCAGTAATGCAAGTTTTAAAAGTAAATCGGGTAGTTTTTCCTTATCGTAGTAATATTTTGTTTCAACCGGATATTTCATAAATATGAGGATACCGGTGGCAAACGCGGCATGGCCAAGGCAATAATATCGCTGGCATTGAGCGGTAATATTCATGGCATCCATATCAACAAAATAATAGGTGCTTATTTTATGAAAATCCTGATACCCAAGCAAATTGAAAAAATAGAATATAGAGGTACAGCAGGTATATCCGGCAAAGATGATCTGTACCAGGAAAACAGGGCGCATTAACTGTTCGGATATAGGAAGATCTGCAGGTAAAGCCTTCAACTTACCGGTTAAGGTAAGGTAAAAAATAAAAAACGAACCTAGCCACGCGATTAAATAGGAGAGCTCGGCATTGTTCCTGAGAACAAAGGATAAACCCCATGGGATGAATAAAATGATATATTTATCTATCGAACTAGCTTTCATTCAACCCTTCTTCTATTGCTTTTACCTGGGTTTCAAAATCCCAGTTTTTAATGGTGCTTGCCGAAACTTTACCCATCTCCATTAGCCCGTTTTTTCCTTTACTCAGCAGGTATTTTAACTTTTTAGCCAAATCGATGGCATTTCCTGCCTCAAATATATCTCCATTTTTGCCGGGATTAACTAAGTCGGTAGCACATCCTACTTTATCAGATGTTAAAATCACTTTGGCGCACGCCATAGCTTCATTTACGGCGAGCCCCCAGCTTTCGGATATGGATGGCAGGCAAAAAATATCCGCAGCCTGGTAAATAACCGGGATGTAGGATTGATTTACAAAATTTAAAAAATGCAGTCGTTTAACATCGTGTAAACGGGTATACGCTATTAGTTCATCCTCATCAGGCCCGTTACCAACCAACAGTAAATGTACATTAGGCTGGTTAACTGTTGCAAACGCTTCAACCAAAGTAATCACATTTTTTACAGGTTCAAACTTACCGGCGTAAAGTATTAAAATATCAGTATCAGTTATGCTTAATGATGATCTCAACTGCTGCGCATCCTGTGAGCGGTTTGCTTCAAACCGGCTGTTATCAATAGCGTGCGGCGCAAAAACTAATTGATTTTCTTTTAGTCCATAATGCCTGAAATAAGCTTTGTTGTTGTTGCCTACATAAAAAGCACGATCAACATGGCTATAAACCCATTTCAGAAATAACAGTTTCGAAAGACTTCTTAATCCATTTTGCTCGTTTAGTAAAGTAGAATCTCCACGAAAATAAACCGGCACTTTCCCTTTAAAATAACGCAATACTTTTAAATGCCCATGATAAGCCCAGCCATAAACCAATATGGCATCGGGGTTATAGTTTTTGATCTGATCGACTAACCCGGGGGTAACAACACCTTTAAAAATGTGCGAACCGGGAGTTTTAGAAGTGTTTTTAACCCATTCGTAAGGATAACCATCCAACAATGCGATATCCCAGTTTACCGTTTTGTTAAAGCCGGGGTCATGTTTTTGCTGTGATCCCTCGCCCCAGGTATAAAATACCTTAACATTTACCAAACCCCGCTCATGCAACAGTTTAAATACCGGGGCATAATATTGTATAGGGTGTGTAGTGATGATAGCTAACTTCATTTACTGATCACCTCGTCAAAAAATAAGCATTGTTGTTTGGTCATATTTTCTGCAGAGTATTTGTTGGTCGCCTCCGCATTATAATGTTGTTCGGGCATATTGCCCAAAGCTACTGTTTTAAAAAAGTCCGCGATTTTTATTTGAACGTTTTTATCCTCATCATAACTATAGGCGAACGGAGCATCATACTCGGCCAAAACTTTTAAAGCCGGGCTTTTAGAATGAAAAACAGCCAGTAAAGGTTTATGAGTTAACAGGTACGGATAAATTTTTGATGCCGTATAATTAGGATCATCCGATCCCGGAATGAGCAGTGCATCGGCTTGCTGCAGCGTATTCAAAGTGTGATAATAGCTTATCCTGTCAGTAATTTCTACTACATGATCTTCAATCCCAAATTCCTTTGCCAATGGCAATATGGTTTGTTTGCCTTGCCCGGCGGGAGCATAACTGGTACCGATAAAATATATACGGATGGTTTTAAATAGATCAGGATCGGCCTGGATACAACTTTTTAGCACAGCGAAAGTCGCGCTTAAGGCCGGATGCATATCTGCACCACCACGGCCCACATAAACAATGTTTTTAAACCCAGGCTGAAGTAACGGTTTGAATTGCTGTTCATTAGCTGTCGCGATTTTTAAATCCGGACTAAATGCCCCGAAAGGAATTGTTACACCCGGGATGTTTTTTATTGCCGGGTAACGAGCCTTCAAATCGTCAATATAACCTTCGGAAACACTGATCAAGCCATCCACATGGTTCATCGCTACAGGTTCCAGGTATTTGTTAAGGCGGTAAGAAAACCAATATTTTGCGGGCTGCTCGGATTTAGGCTTGTTTTTATAATAATCAGAATGCCAGGGATCCTGTACATCAATAATGTAGGGTACTTTAAACTTTCGTTTCCAGTAATTACCAAGAATAGTTATTTGAAACTGGGTAGTGCTAAAATAAATCAAGTCATATTTAGTTTGCCTTAACAATTGGTTTACCTTTTTTAGGTAATACCACATTGATCGCAATGCCAAACTGCCTAAACCAACTTTCCCGGTGAGCTTTTTACTCAGCGCGGCAACTTTATAAATATGGATAGCTGCCGGGATGGATTGTTGCAAAAGCTCATCCTTTAACATTTCAGAATATTGGTCATCAACTACCACCACAGCCGCGTCCCAGCCAAATTGTTTAAAATAGGGCAGGCTCATCCGCACCCGTTGCATATCTGCAGCGTTTGATGGCGCGAAATAGGGTGAAATGATGAGTACACGTTTCGGATCAGCCAAAACTAAATATCAATTTTTTGTTTAGTGGTGAGTTTAATAGCTAACAAATGCGATGGCCTTTCAACAGCCAGGTAAAACAGGTAGGCGCTTAATATGGTGATCGAAATGATCAGCGGATAAGTAATTAGGGTGCTGCTGATATTAAGCATCAATATGGCGTATATTAAAGGATGACACAAGTACAAGGAGTACGAAAATTTGCCCATGTATTCCAGCAGCCCAATAGGCTGTTTGTTTTTATAGTAGATTATTTCGGCCTCTATCCATTTAAATAACAGGATGGCGAAGATATTCATGGACAGGAGATAGCTTAAGTTCCAGTAAACTTTGGCAATGTTCAGCAAAAAACTTAAAGCAAATACAGCTATCCTGAACAGTAATATTTTACTGAATGATACACTTTTAAGCTTATCAATATTTTCGGCTATCAACGCGCCCAACAGCCAAACCGGCAGGCCGATTATCCAGGTGCAGGCAATGCCTAGCTGCCAATAGTACATTGGGTAATCAGCATTAGATTGTGTGAATAAAGCCGATACCGCGCTATGCGCTTTAATACCAACACATATAGCCGCGATAATGTAGCAACACAAAAATTTATTAAACCAGCTTGCTTTTATTTTGAACAGCAACGGGTAAATGGCATAATAGATCAACTCGCAAATCAAGCTCCAGATGACGGATTTATCGGGGTGATTAAATTTAATGCCGATGAGATATATCACCAGCAACGGGATCATGATCCTTGAAAAACGCCGGATATAAAAAGTGCTTAAACTTTTGATACCGCTTTTATTAGCGTAATGGATCACAAAGCCAGATATGATAAAGAAAGCGATAACGGCGGCAGTGCCATCAAATACATTAGCCAGCAAAAAGCCTATTATTCGTACTGGTTGCGACGAGGATTGCAAGCACAGCTTCATGTACGGGTCTTCAAAATGAGAAAGCAGCACAATTAACGCCAGTATAAACCGGATGCTGTCTACACCTTTTATCCATCGTTTATTTTTTACTGTTTCACTCATTAATTAAGCACGGTTTTAATTGCCGAAATGAATTTTTGGCTTTCTGTTTCCCAATTTAAAGTGCTTTGACCAAGCTTATAATTGTTCAATTTTGTGGCGTATAATAACTCCCGGTTGTTATCGTAGTTAACTAACAATGCCGATAGCTCTTCCGTATTATGATATAATGAGCCTATTTGTGGTAGCTGTTGTAAAAATGCCGTTTGCGCCGGTGTATCACTGGTTACTATGGCCAGGCCGGACTGAAGATAGGTAAACAATTTATTACTCAGCGCGATTTTATTATTGATAGAAAAACCAGGCTCGGCAGTAAAACCAATATCAAATTTTGCTGCTACCGCGAATAATTCATCGGGCATAACAGGTTGATGAAAATGCAGGTCGGGCGTATTTTTCATTAACGACACCAGGTGTTGTTTATATTCATCACTTACATTTCCTAACAGATGCAAAGCCATGGCCGAAGTGGAATTGTTGATCGCGTCAATAATAGCTTCCAATCCCCGGTTTGGGCCAATGGTTTGCGAAAACCAGAATAACTGCAATGGTGCGTCGGTATTATTAATGATATTCACATTTTCCGTTTTTGGAAATACATTTAGAACGGTAGGAATCTTGCGGTCGAATAAACCCTCATACGCCTCAGCAATTTGCGGACTGGATGCCGTCACATAATCAACCTGTGGAATATATTCTTCTTCGATAGCTGTTTTTAGCTTTACATCTTCATCTGCGAGGTTATCACTCACCTCATTGCGGTGAAAATCCTCGGCATCAAAGCCACATTTACTGTTATTCTTTTTTGCCGCGATGACAGCTACCGGCAACGAGCTCAGGTTATGGGCGATGTATAAGTCGGCTTTATAGGCTATGGCTTTTTTTAATTGCCATAGGTAATTGCGGTTTAATTTAATTGCTGGATCAGCATTAAATAGCTGCGTTATTTTACTTAAAAGGCGGTTGAACTTTGATGCTAAATTATGCCCGGTCCAGTTAAGATGATCATAAGTCCAGGATGGATTAGCGGTCAATATTTGCTGGTCGTGTGCCACCAGATAAGCTACATATTGGGTAAAAACGAGATGTACTTTATAACCCGATTGCGATAGTGCCATAGCTTCCTTAACCAAACGTGGGTTTGAGGATATGTGCCCCGGGGTAATTAAACAGACTGTTTTGCCTGCCTGAACTTTTGCCATTCGCTAAATATGGTTTCTGCTAATTTTTGGCGGTATTGCGGCCATTGCCATTCGGCAGCTTTTATTTTGGCTGCCTCACCGCATGATTGTACGTTTTCGGGATTTGCAACGCACCGTTTCATCTGATCAGCTAGCAGATCTACATCACCAGCGGCTATGATCCAGCCGTTTTTATTGTGCTCGATCACATCCGGTCCGCAACTGTTTGCAGATGCGATAACCGGCACACCCTGCGACATCGCCTCGGTAATCACCATGCCGAAACCATCGGCCAGCGTGGGCAAAACAAATACATCCGCTTGCTCATAAAGCGCCATCATTTCTTCGTGCGGGATGTTTTCCTTGATCGTTACTTTACCCGGTAAATTGCTGCGTAAAGTTTCGGGCAAAAGCATTTTACCGATTAGCCAAAGCTCAGCTTTATCTGCCGGAAAATCGCATTTGCGCCAGGCCAGATAAAGTAAATGCGAGGCTTTTCGTAACGATTGATTGCCGGCGTAAATAAACACCAGCGGCTTTTTATCTCTTTGCGGTTTGGGTTTTAGGTTAACCGCTGGAAATGCCAGCGGAACAACTTTGATCTTGCCTTCATCAACGCCGCCTGCAATTAATGTTGTTTTGGTGAAGGTTGAATTGCAGATGATGAGTGATGCCAGCGCTAATTCTTCATCGCGGCGATTATTGCGTTTTTCGGCTTTGGCGTTGATTAATAATTCAGCCGAAGCACTGTTTAATTCAGGATATAAAGCAATTTGTTGCCTGGCAATTTGGGTAAAAAACGAGTGATGCTGACTCGGCTGTTCGTAAATGCCAAACATGCTTAACTCACTTGCTTTTTTTAATGTGGCCAAGGCTGCATGTTCGTAAGTATGTACTGCATCCGCGGTTGTTGGGTTAAGGTTTCCGGCTACCCATTTATCAAAACCCAATTCCGACCATTCCCATATGCGGTCTACCAGAGTAAGGCTTAATACCCTCGCGGCAACGCTTCGCAGCAACTCGGGTATGGGGCGTGATACAAATTTTTCGATAGGCAATTCGTGAAAAGCCCGGCGCGATACCTCTTTTTGCAGCGGTTTAATCTTCCTTAAAAAGCTCGAAAGTTTATTTTGAGGATGATCAAAAAACGAAGTGAAAAGTTTGTACAGATAGCCTGCATCGTTATAAGCTTTTACCGTTTGCCTCACATGCGGCGCAACCGAAGGATTGGAAACGATGATCTTTAAATTATTCGCCATCTAAAAAATCCTTCCAGGCTGCTAATTGTAAAATCTCTTTGCCGCCCTGGTCTGCGGGATATTGACCAGACTTTGCTTTGGCAATTATTTGTGGTAACAAGTTCAAAAATAATTCACCCTTATCTTCAGGGTGGAGGTACCAGGCTTCTTCATTGGTAAGATACCGGTTGATGAGCTTTTTCCCTTGCAGCCTGCGGGTAATCACGGTTTCAAAAGCAGGCGGATAGGTGCGTTTCATCAGTTTACGCAGTGTAAACTCCGGCAGGTATTTATAATCGAGGAGTGGCCGTTGCTGTGTCAGCAAGTCTTTATCAAAAAGCAAGCAACGGGTGCTGAACCAGTAAATATCGGTATGTGTTATTTTAAGCGAATAACCTGCAACCGGCGGCGCAGGATTTGGCGATACGGCGATCAATGTTTTATCAGTTTTAAGGTGCTCGATACCTTTTATTATCCAATCGTTACCCGGCGTTTGGTGAACGATGATATCGCCGTCATATCGTACTACATATTGCGTATTGCATGCCGCCATGCCAATCCCATAAGCCGCTATTGGCGCACCCCTGAAATCGTGTGTGGCGGTTAGCCTGTTTTTAAAGTAATACTTTGCCAGTTTTTTAATAGCAGGGTCGTTTTCTTTAATTTCGATAACACGATCTGCCAATCCCTCGTTTTTGAGCTGGTTGGCAGCCTCGGTTATTGCCTTTACTTTATCCGAATATTGAGGTTCGGCATAACGTTTAGCATGATCGTAAAAAGTAGCGTGCTGCGCCTTGATGGTATCTACCACTAAGATCACTTCTTTTACCGATGCGCGATGCGCTTCGATAAGTCCTTTAGCTGTTAGATAGCCATAGGTAGCATCCCCGGCAGAAAGATTGATCAGTAAAGTAGCATCGGCAACACTCATTGTTGTATCATTTGTAAATAAAGGTTTTCATATTGACCGGCAATTACCCCACTGCTGAAACGCTGTTCGGCATCATCGCGACAAGCCTTACGATCAATTGATGCAATATTTTTTACGGCTGCTATCATATGGTTAATGTCATTACAAATAAAGCCATTCATATTGTCAATAACCACCTCGGTAGTGGCACCACCTTTTAAGCCAATAACGGGTGTGCCGCAAGCTAGCGCCTCAGCCATTACAATGCCGAAAGGTTCGTTCCATTTTACGGGCATCAACAGAGCTGCGGCTTTGCCAAGCAATTCATTTTTTTGCGCATCATTTACCGGCCCGATGTATGTGATCTGTTCGCCATCAACATAAGGTGCTACATTCTCATCAAAATAAGCCTGCGCATAATCCGGCACATTACCCGCTATAATGAGTTTTCGATTGCTTTGCTTGGCTACCTGTATAGCATCGTAAGTGCCTTTTATGGCTTCTATCCGCCCTAAAAAAACGAAGGGTGCGTCTTGTGCAACGCTTTTACAAAAATGATAATCAGCCAAAGAAATGCAATTGTAAACTGCTGCTGCTTTAGCAAAAGGCGCTATTTGGTTACTGATATAATTACTGCAGCCGGTAAACATTAAACTGCTTTTGACAGATAAACTAACAGCTTTTTTTATTTGGCTGATCGTCGGCTCCCGCTGGTAGCTCATGATTTTGGGGATACCAGACGGCAGTAAGGCCGACAAATAAGCCAAGCGCCCGAATGAATGTACTATATCAGGGCGTTTAAATAGCAGCCGACTGATATTTAATGTATTTTGAATGATGCCCGCAGGGGATTGTTTGGTTGATTTGTATGGATAGAAATTATCGGCACTGGTTTTTGAATCCGGGTGCGCAAATAAACTTACGCTATGCCCACGCTGCTGTAACTCGGTAATGAGATAATTAATAATTCGCTCAATACCGCCATAATGCGAGGGGGGTACAGGTATTTCAGGATCGGCTATGAGTGCAATATGTAGCTTATCCATTGCTAAGTTTTCTTTTAAACCGCATTAGTTTCTTTGCCGCTTTCCAGCCGATGATAGGTTGTAAAGCCTTTGCCAATGGCGATGCCGGCCACGCAAGTTTGCTGCCGCCCAAAGCTTTTATATCAGCTTCAAGGGCTTCGCATATTTTAATGAAGTTAGGGTATAACGTATATAATAGCGTTTGCAGAAAGTTAGCACTTAATAAACGGGTGCTGGCGTTATCCTCAACCGCAACCAAATGCCGGGTAGATTTTAATATAGCCTGGTAAGCCGACCAGGCATGCGATTCGCTTAGCTGGCCCGATAAATTACCAACATTTCCTGAACGATAATAGAGTGTAGACTCAGCACTGAAAATCACTTGTTCCGCCGTTAATATTGTCCGTGTGAGATACTCGGTATCATCCAGCAGTGATAGCGTTCCATCCCATAAACCAGCTTTCTCAATTAAACTTTTCGGTATCAAAAAGATACCGGGATTAGTCATGGATTGCGCATTATGCCATGAACTTTTGATCCACTCTTTTGCAGGTAATGTTTGCCAGCAGTCTTCGGGATTTAAATTGAAAGTGGTTATATCATTATGGTTAAATCTTCCCCATTTTGCTGAGATGATGCTGCCATCCTGGGATAAGGAAACCTGCTGTTCGATCATCTCCGGATTAATGAGATCATCCCCATCTAAAAATTTGATATAATCACCTTTAGCGGCTTGATAGCCTGTGTTGCGTGCGGCAGCTGCACCCGCATTTTTTTTATTGATTAGATGAACGACTTTATTCTCGCCAAACGTAGTTTCAATAATCTGCCGGGTATTATCGGTAGCGCCATCGTTAACTACAATAATTTCAATGTTAATGTAGGTTTGATCCAAAACAGATTGGACAGTTTCAACGATATATTTTTCGGCATTATAGACGGGAATGATAACCGATACCAGAGGTTTAGTTACACTACTTTTCGCCACGCTGTTGTATAATAGCCGTTTCTCGATTGATCCACGTAATGATGCAGGGTTGCTGTTGCTTTATCTATTTGCTGTGCATCAGGCATCACAATATATTCGTCCTGATCGGCCACAATGATGCGCTGCCCGGCAACCAGCATGGCGCTTAAGGCTTGCTCTAGCAGATAACATTCGCCGCTGTCATTTTCCAGCGCGATGATCCATTGTTCCAGTTTATCCCAATCAATAGCTTCACTTTTTAGGCCGATAGCACCAACATTTAAATTTGGTTTAACCGGGCTGCCAGCTAGCTGACCCATCAAATTTTCAGGATAATAATAGGAGGTGATAGGATCGTGCAGAAACAAGGGGGCGGTTGGAGCGGTGAGCCATTCCTGTAGCTGAACCGGTGTTTTAAAAAATAGCATGTCCGAATCGAGCACTAATTTCCAGCCATCGCTTATGGTGTGGATGTCGGTAAGCTTACGGATGTGCGGATATTCTTTTCTTTTTTTATTAAGGACAGGATATTTTGAGGCTGGCAGTTTTTGCTCAAGATTTTTGGCTATTTCATCAGCCGTTTTAATAATACATCCTGCAAATTGTGATTGCATCTGCGCAATCAATTCAGCATCAAAACTGCCGTCATCAATAAAAACCGGTTTAATGGCGATGGTGCCCACCTTCGCCAGCGAGTACATGCAGAAGGCAGTTAATGGCCAGTATTTTTTGCCGGTTAAAAAGTATACGTTAACAGCCTCATCATTTACCGGGGCCGTTTTAAGTTGGAGCGCGGCTTTTTCCATTTCGCTTTTGCCATTGCGGATGCGTATAGAATTAAATAAACCGCCTGATTTCCTGAATTTATTTAACCAGAAAAGCGGCTGGTAGTAAAAATGATAAGCTAATTTACCGGTTACCGACATTTAATTTTTATTAGCCAGGCCATCAAAAATACCACAATAGCCTTTCCACTTAATGTAATTAATTTTTGATGCCCATGCCTTGGCTGTAAGCCACGATTTTAGTTTCCGTGGCCCAACTGTGTAGTCAGGGATTTTTTTATAATGTGACAGGCTATATTTTAACAATAATCTAACCCATGATTTGGACGAATCATAATTTAAGCGCGCCAGGTAATCAACCGTAAGGCGCGATGATGGTATAATATGCTGTAGTTCCAATTCAGGTAAATAAGCGACTGAATAGCCCTGTTTTAAAACAGCTATCACAATCTCATTATCGCCACCGGATGAAAGGCTGTTGCCGGTCCTATCGGTAGTTACGTTTTTTTGATTGCTTATGGTACTGATGTAGGCTTGCAGCAAATTACTCCTTACAGCCATACCCGCACCAACTGGTGCGCAATCAGGGTAGGTGTTGGTAAGCGCAGGTTCTGATATAATATGTTGCTCACCAAAATCGCGGATGGCAAGCATGCCCCAAAACTGTTTGGTCCACTCTTCGGGAACAAAGCCATCAAACTTGCCGGTTATCTTACCGCCGATAGCACCTGCTTGGGTGTTTTTATCAAAAAAATTGATTACTGATTGCAGGTAACCGGGTGCTAAAATATTATCGTCATCAACCATAATAACCACATCACCTTTGGCCTGTTTAAAGCCACAAATGCGACTAAAGGTTAAGCCCTGTTTAGGCTCTTTTACAAGGCAATTATTGGTATGCCACGAAACGTCTAATAATTCTGGTACGCCGTTAGTTGAATTGTTATCAACAATAATCAACTCCCAATTTTTATGGTCGAGGGTTTGCGCTTTAAGGGCGTTTAAACACGCGTTAATAGCTGATACGTTTGGGTTATAGGTTGGCAGTATTACGCTTATATCCATCAGGCAGGTTCACGATATTTTAAAACCTTTGCCGGGTTGCCGACGCTTATGCTGTAGGGTGGGAGATCTTTAATAACCACCGAACCTGCCCCAATAATGCAACCGTTACCAATGGTAACACCGCCAAGAATTTTGCATCCTGCACCTATCCAAACATCGGAGCCGATGTTTACCGGAAGCAAAACATCAGGCTTAAAGCGGATAAGTTCTGTTTGATTGGGTATGGTATGGTTGGATGAAACAATGCAGGTATGCATCGCTATCAGCGTATTTTCGCCAATGGTAATACCGCCATGCCCATAAATCACTACATATTCGCCTATAAAAACATTGGGTTTAAGTATCACCTTGCCGCCATAAGCTTTTATAATAACTCCTTTACTCAATTTGCACTCTTTGTTCAGCTCAATTGTTTCCGTTCCGGAATGTGTTCCGGATAATTCCAGAGCCACATCATTATCTATCAGCGCATCATAAGTAATATTCACGCCTTTAGCACGTAAACGCCACACCCGGTATCTGTTTATAATGCGCGCTGATAAAGAACTCATTGGTTAGGTTTTTTGAATGTGGATTTTAACTTACGATATACATTTCCCGATAACGTCCATACATTCATACCTATCAGTTTAAATATATCCTTGTTTTTAAGGTTTTGATAAATGAGGATATAGGCTTTTTTGTAAGGATAGTAAGTTCTGCGCCATGCGTTGGTATGCCTGATATTGTTAAGATCGGCAGCAATGCCGGGCAATAATTCAACCGGGCGGCCGTGCAAAACCTTTACCTTTTGTATCACAAAATTAGGGTAGTAAACAATAAAATTATAGGCCGACGAAAAGATCGCAAACTTAACATCCGACTCGTACAGCGTTTTACGAAGGTGGTATTGGTCGGTTTTTATTTCGGTGCCCGCATCAAAAGCAGCGTCCCAATCAGCAATTAATTGCTTAACCACAGGTGTTAGCCTAAAGGCCATTACCCCGGTATTAAATTCGGGCATGGCGTTGCTTACGTCGGGCATTTCGTACTCATAACCTTCGTCGGCCTGGTGAATGGCAAACTCACGAAAATCCAGGATCCTGAACAAGTCATCCAATGAATCGGCAACGTAAGTATCGGTATCTAAAAAAATGGTTTGCTCAAAAGGGCTGTGCTTTAATAATAACTTATCCCGGTAACCGTAACGTGCTTCCTTTATAATAACTACTTTAAAAAGGTCTTTAGGCAGATCATATTCGGCATCAGTAATTAATGCGATAGGGGCGATGTTATGTTTTTTGCATGATGTGGCCGAAATAATAGCTTCATCAACATATTTTTTACCCGTTGCTACGTAGAGGATACCTTTTTGTAAGTCTTTATTCATGCCCGGCTGCTAAATTTAATTTATTTTTTGCCAGTAAATAACCTTTGTACAATTTACCCAACCCGGTAATATATTGTAACGGATTAAGCACTAAGCGCCTGCTGATTATTTGTGGTTTTACATAGTAATATAGCAAGCCACGACCGTTTTTAAGCCCGAAGTTTTTTAGCACAAGGTAAAAGCATTGTTCCCAGTATGCTTCACTTTTTACTAAGCCGGTTAAATTTCTTACCGCCCCGGTTGAGGTAAGTTTGTGTATTAAAAATAAATCCGGTTCGTAATGAGAAACATATCCTGCTTTAAGAAAGCGGGTGGAAAAATCAGAATCTTCAAACCGCAATAATGTGGTGTCAAATCCGCCTAACTGTGTAAAAATACTTTTCTTGATGAGCATATTACAAGTACCCAAATCTGATGTTGTTAGCGGGTAAGCATAGTTTACCGGCCTGAACAAATGACCGAAATATTGATTGTAATATATTTTAGCAAGTGAATAATTGATAGCTTTATCTAAGCCCAAAACCATACCGGCAATGGCATCTACGGTTGGGTTAGCCTGTATGTAATTAAAATATTTTGTGAAGTAATCCTCAGGTAGAATTACATCATCATCAATAAAAAAGATATACTTTCCCGAAGCTTTGTTTACCCCGAAATTACGTGCGTTAGATGCGCTTTTCTGCTGTAATTTAAAATAGAAAAAATTGGCATTGGCATTAATATGCTGATCAAGTTGTTGTTGTATTTCAGCCGGATATTCTTCTGTTTGATCAACTACTATAACCTCTGCCTTTTGCATCTCTGTTAATTGCAAAAGCAGGGCGTTCAGGTCTTCGCCGCGGTTGAGTGTGGCTATAACTACCGAAAAATCGGATGTTATTTGTTCTTCGCCCGCTTCCATATTTCTCTGTACTTACGATAAATGTATAACCAGTATTTTTTATGGCTCCATTTATAATCGTAATAAATATATTCGTCTGTGGTTAATTTTTGCCGGTTTACTTCATTTTCAGCAGAGATAGTTTGGCTATCCAAATGGTCAACCAGTGATGAGCTTACCAAAGCATGTTTTAAATTATGTTTGGTTAGCAAATTAGCATAGTCATTATCACTATACCAAAATTTAAAGTTAGGATCCAGTTTCCCTATAATATCAAAAATATCCCGCCTAACCATAAAGCACCAGCCAGAGATTTCTTTGAATAGTTCATAGCCATAGTATAAGCCGGAATCTTTTTCTATTCCCCTGATGCCCTGGTTATTTGCGCAATAAGGGCTGGCACTATACAGGGTTTTATCAGCTTTAAATGCTTTAATAATTTCGCTTGCCCAATTTTTATGAAAAATAAGATCGTTGTTGCAGATGCAAACGTATTGATTGTGCGACTTAGCCAAACCGATATTGATATACTTATTAAACCCGAATTTTGACCTGGGATAAATGGTGGAAGTATTAGGATAGGTGTAAGGCTTAATTTGCTTGTTAGATTCTATCACTATAACGTTAAAACTAACATCTCCGGCATCTTCTGATTGACTTAAGGTGCTTACAGTATCAAGCGTGAGCTTTTTTAATTTATCATTTTTTGCATAACTGAGTATAATTATATCTACAACAGTTTTCATTGCTGAGGAGGCATTAAGCGTGCCCGTAAAATAGCCAGCTTTAGTTTTACCACAAGTTTTAAAAAGTACTTTAAATTAACAGGATCGAGATAAAAAGCTATCCCGGGCTTTTTATAAACAACATTTTTTAGGTTATACACCTTGCTTATAGCGGTTAATAATGCGGCTGGTATTTCTTTACTTAATTTAACAGGATAATAAATAGAATATCTTTCCAAAAAGTCAACACCGAGCTTTACGCAGGCATTAATCCTTTTGTCATTTAAGTAATATGCCGAATTGTATTCCTGGTGAGAAAAACTTACCAGTTTGCTTTTATACAGGTTTATATCATAACCAAACATATAACTAAAGTGCCAGCCAAGTTCGTAGCTATCACCTTTTACGGTTTTGGGGTTTAAATGTTTGTAGTTTATCCTATTACCAATGTCAAACTCTTTAATAAATTTATAGGGAGTAAGCAGTACTTTTTGCCACCTCACATTAGTTTTTAAATTAAAAAAGTAATAATACATTGGCGTATCAAGTATTACAGGCTGTGTAATGGAATGGCTAAGTTTTAAATACTCAACATTAACTATTTCATCAATATCTGCAATAATTATCAGGTCGTCACCGGTACAATCTTTTAGGCCTGTTTTTAAATAATTTCTTTGATAAAACTCGCCTTCCCAGCTGTCTTTTTGCTCAACCGGGGGGATCTCAATATAAATTATTTTATCCTGATACGGCTTAAACCGGTCCTTGTTATTAAAATAAAATAATTTTTTTGGCTGGTTTGAATGTGTTATTGCAGATTCGGCAATAACAAAAAAATCAACCTCGTTATACATATATGACAGCCTCAATTCAAGCAGATCAAGCTCATCATTAAATAAAACGCAATCGTAAATCATTTCAGTAAAAATGCTTTTTTATCGGTAGGCAAATCAGTGCGATTTTTGCCATATTGAAGGGGTATACACCCGCACATGTTTAGGGAAACTCCCTCTTTTAATTTTATCGCCTTCAATCATATTAAAACTCAGGCAGTTTTCTAAAACATCAAATTTTTCCTCGCCGGCAACAGCGGCAATATCAATATTGTAATTGCCCGGAGAAAAAAATAAGTTTTTTAAAGTTATTTTATAAACGTAAGCTTCATCAGGTTCGCCAAAAATGTTAATGTTATTGTCAAAGTTTGTTATGTGCGTAATTATTTCGTCGTAAATATTTTTAACATTTATGCCAACCTCGGCATTATTAACTTTTTGGTTGAATTTTAACTGGAATTTTATAACCACATCATCTCCCATAAAAAATTCATTCTGCTCGTTATCCTGTTCATTTAAAAGATGGAAATCACTAATTTCAATTTGTCTGTTTCCTCTTCGGGATATGTTTTGCAGGCTTGTATTTTGTGTAGACTCGATATAAGATTCAATAACCTTATCTGTTAAGTCATTTTTTATAATTACCCCATTTTTTAGTAAAATCGCTTTCGAACATAAGTTTTTAATTGCACCCATATTATGGCTTACAAATAAAACCGTTCTGCCTTCGCCTTTACTTATATCCCCCATTTTCCCAAGGCATTTCTTTTGAAACTCAGCATCGCCTACGGCTAATACTTCATCAACTATTAATATCTCGCTTTCCAGGTGGGCTGCTACCGCAAATGCCAAACGCACATACATACCCGATGAATATCTTTTTACAGGTGTATCAATGTATCGTTCTACACCCGAGAAAGCTACTATTTCGTCAAACCTGCGTTTTATTTCGGTTTTACGCATGCCCAATATGGCGCCATTGAGGTAAATGTTTTCGCGCCCGGTTAACTCAGGATGAAAGCCGGTACCAACCTCCAGTAAGCTGGCTATTCGCCCCTTAACCTTTATGGAGCCCTGGGTAGGTGAGGTTATGCGGCTTAATACCTTTAACAGGGTACTTTTGCCCGCCCCATTACGACCGATAATACCTACAGCATCACCTTGCGCTATATCAAAATTTAAATCTTTCAGCACCCATACCATATCACTTTCGCCTTTAGTTGTACGGTCATTGGTTTCTCCAATTCGCAGGTAGGGGTCTTCCTTGCCACGTACTTTAGCTATAAATCGCTCCACATCGCGTGATATGGTCCCGGTACCAAAATCGCCTAACTGATATGCTTTTGAAAGATTTTCAACTATAATTGCTTTAGGCATGGGCGGTAATTAATAGTTGCTGCAGGTTGTCCATGTAAATTTGCTCATTAAAATAACCAAGGCATTGTTTTTGTAAATATTCGCGGTTTTTGGTAGATAATGATGTTTCTAACACATTATTAATAGCCTGTTCTAATTCGTTTAAATTGTCGGTATCGATGGCATTTCCTAACTCGCCATTACGGATAGCATCAATGCTACCATCGCTATTACCGCAAATAACAGGCAGGCCACAGGCCAGCGCTTCAATAAACACGATGCCAAAGCCTTCCTTTTTGCTTGGCAATACAAAAACATCTGCCAGCAGGAAATAGTCGGTAATATCTTTTTCGGCAATAAAGCCGGTTAATATGATATCATCCTCGGCTCCTATTGATGCGATCAGCTTTTTGATCCGGATCTCTTCCTCGCTATCATACTGGCCCGACAGGATATATTTAGCTCCCGGAAATTTACCTTTTATTTTACCGAAAACCTTGATTACCTGATCGTGCCCTTTATATTGTTCGGAGTTGGCAAGGCGTGTTAGTGTGTATATAACCGGGCAGTCCGCAGTTAAATTATACTTATTTAATAAGTGTGCCGGCTTTATAAAAGTTGCCGGTAAAGGCATATACGGATCAATGGCGTTGTTAAGCACGGTGCATTTATCTACCTTACAGCCATGCAGACTTAATATTTTTTGCCGGGTAAAATTGCTTACACAAATTATATTGTCGCAAACTTTTAAAAGGCTTCTTTGAAAAAAACTTAGGGGCCGCCAAACCTCAATACCATGGGCAATAAGCCAAACCTGGCACTTAGGCTTAATTTTTTTTATGATAAGCCCTACAATTGCCAGGTTGATGTGTGTTAAAATAACCACATCAGATTTTATGCCTTTTTGTACCGCTTTAATTACAAATGCGCTGCGGTTGGCGCCAAAGCCTTTAAAATGTTTTGCCGGTACATACTGTTGCATCAGGTCCTTATTAGTATCGTAGGCCGAATACATATCAAATTCCCAATTATTTTTGAGTGCTACCTGGTTTAAGGCATGGCCAAGCGTACGGGTCATTTTTTGGATGCCGCCGGTTGTGCTAAAGCTTTGCAGGGTAATAAGCAGTGTTTTTTTACTCATGTTTTTTTAACTGGTATAAAGCAAAACTTTTTGACCAGTGAAGTTTATTAGCTTTAAATTTTTTGATAAGTTCCCGGGTTACTTTGCCATCGTAATTAGCCTCATTACTTATTTCGGGGTGTTGCTGCATCCACTGCTGCAAAGGAAAACTGAACCCCATTTTTGACCGGTTCCAGATGGCTTCGGGTAAAATATCCTTAAAACTGTCGATCAGCATTTCCTTTGGTGGCTGATTAGCAAAGCGTATGGCCGGATCAATTTGCAAGGTTAAATTAATAAATAGCTCATCCAAAAACGGCACCCTAACTTCAAGCCCATGGTTCATACTCATTACATCGGTATCGCGCAGCAATTGGTTTTGCATATAAAAATTACGTTCCATAAATGATGCGTAATCTTTATCATAAGTTCTTGTTTTATGGGCCAGGTTATAATCAAACAAAACATCAGTAACCTGTTTAACACTCACATTTAATATTTTGGCGATATCCGACGGTGCAAATAATGCCCGTAAAAAAAGATAATCGGCTGCCGGGTGATCAAATTTAAGATACTCAAACCGTTTATATTGATCTGCCATAAATGGCGAGGCCGCGGATAGTAACGAGGCCGGTATTTTTTTAAGATACTTAAGATACTCGATCCTGTTGGATGATGGGTAGCCGCCATACAGCTCGTCGGCACCAATACCTGATAATACTGCTTTTAAGCCATCTTGCCGGGCAAATTTGCTGATAAACCAGGTGTTTATGCCATCGGTAGTGGGCATATCCATGGCATCAATAATTTGCGGAAAAGATTCCTCAAAATCAGCCTGTTTAACCAGGTGGCTATGTTTTTCGCCATCTACTTTATCAAGAATGACTTTCTGATAAGAACTCTCATCGTAAGATTTTTCATCAAAGTAAATGGATACTGTTTTTAACCGCGTTTGCTTTTGTTGATTTGCAAGCAGTGTTATCAGGCTCGAATCGAGCCCGCCGCTTAAAAATACCCCCACTGATGCATCTGCTATGAGTTGCCGTTGTACCGATTTGCCCAGTATATCCCTGATTTGCTCATGCGCTTCCCGTACATCAGTTACCTCAATTTCAATTTTAGCTTTTGCCGAATTGAATTCATGAAGCGCGCAACTGTGCGTATGGTTATTCCAAGCTAAATAATGGCCCTTGGGTAAACTCAGCACATTGTAAAAGGTGGTATACGGTTCGGGTATATGGCCAAAAGCTAAAAACCGTATCGGCCAGTTTTTATCTTCTTCGGTAGCAATACCTGCCACCTGTAATGCTTTAACTTCCGATGCAAATGCTAATTGCTCGTTTTCTGCATAATAGTATAATGGTTTAATACCGCTAACATCACGCACCAGGTAGGTTACTGCTTTTAATTTATCATACAAGGCAAAAGCAAACATACCATTGAGCCTTTCAAATGCGGTTGTACCCCATTGTAAATAGGCTTGAATAATAACCTCGGTATCGGTATTGGAGCGGAATTTGACACCGAGCAGCAGCAGTTCTTTTTTTAATTCAAGGTAATTATATATCTCGCCGTTAAATGTTATCCATGCTTTTTCTTCAACATCGGCCATCGGCTGGTGCCCGTTATTACTTAAATCAATAATAGAAAGCCTGCGATGGCCAAAGCCCACATTTTTTTCGCTGCCGATAAATATTCCTTCATCGTCGGGGCCACCATGCTTTAAGGCATGGCACATTAATTTCAGCTTTTGGTTGATCTCTGCCGGTGTTAGCCGGTTAGATATTATTCCTGCAATTCTGCACATAAGGGGTGTATGTTCATAGCTTCGCCTGGTGAGTCACATTGTTAAAATGCAACTCGCTGTATTTCAATGTAATAAATGGCGCTTAAAAAAGCGTTTTTACAGCGCTGGTTTTTACAGCGCCATTAAGTTATAATGATAATTAAAATCGATCAATAAAATTGGCTGCTACGTGCACAATAATTGAGCAGCCCAGGTTTTCAAGGCGTAATATTAACTGTTTTTGCGACTTATATGCTATTATTTCGCCAATCATTCCCTTTAGCGGCCCGGCTTTAATAATTATTTTTTCGCCTTGCTGCAAATTAGCTTCGGTAACCTCCAGTTCGTATGGGCTGGCCATCAATAATTTCAGGTCTTCTATTTGCCTGGCGGGCATTGCCGCAATTTTTCCCGAAAAATAAAGAAAGCGCGCAATTCCCTTAGTCATCAATACCTCGGTTTGCTCATCATCTTTAATATGTACAAAAAGGTATGATTTTATAAATGGTTCTTCAACCCATTTTTTACGATCGCTCCATTGCTTTAATTGCCTGTGTAAAGGCAAGTAGGCATTTATCCCTTTATCGGTAAGCGCTTGTTGAGCCTTTTTTTCGGCACGCGGATGCGTATAAACCGGGTACCATTTGTAGCCTGCTGTATCTGCCTTTACCAACATACTAAAACCGGCAATACTTTATAAATTGAACCAACGCCTTATATCCCACCATTTTCGCTCATTGGAATCAACATAATAGCCCGAGCTTTCGTAGCCTGAATAATCCGAGTAATAATAATACCGTGTACCGTAGTTTTCGCCATTAAATTTGGTAGTATAGTAGCGGGAGTGTAAAAGGTCTTCGGCAAAAGCATTTAAAATTATAGCGGTATTATCCAGGTGATACTCCTGTGCGATGCGTTGTGGTATTGTTGCGGCATAGAATTTTGATTTACCGGAACGTATTACAAATATATTAATATCACTCATGCGGATAAGCGGAATAGCATCAGACACTAAACCAATAGGAGCGGTGTCTATCATGATAATATCGTATCTTGATTTAAGCCCTTCAATCAATTTAATCATCATTTGGCCATGCAGCAATTCGGATGGGTTTGGTGGCACCGGGCCCGAAACAATAAAATCCAGGTTTTCCTGCTTTGAATGTTGAATAATATCATCCAGCGTGTTTTGATGTGAGAGGTAATTACTTAACCCTTTATCATTAGGCACATTAAACGTGTGGTGTATTCTTGAACGGCGCAAATCGGCTGCTACCAGGATAACCTTTTTATCAATTAATGAGAGTGTACTGGTTAAATTAATGGCGACGAATGATTTTCCTTCACCCGCTACTTCAGATGTGATACATATTACCTTGCTTGCTTTTTCAGAAGCCAGGAAACTTAAGTTTGTACGTACCGAGCGTACAGATTCCGCAAAAATCGACCGGGGCTTACTGATTGCCAATATTTGCGAGTTATCCTGATCAATATCTTCCGGAAATTTGCGTATCACACCAAGAATTGGTATGGTGGTAAGGCTCTCAACCGTTTCCTTATCATAAATGTAAGGGTTAAGTATCCGTATTAATATAATAAATCCAAGGCCGATAGATATGCCCAATAATAATGCTGTATGATGGATTTCGTTAACATCCGGCGATACCGGGGAGAAATTTGGCTGCGAAGGCTCAACAATTGTAGCGCCGGGTAATATAGCCGATTTGCTTATCTGCGCGTCAAGTTTTTTCTCTGAGAGAAACGAATAAACTTTATCGTTAACGTCAAAATCACGCTTTAAACCTGCCATTATCCGCTCGTTTTCAGGTAGCAGGTCTATCTGCTGATTAACCTGTGCCACTTGCGAACCCAGATAATTAAGCGTTTTTTGTATGCGTATTTGCTGCGCCGTAATATTATCTAAAGCCGCATTTTTTACCTGTAGTATCTGTTGGTTTATATCGGCTATAGGCTGCGACGATGCAACATAAGACTTTAAAAGGTCATTCTTCTTTAGTATCAGTGTATTAATATTTGCTATTAATTGCCCAAGCAGCGGATCGATAGTGCCTTCCATATTGAAATTGAGACTTACATCCTCTTTTTCACTGGTTATCTGATCTTTAAGCTGGGCGATGGCCAATAACTGTATTTTAAGTAAAGATTGCTGTGACTCCAAATCTTTGCTTTTGCCTATCTCATTACTGGCAGCTACATTAACATCAAGTATTTTTGTGTTTTGCTTGTTTTTTTCGATGAGCTTTTCTGAACCGGTAACTTCTCTTGAAATAGTATCCAGCTGATTCTGGATAAATTGAATCATTTGCGTAGCCGACAATGTTTTTTGCTCATGATCATAGTTCAAATACTCTTTCATTATGGCGTTCAGTACATCAGAAGCAAACTGCGGGTTTGAATCTGTTTCCTGAAGCGATAATATATTGGAGTTTTTTACAACCTCACTAATATGCAGGCCACCTGCTACGCGGCCAAGATAATCGTCGGCCGTATTAAATTTAAAAAGGTATTGAGCAGATTTTATTTCGCCTGGAAATTTTATAGAAAAGGCTGTGTTATCAATATTAACAGGCGAATTATAGGCGTATTCTTTTTTAATGTCCTTCCCACCTAAATTATAACTAAGATAAAAATTGCTTTTATCAAAGGGTTCATAAGTAATAAGGTTGCGATAAAAATTTAAGGTATCAAATTTTAGTAATTGGATACTTAAAGGTTTTTGAGGGTAAATATCGCTTGTACGTACGTGGCCTCCTATAAAAAAGCTAATACGATAATCAAGATCCTTAACCGCCGAATTGATCACATTACGGCTTTGAATAACATAAGTTTCTGTTTGTATTTTAGATGCTCCTTTATCCGTATTACTTGCAACGTTCACCAGGTCAGATATTTCTGATTTTTTCTCCTCCAGCTTCATGGTTGCTGATGTAGAATAGGTTTTAGGGGTATACCACAAGTAAACGTTTGCTATAATCATAGCAATTACCACACTACCGGCTATCCAATACCAACGGCTTAATAATATTTTGCCGATCTTAAAGTAATCTAATTCCTGGCTTGGTAATTTATTTTGAACTTTATTAGTCTCTTCCATTAGCGGCGCGCAAGCGTAAATATTATTAAAACGGTATTAAGAACAATTAAGGCCGGCTGTATGATGGTTGAAAACGTTGAAACTTTATCTGTTTGAATGGCTCGTTTATTTTGTGCTATATAAATAATATCTCCATTTTGTAAAGTGGCAGCAGGATCGGATAATGACCGCAGATCGCTCAGATCAATACGCTTAACTATGGGATGGTCCGGATCGCCGCGTATTATTTCAATATTTTTTTCGTTGGCCTTGTCGGTAAGTCCGCCCGCCTCACCAATCAGTTCCACTAAAGTGGTTTTATCTTTTACTAATTGATAGTTCCCTTGTGTTTTTATCTCGCCCAATATGGTTACTTTCAGGTTTATTATTTTTACCTCAATTATGGGGTCTTTTAATAAAGATTTACGATAAATATCTTCAATTTTTTTCGTGGCCTCAATCCTGGTCAGGCCAAGTACATCAACATGGCCTATAACAGGTAGTGCAACCGTGCCATCTTCACCAACCTGAAACTCCTGGCCTGATGATGTGCCGCTACTGCCGCTACCAGCGTTTGTGGCACTTGTACTTGGCGCGTCGCCGGTTATGTAGCTAATATTTTGCAGGTTACGTATTTGTAAAATATCCTGAGGTTGTATCTTATATTGAGCCAAAGTAACAACTGCTCCTCTCGATAAACTATCGTAAGAGTTCTTTTGCTGAAATAATAATTGGTCCTGTTTATAGGAACAGGAGGCCAAAACCGATATTAAACTAAAAGTTAAAAACGCTAAGGTAAGGATTCGCATATTGAAAATTCTATTAGCCTAAATTAGGTCATGATACCAAAAATACATAATTTGCGTGTATTAAAAAGCAGTATTTTTCTTAGTGCAGGATATAAGGGTAAGTTTAATCACAGTAACATATAATGCCCAAAGCAGTATTGAGCGTTGCATCCAATCTGTTATAGCACAAAACTGCAAAAATATAGAGTATATTATCATTGATGGCGCATCAACTGATGATACACTTAAAATCATAAACAAGTACCAATCACACATCAATATTCTGATATCGGAGCCCGATAAAGGGATGTATGATGCCCTAAACAAAGGGATAAGCCTGGCCACGGGCGAAATTGTTGGCATTTTAAATGCCGATGACTATTTTTCTACAAACGAAATCTTAACCGAAGTAGCCTCGGTTTTTTCGAATCCCCTAATTGATATTTTGTATGGCAATCTTGATTTTGTTGATCCAAATGCAACAATAATACGTAGATGGCGTACAAAGGCATACAAAGGGGGGATGTTTGATCGTGGATGGATGCCTGCTCATCCTACATTTTATTGCAGGCGCTTGTTATTTAACAGATGGGGGTTTTATAGTTTGGAACATGGCACTGCTGCCGACTACGAACTGATGTTAAGGTTTATGCATAACAAAAATGTTACCGCGTATTTTCTTAATAAAGTAATGGTTAAAATGCAGGTTGGTGGGATGAGTAATAAAAACCCGTTAAATCGCTTAAAAGCCTGGAAAAATGACCTTAAAGCGATGCGGAAAAATGGAATTAGATTCCCTTTGTTAACACTGGTAATTAAACCTTTACGAAAGTTAGGTCAGTACCTGTGAATATGTTAATAAGTTGAACGTCTATACAGAGAGTTTAATATTTAAAATTGGCTACTAATTACTATTGTACTTGATATGCAAGAATATTTACACAATTACCCGATAATATATTATGTATTTATAGTGGGCTTCTCCATATTAATTACAATACTTGCTATTCCATCAATACTTCACGTTGCCCGTGAGCGCCACTTATATGATGACCTGGGTAGTTTCAGAAAACATCATGACCACGGCATACCCCGCCTTGGCGGTGTAGGCATATTTGTAAGTTTTACCATTACTTCGCTTTTGTTTGGCTTTGCCGATAAATCATTACCCATTAACTACTTATTAACGGCCTGCATTATTTTATTCGCGATGGGCCTTAAGGATGATCTTACCGGTGTAAACTCAACAACTAAATTTTTTATGCAATTTATTGTTGCCGCCATATTAGTGGTGTTAGGTAACATCCGTTTAACCAGCATGTACGGTATTTTTGGCGTAAGCGAATTGCCATACCTGGTAAGTGTGGTGCTATCTGTTTTAATGATTATGCTGATTGTTAATGCCTTCAATTTAATTGATGGTATAGACGGGCTTGCTTCGGTTACCTGTATGATGGTAAACGGCATTTTTGCCGCTTTGTTCATCTATATGAGGCATTACGAGCTTGCTGCCGTTGCTTTAGCAATGGTAGGCGCTACAACAGGCTTTTTAAAATTTAACCTTTCTCCTGCAAAAATATTTATGGGCGATACCGGATCTTTATTGATCGGGTTGATATCAGCGGTAATGGCTTTTAAATTTATCGAACTGAATAAATTTACCAGTACAAGCCTGCCTGCTATAACTGTTGCGCCGGCATTAACATTCGCTATTTTAATAGGCCCAATATTTGATACTTTACGCGTGTTTACCTTACGCATTGCAAATGGTGTATCGCCTTTTGCGGCAGACAGGAACCACACGCACCACCGTATACTAACACTTGGTTATAGCCACATACAAACAACATTAATATTAGCCGGGCTAAATGCAGTGTCGGTTGTTATTGTGTTAATGTTTAGCTACCTGGGTAACTCTGCATTAATTTTACTGATAACAACAGTATCCTTATTGTTTAACTGGCTTGTTACTTTTCTTATCCGCTCAAAAGAGCGCGAAAAACTGGCTTTGCGTAATTTATTCGCTTAATAGGCAATACCCCGCTTAAAATCACTTACCCTGCTGATAAACAACAGGAAATGAAACTATTTGCTTAGTATTAAGTTTATACTATTCATTAACAGTATTTTACAATGTCATCTCACCACATTGTTCGCGAAAAACAAGAACCGGCACTACTGGTACTTGGATTAAACAGCTTTTCTGATGAATTGCTGGGACAGCTGCTGGAATGGAGCCCCACTGTTATTGTTACCAACCAAACTGCCGAAAGCGTTAATGCTTACGGTATTAAAATCGATTGGATAATAGCCGCCGAATTTAATGATCAGCTGCAATCTGATATGAAATGGATGCCTGCGAACGAGGCAGAATTGATTGAGAATTCACTCAAATATTTGGTAGATCATAATTACCCGGCCGTTAATATTATTACAGATGAATTTGAGCTAAATGATTACCTGGACTTTTGTGATAAGATAGACATGGTGATCTTTTACGACAATAAAAAAATATACTGTGTTAATTCGGGTTTTAGTAAATGGAAACCTACGGGAGATATTATTGAATTTCTTTCTGAACCGCAGCAATTTCACAGCAGCGGTTTAATTATGTTGAGCCATAATCGTTACCAAACCACAAACGACGGCTTTTTTAGTATCCAGTTTGAGCAGCCTTTTATATTTATAGCCGAAGAGTTGTAATTGGTTAAAGCGGGTTAACGCCAAGTTTCTTAGCTACACCGTTCAAATCATTGGCTACTGCATCAACCAATGGGATGCCATTTTTCTGGCGATCAGCCATTGCTTCCAGTTCCGGCTCGCCGGGGATGATCACTTTTTGCGATGGATCGACCGTTGTGGCCGATTTAAAGCGTTCTATCCAATTATCCAGGTGCGATTTAAACTCAGCAACCGGCCTGAAGCCATCAACCCGCATCGCCCCTAAAAAATGCCCTATGCCCGCACCTACTGGGTCAGTTGGAGGATCAAGAAAAGCCACAAACGGCGGTACCCATGGCCCGTAATTCGCCCCTGATAATACAGCCGATAAAATATCAACCGTAGCGCTTAAGCCAAAGCCTTTATGGCTGCCGTGTTCCCTGTCACCGCCTAATGGCAATAACGAGCCGCCTGTTTTTAGTGCATGAGGGTCAGTGGTGTAATTACCTTCTTTATCTTGTATCCAGCCTTCGGGTACTTGCTTGCCTAAACGCTGGGCTATTTCTAATTTTCCGTTTGCTGCCGCGGATGTTGCCATATCCACAATCACCGGTGGGTATTTTCCTGCCGGAAAGGCATAACACATGGGGTTTGTACCTAAAAGGCGCTCATTTGAAAAAGTTGGTGCCACCAGCGGGCTCGCATTGGTCATCGCGAAGCCGATCATATCTTTTTCAACAGCCATTAAGCCGTGATAACCGGCAATGCCGAAGTGATTAGAGTTGCGTACTGATACCCAGCCCGAGCCATATTTTTCTGCCTTGTCAATAGCTAATTGCATAGCGAAAGGTGCTACAATCAAGCCAAGCCCGGCATCGCCATCAACAGTAGCGGTGGTTGGTGTTTCGTGAACTATTTGGATGTTGGGCGTAGTATTTATGCGCTGTTTTTCCCACAGGCGTACATACCCTGTCAATCGGGCTACGCCATGCGAATCAATACCGCGAAGATCGGCCAATAACAAAACATCGGCAGCTAATGCGGCGTGGGCCTCACTACAGCCCATAGCCAGGAAAATATTTTGGGTGAATGCGCGTAATGCAGCTTCGGTTACAACCATAACGGCAAATATAGCAAGTGCCGCAAACTACAACGAAAATATTACCGGGATCGCTTTTTTACCAGTATATGATACAGCAAATTGTGGTTTACTTTTCGGGCGGTTAATGTGCTGATTAATTTTTTAGGCTTTACAGCATATAACGACTTCCCATTTATTGCCCCTGCAAGTCCGCTACCTGCATACGTACTTACCACGCCAGCCGGCGTTATCTTGCGGATAACGTTGTTGTAGGTATCGGCCACATAAACA